>WBZP01002591.1_pt1 | contig 20586 bp, 11 predicted proteins | sample 5204301 | NCBI WGS metagenome assembly WBZP01 (sample SAMN12412401, study PRJNA552823) | activated sludge metagenome | isolation source: activated sludge from nitrification reactor of wastewater treatment plant... | place: USA: Pennsylvania | collected 2017
GGTGGGGTTGCCGGCCGGGTCACCACCGCCCACGCGCGCGGCGACCTCGATGTTCTTGATCAGCTTGGCGAACATCTTGCCGCGCTTGGCATCGATGACGGCCTTCTTGTGCTTGGTGGTGGCCCACTTGGAATGGCCGCTCATGCAGGTACTACCTCTTGTTCTCGCCCGAAGTGACCCGACGAGTCTACCCAGCGATTTCGCTGCTCCAGGCAACCCCTGCGGATGGGTGTGCCGCTGAACTTGTCGGTGTATCAGCGCATGCTCGGGGCAAACGACGGAAGGCGGCGCCCATGTGCTGGAAATGTGACAACCCGAACGGAACCGAGGAGGAGTACCTCGACGGCCTGCGCGCAACCATTGATGATCACGGCTGGGCCGTGCAGTACGTCGAGAGCGACAAGCGGCCGTTCGCCTACACCGTCGGGTTGACGCGACGGGGACTTCCGGAACTGGTCATCACCGGAATGGCGCCGCGCACCTCGATGCGACTGCTGAACTCGATTGCCCACATGATCACCGATGACGGCACAGTTCTGGCACCGGCCATGCACATCGACTACCAGAACGAGTTCCTGCTGGAAGTGGTCGAGGTCGAGCATCCAGACGTGCACCTGCTCTATGCGACAAGGATTTACGGCCCGAATGTGCGCGCACTGCAGATGGTGTGGGCCGACGACCACCGGCGGTTGCCGTGGGAACGTGGGTGGGGCCATGGCCGCCGTCGCCAGCCCGTCCTGGGCATGCGAGCACCGATACCGCCGGCCGCGTGAGCCAGATCGGACGAATTGAGGGTAGTTCCTCCACCGCTACCCAAGGAGACGCGAAACTTGTCGGTGCCCCCTGTGATGATGAGGTCATGTCCGCTCCTACTGCTGTTCCAGTCCCCGGGCCTGGTCGAGTAGATCGGCTCGAGACGCTCTTCGACGAACTCGCGGAGTTGGCGGGGCAGCGTAATGCGATCGACGGACGCATCGTGGACATCGTGGCCGAGATCGATCGTGACGAGCTGGGCGGGATGACGGGGGCGCGGTCCATCCCGGCGCTGGTGGCATGGAAACTGGGCATCTCAGCGGCCAATGCCCACACGATCGCCGCCGTGGCGTCCCGCACCGACGAGTTCCCCCGTTGCACCGCGCGTCTGCGGGACGGCCGGCTCTCACTGGATCAGGTCGGCGTGATCGCTCAACGCGCCGGCGCCGGCTCCGATGCACATTATGTCGAGCTGGCGCAGGTGGCCACCGTGGCCCAGCTGCGCACCGCAATCAAACTCGAACCGCGCCCCGACCCTGATCCACGACCCGAGCCCCGCCGCTCGATCTCCAGGACCGGCGACGAGGCATCCACCAGTTGGCGGATCACCCTGCCACACGACGAGGCCGCAGTATTCGACGCCGCACTGGCGTCGCACCTTGATGCCGTGATCACGGAGTGGAAACGCGACCACTCGGACGGGGAATCCGGTTGGACACCCCCGATGCCAGCTACCATCGACGCTTTCATGAGCCTGATCACGGCGGGCTGGGACAGCGACGTGGCGCGGCGCCCGCACGGTCAGCGCACCACCGTCGTGGTACACGTCGACATCGACAAACCAGGCGCTGCACTGCATCTGGGATCGCTGCTCTCCGACGACGAACGCCGCCTGCTGCTGTGCGATGCCGACTGCGAGGTGTGGCTGCAGCGGCACGGAAAGGTCATCGGATCGGGCCGAACCACCCGAACCATCAACCGTCGCCTGCGCCGTGCCCTCGAACACCGCCACCCCACCTGCGCGGTGCCCGGATGCGGCGCCACCCGCGGCCTGCACGCCCACCACATCGTGCACTGGGAGGACGGCGGGCCCACCGAATTGCACAATCTGGTCCTGGTCTGTCCCTACCACCACCGCCTCCATCATCGCGGCGAGATAACCATTACCGGACCCGCCGACCGCCTCGTCGTTACCGATACCGACGGCCAACAACTACACGCCGGATCCCTGGCCCGACCCCCCACCCAACCTCCGCCCCAGGTGCCGCCGTGCCCCGGACCCACGGGAGAACGCGCCGACTGGTGGTGGTACGACCCCTTCCAACCACAACCACCTCCATCGGCCAACTGACCCACCGACCTTGGTGAACACCTTGGCGGAGCACCGTCCCTCGCAGTCGGACGGCGGTCGCGCTGTCGGCGCATGGATTTCCACAGAATGGCTTGAATCTCGCTGGAAGCCAACACTTTATGCCGATGGACGTCGCCTGAACACCTACCGACTGCCGCCGTCGATGTAACGCTGCAGGTTTGGCGCGATGGCGGCCACCAGTTCGTCCTCGCCCATCGACGCCAACGGTTCGATCTGCCAGATGTAGCGCATCATCGCCAGACCCATGATCTGCGAGGAAACCAAGCCGCTGCGCACCTTGCGGTCACGGTCATCGACGCCGAGCTGGGACACTCCCATCAGCTGACCCTCCACCACTCGCCGCAGCTTCTCGCGGGTGGCCGGTTCGTGCGCGGCCGTCTGCAGCACGGCCCGCAGCACGCGGCCCGTCTCCTCGTCGGCCCAGGCGCCGAGCATCAGGCGCAGCAGCGCCTCACCCAGTTCGTCCACCGGGGCGGTCCACGTCCTGGCGACGTCTTCGAGCCAGCGCGCCGGCGGGTTGGTGGCGGCGTCGAGCAGGCCCTCCTTGGAGTCGAAGTAGTGGTAGACCAGGGCCGGATCGACGTCGGCAGCCCGGGCGACCGCCCGGATGGTGGTGCCCGCCCAGCCCGTCTCCGCGAACGCCTCCCGCGCGGCATCCAGGATCCGCGCAGCGAGCACGCCGCGTTCGTCGCGCGGTCCGGGGGTGGTCGGCTTCTTCGACATGAGTTCTTCATCCTCGCATGAATTTCCTCTTGCGTTGAGACTTTTTTCAACGTAGCGTGAAACTAGTTTCAACAGACCGTGAATTACTTCGAGGATCGCCATGACCGCACTCAACGGCCCTCAGACCACCGGCCGCCAGTACCGCAACCTCACCGAGCCCACGCATGGTGTCCGGCATGACGTCAACGTGACCGTTCCAGTGCGCGACGGCATTTCTCTACTGGCCGACGTGCACCGACCCAACACGGGCGGGCGTTTTCCCGCACTGATCGCGGCCTCGCCCTACCCGCGCCAGATCCAGGACCTCGGCGCCCCGATGGGCTTCATCGAGGCCGGCAACACCGAGTTCTGGGTGTCCCGCGGCTACGTGCACGTCATCGCCAACGTCCGCGGCACCGGCGGGTCGGGCGGTACCTTCGGCCTCTTCGACGCCCAGGAACGCCGCGACATGTACGACCTGGTCGAGTGGGCCGCCGCCCAGCCCTGGTGCGACGGCACCGTCGGCATGATCGGCATCAGCTATTTCGCCATGACGCAGTTGGAGGCCGCCGTCGAGAAGCCGCCGCACCTGAAGGCCATCTTCCCGGTAGCTGTCACCGCGGACCTGTTCGATGCGGCCAGTCACCACGGCCTGGTGAGTTCGTCGTTCCTGACGCCCTTCCTGTCGATGATGGGCCTGACGTCGGGGCGCAGCGACGAGTTCTGGCGCAGCCTGCCGCTGCAGATCGCACGCAAGGTGCTGAACGTCGGCCCGTTGCATCGCAAGTTCGGAACCATGAACGGCGAGGCCGCCGTCACCGTCATGCGCCAGGTGCTGAAGCTGCCGCACGATCCGCATCCATGGGACGACCTGTGGCTCGACGCGTTCGCGAGGCATCCGCTGCGCGACTCCTGGTGGGACGACCGGGATCTCACTCCCCTGCTGGCCGATATCGACATCCCGGTATACCTGGGCTGCGACTGGGAGAACGTGCCACTGCACCTACCGTCCACATTCGTGTGCTGGAAAACGCTGGCGCACAACCCGAATGTGCGGATGGGCCTGCTCGGCCAGTATGGATTGACGTGGCCGTGGGAGAGCCTGCACACCGAGGCGCTGGCCTGGTTCGACCATTGGCTCAAGGGCGCCGACACCGGGATCATGGACGGGCCGCCCATCCGCTACGTGCTGCCCGGCGCCGACGGCTGGCACACCGCCGAGCAGTGGCCACCGGCCGGCACGACGCACCAAGAGCTGGCGCTGCGCGCCGACGGCGGACTGGCCGCCGACGAGGGTGAGCCGGGCACGCGCACGTTGATGACGCTGGGAGCCGGTACGGGCCGGGTCAATGCCAGCCCGATCGATCCGCCGGCACTGCTCGACTGGACCTCTCCGACGATCGAGCACGACGTGGATGTGGTGGGTGATGTCGAACTGCGGCTGACGGCCTCGGCGACGGCCATGGACACCGCGTGGCTGATCACGCTGCAGGACATCGGCCCCGACGGGACCGCCACCGATGTCACCGCGGGCTACCTGCGGGCCAGCCTGCGGGCGGTGGACGAGGCTGCCAGCACGGGCGGTGCGCCGGTGCTGCGGTGTCGCACGGCGGTCGCGGTTCCGGTCGGCCAGCCGGTCGAGTACCGAATCCCGTTGGTGCCGAACGCCCGTCGGTTCGCCGCCGGGCATCGCATCCGCGTTGTGCTGACCAGCGACGACCAGAACCTGCAGACGCCGGCCATCATGAACTTCCGGCACGCGTCGGTGGGCACCAGCACCATCAACACCATCTTCTCGTCGTCCCGGCTGCTGCTCCCGATCGTGCCCAGCACCGATGGCCCGGCTGGCTGAACACCGGAAATCGGGGTACCCCGCCGGCAGTCCGACGGAAAGGGGACGACTGATGGTGGTGACCCGGGATATCGCCGCGCCGCGATCTGCGGTGTGGGATGTGCTCGCCGATGGCTGGACATATTCGCAATGGGTAGTGGGCAACAGTCGCTTGCGCGCGGTCGACGCCGACTGGCCGGCCGAGGGAACCAAGATCTCGCACTCGATCGGCATCTGGCCCGCCGTCGTCGATGACGACACGCTGGTGCTGAGCTGCCGTCCACAGGAGGAGTTGGTGCTGCTCGCGAAGCTGGGCCCGGTTGGCGCGGCGGAGATCACGCTGCAACTCAGCGACATCGCCGACGGCTGCCGGATCGAGATGGGCGAAGTGCCGGTCAGCGGCCCGATGTCCGTCATCCCGGACCGGCTGGCCGCGCTGGCGGTCACGCCGCGCAACCGCGAATGCCTGTGGCGACTGGACGCAGTGGCGCGTCGGCGTCTCCCGGCCGAGCTCGGTTGAACGGAACGACCGTCCAGCCGAGTGGTTGGCGCGCGCGGGAACGGGTATAGCGAGGCTCCCTACGGGGTACGGAAACCCCTGTAGGCGACACACAACCGTCGTTCGCTGCCAATGGGCGCCAGCCCGCCCCCGATGTCAGGAGCCGCCATGCCTCCGCGTAAACCCGACCAGTCCGCCCCGACCCCCGCGAGCCCCACCGGGGCCACTGGCCGGACTCCAGACACCGATCCGCGCGCCCAGACCGGTACCTATCTGACCACCGCGCAGGGCGTGCGGATGCCCGACACCGACCATTCGCTCAAGCCGGGCAGCCGGGGCCCGACGCTACTGGAGGATTTCCACCTCCGCGAGAAGATCACCCACTTCGACCATGAGCGGATCCCGGAACGTGTCGTGCATGCCCGCGGCGCGGCCGCACATGGAGTGTTTGAGTCCTACGGCACCGCAGTGTCGGTGACCAAGGCCAAATTCCTCGCCACCAAGGGCGCGAAAACTGATGTCTTCGTTCGCTTTTCGACCGTGCTGGGTTCCCGCGGGTCCGCTGACACGGTGCGGGACACCCGCGGATTCGCCGTGAAGTTCTACACCGAGGAAGGCAACTTCGACCTCGTCGGAAACAACATGCCGGTCTTCTTCATTCAGGACGGCATCAAGTTCCCCGACATCATCCATGCCGGAAAGCCACACCCCGACCGTGAGATCCCGCAGGCGCAGTCTGCGCACGACACCTTCTGGGATTTCGTATCGCTGCATCCGCAGGCCACCCACCATGTGATGTGGAACATGAGCGACCGCGGCATCCCGCGCTCGTTCCGCACCATGGAGGGTTTCGGCGTGCACACCTTCCGGCTGGTGAACGCTGCGGGTGAGACCAGCCTGGTGAAGTTCCACTGGAAGCCACTCGCCGGGGTGCATTCGCTGGTGTGGGAGGAGGCGCAGATCGCGGCGGGCTGTGATCCGGATTTCCACCGCCGGGATATGGCCGACGGGATCGAGGCGGGCGCCTTCCTCGAGTGGGAGATGGGCGTCCAGGTGATGCCCGACGACGGCACCGACAGCTTCGAGGGGATCGACCTGCTCGACCCGACCAAGATCGTTCCCGAAGAACTCGTTCCGGTGCAGCTGATCGGGAAACTGACGCTGAACCGCAACCCCACCAACTACTTTGCCGAAACCGAGCAGGTCGCGTTCCACACCGGCAACCTGGTGCCGGGTATCGAGGTCACCAATGACCCGTTGATGCAGGCCAGGCTCTTCTCGTATCTGGACACCCAGCTGACCCGGCTCGGCGGACCCAACTTCTCACAATTGCCGATCAATCGACCACACTGTCCGGTCAACGACATGCTGCGAGATGGTATGCACCAGAGCGCAATTCACACTGGTCTGGCGCCGTACCACCCGAACAGCATCGACGGTGACGAACCGGCGCCGGCCGACGAGGCCCACGGCGGCTACGTGCCGACCCCGCGCCGGGTCGAGGGCGACGTCGGCCGCGTCCAGCCGGCGTCCTTCGAGGACCACTTCTCGCAGGCGACGATGTTCTACCGCAGCCTGACGTCAATCGAGCAGGCGCATGTGGTGGAGGCATTCACCTTCGAACTCGGCAAGTGCTACGAGCAGGCCATCAAGGAACGTGAGCTCGCGGTGCTGGCCAACGTCGACGCCGAGCTGTGCGAACAGGTGGCGGCCGGTCTGGGACTGCGGGCCCCCAAGGGCAGCCCGGCCGACGAGGTACTGCTGTCCCCGGCGCTGTCACAGGTGGTGACCGATCCCGGGCCGGTCGACGGACGCAAGATCGGCATCGTCGCCGACAGCGGTTCCGACCTCGCGGGTATCGCGCAGCTGAGCAAGGCCGCCACCGCACTGAAGGTGACCCCGCTGGTGATCGCGCCGACCGGCGGAGTACTGAAGTCGGGCCGGCGTTCGGTGACAATCGATCGGACATTCGCGACGGCCCGTTCGATCGAGTTCGATACCGTCGTCGTCGCTGGCGGGACAACCTCCACGGATATCAAACTGATCCTGTTGCTGCAGGAGGCATTCCGGCACTGCAAGTCGATCGCGGCCTGGGGTGACGGTACAGCGGTACTCGAGGCGGCCCGCATCCCCCTGAAGGCTCCGGGAGTGTCGGTGGCCGAGTCCGTCGACAAGAACTTCACCGCGACGCTGGCTGCCGAACTCGGAAAGCACCGTGCCTGGGACCGCGCGCCCAAGGTGATGGCATCGGCGGTGTCTCCGTGAAGGCCTCCGACATCGTTTCTCTGCCAATGCAATTGGGCTCTGCGGTACGACATCGGCGGGTCTTCCACCCGTTGGGCGTGCTCGCGAGCGGCCGCATCGAGCGCGTGGCGCCGTCGGGCATCGGGCTGCCGGTCGAGTCGACCGAAGTCATCGGCCGGGTATCCAAAGGGGTCGGCGTCCCGGGCGAACTGCCGGACCTGATCGGTCTGGCGTGGCGGCTACCGCCACAGGGGCCGGGGGCGAAGCCGTGGGACATCCTGACGGTGTCCACCGGATCCGGAGCGCTGACACGCTTTGCGTTGCGGCCCACGCTGTCGTGGTCGGCCCCGGCGCTAACCACGCTGATGCCACTGCGCCACAACGACCGCTGGTGGTGGCTGCGCGCAAAGATGACCACGCCGATGGGCGGGGGGCTGGGGCTCGACGTGCTGCGCGACGCGATCGACGGCGCGGGCGTGCAGTTCGACGTCGGGCAGGCGAACGGTCTCGATGCGTTCGAGCCACTCGCGCGACTGACCCTGGATGTGGTAATCCCCACCGACACCGAACACGACGTGTCCTTCGACCCCGTACGCAACACCGGGCCGGGGTTGCCGCTCGGACCGGAGTGGCTGGCGAACCTCCGCGGGCGCGCCTACCAGCGGAGCCGCGCCGGGCGTGTTGCGCCCGATGCGCCGCTGCGCTGACGGGGATCCGTCAGCTCCGGGTGGGGTCGGGCGCCGACGGGGTCCCGCCGATGAGGTCGTCCCAGTGCCGCCGGATCGGGGCCCAGCGCTTGTCGAAGTCGGCGGCGCGGATCCGGGCGCTCTCCAGCTTCTTCTGGTCGTACCACTTGCGCGCCCACGGGGACGTCGGGCGGGCCAGCCGGATCGCGGCCACCCAGGCGACCGGTGAAACGAACAGGCTGATCAACGCCGTCGGGTACTTGCCCTTCAACGCCACGACCGCCACCACCAGGAAGTGCAGCAGCAGGGCCACCACCGCCGCGTAGCGCCAGGCGGCCACGCCCGCGGGCAGATCATCGGTATGGATCGGCGACACTCCGGCGGCGGCCAGGCCGACGCACGCGCCGGCCAGCGTCACGATGTTGACCGACAGCTGGCCCTCCTGGGTCCAGTAGACGTCCTGCAACCGGAAGATCATCGCGAACTCGTCGAGCACCAATGACGAGCCGATCCCGACCAGCAGCGCCGCCAGGTACGACCACACCGACAGTGGCGGGCAGCCCACGGCGGTGAACGCGCCCGCGATCAGCAGGATGATGCCCGGCGTCGAGTGGTGCATGTGCACTCCCCCGGCGCTGACGTTGTGGAACGGGCCCTTGCCCGCCCGGATCATCCGGGTGATGGTGCGGGTGGTCAGGAAGGTCACCACGAACGCGACGAAGCTCAGCAGCAGCGGCCCCTTGTAGCCGTCCACGACGTCGTGCTGCCACCATTGCGAAACCCATTCCACCGCCCGGAGTCTAGTGGCGAACCTAAACTCGGTTGCGTGTCGGGAGCATCGGGACCAGCAGCGACCATCTACGTCGGTGCGGAGGTCATCACCGTCGACGACGACAACCCGACCGCCGAGGCCGTCGCGGTGCGCGACGGCCGGATCACCGCCGTCGGGACTCGCTCCGACGTGCTGGCCGACCACCGCGGCCCCGCGACCACCGTCATCGAACTGGACGGCGCCACCCTGGCGCCGGGATTCGTCGACCCGCACAGCCATTACATCAACTCGCTGAGCGTCGCCAACCAGGTCAACGTGTTCGCCCCGCCGGCCGGCCCGGGCGCCGACGTTCCCGCGATCATCAACGCCCTCAAAGCCTTTCGTGATGCGCATCCGGTGCCGCCGGGCGAGATGCTGGTGGCCTACGGCTACGACGACACCCTGATGCCCGGCGGCCGCACACTGTCCAGGGCCGACCTGGACATCGACTTCCCCGACACCCCGGTGCTCGTGGGCCATGTGTCGATGCACGGCGCCGTGCTCAACGGCGCGGCCATGCGCAGGTTCGGCATCACCGCGGACACCCCGACGCCACCGGGCGGGGTGATCGTGCGCCAGGAGGGCAGCAACGAGCCCGACGGTCTGGTGATGGAAACCGCGTTCCTGCCGATCTTCGCGGCGATGCCCAAACCCACTCCCGCCCAAGAGGTCGCGTGGAGCAGGGCGGGGCAGCTGCTCTACGCCGCGGCCGGGATCACCACCGCTCACGAGGGTGCCTCGCACGCCTCCGACGTCGCGTTGATGCAGCGCGCCGCGGCCGGCGGGGCCACGTTGATCGATATCGTCGCCTATCCGTTCATCCTCGATCTCGCGGAGGTGCTGGCGGCCAATCCGCCGGAGACCTTCGGCCGCTACGTCAACCGGCTCAAACTGGGCGGGGTCAAGGTGACCCTGGACGGTTCACCGCAGGGCCGGACCGCCTACTTCACCACGCCGTATCTCACCGAAGGCCCTGACGGACAGCAGGTTTGGTGCGGTGAGCTGCCGTTCACCCAGGACACCGTCAACGGGTGGTTCAAGACGGTGTACGACCACGGGCTCCCGCTGGACATCCACGCCAACGGCGACGCGGCCATCGACGTCGCGCTGACCGCACACGAATTCGCCGCCGCCGGCGACCTGTCCCGGCCGCGCCGCACCGTCATGGTGCACTCGCAATTCGTCCGACCGGATCAGTTGCAGCGCTACGTCGAGTACAACATCATCCCGTCGTTCTTCACCGAGCACACCTTCTATTTCGGCGACGCGCACGTCGCCCTGCGCGGCAAGGCCCAGGCCGAGTTCCTGTCCCCCATGCGCGCGGCACTCGACATCGGACTGCAGCCCACCAATCACACCGACTTCGTGGTCACACCGCTGGATCAGATGTTCCTGCTGTGGACCGCGGTCAATCGGATATCGCGCAGCGGCGCGGTGCTCGGCGCCGATCAGCGCGTCACGCCGGCCGAGGCGCTGCGGGCGATCACGATCAACGCGGCCGCCCAATACGGCGAAGCCGACAAGAAGGGCTCGCTGACCCCCGGCAAATTGGCCGATCTGGTTGTGCTGGACGGCAATCCGCTGACCGTCGATCCGATGGCGATCAAGGACATCACGGTCCTGGAAACCATCAAGGAGGGCCAGAGCGTCTACCGCCGGCCCTAGCCGAGGCTGAGTTCCTCGAATCGCGCGAGCGCTGCATCGATGTCTATCTCGTCGAACAGTTCGCACCGGTCGATCAGGTCGCCTTCGATTGTGATAATTCCGATCGCCCGCCACTCCGCGTCGAATCCCTCGCGGGAGGTTCCGTGCGTCGCGCTCGTGAAGACCGCTCCACGGTCGTTCAGCCGAAGGACGGCCTCGATGTAGATGGCGAGGTCCGGCGTGTCCTCCCAGGAGGCGCGGATGTACGGGATCTGGTCACCGGGCGCGAAAGGTGTCACGCGCCGGTGGTCGATGTTCACCCAGTCCGGAGTTGTCGGAGGTATCTCGTGGTGGTTGAGCGCCGCGTAGCCTGCCGTGATGACCGACCAGGTGTGTGCGTGCGCTGCCGCTTCCCCTGTCGTGTACCGCGCGTCAAGCTCGGCGAACCCCGCTTCAAGGTCGTCGGTGTCGAAGAGCGCAAGGTAGCGCCCGAGGTTGTCGTCACCGACTTCCAGAAGGGTCAGGTGCTCCATGGTGATGGGCTGCGTGACATCCGTCATGTCACGGTAAGAATCGCGAGTCAGTCCGAGGCGAGATCCCCTGATAGCAACGGGTTCTGACTCCAGCCGCCATCCCGTCGTCATCTCGAACAACGCACGGATCACCTCCGGCCGCGACGGGCCTTCATCGTGCAGTACTTTGCGCCGGTCCTCATATCGCGCGTCCGCACCGGCGTGGGCCAGAAAGCCTTCCACGTCATGTTGATTCGCCGCGTCTACCACACCTGCCCAGGCACGGGTCGCGGCGTTCTCACGCCGTAGAGTCCGAGCGCGCTCGTCAAATGCCGTGAGGGCGGCGTCGAGGTCTGCCATGTCGAACAGTTCGCAATCGCCGTCGACCCTGTAGATGAGGACCATCCGCCACTCCGCGGCGAAGCCCTCCGGCGTGGTGCCCTGCGCGACGTGGACGACAACGGCACCCCGGTCGTTCAGCCTGAGCACCGACTCCATGTGGATGCGCATGTCGGGGGTGAGATCGAGAGCGGCACGGACGGTTTCGACGTAGTCATCGGGCGCGATCGTCACCACCTGCCGATGGTCGACCAGAATCCAGTCCGGGATCCGCTCGGGTAGCTCGTGCCGATTGAAAGCGGCGTAGACCCCTGTGACGGCCGACCACGTGCGCCCATATGGCGCCGCCTCGCCGGCGATGTAGCGGGCGTCGAGTTCCGCGAAGGCGGCCTCCCGGTCATCGGCGTCGAACACGATGCGGGCCGTCATCAGGTTGTCGGTATTGATCTCGACGATGGCCAGAATCTCACTGTGGAACGCATCCGGCCGCTCGTCTCGGCCGGAGAAAACGATGCGCATCAGGGCGAGCTGCCGTCCGCGCACGGCGATCACTACGGGCGTCACGTGCTTCGTCCCAAGCTTGGCCGTCGTCTGTACTTCGGCGATTTCGGCATCGCGACCACATCGGACACCGGCGCCGACCACCTGGCGGCGGTCGTCCGTCGAAATACCCTCGGCCAGTAGCTCGGCCATCGCATCCCAATCGCGATCAGCAAAACACTTCCAATAGCGCTCGGTCAGTTTGCTGGCTGCGTTCTCCAGCCGGCGCACCTGGGAGTGCAGTTCCTCAAAGCGAGCGAGCGCGGCGCCGAGGTCTGACTCGTCGAATATCTCGCAGCGGTTGCATAATTCGCCTTCGAGCGTCCCAAGGGTGACTACCCGCCACTCGGCATCGAAGCCCTCCCTCGAACTCCCATGCGCCACGTGGGTGACGACCGCGCCGAGTTCGTCCAGCCGATGCACAGCTTCGATGTAGGAAATTGGTTGGTCAACGTCCCACCCGGCCCGGATGTATCCGATCAGATCGCCGGGCGCGAACGCTGTTACCCGGCGGTGGTCGATATTCACCCAGTCCGGCGTTGCCTCGATGATTTCGCGTCGGTTGAGCGCTGCGTTGCTCCGCGCAATGACCGACCATGTCCGCGCGTACGGCGCAGCCTCGCCTGCGAGATAGCGGGTTTCGAGTTCTTCGAGGGCGGCGTCCAGATCGTCGATGTCGAACGTGACAACCGCCGCAAGCCGCCCATCACCGTTGATCTCGTAAACGTTGAGCGCATCGACATAGAACGCTTCGAGGCGCTGGGCACCGGCCGCGTATCGCGCACGACGAAGAACGAGGCGCTCGCCGCGCGTCGCGATGACCGTCGACGTCACTTCTTTGGCGCCGAGGTCGGCGTTCGCATGCGCATCCTCCATCGCGGCTCCCGCGCCACGCCGGACCCCTGCGTTCACGGTTCGACGGCGATCATCGCTGGAGAAGTCGTCGGCCACCATCGCAGCCGCGGGGTCCCATTCACGCGCGGTGAAATACGCCATGACGCGGTCGGCCATTCGGCTGGCAGCGTTTTCCAGTTGCGGCGTTGGCCGACTGAGTTGTCCGAATACCGCTACCGCGGTGGCGATTTCGGCCTCGTTGAATACCTCGCAGCGCTTGACCATGTCACCGTCGAGCATCAACATCGCAACCCCTCGCCACTCGGCGTCGAAGCCGTACTTCGAGGTCTCACGCGCCGCGTACGTGACAACTGCCCCGCGGTCGGTCAGCTGATGCACGGCCTCGAGATAGATGCTGATGTCTTGATCGAGGTCGAGCCCCGCCTGGAAATATGCACTGAGCTCACCGGCCCCGAACGCTGTCTCCCCGCGGTGGTCGACATTGACCCAGTCCCCAGTAGTGGCGGGGAATTCGTGCCGGTTGAGCGCCGCGTAGGCGCCCGTAACGACTGACCAGGTGTGCGCGGACGGTGCCGCTTCGCCGGCGAGGTATCGGTTATCGAGTTCGGTGATAGCTCCTTCGAAGTCGTCGGGATCGAACGTCACGAGCGCGACGATCCGCTCGTCGCCGTTGGTTTCGATGATGCTGAGCATCTCCGTGAGAAATGCATCGGGCCGCTGGTCGTGGCCCCAGGTTCGGGCACGACTGAGGACGAGGCGCTCGCCGCGGGTTGCGATCGTGTCTGATATCGCGCTCTTGACGCCGATCTCAATGACCGCCGAGAGTTCCGCCATCACGGCGTCGCGTCCGTGTCGGGGCCCCGCGCCCACTACCCGCCGGCGATCGTCGGTGGAAATGTCGTTGGCCAGTGTGTGAGCTACGGCGCCCAGATCGTGAGCCGCGAAGTGCGTTGCGAAACCCTCGGCCACTCGACTTGCCGCATTCGCCAGCCGCGGTGCGGACCGGCTGAGTTGATCGAACTTCGCGAGCGCGGCGTCGAGGTCGGCCTCGTCGAAAATCTCGCCGTGATCGATCACCTCGCCTTCGACCATCATGATGTCGATTGCCCGCCACTCGGCCTCGAAGCCCTCTCGCGAGGTCCCGTTCGCCGTATGGGTGAAGACCGCTCCGCGGTCACTCAGTCGATGCACGGCCTCGATACGGATGCGGACGTCGGGCGTGAGGTCCCACGCAGCGCGGAGATTTTCCATGCCGTCACCGGGCGAGAAAGCTGTCGCTCCGCGGTGGTCGACGGTCACGGATTCGTGAGTTGTTGCGGGAAGTTGGCCCTGATTGAACCCGGCGTAGGCCCGCGCGATAACCGACCAGGCGTGCGCGTACGGTGCCGCTTCGCCGGCGATGTACCGCGCCTCGAGCTCTGCGAAGGCGGCATCGATGTCGTCGAGGTCGAAGAGGACGAGCGCAATCGCGCGATTGTCGGTGTCGATCTCGATGATGCCGAGTACTTCGGAGCTGAACTCGTCGGCCGAAAAGCCGCGGTTCCAGGTCCGGACACGAGCGAGGGCCAGCCGCTCCCCCCGAGTCGCAATGAAGCTCGACCTCGCGTTCACGGCACCGACGTGTGCGGCGGCCTGGGTATCCGCCATGTGTGTCTCTCGGCCCTGCCGGAACCCGGCGTTCACGACGTGCCGCCGATCGTCATTGACGATCTCGTCGGCCACCAGCTCCGCCATCGCGGACCAGTCACGAGCCGCAAAACACGCTTGATATCGCTCGCCCACTCGACTTGCCGCATTCTCCAATCGCGGTGTTGGCCGGCCGAGTTGAGCGAATCTCTCCGTCGCGGCCTCGAGGTCGGCCTCGTCGAAGAACTCGCAGCGGTTGACCATGTCACCTTGGACGATCGAGAGGGCGAGGTGCCGCCATTCGGCGTCGAAGCCCTCGCGCGAAACGCCATGCGCCGCGCAGCTGCAGACCGCTCCGAGATTGCTCAACTGATGTACAACCTCGACGTAGGCACGGACGTCTTGCCCCATGTCCCACCCGGCACGGATGTATGCAGGCAGGTCGCCGGGAGCGAACGCCGTGGCCCGGCGATGGTCAATAGTCGCGCAATCAGGCGTTAATGCGGGGAATTCGTGCCGGCCGATCGAAGCGTACGTCCCGGTGATAATTGACCAGGTGTGCGCGTGGGCGGCCGCTTCGCCGGCGAGGTACCGCGCGTCGAGCTCGGCGATCGCGGCGTCGAAATCATCCAGGTCGAACGCCACGAGTGCAGCGATCCGCTCATCGGCGTCGATCTCGATGACGTGGAGGATCTCGATGACGAAAGCGTCGGGTCGGTGGTCTTGGCCCGCGAAGCAGGTACGACTGAGGCAAAGGCGCTCACCGCGGGTCGCGATGACCTTTGAGGTGATGTGGGCACCGAACTCGGCGCTCACCCGCATATCAACAATCACGGCGTCCCGGCCCCGTCGCATGCCGGAGTTCACCGCATGGCGACGATCGTCGTTGAAGAAATCGTCGGCCAGCAGCCGCGCCATCGCGTCCGAATCGTTGGCTGCAAAGCAAGTCCAGAACCGCTCGGTTATCCGGCTTGCCTCGTTCTCCAGCGTCGCTCGACGATGTTGCTCCTCGAACCGGGCATGTTCGGCGTCGAGTTCAGCGATCGCGGCATCGATGTCCTCGACGTCGAACCACACCTGCAGTGCGATTCGACCGTCCTCGTCCATTCCGATCAGCTGAAGCATCTCGTCCTGCGGCGCACCAGGACTCACGTCGCCAGTCCCTACAACCAGCCGGACGAGAGCAAGACGCTCGCCCCGCACGGCGACGAACGCGTGATCGTGTCGCACCATGCCCGCCTCGAGGTATCGCCTCATCTCGTGTGGCCACTCGCGCGACGGAAGGTTGAACCGGGTAAAGCCGACGATCTTCCGTCGACTCTCCACCGAGACTTCTGTTGCGAAAAACCGCTCAACCTCGTCCCATGCTTCTCGCTCTACCGCGGTCAGCAGCTGTTTGCCCGTCCGAACGCACGCGTTGTCAAGCTCGACGCTGGGCTCTTCGGCTGGCGGCAGAGCAGGCAGGTGATCGTGCCCGACAAGAATGCCGCGCGCTTTCTCGGCAAGTGCCGCCGCGCCTTTCCTTTCGTAGAGGTCCACCGCGCGCTCCGCAGCGGCTCGCGCCCCCGTCTGGTCTCCGCCAGCGTCCAGAACAGTCGCCAGTGCAAGACATGCATCGCCGTGATCGACCAGTCCGTCGGTGCGCTCGGCGAGGGCGACAGCCTCCTCGGCGACCCGCCGCGCCTCGTCGTGGTCATGGCCGCGGGAAAGCAGCTGCGCCCGGAGCGTGCGCCAGGCGATCGACGGTTTCAGCGCGTGCCCGGCGAGACGTTCACTTTCTGAACACAATTCGTCGGCTTCCGCAATTCGACCCAGCGCCAGGCAGGTCCGACCCAGCAGTGCGGCGGTCTCAGCAGTGTCGGCATCGAGTCCCATGCGACGAAACCCGTTGTACGCCTTACGTAGATGTGGCTCCGCCGCAGCGGTTTCGTCGACGACCAGTTCGACGATCCCGGCAAACTGCTCGACCTCGAGCAGCGCGTGGCGCAAGCCGAGCTCGGTGACGGTGCGGCGGGCCGAGTCGATCATCCGGCGCGCCGCGGCGGCCCGGCCGCGGAACGCCTCCAGCACGGACTGGCACCGTGTCGATGTCGCCTCTACCGCGGGCGAGTCGGTCGTGATCCGGAGCAGCCGAACCACATCCAGGCATCGGCCACCCGCGCGCGGAACCGGATTGGGGCCCCACAGCGCCGCGAGCGGCGCGCCCGCCAGCACTGCGTTCACCCGTCGGTGATCATGTGCGCGCCGCGCGGCGGTAAGAGCGTCGTCCAACGCGGTTTCACAGTCACCGACACGCCCGAGCCGTGCCAGACACCCCGCCCTGACGGTGTGGGCCTTGGCTTCTCCGGCAGCGTCACCGAGTTCGGACAGCTTGTCGGCGGCAGCGCCCAGGGCGACTTCAACCTCGTCCAGTTGTTCGGGGTGGATCAGCATCGAGAGTTGGCCGCCGAAGCACGTCGCCCATGCCCCGAGGCGCCCCGAGTCGCGAGTCGCTTCGTGCAGTGCGGAGACCACGCCTTCTGCCGACGCCACGTCCCCGGCGGCCAGCAGTGCCTCGCAGCGTGCGATCAGTAGGTCGGCGGCCTGGTCGTCGCGGTCCGGCAGCTCCTCATCGATCTCCTCCAACGCGTGCAGGGCATGGTCGTACAGGTCGGCCGCACCTTCGTAGCTGAGCCGTGTCATCGCCTGGTCCGCGGCACGACGGCAGTACTCAACAGCCTTGGCCGCGTTCCCCGCCCACGCGCATTCGAAGTAGTGGTACGCGAGTTCGGCCAACAGCTCGTCGTCGGCACCGGGCGCGTTCTCCAGTGTCATGGCGATGCGCTGGTGCAACCGCATGCGCCGCACGGACGCCAACTCGGCGAGCAGTGACTGTCGGACGATGGCGTGGTTGAACCGGTATCGACCGCCGGGCTCTTCGATGACGATGCCGGCCTTGCACGCCTCGTCGAACGCATCGACGAGGTCCTGACCCACCACCTGCTCGACGAGCTCGAGGGCGAAGCGGCTGCCGACGACCGCGGCTGCGGCCAGGGCTTTGTTCGTCTCCGCCGGAAGCCGGGAAAGCCTGCGGCTCACCGCTTCCCGAACTCCCTGTGGCAAGGTGCTCGGATCCCAATGGCCGCCGCTTTCATCCACGTGGCGCAGGGCCTCGATGAGGAAGAAGGGGTTTCCGCCCGTGACCGATGCGAGTGCGCGCGCCAGCTCATCGTCGTCGTAGCCCGCCTCGGTGACGTATGCGGTGACGTCGTCCTCGTCCAAGCCGCTGAGCTGAATGCGGTTGGCCGTGCCGTCGCGGTGCAGGTCGGCGAGCATCGCAGCCAGAGGGTGGGAGCGGTCGAGGTCGGTGCTGCGGTACGTGCCGACGATCTGCACCCGAGCGTGCTCCCCGAACCGCAGCAGATGCCGCAGCAGCAGCAGCGTGGGCTTGGCTGCCCAGTGCAAGTCGTCGAGTACGAGGACGATGGGCGTGCTCGTCGAGGCGACGCCGAGCAGTGCGACGACGGCGTCGAAAAGTGCATAGCGTTCCGTGTCGGGGTCGGAGCGCGTCGAGCCGGCCAGATCGGGCAGGTCTTCGCTCAGCTCGGGAACCAGTGGTAGCAGCGACTCGACGCCGCGGATTCCGCGCAGTCGGCGGCCACCGAGGCACGACACGAGCGAACGCAGAGCCTCCACGAACGGCTGGTAGGGGGCACCGAGATCCTCGTCGCACCGGCCGTAGATCACGGCGCCGCCCTGCTCGTAGGCCTGTCGGGACCATTCGCCGGCCAGGCGCGTCTTGCCGACACCCGGTTCGCCGGCGATCAGCACGGCATGCGAGCCGGCAGCCAGTGTCGTCTGCCACGCTGCCAGAAGCCCCTCCAGCTCATGCCGACGTCCCACGAACGGCCCGGGTCCGGCGAGCACCGGAGGTAGCGCCGGCCGCTCCATCGGTGCATCGGTTGTGAGCTCCTGAGAACGGTCATCGGCGGCATCCAACCGGAGTTCGAAAACGTGCTCCGGGCGGGCGAGGTTGCGGAGCTGGCGCAGCCCCAGGTCGGCGAGCACGACGTCATCGGGCAGGGAGTCGATGACGAGTTCGCCGGTCGCACCCGAACACAGGATCTGACCACCCGCTGCCAACGACCGCAGTCGGGCGGCGCGGTTGACCGCACGACCGAAGTAGTCACCGCCGCGAAGCTCGGCCTCGCCGGTGTGCAGCGCCACCCGGATACGCATCGCCTCCTGCAGCGGCCAGGGCTCGTGGGTGATCGCGTCCTGCAGCTCGAGGGCGGCGGCGGCCGCGGCCGATGGCCGCTCGAAAACCGAGAAGGTCGCGTCGCCCTCGCCGCGCGTCTTGATCAGCCGACCGCCGCGGGACGTGATGACCTGTTCGACGAGTTCGTCGTGGCGGGCGAGCGCCACCGCCATGGCATCGGAGTCGGCCTCCCAGGCGGCCGTGGAGCCCTCGATGTCGGTGAGTAGGAAGGTCACGGTCCTTGTCACGACCGGAAGATCTTGTGCCACAGGGGCATCCAGCGAAGGGTCCTGGGCGACGATCGCGGATTCGAGCCGCCGAAGATCCGGTCCCGGATCGACCCCGAGCTCGTCGGCCAGCAGCGACCGCGCCCGTTGATAGGCGCCCAGGGCTTCGCCCTGTCTGCCGGCGCGGTAGAGAGCGAGCATCAGCTGACCCCAGCGCCTCTCGCGAAGCGGCGCGTCGCCCACCGCAGCCTCGAGCTCGCCGATGATCTCGGCGGCTCGACCCGTCGTGAGCAGCCCATCGGTGCGGTCCTCCACCAGCGCGGCGTGGTCCTCGATCCAGCGGGTCTTCTCAGATGTTCCGCGCTGGGAGTCGGGTAGTTCGGGGATTCCGCGCCACAGGGCCAGCGCCTCCTCGAAGCGACCCAGCGCTTGGCTGGTATCGCCGGCGGCCGCCGCGTCACGGCCGTCCTTGGCTGCCAGCTTGTACCGCGAAGCGTCCACCTCCGCCCCGGCCAGGGTCCAACCGGTGCCCGCCGTGACCACGACACCGTCGCCCAAGGTGCGACGCAATGTGGAGACGTGGGTCTGTAGCGCCTTCTCGGCGGTGCGCGGCGGATCATCGCCCCAGAGCAGGGCGAGCAGCGCATCCGATGAGACGACCGAACCACGATGTAGACCGAGCATCGTGAGAATGGCACGCGGCTTGGCGCCCGGGATCACGACGGGCGCGCCACCCTTCCGAACCTGGAGAGGCCCCAAAACCCCCAGTTCCACCAAAGAAAGCGTAGTCACATCGGCCATCGTCGGCGGGACGATTCAAAACCCGGTCAAGATCGGGTAAAGGCCGCTGCTCCCGCTGATCGTCGCTCGACGAACCTGAGCGCGCCTAAATTCCGTCGACGAACAACTGGTGCACCCGGCGGTCCCCGGTGACCTCGGGATGGAACGCCGTCGCCAATGCCTTGCCCTGCCGGACGGCGACGGGATGCCCGGCCGCGGTGGCCAGCACCTCCACCGACGGCCCCACCCGCTCGACCCACGGCGCCCGGATGAACACGGCGTGCATCGGCTCCCCCAGCCCGGCGAAGTCCAGGTCCTCCTCGAATGAATCCACCTGCCGCCCGAAAGCGTTGCGCCGCACCGTCATATCGACAGCGCCCAGCGGCACCGCCTCGCGGCCCTGGTTACCGGCATCCAGGATCTCCGACGCCAGCAGGATCATCCCGGCGCACGATCCGTACACCGGCAACCCACCGGCCAGCGCGGTCCGCAGCGGCTCGAGCAGCTCAAAGACCCGCAGCAGGTGACTGATCGCGGTGGACTCCCCGCCCGGGATCACCAGTCCGTCAACCGAATCCAGTTCGGCGGCGCGGCGCACGGTTACGGCCTCGGCGCCGCACGCACGCAACGCGGCCAGATGTTCGCGGGTGTCGCCCTGCAACGCGAGTACACCGACGCGCGGGGCGTTCACTTCCCCGGGCCCGAGTAGTCCCGCTGATAGCGGGTCAGCCCCTCCTGCATGACGGCCGCGACCATCTCGCCGTACTGGTTGTAGATCTTGCCCTGGGTCAGCGACCGGCCGCCGCACGCCGACGGCGAGGACTGGTCGTAGAGCAGCCACTCGTCGGCCCGGAACGGCCGCATGAACCACAGCGCGTGGTCCAGGGACGCCACCATCAGGTGCTTGCGCTCCTCGATGTGGTTGACC
>WBZP01002592.1_pt1 | contig 20583 bp, 25 predicted proteins | sample 5204301 | NCBI WGS metagenome assembly WBZP01 (sample SAMN12412401, study PRJNA552823) | activated sludge metagenome | isolation source: activated sludge from nitrification reactor of wastewater treatment plant... | place: USA: Pennsylvania | collected 2017
ACCACCGCGTCACCGCGTCCAAATCGGCGTTTTCACCGTCGCGGCCGGCGCCTGTCAAACCCCTCGCCGTGGTCGAGTCCCGGCCGGCGGAAAACCACACCGGAAGCCGCGTCTCGGACTCGCTGTAGTACTCGCCCAAACCACCACCGGCAGCGCGGCCATCCAAGGCCGCCGCCGACGCCTGACGCGCGGTGTCGACGTAGTACGACACCGACCACGCCCCGAGCTTGGCGATCGTCAACACCGAACCCGCACGCCTCCCGCCAACACGACCACCACCGACCCCGCGGGAGCGCGCCCACGGCGCGCTCCAGCCCAGCCTTGCACATCTTGTGCAAATGTGCCCTTGTTATTAGTGATAGAACTGAGGGTAGCAGGAGCAGGGGGCGGGAAGGAACACGTGGGGACGAGGCGAGCGGGCGGCGATAGAGGGGCGAGAGGGGCGTAGAGAAGGCGAGGGTATGGCGGACAATGCGAGTGATCGACGACGAGAGACGTGTTGGCTGGAGGTGCTGAGGGTGGCGTCTCGCCGCAACGTCAGCGCGCCGTTTCGCAACCACTAGGCGCGTCGTCCACCCGGACGTTCGGGGGTGCGCTCCATCGAGTCGCCGCCACCCGCGTGATGCTCTGCTGCGGGTCGGTTGATCGCGCCGTCGTGCGTGTCCGCACCGGCAGGCCGACGCCGTGGCCGCGACGACGCGATGAGCGTGCTGTTGGTGTGGTCCTCACGGGTGCGTTGGGCGCGCTCGGTGAGCACCCGGCGGATCTCTTCTCGGGCGGCAGCGATCCGGGCCCGCGACGCGTCGGTGAGCACCACGGGCCGCGGCGTCTGGTCGATGCTGGCGGCGGCGCAGCCGCCGGCCTTTGTCGGGGTCGTCTCGGGGGGTGTCCAGGACAGCCGTCGCAACCGGCTGGCCAGGAACGCACCGGGGTTGGCGATCTGGTCGGGCCAGGTAGTTCCTCGGGTGCGCATGTCAGCGTTGAGGGCGTCGTTGACCGCCCGCGCGGACCACACCGCGGGGTCGATGCCGGCGCCGCTCAGCGCATCGCAAATCGCACCGATGTGGGCGCGGTCCAGACCGTGCGTGATCGCCACCAGTCCAGCGGCCAGTTTCTGGGTGGCCAGCGGGCGCGCGGTAGCGCGCCGCGGCCGTGCTTGTCGCGTCTTGTCGCAGCATCGGTTGGCGGGCGCGCTCGCGCGCCCGCTTGGTGAGTAATTCCCTACGGGAGAAGAACAACCAACACCGCCTGACGGCGGTAGGTGGAAATCATGCACGAGTGGTGGGGTCGCTGGACGGGCTTCGCGACGCGGCACCAGGTGGTACACCGAGGGTCGACGGCCGACGCTGGGGGTGTTTGTCGAACCGTGGCCCCGCTGCGCTTCCACAGCCCATCTGGAGACCCGCAGCACGCGCCACGCGGCGGTCACCGTGCGCACGTCGCAACCCACCTTGTCGGCGATTGTCGCGCGGGTGACAGCGACGTGGCGGCCGGTGCCGTGATCGGCGTGCTCGGCCATCACCGTGGCGATCGACAACAGCGTGGCCGTCGTGATCGACACCCGCGCCTCAGCGCACAGCTGCCCGAACGCCGGGGAGTGCACCCACCGCGACAGCCCGTCGAGCCACCCGGCGCGACTGGTCCACATCGGCGCAGACGGTGCGCAGGAGCCGGCGCGCGTCACCCAGTCACGGCGGCGCTCGTGCGCCAGCGCACGCACCACGTGCGGGCTAGTAGCGGCAGGAGCTACAGCCGCGCCGAGCGGCGTCGGCCACGCACTGCTCGCCCGATGTGATCGGGCGCTGATGAGGTCACGGTTTGCGCACCGATCGCGCGGCGAAGCTGGTGCAGCTTCAGGGCGTGCGCTACCGTGAGAACTGTCCAGCAAGACAGATCCCTTCGGGGAATGGGTGCGGACCCGGAACCGAGCGCCAACTCGGTTCGAAACCCCCGACCAGGGCCTCGCTACGGCGAGGCCTTCGTCATGTCAGCGGGTAATCCGCACACCAGCTATTCAGATGTTCAGATCTGCCGGGGGCTGGTCGGCAAAACAGAGATTTCGAGCCCTCGGCGCATGTCGTCACATCGCCAGCGGCAGAACCTCCTTGTCTAGTTCGCGGACCAGCTCGGGATGGCCGGCCTGGATGGCCAACAGGTCGGCCACGTATTGCGAGACAGACATGCCTCGGTCGGCGGCCTGCTGCTTGATCTTTTCGGAAACGAGACGCTCCGGGCGGGTGAGCAGTTCCACGCGGTCGCCTTTACGGGGTCGAGGCATGAATCGAAGACTGCCAGCAACAACGCGGTATCTGATACAGGACACGCCGGGGTCTGTGATGTTTTTGTGACTGGTGAGGTCATGCCGCCGCTGCGCTTTCCGGGGCTAGTTGGCGTCGGGATCGATGATGAGTTCGTACAGCTCCGTGCTGAGGACCTGGCGTACCGCCTGGGCGCGGGCCTGAGCCCTCAATGCGCTTTGCGTCGACAGGTTCGGGAGGCCACCGTGGCGGCGTGTCCAGTCTTGAATGCTGCGCTCCCCTAAGGTCGCGGCCGTGGCGCGGGCCATCCAGGTGATCTTGTCGACCTCGGCGTCGATGAAGTCCGCTCGATGGGCCTGGGTCCATTCCTCGGGTAGCCCGAGGTCGGTGGTGTAGACGGTTTGGACCGCGCGATGAATTGCGGGATCGACGGGTGGCGGCATGGTCTCGGACATGCAGGCGTGGGCGCGGTGAGGCCGCGCGGTGCGGGTTGGAAAGCGGCTCATTTCAGCCGGCCTCCGAACGGTCTACGGCTCGAAGTGGGAGCGGAAGCCTTCGAGCCAGTCCGCTCGCGCGTGGCCGGTGAGATCGCCTGGAACCCATGTCTCGGCGTCGTCGGGGCCGTCTGCGTCGCCGCTGGCCACCCGTTCGTGGGCTTCGAGATAGCCGGCGACGTGCATGCCGTCGGACTGGGAGAAGACGGCCTGGATGGTGTCGAGGTTCGTCCTGAAGTCCCGGTAGGCGGCGCGGCGCTCGGCGTCATCGGTGTAGTCACCGCCGTACCGCTGCAGCCATGCCTGCCAGTGCTCGGTGGAGCCTGGCTTCGGCGGCGGCGAGGGTGCGCTCATCAGGGCCGACTTTAGGCCGCCGCACCGACGACGAGCGCGGCGTGCGGGGTGCATGGGCCGCCGAGCATGTCCAGGATCGGGGCGCCGGTCGATGCGGGTCCGTGGATTACCGACCGCAACACCCGTTCGAAGGCGAGATCCACTGCCGGGGCATCCTCCAGGAGCAGATCGAGGAGCTTCTCTGCGGCGGGGGTGTTGAACGGATTGGCTGTCAGCTGCGCGCACAGCGCACGGACCTGGGACGCGAAGTCCCGGACCGCACTCACGTCGTCTTGGACCGTGCCGAGGGTTTCCATGCCATCACTGTAAGAGCGTGCGTGCATACATGCAAGCAAGTTGCGTGCAAACTACTTTTAGTGATGCATGTAGGATGCGTGCATGCCTGATTCGGCTGGGGATGCTCTCGACGGCGGTGCCCCCGGCGCTGCCGGTAGCGCGCTGCCCTTGCGTAAGCGGCAGCAGAAGGTGCCGTTGAACACCTATGTGCGTCCGGGCACGCAGCAGCGCGTGGAGGTGTTGAAGGATCGCGGGTACGCGGTCACCGACATTGTGGATGCGGCGCTCAACGAGTTCTTGGATCGTGCCGGGGTGCCCCAGTCCGAGTAGCTCGGACCCCGGAGTCTGGCCAGCGTTTTCCTCCCGGCTTCCTCGTACTGGCCCGTTGGCGCGGTGGGTGGCGGCTGTCCAGGCTCGACCGTAGGTCGACCGCGCAGCGGCGGTTACCGGCCTTGACGGCCGCCCCCTGCCGTTTCGCCACAATCGAGGCCGAGGAAGTCGGCTGCCCCGCCATGAGGCTGGGCATCTCACGGGCGTCGTGTGGACGTGATGATCGTGGCCACCGCTTCGATGGCCACGCCGACGATGGCTCCGATCGCTCGGCCGACCTCGCCGATGGTGACCTTGCAGTCGGGGATGCGGGCGAGGTAGCCGGCGAGCACGCAGATCGCCAGGCCCAGCACGGTGATGGCCACGACGATGATCGCCACTGCGATCAGGATGGATTCGCTCATTGGGCGTCTCCTTGTTCGATGGTCAGGAGATGGCTCCTGGAGCTGGCTGTCGTCCCGCTCTCTTCTTCTGGGCTGGCACAGCGTGCTTTACATGGCACTGGCCGCACCTTTCTCGTCGTGGTTCCGGTACACGGGGGAAGTACCGGCCCTAGAGCCGTTTTCCGTCGCGTGGTGCGGCGGCAGTTCTAGGTCTCGCCTGAGCAGGTATATGCCTGAGGGGTGCAGCGGCCGATCGCCGAGAAGGGGTGGTGTCTGGAAGTCGTGGTGGGGCATGGCCCCTTATGACCTCTCGCCGGCCGGAATCCCGACATCGACGGTGAAATTCCCATGCTGAAGAACTCCGTCTGATGCCGTATTGGCCATCATGGAGTGGTGGCAGGGATGGGTCCTACCAAAAGCGCGGCCGTCGACCGCCTCGCCCGGCAACGTGCTGAATTGGCGCGCCTTGAGCGAGGGCATGACGTCGACGAGAGAATCAGGACGACTTTGCGTCAGCTGCCCGCCAACGCGTCAGGGCATGCGGTCGTTGCGGTCCGGCTTGGGAATGCCGGCGTCGTCGAGGTAGCGGTTGATGGCCTCGTCGACGGTGTCGGTGATGACGTATCCGTGGGCCTTGATCCATTCAAGCCGCGCGAGGGTTCCCGCGTGCAGCTGCGTGGCGAATGGACTCTTCACCTTGCGTTGACGGGCTTTCAGCCGAACCGGCTCGGTCGGCTGGGCCTCCTGCTCACCACCGGGTGACGTCACCACGGGCGTGGGCGGGATACCGGTGTTCTGCGGCTCCGGCGCGGCCGGTGCTGTTTCGTTGACGGCGGTTTCGTCGGCGGTGACCCGTGCGGCTTGGGCGCGTCGCTCTGCCCGCGACAGCGGACGGGTGGAGCCGACCTGCAATCCGGCGGGTTTCGATGCGGCGTTCATGCTGCGTGCCGCCTTGCCGCGATGCGTTCCGCGACCTCGCGGTAGGCCACCGCCGCGGTGCTGGTCGGGGCGTGCACGTTGACCGGTACGCGTTTGCCTTTGGCCTCCACGACTCGCACCGTGTGTGGGATCTCGCCCAGGTAGGCCCCGCCGTCAGACCACTCCCCCCAGTCGGCACGCAGTTGACGACGTACGTCCTTGCTCGCCTTCGGGTTGCCGTCGAAGTCGGCCAGCAGCACGTACCGGATCTCCACGTCGGGGTTGAGCGTTTCCTGAACGTCGAGGATGGAGTTGCCCAGCTCCACCAGGCCGTCCACCTCGTCGGGGCCGGCCTTGAGGACGGCCAGCACGTAATCGGCGGCCGCGAGCGCTGCGGTGGTCAGCTCCCCCAATGCCGGCGGGCAATCCAGGAGCACGAAGTCGTAGCCGTCGATGTCGTCGAGCTGGCGCGCGAGCCGCAACTGGCCGCCCGATCCGAGCCCGGTTCGCTCGAGCTCCTTGAGCGCGAGATGACCGGGCGCGACGTCGATGCCGAATTGCGTCGGAACGATGACCTTGGCCAGCGGGACGCGCATCGCCCGGTCCGGGTGCAGGACCTCGTACATGGAGGCGTCCTCGGCGTCGAGTTCGATGCCGAGCCCCTTGGTGCTGTGCGCCTGCTGATCCATGTCGATCACGAGGACGCGCAGACCCATCGCGGCCAGGTTCGCGCCGAGGTTGATCGTGGTGGTGGTCTTGCCGACGCCGCCCTTCTGCAGCGCCACGGCCAGGATTTCGCACTGCTTATCTGCGGAAACAGTCATGACAGGAGCTTATCAACCTGCATGTAAGCATGTCTACATGCTTACTTACATGTAAGAAAGCATGTATGTAACTGTTGAAGTCTCCGTACCTGCGAGTCCCGTACTATTGGCCCTACACAGACCGGTGTCACGCCGATGGCGCGCCCCGGTTAAAGCCTAGAAGAACCCGGTATTCGATCCTGGCGGTCGACCCGGGTTCTTTGCTTTCTACGCTCGTTCGGGCCGACCCGTATAGCGGTCCCGGGCAGCCCGACGTTCACCGTCGGCGGTCTCGCTGTTGAACTCCGACGCCAGCTGGGAGTAGCCGACATCGAGGTCATCCGGGTCGGGCTCGGCGTCCGTACGAATCACTTCGACCTCATTTTCGCGGAAGGCCGTGGCGGGTCCGTTCCCTTCCGTCACCTTCGAAGGATAGGTGAGGCAAGGTGCCCTAGTTCCACACTCGCCCCGCGGATGACCAGGGTCTTCATTCTTGATCCGGCGGAGGATCACCGAGATCGGGTGATTCCTGTAGGACGAAGCTGCGGTACCGATTCGCCACTGCTGTGACTTGCTGGTTGCCCCGGATGTAGTCCGCGAGGGCAGGGTCGATGAATCCAGCGAGGGCAATGATGTTGTCCAGGTGGTGATTCGGACTGAGGGTGAAGATGTGTTCGTGGTGGGCGATCCGGTTGCGAAGTAGCTCGAAGGTGCGCAGGTGGTTGCGCAGTGGACCAGCCGACGTCATACCCGGTCCGTAGTGGGGGAAGGCCTTGTACAGAAATGGCCGCCAGAGCTTCGTGAAGTAGTCGTAGACGTTCGCGTGCTGACGGGGGAGGCCTTCGCCGACGAGGGATACCCAGAACCCAAGGCTGAGATCGGCGACGATGTCGCCGCCGGTGGGTTCCACACGGAGCTGACCGGCGGGGTTGTTCTTGCGGTCGAACGCGTCGATCGACTTCTTGACCTTGTCGAGTTCCTTGTCGGTGAGGTGGATGCGGGGGCGGTCGGCGAGGACTTCGGGGTGCCAGCCGTGTTCGCGTGTGACGCCGAGGTGAGAGCACAGCTGCGAGTCGATGGCGTTTCGGATGGCGACTTCGACGAGGGCGATCGATGGCCAGTAAGCCGCGGAGAGGTCGCAGTTCCACATGTACAGCCGCGCGGCGCGGGCCGTGTCGCCGCGGGCGGCCGCTCGATACCGCTGGTAGCGGGCGGGGGAGATCAGCTCTTCGAGCGGGAGTTCGTGGGCGTCCATCGTTCAGGCCCTAGAAAGCGTTTTGCCCTGAGGGGCCAGACACACCATTGCTGGTGCCGGGAATGCCTCAGGGCTTACATCGTTCACTGTACACCCGACACAGGGGTTTGGTGATGTGACGATGGCCATTCGTTGCCGCCGCAGACGGCGGGATGCACCGCTCGACCAGCGGAAAGGAGGTGCTGGGCTGTCATGCACTGGCGATCTTCGGGACGACGCGGAGCCGGCGCTTCTCGGTGCGGCCGAACGGCGGCACCAACGTGTAGTTGTAGACCTCGGTCGTCGGGATCTTCTCCAGTGGGGTGGGCTTGTAGCTGACGGAGAGGTTCAGCAGACCGACCTCGCGAAGTTCCGCCAGGCCACGCTGCGCGCTGGATTCGCTGATCCCGTACCACTCGGGCACCCGCTCGCCGGGCATGATGAAGCCCGGCCCGAGGGTGGAGCCGACCAGCAACATCGCCTTCGCGGCCAGCGTCAACGTGCGGTACCAGGCCTGCTCGTCGGTCCAGTACTCGAACGGGAGCTGGAAGTAGCGATTGGCGACGTCGCGACCAGACGGAGCGGTGTAGTCCTCGCGGCTGCCGTCCTCCCGCAGGGAGGTGAAGACCGCCCTGCGGCCGGTCTTGCCGCGGGTGATGAGGCCGTACTTCTGGTCGAGTCGCCGCCAGGTGCGCGAGACGACGGCGGCACCGTGGTCCTGGTCGGTTTCAACACCCAGCATGCGGGCCCAGACCCGCGAGAGCAGGGGCCGGCTGGTCCAGGGTTCCGCCGAGACCAGGGCGCGGTGCAGCAGGAACAGGTCCAGGGCGCGGTCGTCCTGCGCGCGAACCATCTTGTGGAGCGGGCCGGGGACGGGATGCTTTTGATCACCCCCTTGGACGAAGCTGTTCCGGATGTTGACCCGCTGAGAGGTGCGGGCGGAGGCCTTCAACAGCGCCTCAATGGCGGCCTGCTGGCCGGGGATCGGTGCGTGATTCATGGACTCATCATGCCAGGTCACCGTGAGTCAACCTCCGGCGGCGACCCTGATACTTGCCGCGACAGAAGGAGCTATAGAACAACATCTAATACCCTTCTCAGTACAGGTCGAAGTACATGTCGAATCACCGGAGCCACTTGCCGGATGCCCTTGCCCTTCATCGTCACGACCTGGGGTCCTTGCTGGTGGCGCGGCGGGGTGATAGTCCACTTCCTCGTTTCGGGTCAGTTCTGGTCGAAGAAGCGTGCCGCCTGGTCGCGAATGCGTGCAAGCCGCTTCGATACGGCGCTGTGGCTGCTGTAGCCGAGGATCTTGCCGACGTCGGTCAGGGAGGTGACTCCGCTGCGCAGGACGACCACCACTTCGCGGTCGCGGGGGTTGAGCAGGGTCAGGAAGTCACTGCAGGCGAGCTGGCCGATGACTTCGGTCTCGGGCCCGTGAACCGGGGTGGTGTCGTCGAGTTCGACGAAGGTGACGGTGACCTTGGACCGCTTGTGGTTGAGCGTGCGATCGAAGTCCTCCTTGGCGTGTGACCACCGGTCGGAGAAGTCGTCGTGGACTCGGTGGGAGCGCACGGCGTCGAGGATGTCGCGCAGCCGGCCGGTCTTGTCCGCGGCGTCGACGGTGCGCTCGACGAACTCGGCGGCTTCCTGTTCCCCGGCCCACAGGTCGGCACCCACGCGGGGGCCGCCGGCGGTGACGCCTTCGAGGATCTCGCCGTTGCTCAGCCGTACCGGGCCGGTAGGGCCATCGGTGTCGACGATCGGCCAGGTCCGCATCTCGTCTTCCATGGCCTCGGTGACCGCGGGAACCCAGAAGTCGAGGTTGTGCGCCAGGATGCGGATCGGGTCGTCCTTGGTGAAGGCGATCTGCGGTGATCCGGGCATGAGGTGACGCCAGACCGTGGCCCCCCACGCCCGTGACAGCCGCTGGCCGAAGTCGGCGGGCAGGTAGGGGTCCGGGTTAGTCAGCTCCGTCCAGAACGGCCATTGACCAGCCGTGAGCATCGGCAGGCTGAACCGGTCCAACGTGGCGCGGGGGAGCAGGTGAAACAGCGGTGCGTAGTCGTAGTAGCGGGTCTGCGTGCGGGGGATGAACACGATGTTGTTGTCACCGAGATCGGCGATGCGCGCCAGGTCGGGCGGTAACGTCGCGAGGCCGTCAGCGTCGGCGTCGGTGTCGTCGTGAAAGAAGCGGCGCCGGAACTGGGCGGCCTCCCACAACGCATTCCATCGAGCCACCGCGAAGATCCTGGCCCCACGGGTTTCGAGGTCGGTGGTGGTGCTGCTCGGCATGGGGACGCTGACGTATTCCGGGCGGTCCGGCGTGTCCGGGCGTATCACCGCCTGGAAGAAGGCCATCCCGGCCGACATGTTCCACATGCGCGGGTAGCGGTCGGGACCGGCGAGGGCGTCATCGGAGTCCAGAAGCACGTTTTGGCGAGGGTCGTAGTCGTCGCTGGAGTCGGTGGTGGTGTCGTCAGACATGGTGGTCATACCTATCTCACGACACTGCTTCGCCGATCCGTTCCGAATCCGAACTGGAATTCTCTATGCCGCGGAGTGTCCGGTGTCAGTCAGCGGCCGAGACCGCCGAGTGCTCACTAGCCTGAGGTGATGGGAACGGCCACACCACCTCCCGATCAGCCCTCCATCGAGCACCTGATCGACGAGTACAGCGAGTGGAAATCGGTCATGGAACGCGAGCCGGACGATTACGGCGCGGTCCAAAAGTTGGTCGCCTTGTACAAGTTCGCGATTGCCAACTACGCCAACCCATTATCGGAACTTCTGCTCGATGCGATCGCAACGATGGAAGCCCCCGAGGTCGAGCGGCAGTAAGGGAAAGCACCGGTGGTCGCTCACACCCTGAGAGCACCGACTCGTGACGTGTCAGGGTGCGACGCCTGCGTCGAGCAGCGCTTCGTGGGGGCGCTCCGTCAGGCAGCGATAGACGCTGGATCGGGATATGCCGATCGTGCGCGCGATTTGGGCGCGGGGAGTGCCGGCCTCATCGAGGGCCTGGACGGCCGCGATGGTGTCAGCGGTCAGACCGGGCCGGCCGGGGTGACGGCCGGCCGCGCGGGCTGCCGCGACTCCGGCGGCGGTGCGTTCGGCGGCGATGGCGCGCTCGAATTCGGCGACGGCGCCGAAGACGTGGAAGATCAGCCGGCCGCCGGCAGTGGTGGTGTCGATGGCTTCGGTGAGGGAGCTCAGTTCGACGCCGCGGTCTTGGAGGTCGCTGGCGATGGTGAGCAGGTGCGGAAGTGAGCGGCCGAGACGGTCCAGCCGCCAGACCATGAGCACGTCACCGCGGCGGGCGTAGTCGAGCAGCGCGGCCAGCTCGGGGCGATCGTCGCGAGCCCCGGACATGCGCTCGGTCCAGATCCGTTCGGCTCCCGCCTCCGTCAGCGCCTTTGTCTGCATGTCGGGGGACTGGTGCAGCGTCGAGACTCGCGCGTATCCCAGCAGCGTCACCGGCAGGTCCTCACTCGTTCAGGCGGGCACGGTCTTCTCAGGCCCAACCAGGGCCGCTTGCGGACCTGGGCGGGAGCCGTCTTGTGTCTTTAAGGGTGTCCCCGTTCTCGTCGGTCTGGGACAGGATTCTGGGACACCGCACCGGATGCATCGGCGCTGGTCGCCGACACTGCACCCATTCTGTAGCTTTTTCGGTCGATCCTGGTCGGCGGGGTTGGGCGTGTCAGCCCGCCCTCGAGTTCGGGACGACCGACGGCGGCGACGACGATGTCGGCTTCATTCACCACGCTGGCGAGATCGGCGGTTTTCGAGTGGCAGTAGGTGACGGTGGCGTCGCGGGCCAGGAGCAACATCCCGACCGGTTTGCCGAGAATGGCGCTGCGACCGATCACAACGGCACGTTGTCCGGCGGGGTCGACGTCGTAGGCGTCGAGCAAGCACATGATGCCGCCCGGGGTACAGGAATGGAATCCTTTGTCGCCCAGTGCCATCGCCGAGAATGAAGCACCGGTGACACCGTCGACGTCCTTGGCTGGCGTGATCGCTTCGAACACTCGCCGTTCGTCGACCTGGGGTGGCATCGGGTGCTGAACCAGGATGCCGTCCACGGTGTCGTCGTTGGCGAGCTCGCTGACGAGCGCCACCACGTCGGTGGAGCTGGCGGTATCAGGAAGGTGGTGTCTTCTGGAGTCCAGGCCGACGGTTCGGCATCGGTTGGCTTTCATTCGTACGTAGGTGTGTGAGGCGGGGTCATCGCCGACTAGCACCGTTGCGAGGCATGGTTTGCGGCCCGTCGTGGTGTCGAACTGCATGGCGCGAGCTGCGGTGTCGGAAAGGATTCGATTAGCGACAGCAGTGCCATCGATGACGGTGGCGGTCAAGGTATCTCCTCGGTTGAGAGGAGCACCCAGGCGGTCGATGCTTCCGAATGTGCTTCCTGGTGGTGTCCCACCTGCGCCAGTCGCGTCAACACCATCGTAGCGAAGTGGCCACGTCTCATTTCTAGAGAAACGAGACAGGGCGGCGAGCCCTGGGTGACGGTTACATAGCGCCAGGTGGCGATGTCTCATTTCTTGTCTCACATCGCGTGTCTCAGATCCTCAATGTCAGAGAGCAATGAGACGGTAGGGGTGTGACAGCGATTCTTGGATACGCGCGGGTGAGCACTGCGGGCCAGGAGCTCGACTCCCAACTTTCTGCGCTCAGCGCGGCGGGTGTTGAGGAGGGGCGGATCTTCAGTGACGAGTTGTCGGGTGCAGTCGGTACGGCACGCCCCGGGCTGGCCGGACTTCTCGATTATGCCCGCTCTGGCGATACCGTCGTCGTGACTGCGATCGACCGTTTAGGCCGTTCGGCCGCCGAAGTCACACGCACGATTGCGGACCTCGATGGGCGTCGAATCCTGTTGCGCGCCTTACGTGAAGGAGTGGATACGGCCACTCCGACTGGGCGCGCGGTCGCCGGCATCATGGCTACCTTGGCTGAGCTGGAACTTGAATTGGGCCGCGAGCGTCGTGCCGCATCGCGGATGTCCCGCCGAGCGCGGCAGTTGCCGGCGACCAAGCCGACGAAACTCTCAGCCGAACGTCAAGACCAGCTTCGTCGCCTCGCGGCGACCGGTGAACCGGTCAGCGAGCTGGCCGCTGCGTTCGGCATTGGCCGAGCGACCGCATACCGGTACCTAAAAGAGGCCTCTGCTACTTCGTGAGGTACTCGATCAGCGCTCGACGGATTGTCTCGCCTCGGCTCACTCCGTCGAGGGCCGAGCGTTCGTCAGTGAGCGTCACCAAGTCAACAGGCAGCCGCACCGAATAGGAGCTAGAGGCGTCTTCGCCGATAGACGGGCGCCCTCGACGACGCAACTTCTCAGACGGCACGCCCTGCTCAGCCTCGGCCGCCAGGCGCTCGATGGTCTCTTCATCAGGATCATCCGGCAGACCGGCGGCAAACGGAGCGACCCTTGCACTGAGTGCGTCATCACCCACACCGACATCCATCGGTGGTGACACCTGGGTTTTTCCGGGGGTGGTGTTGCGCTCAGTGATGGTAGTACCGGGATTCCGTACGGTCGCTGCTTCTTTGACGAATCGACCGGAGGTGGTGTCCTTGACGAATCGTCCTGAGATCGCTGACCGGTGCACCCGTTTCGAGGTGGTTCGTGTCGATTTACTAGTGGTTGTCTTCTTGGCCATATCAGTATCCGCCTCGGGCTTGGAGGGCTTTGTCGAGTTGATGTTTTCGAGCCTTCATGCAGTGGATCACGAGGTCACCTTGCTTTGTGTGGAGCACAATCAGCTCCAGCAGCGTGGCGTCAGGAGCAAATCCGAATACCCATGTCCGAGGTGGGTCATCATCGACCACATCTAGCTCGATGTGAACGTGCTCCAAAGCGTGAAGGATGTCTCCCTCGCTCCGACCATGCTTGTGCGCCGAGGAGTGGATCCGCACCGGCTGCACCCTCAATATCGTAACACGAAATTCAGGAGACGCAGAGGTGGCGCCGTCTCTAAAACCGTCGTTTGTGGGACAGCACCGTGAAAGACTGGCAACCATGGACGATCGAGCAGCGGAGATGGCGGTCCACTCCAAGAACGTGACGGCCGCCGTTGAGGCCATGAGTGGACTTCTAGAGGGGTACGAGCATGCCGAGGCGACCGGCAGCGTCCCTGATGCCGGCTTGATCGACTACATAACGGGCCAAATGGTCGGCAACGACGAACACATCCCCGCTGGCATCTGGAGTTTGCTCAGCGGGTTTGCGGCGTTGAACTATCTGCTGCTCGCGCGCGTCGAGGAACTCAGCGGCGTCCCCAAGCAGGTGTCGCTCGACTTATATGCGGACGCGGCGAAGAAGCTCAACGGCCAGGCCGAACCGAACGCATGAGTGCAGCTCCGTGCAGCTCCTCAACATTAGGAGCGCGATTTGCCGAGTGTTGCCTATAGGCGACATGAGCTGCGGAAACTCGCAGTTTTGAATGTGGCTGTGGCGGTGGATCGATGTCCGCCAATCGCGATACGGTCGTTTCATGACGATGGGGTATCGGCGGCCCCACCGGACCGGGGTGGCCGTCGCGGCGACAGCGCTGGTGCTCGCCGCTGGTGCAGCGGTGACGAGCGGCCTGGCGCTCGTGCGCCCCATCGCCTCCGCCCAGCACACGGTCAACGTCGTCGAGCCCCCGCCGGCCACCTACAGCAGCACCGAAATCGCGGCCGCGAAGAACGCCACCTGCTCAGCCTGGGATCAGGCGGCCCGGACCATTACCTCGGTTGGAAAGCAGCGCGCATCCATCGCTGCAACGACGGGGCGATCCAGTCCTGAAACCAACGAAGCGCGAACGGTCGAAAAGCGCACGACGGCCACGCAGATGTCCTTCCTCCGAACACAACTCAGCCCTGCGACGCCGGGCGATATCCGGCAAACCGTCTCGGACTGGATGGCATCTCAAATAGACGCCATGCACGGAGTCAACGTGAGGGACTGGGATGCCTCTAATTCGGCCATCACGCGCGGCAACGATCTCGTCGATGTAATCGACGCGAAGTGCGGGCTTTCCTGATGCCCGCCACTGGAGGGTCAGCGGGCTCGTATGGGCGGCTCATTGTCACACCGGACATGGAACCGCCCGACGCCTCGCACTGGGACGCCCAGGAGCAGGCCTACCGGGCTGGCGCGACGACGTGGAACGGCATCCACCAAAAGATCGTCGTCGACAACGCGGCTTTTCGCGATGCCGCTGACTCTCGGGGCTTCGATGAGGCGCACCGGGCGGGTGCGGTGTTGGCCGAGGAGGCCAAGACGATCGCCGAGTGGCACGACAAGGTGGCCAACAAGTGCGCCGACATCGCCACCGTGTTGCGTGACACGCGCGCCGGCCAGGAGCAGCTGATCCGCGAAGCGGATCCCAAAATCGCCGCCGCGAAGCTTCCGGGCGAAGCCGAAGCCCTGGTAGCTCAGTACCACGGCATAGCCAGGTATCAGACTGAGGCAGGAGTCACTGCCGCAGTGGCCGCGCACACCTCGTTCAAGAAGAGCAGCGAAAACGTCAGAGCCCTAGACCTTTTGACGAAATGGGGCGATGTCCCCGCCAGTCCACCCGCACAACCCCTGGATGAGCCGTCACCGGGAATCGAGCAAGTAGACAATCCCAAGAAGACACCGCTTCAGGACTCTCAAGACAACCCCAAGAAGACGCCCCTTCAAGAGGGCAGTGACGCTCCAGCACCAGCAGACGCGCCAACAGACAAAGCCGGTACCTCGGTCACGCAACCGGGGGCGTCCCCTGGCGTCGACGCGGGGACGGGTAAAGCAGGCGTTGGCGACGAGGGGCTCGCAGCGTCCGGGCCGCCGGTGACTCAGGCGACGCCGGGGATCACGTCTGCGCCGCGGCCGGCGGCGGCCTCGCCGCTCAGCGGCGGTGCGCCGTCGATGGGCGGGTTGGGCAGCGGCGGCGGCGGGATGGGTTCCGGTGGCGGGATTCCGAAGATGCCCGGCGGTCTGGGAAGTGGCGGTATGCCGGGGGCAGGCTCTAATCCTCTGAGCAGCGGTCTGGGCCAAATGCCGGGCGCAGGAAGCGGATTGCCGAATACCGGCGCGGTTCCGGGATCATCTTCGGGCGCTGGGTCCGTGTCGCCGTTGTCTGCGTTCAATCAGGGAGCGGCGGCGACGGCGGGCATGGGCGGCGGGATACCCCCTGCGCCGCCGCCGGCACCGGCGAGTCCATCGCCAGCTCTGTCGGCCGGTGGGCATGCGGCACCGGCCGCGGCCGCCCCCGGCGGGGGCATTTCGCCGGCCGCCGCGCAGCCCGGTGCGGTGGCCCCGGCCGCCCCTGCCTCCGCGCCTGCCGGTGCGGGTGTGGGGACCGGTGGGGGTGCGCCGATGATGCTGCCGCCGGGTTCGATGGGGCCGCCAGCCGCGGCCGTTCCACCGGCTGCGCCGACCATGCCGGCGGGCACTGTCGGCTCGACGAACGCTCCGGCGCCCGTCGCCCCCTCCGCAGCTGGTGCGGCGGCAAGCCCGACACTGATCCCGGCCAGCGTCGTCGCTGCGGGCCAGCTTGCGGCCGCCCAGGAGCGCCGCGAGTCGGCCGACGCGGCGGCCGCCAAGGAGTTGGCGTACAAGCTTCAGCACGCGGCTCAAGAGATCGAGTATCCGATTGAATGGGCGGTAGGAGTCTTCCGCTCACCGAGCGGCACGGAAACCGTCATCACCTCCAACGACGGAGCGAGCTACATCCCGGCGGGTGTATTCGTTCCGCGCTCCGTGCGGGTGCTGTCCACAGATCCATTGGTGGACGACCACTTTCGGCAACTGTGGTTCGGGTGGGGGGACCCGGCACGGGTGCTCATCGAGTACGCGCAGCTGCGCGCGGAGACGGGCTGGCGGCTGGTCGCGGCCGCGACGACGAGCGTGGTGAACGTGCTGCGGGATGCCGGGGTGGAACACCCGCCCTCGTGCACGCGCCAGACCAACCCGTGGCGACAGGAGGGTGTCGAGATCCCCGCACCGGTCCTGGACGACATGCATGAGCACCGCCTAGCGGTGCTGTGGCCTGACGTGTACCCGAGGCTGCTGCGCGTCATGACGGCCGACCCGATCTTTCAGGACCGCATCGTCCAGGGGGTGAGCGCATCGTTGATCCACTTGGCGACCACTCAGGCTCAGGCGCTCGACGACGGCATCCACGACGCGATTCGCCGGGTCTGGATGGCCAGGGGCGCTGACCACGAACCCACCGTGCAGCAGTGGGCGGAATACGACGCCGAAGCCAAGAGCTTCAACGCCACCACGGCGATCTTCCGGCCGGGGTTCGTCAACGGCGCCACCGCCGATCCCGCCGACACCCTCCAGGAGCGGGCCCAGTACCGGGCGCATTGGCTCGTCGCGCGTACCGCCGAGCACATCGGCGGGTGGGCCCGGCGTCCGCTGCCGCTGCCCGACATGTGTTACGCCGCGGCCGCCACCGGCGAACTCCCTCACCTGCGCGACGTGATCGTCAAGGCTCTGGTCAGCGTTGAAGAGGACCTCCAATACGAGGCCCCTCGATGACGACACCAGAAGGCGCGGACGGCGCAGCCTGGAGGGCCGAGCTGGAGCGCTGGCACGCCGAGTTGGCCAACACCATCGACCAAGCATCCCTGTGGGCGCGGGAGTTCCACGTGCCCACTGGGGACGGTCGCTGGGGTGACGTCTCGGCACCACCGAGCTATCCGCTGCTCGGGTACGCCGAGCGGCTGGAGACGATCGGTGCGACGCTGAAGATGGTGTGCGCGAACGCATCTTTGGACCCGCCGGTCTTGAGTTGGGATCGCACGACGCTGAAGGCACCACCGATGATGCGGATACCGGGGCGTGACCCCGATTGGCGCGAGGCCGACTACACCGAGGGCGGCCGATATCTTCTCTTCATCCGGCCAAGCGCTCCTTCCGATATCGTTACCGCGCAACAGCATTGGCGCGTCGCGCTCGGATTCGCCGCACCGTCGGTACTCGAAATCCATCTGGGGATACCGCAGCTCGCCGTGTACGCGGAGCAGGCCCAGGGACTGTTCGACATCGCCCATGACACGATTCGGGCGGCTTTCCGGGACAGCGTGGCCGCCACCTTCGGCCGGCTATGGGCGACGTGGCCTACTCAGGAAGACAGCGCGCGGCCTCTGGCGATGTGGATGAGTGAGCTTACGCAGTACGGCTGTTCGATGAAGGAGTGCGAAGCGGTCTTGCGCGATATCGAGGCGGTCGACCCTGAGGCCGTGGCGCGGTGCCGCGAGGCCGGCGCATGGTGGCGCCCGGACGCAGCCTGACCGCCCTGCTCAGTCGAGTTCGAGGCCGTATCCCTGGTCTCTGGTTCGTTCTCGTCCTCGATCGCGGGTGCGTGGGGTGGTGAGGGTGCGCCAGCTGCGATCGGCGGCGGCGCGGTGACTGTCCGCGACTGCCGCTAGTGCGGGGTCGGCGACATCCGGTGTGGCGCGGGTGTTTTCAGACCAAGGTAGGGCCAGTCCGTCGAGGAACCGTCTGGCCGTCCCTGGCTCGCCGCTGTCGATGAGCAGGAGCCGGCCGTGGTGTGAAACGACGGCGGTGGCCACCGCGGCGAGAGCTTTGGGGTCGGCGGCCGCGGCATCCTCGACGACGACAACCGGCCCGCGGTGCGTGTCATGGTCACCGGAGAGGAAGGCGGCGAGCTGGTTGAGGGTAGGGCGGCCGGGGTGAGGTGTGGCGCCGATGACGGCGTGATTGCGTCCGGCGGCGGCCGCCGCCGCCTTGATCGCTTCGGCAGTGTCGGGGGTGTAGTGCTCGGCGGACAGGGCGGCCACAACATACGGAGCTGTGGTGGCCACGTTGACGGGATGGGGGTGTGACCCGGCCAGGGGGAGTGGGTCGCCGTGGCGGTGGGCGGCGGCCAGGACCTCGACGAGCGCCCGGTCCGAAGCGTGCGCGCGGTCATACGCGCTTCGGTCGTGGGCGGCGTGGCGATCGATGCGGTGCTCGCGGCGCAGCCGCGCTGTCACGGTGCGGTGGTAGCGGCGTAGGTCGGCCACCTGGTCGGGAAGCTGGTCCTCCTCGGCGGCCGCCGCGGCGGCGGTGATGGTGGCGGCGCGGTCGTCGCGGCCCAGGACGCTGCGCAGCGCAGCCGTGGCCTCAGCCGGGGTTCCTCGGCGTGCGGTGTGGACGCCCGCGGCGGTGGTCTCGGCGTGTTCGTGGTCGGCTTCCCCGGCTCTGGTGTCGTAGAGGCGCACGGTGTTGGTGTGCCGGCCGCGGGTCAGACCGACGTAGGCGATCGAGCGGGTCGCGGCCTCGGCCGAAAGCAGGGTGTGGCAGGTGTCGGCGGTGACGCCCTGGGCGGCGTGCACGGTGACCGCGTAGCCCAGGTGGGTGTGCTGGCGCAGGTAGTCGCCGTCGAGGGTGGCTAGCGCGCCGTCGTCGAGGCGGCGAACGTTGATCCGGTTCGTCTCGGGGTCGACGAGGTGGACTTCCCAGCGTTGACCGTTGCGGATGGGGTCCGCGGCCGCGGTGAGGCTGGCATCGGTGTAGGTCGTGATGTCGGTGGTGTTCTGTCGGGTGATCACCACGTCGCCGGCCGCGACGCGGTGACCACGCGCCGCGGCCACGGTGGGCGCATCGTCGTTGATCCGCTCGGAGTGGATGCGGATGTTGAGGGCATCGGCCATCTCCCACCGATCGGCGATGAGCAGACCGTCACGGCCGGCGTCGATGTCCGCCGTCCAGGCCGCCAGGGCGTCGTCGGCCATGGTGACCTGATCCCCGATGTGCAGCCGATCGTGGCGGCGGTACCAGCCCACCGCGCGGCGCAACGCCGCCGGCCCACCGTCGCGGACGGCCAGCGAGGCGTCGCGCTCGTCGTGGTCGTGCATCCGCCACACCTGCGAGAGGCGTTGCGCCCAGGGCAGATCGGTGACCAGTTGAGCGAAGGTGCCGCCGCGTTGCGCGACCGGTGCGAGCTGGTGCTCGTCACCGACCAACACGACCTTGGAGCCGGCGGCCGTGGCCACCTCCAGCAACCGTCGCAGGTGTTGGGTGCCGACCATGCCGGCCTCGTCGACGACGACCACGGTGTCGGTGTCGAGGACCTCCTCGTCGCGCTCGAGGCGGCCCAACAACGCGTCCAGGGTGGCCCCGTCGTCGCCGGCTTGTTCGCGCACCGCGACGTCGACCGCGCGCCCGGTGGGAGCGGCCACCAGAACGCGTTTCCCGGCGTTGTGCGCCGCGGCGCGCAGCGCCCGCAGAGAGTGGGTTTTCCCGGCCCCTGCGGGGGCGCTGAGAGGCTGCACGAGTCGATCCGAGGTCGCGATCGCCGTGACGGCGCGGGCCTGATCCGGCGACAGTCCAGCGGTGTCCACAGACGGCAATACCGCGGCGTTGTGGCGGCGGCCCATCATGTCGATGACGGCGCGTTCTTCGGCGACCAGATCGGCGGCCGTGTATCGGATTGACCCCTCCCGTTGATGGGCGGCCCGCTCGTCTCCGATGCGCAGTGCCACACCATTGGCCAGGCGCTCGATCACCTCCCGCGGTGACGGTCCATCGGCGTCGTCGACCGGCAACCTGGCGCCGATCGCCTCGATGAGATCCGCGCGGGTGAACGCCGCCTTCTTCAGGCCGTGCGACACCGCGCGACGCACCACCTCCGCGTAGTCCACACCGGCAGCACGCCGCGCATTTCGCGCAGCCTGTTGGGCGTCCATGTCCACGCGAAATATGCGGTCGTCATCAGCCCACGCGACACGCAGCGACGCCCATGCGACACCTTCGGGTTTCCGTGGCCGGGTGGCCTTCTGCGCGGTCGCCAACTGTCCGGCGGAAAGCTCGTCATCGCCGTCGAGGCGCAGATGCCCCGCCGCCCACTCGCGCAGCTGCGTGGCACGCGTCGACCACGACGTCAGATCGCGGCGATCGGCCCCGGCGATTTCTGCCATCCCGGTGTGGGGATCGATGTCGTTCCATTCCACGCCGATCGAACGTGTCAGTTCCCGCCGCAGCGTGGCTTGATAGATGATCCCGGCGGCCTTCGCTTCGTGATAGAGACTCGTCCCGTCCAGCGACACCAGCCGCCCATCCGCACGCGCCTGCCGGTTCGGGACCAACACGTGAGTGTGCAGATGCGGGTCCCCGGCACGCGAGGTTTCGTGCTGAAAACCGGCCGCCACGATCCCCGGCAACCGCACCAGATCCTTCTCACCCGTGCGCGGGTTGTGCACACGGGTGTAGCCCCCGTGCTCGGCCAGATACTCCATCGCCTCGGTGATCGCGAAGGCGTGCGCATCGGCGACCGCTTTACCGGTCACATCGGTGCCCAGACCGCGCATCAGCGACACACTTTTCGGGGCGCAGAACGTCAAGTCATAGCCGTGCACGGAGGCCCGCTGTCCGAACGCCCGCCCACTCGCGCCGCACGGCGATTCCCCGTCGTCCAACCACCGCGTCACCGCGTCCAAATCGGCGTTTTCACCGTCGCGGCCGGCGCCTGTCAAACCCCTCGCCGTGGTCGAGTCCCGGCCGGCGGAAAACCACACCGGAAGCCGCGTCTCGGACTCGCTGTA
>WBZP01002593.1_pt1 | contig 20579 bp, 15 predicted proteins | sample 5204301 | NCBI WGS metagenome assembly WBZP01 (sample SAMN12412401, study PRJNA552823) | activated sludge metagenome | isolation source: activated sludge from nitrification reactor of wastewater treatment plant... | place: USA: Pennsylvania | collected 2017
GCCGGGGGGCGTGGCGCCGGGGGCATCCTGGCCCGGCCGGGTCGGTTGCGCGACCCGCGCTTCGTGCGGTTGCTGGCCGAGGTGCCGCGGTTCCACCGCCGGGCCAAGGCGGTGCTCGAGGGCCGCGGCGACGGCGACCCCGAGCAGACCTGGGGGGATTTCCTGCGGGAGGGGAGGTTCGCGGCATACACAATCACGCACTTCGCCGTCCCGCTCGTGTCATGCGTGTGGAGCTCCGGTGACCGCGACGCGTTGGACTACCCGGCCCGGCACCTGTTCGCGTTCCTCGACCACCACGGGATGCTGTCCGTCGGTGGTTCCCCGACCTGGCGCACCGTCGTCGGCGGCTCGGGCGTCTATGTCGAGCGACTCCTGCAGCGGCTCACCCAGCAGGGTGGCACCGCTCGACGCGCCGCCCCGGTCACTGCGGTGACCCGCCACGAGGACGGCGTGACGGTGCGGCTGGCCTCCGGCGAGCTGCTGAGCGCCGACGTGGCCGTCGTCGCCACCCATGCCGACGACGCGGCCCATCTGCTGGCCGACGCGTCGCCTGAGGAGAAGACACTGCTCGGAGCGATCGGCTACTCCCGCAACGAGACCTGGCTGCACCGCGACGACTCCGTGTTGCCGGAGGCCGGGCGGGCACGGGCGTCCTGGAACTATCGGCTGCGCGGCTGCACCGCCACGGCCGATCATGTCCTGGTGAGCTATTGGATGAACCGGCTGATGGGGCTGCAGACCGGCACCGGGCCCGGCTCCCAGCTGCTGGTCACGCTCAACCCGCAGGGGTGGGTCGACCCCGACGCCGTCCTGGCCCGGATGGTCTACCACCACCCAGTCTTCACTGCCGAGGCGGTCAGTGCGGCCGAACGGCTGCGCGAGGCAGGCGGTCCCCGGCTCGCCTTCGCCGGCGCCCACCTCGGCTGGGGCTTCCACGAGGACGGCGCCCGCTCCGGGGTCGCCGCCGCCACGCGGCTCGGGGGGCGTTGGTGAGCCCGGTGCTCGATGCGCCGAAAACCCCTGTGGGCGCCTCGGATGCGGGCCAGACTGAGCCCATGCGTGCTGCCTCTGTGCGAGCCGGCTCGGCACGAAGTATGCCGCGCAGCACCGAGCTCGTCGTGCCGGCGCTCGTCGTCGGGTCGGTGCGCCACCAGCGGCGGACGCCCGTGCGGCATACCGTGGCGATGCGCACGCACCTGTGGCTCGTCGACCTCGATCGGCTCGACGAGCTGCCCGCCCGGGTCAGGCGTGGTTTCCGGGCCGCCGACCACTTCGCCGGCACCGCAGGGAGCATCCGCGACGGCCTGCTCGACTTCCTCGCCACCCGCGATCGGGTTGTGCCGCAAGGGCATCGGCTCATCATGCTCGCCGCGCCGCGACTGCTCGGGCACGTCTTCAACCCGCTGTCGGTGCACTGGTGCCTGGCTCCGGACGGGCGGGTGAGCTTCGCGGTGCTGGAGATCCACAACACCTACGGCGAGCGGCACGCCCATGTCATCGAGCTCGACGAGCGGCAAGAAGCCTTGGTGGACAAGGAGTTCTACGTCTCGCCCTTCTTCGCCGTCGACGGCCGCTACCGGGTGCGACTGGATCTGCGCGCCGAGCGGGTCTCGGTGTCGATCGTCCTGGAGCGCGGTGGTGAGGTCGCGTTCGCGGCGGCCTTCCGCGGCATACCGCAACGACCGACGCGGTCGGCGCGCCTGCGCGCGGCCCTGCGCACCCCGTTGTCCACGCAGCAGACCAGTGCCCGGATCCGCTGGCACGGCATCCGGCTGTGGGCTCGGCTGCCCGTGCACCCCCGACCCCGGCACACCCCGCCGTGGGCCAACCCCGATGAGGAATGAGATGAGTCTCGACGTCCACGGTTCGCACGACGGCGAGCATGGCGGCGCGCCCGCGAGGCCGGCCGAGGGGGCGGCGGCGGCCTTCGCGCCGCTGCGCGGCCACACCCCCGCCCCGCGCCGGGCGCCCGTGCACGCGGCGGTGGCCCGAGCCTTGTTGCGGCGCTTGGCGGCCGACCTCGACGCCCGGATCGTGCTGCCCGACGGCCAGGCCCTCGGGGCCACCCGCCCCAGCGCCCCCGTCATGCTCATCGAGGACGCCCGGCTCTTCGACCGGGTCGGCGTCGACCACAAGCTCGGGGTCGGCGAGGGCTATCTCGCGGGCGAATGGCGACCCGGGCCCGGCACCGACCTCGCCGACCTGCTCACGCCGTTCGCCGAGCGGCTCACCGAGATCGTGCCTGCGCCGCTGCGCCGCTTCCGCCGGCTCGTCGAGGCCCGGCATCCGATCCACGAGGACAACGACCGGGACGGCGCGGCCAGCAACATCTCGCAGCACTACGACCTGTCCAACGAGCTGTTCCGCACCTTCCTCGACGAGACGTTGAGCTACTCCGCCGCGTGGTTCGACCAGGACACCGGCACGGCCGGCTTCGCCGGGCTGGCCGCGGCCCAACGCCGCAAGGTCGACGGCATCCTCGACCTCGCTCGGGTCGGGCCGGGCACCCGGCTGCTGGAGATCGGCACCGGCTGGGGGCAGTTGGCGATCCAGGCGGCCGGCCGCGGCGCCCGGGTCGACACGATCACCCTCTCCCGGGAGCAACAGGCGCTGGCGATCTCTCGGATCGCGGCCGCCGGGTGCGCCGATCGAGCCCGGGTGCACCTGTGCGACTACCGCGACGTGGCGCGGATCGGCGCGGCATACGACGCGGTGGTGAGTGTCGAGATGATCGAAGCTGTCGGAGAGCGCTACTGGCCGGAATTCTTCGCCGCGGTCGCGGCAGCGCTGCGCCCGGGCGGGTGGTTCGGGTTGCAGGCGATCACCATGGCGCACGACCGGATGCTCGATTCCCGGCACGCCTACGGGTGGGTGCACAAGTACGTCTTCCCCGGCGGGCTCATCCCCAGCCGGGTCGCCATCGCCGATCAAGCCCGTCGGGCTGGGCTGCGCGAGCGGGCCGCCCGGTCCCTCGGGCCCGACTACGCGCACACCCTGCGGCTGTGGCGCGAACGCTTCCGCGAGCAGGCCGAGCAGGTGCGCGAACTGGGGTTCGACGAGCAGTTCCAACGGGTCTGGGAGTACTACCTTGCCTACTCCGAGGCCGGCTTCCGCTCGGCCCACCTGGACGTGTGGCAGATCGGGCTGGAACACACCGGGTGAGCGTCGGGGTGGCGTGCCCACGCCGGGTGCCCACGCCGGGTGCCCACGCGGGGTCCGCTACGACGCGAGCGTGGCGGCGGTATACGCTCTACCGGCCGGTAACCGCACCGGCCCCCGGACTTGGAAGGCGGCCTCGATGGGCAAGTACGACCTCTCGACCACGACGCTCGGCACCCTCTTGGAAGACCCCGACGTCGTGGCGATCCTCGAGAAGCACTCGCCCGGCATCACGAGCAACCCCATGCTCGAGATGGCCGCGATGATGCCCGCCGACCAGGCGGTCGCCATGGCCGCCGGCATGATCGGCCCCGAGGAAGTCGAGGCAATCAGCGCGGAGATCAACGCGTTGGAGTAGCATCGCCCATAGGGGGCGCGACCCCCTCGCCGACCCACGGACGGCCGCCGGACCCCCTGCCAGCGGCCGTTCGTGCTGTTCCGGTCACTTTCGCCGTAGCGTGCAGGGATGCCCACGCCACGTAGTCCCGCCATCGACCTCGACGTCGGCCCGCGCACGGTGCGCTTGAGCAACCCGGACCGGGTCTACTTCCCGGCGCACGGATGGACCAAACTCGATCTGGCGCAGTACTACCTGGCCGTCGGCGACGGGATCGTCCGGGCCCTACGGGAGCGGCCGTGCATGCTGCACCGCTTCCCGGAGGGCCTAGCCGGCGAGAAGGTGCACCAGAAACGGATCCCGCACGGTGCCCCGCCGTGGCTGCAGACCGTGCGCCTGCACTTCCCCCGGTGGAATCGAACCGCCGACGAGCTGTGCGTCACCGAGCTCGCCGCGGTGATCTGGGCGGTGCAGATGTCGACCGTCGAGTTCCACCCCTGGAACGTGCGCCGCGCCGACGTCGACCGCCCCGACGAATGGCGCATCGACCTCGATCCGATGCCGGAGGCCGGCTTCGAGCGGGTCCGGCAGGTCGCCGCGGTCGTGCACGAGCTGCTCGACGAGTTGGGCATGACCGGCTACCCCAAGACCTCCGGCGGGCACGGGCTGCACGTCTATGTGCGGATCGAACCGCAGTGGGAGTTCGCCGAGGTGCGCCGTGCCGCGCTCGCCTTCGCCCGCGAGGTGCACCGCCGGGCGCCGTCGCTCGTGACGACGACCTGGTGGCGCAAGGACCGTGACCCGACGGCCGTCTTCGTCGACTACAACCAGAACGCCCGCGACCACACCATCGCCAGCGCCTACTCGGTGCGCGGCGTGCCCGACGGCACCGTGTCGACGCCGATCCGCTGGGACGAGCTGCCCGACGTGCAACCGGCCGAGCTGACCCTCGCGACTGTCCCCAGCCGGTATGCCGCCCTCGGTGACCTGCACGCCGGGATCGACGACGCGGCATACCGGCTGGAAGAGTTGCTCGACTGGGCGGCTCGCGACGAACGCGACGGCACGCTCGCCCCACCCGCCGGCGAGTAACCGCTTGACCGGTCACTTTTCCCGCAAGATGAGCCCTTCGTCACGGGAAACGGCACCTGAGTGTGCACTTTTCCCCGGCGGTCGCTTTGGGTCAGCCGTCAACCGGCTGTGAATCCGACGGCACGGCACCCGGGGAGCGCTGCGGCGGCATACCCTCGGTGGATGGCACCCCTGCCACCTGACCTGCTGCGGCCGGCGCCGCCGGTAGCTGCGCCGGCCGACGTGCCAGCGCCGCCCCCTGGCCCGGCGCGGTTGCTGCGTCGGTGGCCCCGCGGGCGTCGCGGGCGGGTGCTGCTCGCGGCCGCGCTGGCGGTGCTGCTGCTCGCCGGTCTGGGGGCCTGGTGGGTGCGCCGCCCTGCCGGGCCGGCCGCCCTGACCCGCGCCGAGGTGCGCGACGTCGCGACCGCGGTGGCCAGCCGGGCCGTCGAAGAGGTGCAGCGGGCGCCGGCCGAGGGGCGCACGGTGTATGCCGCGATCGCCCCGAGCCTGGTGCTCGTGCGTACCGGCACCCCCGGGAGCGCCGACGCCGGCCTGGGCGCCGGCTTCATCGCCAACGCCAAGGGGGAGGTGCTCACCGCCCACCACGTCGTCGCCGGCGACGGCCCGATCACGGTGACCTTCGCGGACGGCTCGACGAGCGCGGCATCCGTGCGCGTGGCCCAACCCGAACGCGACCTGGCCGTGCTCGTCCCGGACACCCCACCGCAGGTCATCGTGCCTGCCACCCTCGCCGGCGGGGTGCGCACCGGCGATCGGGTGTATGCCGTGGGCCACCCTCTCGGGCTGGTCGGCTCGCTCAGCGCCGGGGTCGTGTCGGCGACCGGCCGCTCCCTCACGACGAAGGCCGGGGTCAAGCTCGGCGACCTGATCCAGTACGACGCGGCCGTCAACCCGGGCAACTCCGGTGGGCCGCTGCTGGACCGCGACGGCCGGGTCGTCGGCGTGGTCACCGCGCTGGCCAACCCGAGCGAGCAGCCCAACTTCATCGGCATCGGCTTCGCCGTGCCGATCACCCAGGCCGGCGGCGCTGTGGGCGCCCCGGCCTTGTGACCCGGCCGGTGAACCGGCAAGGAAGGCAACGATGACCCAGTCACCCGCGGCGCTCGTCGAGCAGACGCTCTACCAGGTGAAGAAGACCATCGTCGGGCAGGATCAGCTGCTCGAGCGGATGATCGTCGCCCTGCTGGCCCGCGGGCACGTGCTCGTCGAGGGGGTGCCCGGCCTGGCCAAGACGATGGCGATCAAGACCCTCGCCGCTGCCATCGGGGGGCAGTTCCAGCGCATCCAGTTCACCCCCGACCTGGTGCCCGCCGACATCGTCGGCACCCGCATCTACAACCAGCGCACCGGTGAGTTCCAGGTCTCCCTCGGCCCGGTCTTCGCGAACCTGCTGCTGGCCGACGAGATCAACCGCGCCCCGGCCAAGGTGCAGAGCGCGTTGCTGGAGGTCATGCAGGAGCGACAGGTGACCATCGGCCGCGAGACTTTCCCCGCGCCGGATCCTTTTCTCGTCATGGCGACACAGAACCCGATCGAGTCCGAGGGCACCTATCCGCTGCCGGAGGCCCAGGTCGACCGCTTCATGCTCAAGGTGCTCGTCGGCTACCCCTCCCCGGCGGAGGAGTTCGTCGTCGTCGAGCGGATGATCGGGCGGCTGGAGGCGATCACGCAGGTGCTCGACCCGGAGCGGCTGCGCGGCCTGCAGGCGGCGACGGACGCCGTCTACGTCGACCCCGGAGTCATCCAGTATGCCGTGCAGCTCGCCGTCGCCACCCGGGTGCCGGCGACCGTCGGACTGGCCCAACTCGGGCAATATCTGTCCTTCGGTGCCAGCCCCCGCGCCTCGATCAACCTCGTCATGGCGGCTCGGGCGTTGGCCCTCGTGCGCGGCCGCGACTATGTGCTGCCGCACGATGCCCGTGACCTGGCCGCCGACGTGCTGCGCCACCGGATGGTGCTGTCCTACGAGGCACTCGCCGACGGGGTGAGTGCCGACGACATCCTCGCGCCGGTGCTCGCCGCAGTGCCCCTGCCGGCGGCCGTCGCGGGCGCTCCATCGAGTGGGCCGAGCCACGCGCACTCCCAGACCGGGCAGGCGGATCCGTCATGGTTCCAGCGGCCGAGCTGAGCCCGGGGCCGGCTCCCCGCTCACCCGAGGCGCTGCTGCGGCGCCTCGAGTGGACCGTCGTGCGCCGCCTCGACGGGCGCCTACAGGGGGACTATCGCACGATCCTGCGGGGGGTCGGCGTCGACCTGCGTGACCTGCGCGAATACGAGCCCGGCGACGATTTACGTCACATCGACTGGAATGTGACGGCCCGCACCGACATCCCACACGTGCGCCAGTATGCCGAGGACCGCGAGCTCACCGCGTGGCTGCTGCTGGACCGGTCGGCGTCGATGGGCTTCGGCGCCCAGCACCGGCCCAAGCACGACGTCGTGCTCGAGTTGACCACGGTGCTCGCGCACCTGTTGGCGCGCGGCGGCAACCGGCTCGGGGCGGTGCTCTTCTCCGACGGCCTGGAACAGGTCATCCCGCCGCGACAGGGCCGCACCCAAGTGCTGCGGATCGGCCATGCCCTGCTCGCCGACCCGACCCCGACCAGCCGCCCCACCGACCTGCGCGAGCTGCTGCGCGCCGCGGTCGGCCTGGCCCGCACCCGCAGCCTCGTCGTGGTGATCTCCGATTTCGTCTCCCAGCCCGGCTGGGAGCAGCCGTTGAGCCTGCTCGCGCAACGGCATGACGTCGTGGCCGTGCAGGTGCTCGACCCGGTCGAACACGAACTGCCCGACTGCGGGTTGCTCGCGGTCGCCGACGCCGAGACCGGTGACCAGGTGCTCGTGGACACCAGCGACCCGGTCTTCCGCGCGCGCCTCGCCGAGCTGGCCGCCGCCCAACAGCAACGGCTCGCCGAGACGGTGGGCCGAGCCGGGCTCATGCTGCACACCGTGTCGACTCGCGACGACCTCGTCGTGGCGCTGCTGCGGATCAGCGCGCGCCGGGCGGCCGCCGCCCGACGAGGCGGGGCGGGGGCGTTGCGATGACCTTCGCGCTGCCCTGGGCCCTGGCCGGGCTGCTCGTCGTGCCGGCGCTGCTCGCGGCATACCGACGGGTGCGGGCGGCCCGGCAGGCGCGGGTGGCGACGACGGTGCGCCTGGCCACCATCAGTGGCAGCGCCGGACGGGACCGGCTCGCGCCGACCCTACTGCTCCTGGGTCTGTCGCTGCTCGTCGTCGCCGCCGCCCAGCCGCAGGCCACGGTGCGCGACATCCACCGGGAGGGCACGGTCATCCTCGCCTTCGACGTGTCACGGAGCATGACCGCGACCGACATTGCGCCGAGTCGGCTGGAAGCGGCCAAGTCGGCCGCGAAGGCCTTCGTCGCGGCGGCGCCGGCCGAGATCCGGATCGGGGTCGTCGCCTTCGGTGACGGTGGGGTCGTCGCCGGGCGGCCCAGCGCCGTGCCGGGTGACGCCCTGGCGGCGATCGACCGGCTCGCCCCGCAGGGTGGCACGTCACTGGGTCAGGGCATCTACACGAGCCTCGGGGCCATCGCCGGCGGCAAACTCGACATCCCGCCCGAGGCGTTGGAGGGCGACCTGGACCAGCTCGACATCGGCTACCTCGGCTCGGCCGTCGTCGTGCTGCTCTCCGACGGCGAGGACCGCTCCCGGCTTGACCCGGTGAAGCTCGCCGAGCTGGCCTCCGTGGCCGGGGTGCGCATCGACACGGTCGGGCTCGGCGATCCCCGCGGCACCACCCTCACCGTCGACGGGGTGAGCGTCGCCACCGCCCTCGACGAGCAACTCCTGACCCGGATCGCCGAGACGACCGGTGGGCACTACCGGCGCGCGCCCGACGCGGCGACGCTGGCCGAGATCTACTCGACGATCGACCTCAAACTCACTGCGACGCCCGCCCCGGCCGAGATCTCCGCCCTCTTCGCCGCGGCCGCCTTGCTGCTCGTCGTGCTCGGTGCGGTCCGGGCCGTGCTGCGCACCGGGAGGTTGGTCTGATGTCCTTCGCTTGGCCGCTGGCCCTGGTCGCTCTGGCGCTCATGCCGGCGCTGCTCTCGGCATACCTCTGGTCGTTGCGCCGCAGGCGCCGGTATGCCGTGCGCCACCCCGACCTCGCGCTGGTGCGCGCCGCACTGCCACCGCGCGCGCGGTGGCGCCCGCATCTGCCGATCGCCTTGCTGCTGGCCGGGATCGCGGTGCTCGCAGTCGGCATCGGGCGCCCGCAGGCCGACGTGCAGGTGCCCTCGCAGCGCACCGCGATCATCCTGGCCCTCGACGTGTCCCGGTCGATGTGCGCCGCCGATGTCACCCCGAATCGGCTCGCCGCCGCCCAGGCGGCCGTCATCGAGTTCGTCAAGGCCCAACCGACGGACACCCGGATGGGGCTCGTGGTCTTCAGCGGATTCGCCTCGCTCACCGTGCCGCCGACCATCGACCGGGCTGCCCTGCTCGGTGCGGTCGAGGGCTTGAGCACCGGGCGGGGCACGGCGATCGGCTCGGCGCTGCTCACCTCGCTCGATGCCATCGCCGAGATCAACCCGCAGGTCGCGCCGGTCGGTGCCGTGCCGAACCTGCCGCAGACCGACCTGCGCTCGGGCACCCCGGCCACTCCCGTCGTGCCGGCCGGACCGCCCAAGGGTGCCACCGAGGGCTACGTGTCCGACATCGTCGTGCTGCTCACCGACGGCGCGAACACCCGCGGCGTGACCCCGTTGGCCGCTGCCGGGCTGGCCGCCGACCGGCGGGTGCGGGTCTACCCGATCGGCTTCGGCACGACCACGCCGGCCCGGATGGTCTGCACCACAGCGCAACTGGGCGCCGACGCCTTCGGCGACACCGGCGGCCCGTTCACCGGCGGCGCCCGACCCGATGGCACCGTGCCGGGCGGGCGCAATGTGCTCGTCGTCGACGAGCCCACCCTGCAGGCCGTCGCCGCGACGACCGGCGGCAGCTACCACGCGGCCGGTGACGCGGCCGCCCTCGGGGAGGTGCTGCGCGGCATACCGCGCGAGGTCGTCATCCAGACCGAACACCGCGAGCTGACCAGCTGGTTCGCTGTCTTCGCGGCGGGTCTGGTGATCGGCGCGTTGACGCTCGCGGTGCGCTGGAACCCCGCCGCCTAGCGCAACGGCAGCTCACGCGCCGGTAGGTCGGGTCGCCCGCTCAGCTCCGGTATGCCGCTCGCACCGTCTCAGCGATGGCGGCGGCGACGCCACCACCGGTGTAGCCCAACGCCGCTCGGCTGTCCGTGTCGTCCATCCACAGCCGCTGGCACATGACGTCGCGCATCAGCCACCGTGGCTGCACGCCCGGCTCCCGCCCGCCGGTGCGGGCCTCGCGGCCGAGGGCCCAGGCGCCCGGCTCGGCCAGCAGCCGAGGGATGGTGACGATCCGGCGGCCGGGCCGGCCCATCGCGTCGAGCACGATGCGCAGCAGCTGCGTCCAGGTCAGCTGCACGTCCGAGAGCGGGTAGCGCCCGCCGTGCACCCACCGCTGCGCGCCCGGCTCGTCCGGTGGCCCGGCGAGGGCGCCGGCGACGGCCTCCCCGACCAGCTTGGTGGTCACCACCGAGGTGCCCCCGTCCGGGTAGAGCACGACAGGCATGGCCCGGACCCGATCGAAGACCCAGTCCTTCCAGAAGGGCACGACGCCGGGCTGGGTGCCGAAGACGTACGGGATCTCCAGGATGGCGACATCGGCGCCGCCCGCGGCCCGGCCGCCGCCCGCGGCGATCGCTCGGGCGGCCTGGTCCACCCGCGCCTGCACGTAGGGATGGTGCGCCGCGACCCCGAGCTCGGGGTGCATCCGGTCCCAGGTCACGAAGTAGGAGCCGAGCACGACGATGCGTTCCACTCCCGCGGCCCGGGCGATGCGGCAGATCCGTTCGGTCTGCTCGACCAGCCGGGTGCGGTAGAAATCCGCCGCCGGCGCGGGTGGGCTGGTGCGATCGTCCGGGCCGAGGCAGTAGGCCAGGCCGTCACAGCCGCGCAGCAGCTGCGCCAACTCCTCGTCGGCACACGCGAAGGCATCGATCGCATGCAACGGTATGCCGCCCAGCCCGGGCAGTCGTTCGACGACGCGCTCGTCGACGTCGCGGGCCAGGGCGCGGACGTCGGCGCCGCGCACGCGCAGGGCCCGCACCGCGGCATACCCCAAGAGTCCGGTGCCGCCGAGCACGGCGACCCGCGCAGCCGAATCGGCCATGTCGATCGATCTCCCCCTGCGGCCCGGATCCCCAGACCACATGAAATTCCCGCCGGTCAGCGCCGCCCAGCTTCCCCCCGGGCCGCGTGACTTTCCGCCGTCCATTGTGCCCGGGTGCCGGCCGAACCCTCTCCCGCAACGGGGAATTGTCCACTGGGTGGACACTCAGGGATGGGTGCCGGGCCCGGGGGGTGGGAGGGGCGCCCCGCGCGGCGGGAGGGGCCGTGAGGCGGCGCGGGGTCCGCGAGGTGGGAGAGCGCCCGTGAAAGCGCCCCAGGGTGTGTTGTGGCACTACCTGCGGCGGCATCATCGGCGCTTTCCCAGCGCGCGGGGGCGGATGCGACGGGTGGGGGGCGGTAGGGGTGCGGTCGGCCGGGGGCCGGGCCGACTCAGTCGTGCTCGGGCACCCGAGAGCGCAACTCGTCGAGCCAGATCGCGGCGGAGGCGTCCGAGGGCATCCGCCAGTCGCCACGCGGGGACAGCGACCCGCCGCGCACCACCTTGGGGCCGTTGGGCAGCGCCGAGCGCTTGAACTGGTTGGCGAAGAAGCGCCCGAGGAAGACCTCCATCCAGTGCCGGATCTCGCTGAGCGAGTAGGCGACTCGGGCATCCTCGGGGAAGCCTTCGGGCCAACGGCCGGCCGCTGCATCGTGCCAGGCATGCCAGGCCAGGAAGGCGATCCGCGACGGCGACAGGCCGTGCCGCAGCACGTGGTAGAGGGTGAAGTCCTGCAGTGCGTAGGGGCCGATCCGGGCCTCGGTGGACTGCACCGGCTCGCCGACGGTGGCCGGGACCAGCTCGGGGGTGATCGTCGTGTCGAGGATCGAGGTCAATGTCGCGCCCACCTGCGCGTTGAACTGCCCGGAGGCGACGACCCACCGGATGAGGTGTTGCATGAGGGTCTTGGGCACCCCGGCGTTGACGCCGTAGTGCGACATCTGGTCGCCGACCCCGTAGGTGCACCAGCCCAGGGCCAGCTCGGACAGGTCGCCGGTGCCCAGCACGATCCCGCCGCGCTGGTTGGCGATCCGGAACAGATAGTCGGTGCGCAGCCCGGCCTGGACGTTCTCGAAGGTGACGTCGTAGAGCTGCGCCGCCGGTCGCTCGGTCTCGCCGAGCCCGAACGGGTGACCCAGGTCGTGCAGCAACTGGGTCGCGGCGGGCCGGATGTCCAGCTCCTGCCAGCTCACCCCGAGCGCTTCCATGAGGGCGATCGCGTTGGCCTTGGTGTGGTCGGAGGTCGCGAAGCCGGGCATGGTGAAGGCGAGGATGTCGCTGCGGGGGCGGCCCAGCCGGTCCATGGCCCGGGCCGCGACGATCAGCGCATGGGTGGAGTCGAGCCCGCCGGAGACGCCGATGACGATCTTCGGCGCCCCGATCGAGCGCAGTCGCTGCTCGAGCCCGTGCACCTGGATCGAATAGGCCTCGTAGCAGTCCTGGGCCAGCCGTGCCGGGTCGTCGGGCACGAAGGGATACCGGGGGACCGGGCGGCGCAGCCCGATGTCGTGGCGGGGTGGGGCGAGGGTGAAGGCGATCTCGCGGAAGGCGCCGGTGCGGGCTGCGTGGGTGCGGCGGTTGTCGTCGAAGGTGCCTTGCCGCATCCGTTCCTGGCGCAGCCGGGTCAGGTCGACGTCGGCCACGACGTGGGACGCGCCGTCCACGAAACGCTCGCCCTCGGCCAGCAACGAGCCCGTCTCGTAGATGAGGCACTGCCCGTCCCAGGACAGGTCCGTGGTCGACTCGCCCTCTCCGGCAGCGGCATACACGTATGCCGCGAGGCAGCGCGCCGACGCCGTCTCGCACAACGCGGCCCGGTCCCGGGCCTTGGCGACGGTGATCGGCGAGCCGGAGAGGTTGGCCAGCACGGTGGCGCCGGCCAGCGCCGCCTCGGCCGACGGGGGGATCGGCACCCACATGTCCTCGCAGATCTCCACGTGCAACACCAGGTCGGGCAGGTCGGTGGCCCGGAACAGCAGGTCGGGCCCGAAAGGCACCTCGGTGCCGCCGACCCGGATGGTGCCCCGCACGTCGTCGCCGGCCGCGATGGTGCGCTTCTCGTAGAACTCCCGATAGGTCGGCAGGTAGCTCTTCGGGGCGACCCCGAGCACCCGCCCCCGGTGCACGAGCACCGCACAGTTGTAGACCCGCTGCCGGGCCCGCAGCGGTGCGCCGACCACGAGCACCGGCAGGAGTTCCCGGCTGGCCTCGACGACCTGGGCCAACCCGGCCTCGACCGCGTCGAGCAGGGCGTCCTGCAGCACGAGATCCTCGAGCGAGTAGCCGGTCAAGGTCAGCTCGGGGAAGACCACGACCCCGACCCCCTCGGCGGCGCAGGCACGCGCCACCTCGAGCACCGCAGCGGCGTTGTCGGCCGGGCGGACCAGCCCGGTGGTGAGGGTGGCCGCCGCGACGCGCACCAGGCCCTGGTCGTAGACGCTGTAGAAGTCCATCGCGGGCAGTCTGCCACCTCACCCCGGACCCGTGTCAGGACCCGGGGACGGCGCCTGCCGCACCGGTCGGCCGGTGCGGATGGTCGGTGGGTGACCTGGCCCAGCTACGGCGCCTTCATGATCTTCGGCGTCGGGATGATCCCTTGTCCCGGGGCCGGACCTCGCGGTCGTCGTGCGGCCGCCCCGACGCCCGCACTGGGTGGACACGGCATACCTGGTCTGGCCTGTGGACACTGCGCAGCGCGTGGCGCAGGCGGCCTACCCGGCGCTCAAGCCGCCGTGGAGAGCTCCCGAGAATTTCTTCTCGGGACCGTGTAACGAACCGCGCGGCTCGACGATGATGGAGGTGTCAAGGCGCCACCCGAACCCCCCGAGCGGGAGACACCAGGACAGCGAAACCGCACGACGCAACAACCACAACTGAATCCCGACCGGCTTCCCGAACCCCCGAGCGAGTGGCCGGTCGACCTGAGAAACACCCTTGGCCGAGACGCCTCCTGAAACCCCCGAGTAGGAGACGTCTCGGCCTTCGGGTTTCGGCCCCCGGCCCGGCGTTCGGGCTTCTGTCTCCGGCCCGACCCGGCCAACGGGTGCGGGCCGCGCCGAGCGAGCACACCGGCACGCTGCGGCGACCGCTGCTAGTCCCATCGCGCCGGTCGGCGGTCCTGCCCTTGACCCTCGGAGTGACGCTCTCATTAGACTCGCGCCATGTCTGAGCACCCCGAATCCGCCCAGCGCGGACCGCGTTTCTCGCCCTTCCGCGCCCTGCGCTATGCGCCGGGTTCCGACTACTCCAAGGTCATCGCACCGCCGTACGACGTGCTGTCCGACGCCGACGTCGCCGAGCTGCGGGCCCGCGACCCGCACCAGATCGTGCACATCGACGTGCCCGTCGACTACCCGACGGCGGCCCGCCATCTCACCGACTGGGTGGCCGCGGGTGTGCTGGTGCGCGACCCCGAGCCGAGCCTGACGATCTACCGGATGGCCTTCACCGACGCCACCGGCGCGAGCCGCGAGTTGGTCGGCGTGCTCGGTGGACTCGAGGTCGTCGACGCCGGCGCGGGCAAGGTGCTGCCGCACGAGCGCACGACGAAGAAAGCATCGACCGACCGGCTCGACCTCACGAGGGCGACCGACGCGAACCTGTCGCCGGTCTGGGGGCTGTCCCTGGCCCGCGGGCTCACGGCGCTGCTGGCCGAGCCGGCGGAGCTGATGGGCTCGCTGACGGTCGACGGCGTCGTCCACACCGCCGAGCGGGTCAGCGACCCGCAGCGGCTGGCCGCGATCAGCGCGATCATCGGCTCCGACGACGTGCTCATCGCCGACGGTCACCACCGGTACGGGGTGTCGCGGGTCTTCCGCGACGAGGTGCGGGCCGCCACCGGGCGCACCGACACCATGGCCGAGGACACCCTCACCTTCGTCGGTGAGCTGGTGCCCGAGCAGTTGGCCATCGACGCGATCCACCGGCTCGTCGTCGGCCACTCGCACGAGCAGGTCTCCCGCATCCTGGCCCACGACTTCGACCTCGAACCGGCCCCCACGCCGACACCGGCCATGCTCGCCGAGATGGTCGACCGGGGCCGGCTGGTCCTGCTCGCGCCGGACGGCTCGGCCACCTGGCTCATCCCGCACGCCGACGCGTTCGACGGCATCCGCTCGCTCGACGGGGCCTGGCTCGAACACACTCTGGCCGGGCCGTTGGCCGACGGGTCGCTGCGTTTCGACTACCAGCACGGCCTGCCCGAGATGCTCACCGCGCTGCGGGAGGGTCGTGGCGAAGCCGGCATCCTGATCCGCCCGACGAGCATCACCGAGATCGAGCGGACCGGCCGCGAAGGGCTGCTCATGCCGCCCAAGTCGACGTTCTTCACCCCGAAGCTGCGCACCGGCCTGGTCGTGCGGGAGATCAACCCGCCGGCCTGACCGAGACCGCCCGCCTGTCGCCGCGGGTCAGCGCCCGTCGATGGCGGTGACCCGCGGGGGCTCGGCGGTGGGGGGCAGGGGTCGCAGCCGCGGCAGGGTCGACCCGGCCGCCTCGATGCGCACCGCTGCGGTGAGGGCGTCGAGGTAGTCGATCTGCGCCGTCGTGCCGAAGGCGATGAGCACCGACCCAGGCGACAGCATCGTCTCCGGCGGGGGGTGCGGCGTGAACGGCATACGGGCCCCGGGTCGATAGGCGAGCAGCTTCGCGCCCGAGGCATCCTCGAGGTCGGCCTCGCCGAGGGTGCGTCCGCACAACGGTGAGTCGGGCAGGATGCGCACCTGCTGGATCCGGAAGTCGAGTTCCTCGTCGTGCATGACGACGTCGAGGAACTCGGCGACGTGCGCGTTGAGGGCGAAGGCGGCCATCCGCCGCCCACCGATCATCTGCGGGTTGACCGCCCGGGTGGCGCCGGCCAAGACCAGCTTCTCCTTGGAGTCGGCGGTGCGGGCCCGCGAGATGATCACGAGATCCGGGCGCAGGGCCCGCGCCGACAGGGTCAGGTAGACGGTGTCCGCGTCGGTCTCCAGGCTCGCGATGAGGGCCCGTGCGCGGTCGATGCCGGCGGCGCGCAGCACATCGTCGCGCGTGCAGTCGCCGACGAGATAGGGGTCCTCGACCTGCTCGAGGCGCTCCGGGACGGTGTCGACGACGACCACTTGGGCGCCCATCGCCTTGAGGTGCTCCCGGGCCGAGCGGCCGACCCGACCGTGACCACAGAGGATCACGTGCCCGCTCATCACGGAGATGCGCTTGTCCATCCGACGCCTTTCGAAGAACCGCCGCATGTCGCCCTCGGTGATGGCCTCGACCATCACGGTGAGGTTGTACAGGACGACGCCCACACCCATGGTGATGAGCGCGATGGTGAAGACCTCGCCCGCCGTGTCGAGCGGGCGCACCTCCCGGAACCCGACTGTCGCGACCGTGGTCACGGTCTGGTAGAGCGCCTCGAGGAACGTGAAACCGAGCAGCATGTAGCCCGTCACGCCGATCACCGTGACGACGCAGATCGCGCCGATCGCGATGACGAATCTCCGGACGGTGGCCACGTGTCCATTGAACCGTGCCGGGCGCCCCGGCGGGAGTAGCAGCTCGATGCGCACTTCCGTCCGGGCCACTCTGGGCCAGGATGGGCCTCTGGAGTTCGTGGACACGCTGCGTCCCCGAGTGAGCGTGCGCTACGAGCGACGATGCGGGTGGTTCGCCGATCTCACTCGTCGTCGGGCCGCCGCAGTGACGCCGAGAGGGTCACCTACTGCCGTGACGATCCCGACGCGGTGGCGTATCGGCTGAGCCTGCGGCACACGAGTCGGTCACCTCGGCAGAACTGCTGGGTGCCTCCCGGCTCTCGACCCAGCTGGCCGACCTGAGAGGGGGTGCCGGGGCCGTCGACGAGCCTTTCCCGGTGCCGCCGGCCGAGGCCCGACGGCGGGCCGGCCGGTGGACCACCTCGGGATGGTGTTCGTCGAGCTGGCCTGATCCTCGCCGGCGTCTCGGCGTCTCGGCGTCTCGGCGTCTCGGCGTGTGGGCATGGGCCCGCCGCTTCGACATGTCGGTGATCCCGTTCTACCTGCTGGCCGGTCCGGCCTTCGGCCCCGGCGGGATCGCCCTGGTCTCGGCCCCGGACGGTTTCGTCGACATCGCCGCAGAGACCGGGGTGCTGCTGTTCCTACTCACCCTCAGTGCTCCGGCAACCTCGCCACCGGTTGGTATGCCGCGCCGCGACGGAGTGCGCCGGGCCGGCTGGTTGCGGGCCGGCTTCGCGTTGGCGCCCCCCCGGGGAGTCCTCGAACGTCATCGCCGGGTTGGCCGTGATGGGCGGGCCCCGCGAGGTCGGGCTGATCACCACGGCATACGTGCTCGTCCTGGCCGTGCTGCCCCGTCGGTCGTGACCGCGGGTGACCTGGTCGATAGGCTCGGGGCCGCCGTGGCACGAGGGCGTGCCCACCGACCGGTCGAAGGACTCGCCATGACTGATCCCCGCCCCCGCCGCATCGCCATCGTCGGGGCCGGCCCCTCGGGCCTGTTCGCCGCGCAATCGCTGTTCGGGCAGACCGAGCTGCCCGTCACCGTCGATCTCATCGACCGGCTGCCGGTGCCCTACGGCCTGCTGCGTTATGGCGTCGCACCGGACCACACGAGCATCAAGCAAGTCGCCGCGACCCTGGCCCGCACCTTCGAGCGCACTGACGGGGTGCGTCTACTCGGTGATGTGCACGTCGGGCGCGACGTGAGCCGGGAGGAGCTGCTCGCGGCATACGACGCGGTCGTGTATGCCGCGGGCGCTCAGGAGGACGCACAACTCGGCGTGCCCGGTGAGGACCTGCCCGGCAGCCGGGCGGCTCGGCAGTTCGTCGAGTGGTACTCGGGGCACCCGGACGCCCCGGCGCAGGAGCTGAGCGGGGCCAGCGCTGCCGCCGTCATCGGTGTCGGCAATGTCGCGGTCGACGTGGCCCGGGTGCTGGCCAAGACCGCCGAGGCACTTTCGGTGACCGACATGCCGCAGGCCGTCCTCGACGAGCTGGACGCCCACCACATCGACGACATCTACGTCATCGCCCGCCGTGGCCCGCAGCATGCCGCCTTCACGACCGTCGAGCTGCGCGAGCTGGTGCACACGCCCGGTGTGCAGGTCACCGTGTCGGAGGACTCGTTCGCCGACATCCCGGACAATTTGGAGCGCCGGCCCAAGGCCAATGTCGAGATCCTCCGTCAGGCCGCCGCAACGGTCGTCGAGAACCCGCGGCGTCGGCTGCATTTCATGTTCTGGCGCAAGCCGGTCGCGGTCGAGGGCAAGAGCGCGGTCGAGGGTCTGGAGCTGGAGCGCACCCGGCTCGACGAGAACGGCAAGGTCGTCGGCACCGGCGAGCGCGAGAAGCTGCCGGTGCAGCTGGTGTTCCGCTCGATCGGTTACCGCTCCGTGCCGCTACCCGGCGTGCCGTTCGACGATTGGTCGGCGGTCGTGCGCAATGTCGAGGGCCGCGTTGTCGACGAGGCCGGCGTCGTGCAGGCCCGTGAATATGTCGTCGGGTGGCTCAAGCGGGGCCCCACCGGTGTCATTGGCACGAACAAGTCGGATGCCGCACAGACCGTGCGTCACCTGGTCGCCGACCTGCTCGCCGCCCCCGACCCGGGCGCCCCGGCCACCGACCTCGTGCAGGTGCTCACCGACCGCGGCACCCCGCCCACCACCCTCGCCGACTGGTGGTCGATCGACGCCGCCGAGATCGCCCTCGGTGAGAGCAAGGGCCGCACCCGCACGAAGATCGAGACCTGGGACGCCCTGCGCGGCCTGTGCCGCCGCTGACCCGCCTGGAATAGGGGTCACCCTGGGAACAGGGGTCACGTCGGTTGACGGTTGTCACCGCTTTATCGGGTTACCCGAGAAACACCGCCTTCACCCGACAAACCTTCTCGGGTGAAGCGGCGGTTTATCGGGTGACCCGATAAACACCGAGTCCGGCGCCCGCCGGATCAACACCGAAGGGCGCGGTCCCGCGGCGGGGCGGGCTAGTTCAGGCTCATCCGGGGTTCGCCGCCAAGCAGGCCGGTGCCGGCGATGGTGCAGGCGCCGCCCTTGACGGTGCCACCGTTGTAGGCCTGCCGGATGCATGAGCGGATCGCCAGCTCTCCCCAGTAGTTCGGGTGCAGTGATTCCTGGATGAAGTAGTCACTGGTCGCGGTCGAGGTGGTGCGGATCTGGTCGATCCACTCGGTCTTGTCGACGGCCCCGGCTTGGGTCCACGAGGACAGGCCCTTCTCCTCCAGCAGACCGACGGTGTTCTCGCACAGGCGTCGACCGGTGAACGCCGACTGCAGGTCCAGCACCTTGGCGCCGGTGACGCCAGAGGTCGTGGTGGCGCCCTTCACGGCACCGTTGATCGTGGGCAGGGCGCTCGTGTTGGCCCAGTCGGCGTCGCGGTTCCAGAAACCGCAGCCGCCGACACTCTGGCGGGTGTAGCCGGACTGGCTGTACCGGAAGCCGGCGCCCGTGGGGATCGGCGACGGATAGGTCTGCACGACGAGCGTCCACGCCGAGTCGGCATAGCCGGCGTTGCGCATGGCCTGGCGGACGTTGCCGAGCGCGCCCGCGATCCGGGCCTGGACGGCGGCCACATTGGTCGAGGTGAAGTTGGCTCGCACCGAGGAGTCGTCGTAGCAGTAGTTGGGCCACCACGACGGTGAGAGGAGGAAGTCGCTCACGCAGGTCTGCACGATGCCGGCGAAGTTGAAGTCGTTGCCGCCGATGCTCACGACGACCATGCGCACGTTGTGGCCGGCGGCGAAGCTCTGCAGGGCCTTGGCCTGACCGACCTGCCCCGCGCCGTTGTCGTAGAAGTCCAGGCCGGGTTTGAAGTAGCCGTCCGAGCTCGTGTACGTAGCCGCCTTCGCGCCCGAGCAGGCGAGGTTGGCCGACCCGACCCCGCCGCCGATGTGGATCTCCGCGGAGCTGCTGCGGTGACACCGGGTGATCTGCTCGCCGGTGCGGGTCGCGTTGTCGTAGTAAGCAGTCGGGCCCAGTGCGTCGACCGCGGACGAGGTCGTGTTGGTGTTGCCGGCCCAGCGGCCGGCCTCGCCGGAGATGTAGCTGTCACCGAGACTGACGACGAAGGGCGTCCCGACCCCGGGGCCGTCCGCGGCGGCTGAGGTGGCACCGGCCACCCCGGCAGCGCCGAGCAGCAAAGCGAGGAGGGCGGACGCGGCATACCGGATGCGGCTCATGCACCAACTGTGGCAGAGGTCACTTCCGCGTGCGAGAGGGCACATCGGGCTGCTCGGCCCGAGGGGGTCATCAAGGGGGTCAGAGGCGCTGGCGCAGCACGGCAATGCTCGCCGCGGACCAGTCGGTGTGGTCGTTGCGCCAGCCCAGCTTGTCGACGAAAAGGCGATGCCCGTTGGCCATGGCGTGCCCGATGACGTCGCCCGCACCGATGCCGTAGCGCGCCTGCAGCTCACGCACGAGCCGGAGCACGGCATCGATCTGGGCCGGTCGGGCCAGGATCTGCTGCTCGGCCCACGTGGAGGTGTGCCCGTGGGTGGCCTGCACGATCTCGATGCCGATTGCGACGTGGTTGAGCCCGATCGCGTGTCGGCACATGAGGTCGGTCGGCACGGTCGCATAGACCGTGCCGTCCTGGTCGACGATGAAGTGGGCGCAGGTGCCCGGCAACTCACCGCGGTTCGGGACGTCGGCCGCGAAGGTGTTGTATGCCGCTGCGGCAGTGTCGCTTTCGGTGAAGTGGACGACGATCACCTGCGGATCCACGTGTGCGGAGGCGATGCCGTAGTGCCGCCGCGCGTAGTCGGTCATCTCGTCCTTGCGCTGCTGG
>WBZP01002594.1_pt1 | contig 20568 bp, 18 predicted proteins | sample 5204301 | NCBI WGS metagenome assembly WBZP01 (sample SAMN12412401, study PRJNA552823) | activated sludge metagenome | isolation source: activated sludge from nitrification reactor of wastewater treatment plant... | place: USA: Pennsylvania | collected 2017
TCCGGCCAGAACTGGGGATGGACGACGGTGCCGGCGAAGTTCTCCAGGCCCGGGAACTCCGGCGTGTAGCCCTGTTCGTAGTTGTAGTAGCCGCTGCCGAAGAACACGAACCGGCCGCGGTACCGCACCGCGGCGCCATCGTGTTCGGCCTCCACCGTCCAGGTGTCGGTGGACGAATCCCAGTCCGCGGAGCGCACGGCGGTGCCGAACCGGATTTGCCCGTCGATCCCGTACTTGCGCGCGGTGTCGGTCAGGTACTCGCGGATGTCGGCGCCGTCGGCCACACCTTCCTTGCGGGTCCACGGCTCCCACGGGAAGCACAAGGTGAACACGCTGCTGTCACTGCGCACACCGGGATAGCGGAACAGATCCCAGGTGCCGCCGATCCGGTCGCGGCGTTCGAGGATCACATACCGGATCCCGGGATTCGCCTCGGTGATCCGATGGGCGGCGCCCAGGCCCGAGATGCCCGCGCCGATGATGACGACGTCGACGTCCACGGTGTCCGTCGGAGTGCTCACAGGCGGCCTCGCTTCGCTCGCGGGTGTGGTGCTCGTCACCCACGATAACGCTCAGCGGTAGTTGACGAACTGCAGCGCCACGTCCAGGTCGGAGCCCTTCAGCAGGGCGATGATGGCCTGCAGGTCGTCACGCTTCTTCGAGCTGACCCGGATCTCGTCGCCCTGGACCTGGGTCTTGACGCCCTTGGGGCCCTCGTCCCGGATGATCTTGTTGATCTTCTTGGCGTTCTCGGTGTCGATGCCCTGCTTGAGGTTCCCGCTGACCCGGTAGGTCTTGCCGCTGGCCTGGGGCTCGCCGGCGTCGAACGCCTTCATGGAGATGTCGCGGCGGACCAGCTTCTCCTTGAAGACGTCCACCGCGGCCTTGAGTCGCTCCTCGGTGGAGCTGACCAGCTCGATGGACTCCTCGCCCTTCCAGGCGATCGTCGTGTCGGTGCCGCGGAAGTCGAAGCGGGTGGCGAGCTCCTTGGCCGCCTGGTTGAGCGCGTTGTCGACCTCCTGGCGGTCGATCTTGCTCACGATGTCGAACGATGAATCCGCCATTGGATCTCGTCTCCTCTGCTCATGCGGGCGTTTTCGTGTTGGGTACATCCTCGTTGTACCCTGCTAGTCGCGCCAAACCCGGGTCGATCCGGGCGTGGCGCGCAGCACCCAGGCAGGTTGCCCGAGCGGCCAATGGGAGCGGACTGTAAATCCGTCGGCTAACGCCTACACAGGTTCGAATCCTGTACCTGCCACGCTGTCAGGCCCCCTTTCGAGGGGGCCTGATTGGTTTCACTACACCTGTGGTCCGGCGTATTCCTTCCTGGCTGCCGCGGCGCATACGACGGTCGCCGAGACCGAAGCGCCGGCCCGAGGCGGTTGTATCCATGTGCTTCTCAAGGTATAACGCTTAGATCATCTATTATAGTTTTTGTGCTCAAGGTATAGTAAATATGTCGAGGTTGGCCCAACCTATAACGAAGAGCGCTGCGAGTAAACCAACTCGCCGAAAGGTATATTCGTGCAGGTAGAAGACTTCAAAGACTCTCCGGTAGGGCGGTTGATCCCGGTTGCCGGCCACGATGCCTACCTAAATCGCGACTACAGTCACTATGCCTTCGTGCCCGCGCCATTGCCCGCGGACATCGCACTCTCCATGGGCGCGCACAAGCTGGCGGACAAGGCCAGCATGTCTGTCGGACGCCTCGACTTCGCGGTCAAGCGCCTTCCCGATCCGGGCCTTCTGGTACGTCCCGCCCTCCGCCGAGAAGCGCAGAGCACGTCCGCTCTAGAGGGAACGTATGCAACGCTGGAGGAGGTTCTTGAAGCGGACTACGTCGACGAGGTCAACCGCCGAGCTGAGGTGCGCGAAGTCCTCAACTACGTGCGTGCCGCCGAACAGGCGCTCAGTTTGGTGCAGGTGAAACCGATCTGCGTGAATATGATAGCCCAATTGCAGGCCACGCTGGTAGAAGGAACCCGTGGCGACGGCTGGGACAAGGGCCGACTGCGCGAATCGAACGTGTACATCGGAGAGCGGTCGAAGGGAATTGAAGCCTCACGGTTCGTCCCTCCGCCTCATGGAGATCTATTGGTTGAAGGGGTCTCCGATTGGGAGAAGTGGCTCCACGCTGATGACGACTACCCCCTCTTGGTGAAGATCGCTCTGGCTCACTACCAATTCGAGACTCTTCACCCGTTCTCCGACGGGAATGGCCGTTTGGGTCGCCTCATCGTGACGTTGCAGCTCGTTACGGAGAAAGCGTTGACGTACCCGCTGCTGAATCTGTCTCCGTGGCTGGAAGAACGGAAGGACGAGTACAAGGACCTGCTCCTGGGCGTCAGCAAGACAGGGGACTTTGATCGGTGGATCCGATTCTTCTGTGAGGCTGTGCACTACCAGGCCGAAGATGGAGTAGCCCGGATCGAGGAGCTCCTCGCTTTCCAGTCGGAGCTCCGCCAGAAGCTGGTGGACACCCGCGCCCGGGGAGTGGTAAATGCCGTCGCTGACAGCCTCCTTGGTTATCCGATCATTACGATTCCGCAGGTTGCGGAGCTGCATAATGTCACCTACCCGCCGGCCAAGAACGCAATTCAGAACCTTGTAGAACTCGGCGCACTGAGGGAGATGAGGGGAACGTTCGCCTACGGTGCCAAGGGATTTATCTGCGACCCCGTGATGCAGGTATTGAATCGCTCCTGACCGTCCCTTCTCCGAAGGGTGCTTCGAGGACAGGCCCGAGCGCAGGATGCCCGAGCAGCCAATGGGAGCGGACTGTAAATCCGTCGGCTAACGCCTACACAGGTTCGAATCCTGTACCTGCCACGCCTGGTCAAGCCACCTTTTCGAAGGTGGCTTGATTCAGTTACGGGGTTCCACCCCAGCGTTACCCCAGCGCTAGCCGCAGCAAGCACCCTGTTTGCGGGTTAACTGGCGAGCAATAGCTACCGATATCCGTCAGCCCAGCTCGCTGGCCTATTGCGTAGGGATATCGTTTGCTGACCGAGCCGACGTAATGCGGTTTTGCCATTGCCGCGCCGTCGCCGGGTTGGCGAAGGCTAGAGTCTTGCCTGCATCAGCGCTTCCGTAGGAGGGGGACCATCGTGAGTTCAGTGACGCCGTGGGGCGTGGTGATCGGCTGGTTGTTGTTCTTCGTTATAACTGGCAGCATCACGGCGGTAATCGCGAGCAAGAAAAACCGGAGTGCGGTCGGTTTCTTTATTCTTGGTTTCGTCCTCCCGCTTCTAGGAATTATCGTCGCGCTTATCGTTAGCCCAGGGCAGCCGCCAGCGCCGAGAAATATGCGATCAGTGGTGTGTCCGCGGTGCAACGCTCGACAAAACATTGATTTGCAGCAATCTAGCTATGAGTGCTGGCAATGCAAGTCTCCGCAACTCGTCGCATAGTGGACTGGTAATCCGACGCTGACCGTCGAGGAACTGCCAGCCGCAGACGGGCACCGAACGATGGCCGACCACCTGGCGGTCGAATAGGCGAATGAATGGCGCGCGCTGTTCTGATTGGTGCGAATTGCGCGTAGAATGGCGGGCACTAACTGAAAACGGCCACGGCGAGGCCCACTAATTGAGAGTGAATTACTGTGCCCGCTATTGTCGAACTGGCCGATACGTTCCCGCTGATCGACGGTATTCCCGTCTACCCGATTTACGGGTCTGAAATTGCTGGTGGCTTCCATACCGCTGGCGACGACATTAACGCGCTCGTACGGTCTACCGCTGACGGCGTTTCCCTCACGCAATTGTGGGAGGACTACAAAGTAGTTCTGGATACGGTGAATAGCCACCGTAGCGCGATTCTTTCGCACCTGACTTTCGAGACGACCGCCGTCGCCGACGCGCTGCCGCAATCCGTTGAAGAATTCGCGTTTGAGGAAGCGACCGAATTCGGTGTGCCGAAAGCTGCTCGGCCCGGTTCAGCGCTGCTCGTCGGCTATACGTTCAAGGACTACGATCTTGCGACCCGCTACACCTGGCGGTTTTTGCGTGACGCAAGCCGCCAGCAGGTCGATCACGTCACCAACGCGATTATTGAAGCGGATAACCGCAATCGTGCCCGCCAGGTGTTGAAGCGGATTTTCAGCCCGACACAGGGACTCTCGCCCGAAAATAACCCGGTGTTCGGCCTGTGGAACGGCGCGGACGGAATCGCACCGCTGCCGTATTTGGGGAAAACATTCGCCGACAATACGAGCCACTACATTGCGTCCGGCAATGCCGTACTCGACAGCCAGGATATCGAAGACGCAATCAGGCTGATCACGGTCAAGGGCTACGGTCGCCGTAAAGGCTCAAAAATACTGATCTTCGCCAACTCCACCGAGACCGACAAGATCGCCGCCTGGCGGGCTGGTATCGAGTCGCGGGCGTCGTCGGGAATCCTGGCGAAATACGACTTCATTCCGAGCGAAGATGCGCCGCCGTATCTGACCGATATGTCCATCGTGGGCCAGGTCGCGCCCGCCGATTTGGACGGCCTGCGGGTAATCGGAAGCTATGGAGATTCCTGGATCATTCCGACCGAGCTGATTCCGAGCGGCTACGTGCTCGTTGTGGCGTCCGCTGGCCCGAACTCGCCCCAGAACGTCGCTGGCTACCGAATCCACCCTGACAGCGCGTACCAGGGACTCAAGCTGATCGCTGGCAATAGCCGGTACCCGCTACAGGATGCGTTCTACTCGAATTCCTTCGGTGTCGGTGTCCGTAACCGCTCTGCCGCCGTCTGCATTCAATGCACGACGGGTAGCTACACGGCCCCGACGTTCCCGGCGTAATCGCCAGGCAATCGCACCACCGAGCCGACCGAGAGCGAGGCCGCTATGCCAGCACCCGACTACTCATCAGCCGACCTGGATCTGAATGCGCTGGGGTCTGCCCGACACCGACCTTCCGACTCAGAGTTTAGCCGGCCAATCGGCCACGTCGATCCCACGGCGTACCGGGGTAAAGCGGCCAGCGAATCGCTGCCCTACGCACTACCCGAAGGGGTCTCCAATGGCCAGTAAAGGCAAGCGCCGTCGTCGCACCAAGTCGGGTCGGTTCAAGAAGAAAAAGGGCTGACGTGCCGAGCCGCCGTCGCTGGATTTCTCGCGCGGTAAGGGACTCCCGTGGCCGGTTCGCACGTAGCGCCCGTTCTGTGGCCAAACGCGCGCGGTCGGTACGGGTCACCCGCAAGACAGTTCGTCGCGCCGTCACGACGGCTGCCGCCGGTCACGTGGCCAGGCGCATTAACCGGCATATCAAGGTTCAGAACTGGCGGTAGTTCAGTACGGGATACCGAACCCGTTAGGTTTGTCCGATGACAAACGCAACGTGGTGGCTGATTGTCACGGCAATCGCGATCCCTGTTGGTAATGCATTGTTCGCCGGAATTCTCGGTTACGTCGGCGCTCGCGTAGGACGAGAGGCGACCAAATATGCCGCCAATCTCCAAGCCGCACAACGCCATAGAGATATCGAACTCGCGCGCCTAGAAAGTGCTCGCGACGAACTGTCTTCCGCTGCAACAGCAGTGCAGACGTTCGCCTGGTACGTCGATAAACCAGTGCGCGTCCAACCGCTCATTTCGGACGAAGAATGGCAAGAGGCACGACCGTTCATCCAACCCGCTGTTATCGGTGCTCAAAGGCTGCGAGCCATCGCGCCGACACTACCGAGCGAATCGCTACGCAATGCCTATCTAGAGGTTGATCAGCTCATCATGGCCGTTATCGGAGGCAGCGAAGACGGCACCGACATCTGGGACGAAGCGACGAGTAATCAGCCCGACCCGATCACCCGTGCCATGACTGCAACCGCTGACGAAATCAAACGGCTGTACGACACCTACCCTGGCGGGAATCCCGACGAAAACCGCTAGCCGGTCTGAGGGCGTAGCGGCCTGACATTCGGCACCCAATTCGGTTCGGGCAGCGGGTTGTCCACCTCTTCGGGCACCCAATCTCCATAGACGTTCATCGTGACCGAGGGTTGCGCGTGACCGAGCCAGTGCGAGACCGTCGTGACGTTCTTCGGCTCCACGAGTCCACCAGCGCCGGTCAGCCAGGAAACAGCAGCGGTATGCCGCAGATCATGCAGGCGCACGCCCGACACGGCTGGCGTAGCCGGTTCGGTAACGAATTCGCCCGTCGCCGTCTTGCGCTGGCGCGCCGGTTTGGCTGGCGAACTGACCGGCAGACCAACAGCCGCCAGGGCGCGGGCGAACGTACGGCGGTAGAACGTGCCCATTTCGACCGGGGAGGACCAATCGAGCGCCGTCAGCCACTCCGCTGCGGGCCGACCTGCTCGGGCAGCCTGATCGGCACGACCGGGCCACAACGGCGCTTTCGGTTCATCGGCTCGCGGGTGAACGTCGGCCAGGTAATCGGCCATCTTTTGCGCCAGCCAGGGCGACAAACGCACGGAACGATTAGCTGACCGCTTTGACTTCGGCGTACCAGTGACCCAATCGCCACCCTTGCGCTTTTTCGTGCGCCGCACGATCACGTCGGCTTTCGGTGGCTGTCCCGCCAGGGTGGGGGAGAACGTCAGGTCTGCGATTTCCAGACCAGAATTTTCCGACGCGCGTAGACCAGTGTTGGCCAGGAATTCGACCATGAGCGCGTAGACCGGATAGGCCGGCAAAAGTTGGCCCGTGGCGTCGGGCAGTTCACCACGCAAAGCGGCGCACAGTGCGCCAACCTGATCGGTGGTCAGCGGGTTCGGTTCGAAATCCTCATGGTCGCCGGTGCCATGCGTGCCACGCTCTGACGAAAACTCGGTCTTTTCAACAGGATTCGCGTCGAGCGCGTCTTTTCGCGTGGCGTAGGCCAACACCCAACGCAGCACGTTCCAGGCGTGTTTGACCGTCTTCGGATTCAACGGCTTACCGCTGCGGGTTTTGCGTACCGAAAGCTGCGCCATGAACCGATCAATCGCCAGCGCGTCAATGTCGGCAATTGCTTCGGTGCCAAGATCCGGTGATACGTAGCGATTGAGCAGCCGACCGTAGTCGTCAACGCTGCTCTGTTTCAGCTTGCCCAATGCCACCCTGGTCTGTTGGCTGGCCAACCAATCGGTAGCCCACTGGTCAAAGGTCCGATTGCCGCGTGCACGCTGCTCGGCGGGGTCTACCGCTCGGCGGTGCTTTCGGGCGTTCAGCTCGGCGGCGCGCAGGTCGGCGGCTTTCCTGGTCGGGTGGGTCTCCTGGCGCAACCGGGTGACGACCTTGCCGTCTTTGTCGCGGACCTTGGCCCGATAGACCACCTCGTATCGTTTGACCACGCGACCGCGAGCCGTCTTGGTCGTCTCGTGCTCCCGGACGTACGCCATTACGAATTCCCCTCTACCGCGACACTATTCGCCACGTTCTCTCTGGCCAAGATCCGGCCCACGGTGGCACCCGACCACGAACCACCGCGCTTTGTTGGGTGACCCTCACTGGCCAGCGTCGACGCGATCTTGCGCATCGAATCACCTTGTGCATCAAGGGCTTTCATCCGATTTAATGCGGCCTGTTCTTCGGGTACCGGCACCAGGGCGCCGTTGGTGGTCTCGCCTCGGCGGCTTGGACGCCAGCCGTATGGGGTGGCACCGATGGCATGTCCTCCCTTGGCGGCCTTGGCCCGTCGCCCGTCGCGCAGCCGTTTGGCGATCAGCCGCCGTTCTAGACCGGCGAACACACCGGCCATCTCCCGCATTGCCGTACGCATCGGATCGTCGGGATCATCGCGCGGTACTTCCTGCGCTGGGCTGGCGGTGAACACCGCTGCTCCCTCGTTGCACCAGACCTCGGCCAACAGAGCCTCCTGCACCGTGACAGCTCGGGCCAGGCGGTCAAGGTCACGAACAATCAGGCCATCGGCCTTGCCGGTGCGTAGCAGCGTCAGCGCTTCGGCCAGGTGTGGCCGCTCGGTTGCGTCGAGGGCGCCGCTTTTGCCCTCGTCCGCACACCAGGCCACCACGCGCGCGTTGAGCGCTCTGGCGGCGTCTCGGATGGCCCTGCGTTGTACGTCCAGTCCGAACCCGTGCTCTGCCTGTTCGATGGTGGACACCCGCAGGTAGGCGATCAACCTCATGGCAAAGGTTCCGGCTCACTTGGCAGGAGGCCAGCCGCTACTACTTCAAGACGATCCTGTTCGTAGTCCTCATCAATACCAATAACAGATCCTCGACGCCCATCCATGTACCACCACAACAGGAATTCGGTGCCAGCCTTGTTCAACCGTCCCACCTGTTCGGCGCGCGGGATTGGGAACAGCCACGCAGCGTCTCGGGAGAGGTCAACTGTCGCGAGATACTGTGCTTTCCAGTCAGCAGGGAACGCAGGGAATACGAGCCATGGGCGACCACTCGCCTTGTCGACCGAAGTACCCCACGTTGCTTTGACCTGCACAGTGATGGCCTCGCGCGTGCCGGGTACGTACATCGCTAGGTCGATTCCCGAATCAGTCGTCAACCGAGCGCTGTCGATCCCCAGTTTGAGCAGCTTGTACTGCACCAACAACTCACCGGCGGAACCGATGGTCAACGTACCGACGTTGGGTGGTCTGGTCATGTTTAATCCCCGATCTGTTCGATGCTGATCAAACGCTCTGACCAGCGGTGTAACTATAACTAAAGAACTAGCGACACGGTACCTCTGCGATCCACACTCGCGCAAGGATTGAAATCCGTTGACCAACAATAGATTTCGAATCTATATGCCACAGGATCGCGCTTGTCTCGATTCACCTGGCGATCAGGCCGAACACGCCGAGCGCGTTGACCAACGCAATCAGCGACTCAAACGCTGCCAGTGTCACCCAGGTCACCTACGCTGCGATTCGTGGCGTTTGGCGTTCGCTGCCCTGGCCTGCGACAGGGCCGTTTCGGTGTCGAGATAGCCCGGTTTCCCGCCAGGCAGCGCCATCGGTGCATCTCCCAACGTTTCTCTGCCAGGTTCTTCGGCCTGGTGCTCGTCGTCGTCCGCTCTGGCACCCGAAAGCTCGGTGTCGTCGTGATCGGGCACCACCTCTACGTCGAGCACGTCGAGCAGGGATGGCGGGTCTGGTGCGGGCAGCGGATCAGGGTCGGGTCTGCCGACGCTGGCGCGGTACTCGCTGCGAGAGCCACCAACGAGAGCCGAAAACACGTCTTCAAATGGTTTGGCCGTGACCTCTACCGCGAGTTGCTTTTGCTCAACAACTCCGGCCCTGTCGAGAGCTGCTGTTACAGCGCCCAATTGGACGTAAGCGCCGACTTTCGTCCCGTCGTCAAGGCTGTTTTCTGCGAGTCCCAGCAGACGAGCCGCCATGCGATCAGCCGCAGCGTCGAGACGACGACGAGCAGCATTTTTGCTGGCCGTAGTGGCACCACCGTGCATCCGGCAGACTTCCATCCCCTGCATGGGAGGGTTATTGCATGGCTTTCCGGTCTGACTCGATTTCGCGTGACATTTCTTGCCTTGGTAGTTGACCCTGCCCATCACGATTTCCCTTCACTAATTCGACTCATCACTTGATCCCCTCAATGCCAACTCTTTTGGTGTATCCCACATCTGAGTAGCGCCGGTGATTTTCGGTGGTCAATTGCTTGATCGTCGTATTCCCCTCTGCTCGGTGCCATTCGGTGTCGTGAACGACTCTCAGCAGGAACGTCCACCAGTTCGTTGTTTCGAACCCGATAACCTCCGCTGCCAGGCCGGCCATTGTCGTCAGCAATAGCGGGTAGTCAGCAACACGGCTGAGCCGCAAAGTAATTCGGCGTCCAGCCATCCCATCAGCCTGACTGTTTCGGCAACCATCATGGAACACGGCCCATCGTCTGCCACCGTTGCGATTGACGACGGTCAAATAGCCGCTGTCACCGATCACGACCAACCCGCAACCATCGCAGAAATAGGCCAGCCGTCCGGTTTCGAGCTTCCTCGGCTTTCCTGCCATCTAATTGGCTCCCTTGACTTTCCGTGACTCCATGCGCTGAGTACAGCAAATTTCGGTTGTGCCACAATTGATTTCGTTTGAACTGAGATAGCACGTTTAGCACGTTTCTACCTGTTCCCCTCTAGAAACAGGGTGCTTGGGAGGAACCCGTAGAAACGTGCTAAACGTGCTGTTGGTGCGTTTGCGCAGATGACAGGCACTATTTGACAGATCCGAAAAGCACGTTTCATGTTTGGCTACTCGGGTCGTCAGCGGCCAGTCCGATACCGAGTCGCCACCGTTTGCCGTTCGACGGCTTACCCGTCGCATACCCGCGTTCCTCCAATGCCGAGTTGAAGGCGTGCAATCCGACTGCCTCGCAACCATCGTCGGCCTGCCATGCTCGCCATGCGGCGTGCAATCGCTTTGGCTCAACTTTGTGTTTCGGCCCGGTCACGCACCGATCGGCAATGAACCGGCCAATAGCGTCGCTCTCCCGGTGATACATTGCCGTGGCCGATTGCACTTGGCGCGGCTCATCTAGGCCGTGCTGCCAATAGGCCACCAAACCCGCTATCGCCCAACTGATTACCGCATCGGCTTCTAGTTGGAGCTTTTCGCCAAACCCGGTGTCCTGTTCAACCCTAGGGATTTGGACGTTGAACGGCACCACCCGCAGCCGTCGCCAAATCGCCTGATCGTCGCCTGAGACTTTCGGTTTGTGATTGGTCACCAGCATCAGGGTGTGACTGGCCTTGAACTCTACGAAATCCTGGCGCATCCGACGAGCGCGCACCGTGGCATCAGCGGTCAAACGCTTGACGGTCGTCTCGGCCAACCGTCGGTCCTTTTCGCTCTCGGAAACGATCACCCAACGGCAGCCGCGCAGATCCATTTCGCCGGTCGGGTGCCCGCCGTCTCGGTGCATCAATAGGTCAGGCTCGGCGGTGATCGCGTAGTCACCGAGCGCGAACTGTATTGCCTCACAGAACACCGACTTACCGTTGGCGCCCGTCCCGACCAATATCGGCAAGATGTGTTCGACAATCCGACCGATCAGGCCGACACCGATCAATCGCTGCGCAAAGCCGCGCATGTCATCATCGGGTTGTACGCGCTCCAAAAACGCCGACCAGTTCGCCCCGAACCTGGCGGGATCGTCAGCATCGGCCAGGTACGCGCCACGACAGATTTTCGTGATCCGATCAGCCGGGTTGTGCGCCGACAGCTCTCCGGTACGCAAATCAACGGTGCCGTTGGCGACGTTGAGCAGGTACGGATCAGCGTCTATATCGGCCACGGTCGCCGCGAACGGTTTGAGCGCTCTGGCTATCCGAATCATCCCGTCGAGTCCCGAAGCTGATTCGCATTTCCGGGCATCGCTGCGCAGCCGCTTGGCTTGCTCGGTCGGGTTGCCGATTGTTTGGGTGATCGACTCGGCGATGACCTGCATTGCGGCCCGCTTAACCCTGGCCTCGCTGTCGTCGGCCTGCCAACGAGTTTTATCCCAGTAATGCCAACCGATCCCGTGCACGTACAGCAGACGATTTGTCTGCGCCTTGGCTAGTCGGTGCGCCATGCGGATTTGGCCGGAGTGGATCTGGTCAGCCGAGCGGCCTCCCGTTTGCGTACCTTTGTTCTGTTGTGGCGCAGTCATATTCGATTGTCCCGTCGTCTTCGTTTGTGGGCTATGTACGCATTGCGGTGGTGTGTAGCTTGCGCCGGACTTCGTGGCCTGATCGACCTTGGCCTTGACCTTGCGGCAAGCGTTGGTTCGCGAGCGCCAGACCTCTCGGCGCAGCTCGCCCGCTTCCCGCTTATCGCGAGCGATTACGTCAGCGATCCAGCACGTCTCGACAGCCTCAACGGCCCACGACCAACCAGAACAACCCTCGGCAGCGAGATTCACGATTTCCCAGTGCGCGCCACGAATCTTGTCGTGGCTCGTTGCTTCCCTCGCGATTTGATCGCACCACTTGGTGACGACGGCGCGCATGTTCTCGCACGCGCTGGACTCGTCGCCCGCGTGGAACTGTTCGTCTGCCCAAACGTCGAGTTCGTCCAAGGTGGCCACCTGGTCGATTTCCATCTCGGAATCAGGTGTCTTGCCGTTGGTCAGGTGATCCAGCCAGGAATCAGGCAGGAACGCCAACGTGGTCACGTCGGGGATTTCGTCAGAGAAGTTCACGCCGTCTGGCGCAACCCCTGGCGGGTAGAGGTGGTACGTGCCGCCGTCAGGGTGCACAGAGGGCCAGGTGACCGCATAGCGATGGTTCCGCTGCACTACCTCTATGTCGGCGTCGGCCTGGCCGACGAAAGCCAGCCCGGTCGGCACCAATACATACCTAATGCCGCTGGTGCCGTCACTGCGGGCCGAGCTGATCCACGTAGCCGGTAGCGGCCCTAGCTCGGTCTCAAGCTGTTTCAGTTGCTTGCCGCCGTACTTGATCTTGCCGCCCGAAACGTAGTCGTCCACGTCGATCCCGCAGACCTCGTATTCCGTGCCGTCAACGAGCACTGGCCAGCCGAGCCGTAGCCCTATGTTTCCGCGCCGGTATTTCGCTTCTCGCCGCCAGGCGTCTACGGCCTCATCTGTGGGGAAACCGGCGTTGCGGCCAGTCCAGCCCGTAGGAGGCGGACTTTTGGCCTTTTCGGGCAGAGGGATAGTTCCTAGCCAACCGCGATCCCGCCAGGTGCCTACAGCGTCGATAAATGGCTGATCAAATTGGCCGGCCTCCCCTGGCGGGAGAGAATCGCTTTCCGAGCCGAATATTGGCGTGACGAGCGAAAGAATTCTGTTTAGCTTCGACTCACTGCACGCTATTGACGGCGTGTCGTCGGGTGCCGGTGCTACCATTGGGCTACTCATTTCGTTGGACCCCGGTGCAAAAGTCTTAGCGGGCAAATGCACCGGGGTTTCTCCTGTTGGGCTAAACGTTACCGTCGAATTCGCGGCGCTCACTAGTAGCCAACTTTTCTGCCGCTGGCCGTGTCCTGTTAAGTCAGGTTAAGAAGAAACTTTGTTGAACTTTTCTGCGAGTTTTGTTTGTGTTTTGTTTGTGTTTTGCCGACTCGCCGGGGTCAAGGATTCGGCCCAAACCGCCTGCCGTGCAGTACGATTGGTCCGTTCACGTCGTTACCCGGCCACGTGACGACATTCCCCCGGTTTGGTTGCGAATTCCCTTCAACCCCAAACCGGGGGAATCGTCATTTTCTAGCCAATTACAGGCTGTTCCCACGGATGCAGGATTTCGGATTTTCCTATCTGGTATTTATCCGTCAGTGCGTCATCGCAAGCACCGCATATCTTGAGCATGAGCACCTGGTCTCCACGTTGGATAGGCCACACCGAAAGCGGAGCATTCAATCCAACCAGGTCACCATCGCTGGATAGCCGGGCAACCGTTCGATGGTATTTCCGCGGAATGAATGTGAAGTCGCAACCGCCCGAATTTTCTAGGTCGTGCTCGGCGCGCGGCCTAGGCAGTCTGTTCACAGTTTCGTAGGCTGCATCCAACGAGGAATCGCTGTGACCCCAGCAGTATTGGCGATGGAAATCATAACCGTCTCGCCAGAGCGCGATAGGTACGTGTGTTGGCATGATGAGGTCACCGGCTCGCCTGCGGGAATCGTGGGTAATTGGCCTGCGTACCGCGCGGACATTGGGTGACCCGTCTATGTCGCCATTGCAACTCGCGAACACCTGGCGGGATTCGTCCATAATCTCATCGCATCGGTGCCGTACTTCGGGCACCGCACCATAGAGCATCTGTTGACGAGCGGACGCTACGCGGCGAATGAAATCGCTGATTTCGTCAAGTGCCGCAATATTTCTGTCCACTCGCGCTCCCACCAAAATATCTGGCTCATCTAGCCTGGCGTCGAGCTGGTCACGATTATGAATATTGGCAAAAGAACTCATTTCTTCACTCGCTCTCGTTGTCGTGGTCTGCGGATTCAAAGGCCCGCTGATGGTCGTCTAGCGCCTGGTGCTGGTTGTCGGCGATGACAAACTTTGTGGTGTTGGGCAGAACTTCTGAGTCGATACCGATCCCGTCATAGACGTTCAATTCGTTACCGTTGGAGACGGCAATCGAGAACGTGGTAACAGGTCGAATATCGCCGTCATCATCCACGACAACATTCGTATAGATATTTTTCAGGTCCCATTGAGCCGCGCCGTACCGTGCCTTGAAATCGTCTTTGTGGACGTAATCGAAAGCCTGCATATCGGGTTCGATTCCGGCACCAAGTGGCCTGAAAGCGGCTGGCATGATCGTGGAATAATTCTCGTCGTCGTCGCCGTCCTCATCGTTGTATTCGAGAACGACACCAGGTAGGTTCCTGAACTCAAACCCGCCGCTTTCTTTGAGGTAAACACCGCCGTATCCCGGCAACGGTACGAAGTCGTTAATTACGGTCATGCGCTGACCTCCTGGCGGGAGCCATCGCGTCCTGTTTGCCACACCAAGAGGTCGAACTCACTGACCATCCGTTTCGTACCGACCAGCTTGCTCGGCAGCTCTTTGTCAATGATCGCCATTCTAATGGCAAATGGCGTGGCCTGAAATCCGCGATCTTTGAGAAACTTGTGCATAGCCGGTTTGTCGAGTGTTGGCACCGGATTAGCTTTCTGCGCGTCAATCCACGCTTTTTCTCGCTCGCTGAGTTTGTCGTACGGTTCTGGGGTTTTAGTCATTATTTTCTCCAATTCTCTAGGGTTCGGACTCCCGGCCAGGGATGGTGAACACTGACCGGGTGTCCTAGCTCAATTACTCTGCGATTTCTGTCGGAATTTCAACTTTGGTCTCATAGTGAAACCCAAGGCCGTCCCGCGCACTGAGCGCGAAACTCGATAAAAATTCCTCTGGTGAGTCCCACGAAAATTCGGCGTCGCACCGCCTTTTCAGCTCAAAATAGACACGCGCCGCAAAATCGGCTTTTTCCATCGCTTTGCATAGGTCACTCCAAGCCCGGCTAGCGCGCGCTTCATCAGTTCCGCGCAAGTTGGCGATATGAGCCGAAATTTTTTCCGTACGTTCAACGATGATTGCCGCCCGCATATCGGCCGGCAATTCTTCGATGGATACACCTGTGGCGTTCATAGAATTTCCCTTCATTTTTGCGCACTGAAAACCAACGCATTTCATCTGAATTTTGGTGTTTCGGGTGCTGTTGCCCTTGTCTCAGATGTCGCGGTGTCGTCACGCTTCACTGGCCCTGGGCTGATCCCTACAACCACCTACAGACATTACCAGAAAGCAGCAGAATGGCAACGCCTGATGAGCAACCGTGTTGACCAGAGGAAACCGCTCTACCAGCGGGTTTAAAAGTATTTCAGATGAAATCGGATGTCGTCAGCTAACCCATTTCGTAGGGAACTCGGTTCGGGTCGCCCGTTTTTGAAGGTTCCCGCCAGGGGAGAGGCTGCACGGACGGTCGTGAGCTGACCAGGGCTCGCCCCATTGACCAGGAAATCCACAGCTAACCGACTCTCGCGGTGTTTGCCGTGCCACCCCAGCACTTGCGCTATTTCGTGGGTAAATCGGTTTCTATCGCTCTGCCAGCGAAGATAGCTACAGCGGCAAATCTCACCCCAGCACTACCCCAGCACCAGGGGTTTTTCAGCCGCCGACAGCTAACAACCGCGCACCGACCCGTCACCGCCCAGTCACTAGCTCGCAGCCGACAGAAACCTGCTCGGGCCTGCGGAGATACCAGGTCGGTTGACGTCGCTAGCTGCGACGATGGCTGTTTGCTGGAATCAGGGCGAACGCACTGTCATTAACTGTAAATCCGTCGGCTAACGCCGACACAGGTTCGAATCCTGTGCCTGCCTGCCACGCTGTTCAGCCCTCATCTTCTGCGGGGGCCTGACTTGTAGCTACGGGTCGAGCACGCGGAGGATGTCGTCGGAGAACCATCGGTGGCGGGTACTCGGTCCCTCAACCACTTTGGTCCGCTTGCCCCACGTCTCCAACGACCCGGACGATCCCTTCGGCGGTAAGGGTCCTCAGCAGATTCGCCGCGTCCGGCTGGCTGACCCCGTGGTGACTCTGAACAGACTTCGGTGACCGACGCCTGCGTCTCCTCGATCCGAGAGCTGGCGACGGCTTCAGGTCCGCCGAACCACCGGTGGATACTGCCCGCCCCGGTCAGGGGCTACAAACTTTTTGGGTCCCCTCCGGCAACCGATAACAATGCCGGCTTCTCTTTATTGGTTCGGCGTGCGCCTACAACATGCGCTAGGTGATCAGGTTTCGGCGAGGAAGTCCTTCCACCGGCCGAGGACGGGCTCGGGCCGCGGAGCGCTGGGCGCCTCATTCTGTCGCCGCGGCGGCCGCAAACCCATTGTGCGGCGGCCGATTTCAGACAGCTCGGCGATGAGCGTCTGCTCGTCGATGTCGGTGGGGGCACCGGTCGCCGCACCCGCGAGGCCGGTCATCAGTGCGGTTGCCTTGATGATTCCGGTGGCGCCCTCGTCGAGCTGGGTGAGCAAGGTCAGCTGCCGGACGATGAGGTCGCCCCAATCGGGCTGCAGTTGCAGGATGCGGTGGACGTCGGGGTCGAAGACCATTACCGCCGCGAGCGCCCGGTTCCTGGCGACCACGGTCGCGAAGCCGACCACCATCGCATCCATTTGCGTACGCGCCGTGCGCTGGCTCTCCGCCAGTTCCACGACCCGGCGAATGTCGTGCAGCATCGGCTCCATCAGCGCGATGAGGAGGTGGTCGCGGGTGCGGAAGTGGTGGTAGATAGCCGCTTTCGTGAAGCCGAGTTCGTCGGCGATCATCTGCAGCGATGTCCCGCCGAAGCCGTGCTGGCTGACCAGGGTCATCCCCACGTTGAGCAGCCGCTGCCGCGTGTCGATCGGAGAGCCGGGATCGGCCTTCTCTGCTGAAGCCATGCCTCACCTCCTGAGGGCAAGTGAAGCAATCACCTAGCCAACCGACAAGCTACCACTTGACGATCGGTCACTGTGATGCTTGACACACGGCAAGCCTTGGCTTTACGTTCGGTAAGTCAGAACTTGACGCTCGGTAAGTCGAAACGCTGCTGAGCCTCCACATCGAATCTGTCTGGGGTTACCTATGAGCACACAAAACACGCAGGTCGGACCACATGCCCGTTACGTCGGACGGGTGGGCGCCCTGGCTGCCGCATTGGGCATCGGCGTGATGATCGCGGCATCGCCGGGCATCGCGAATGCGGATTCCGCTGGCGCGTCGGCGTCGAGTTCGGCAGGCGGTTCGTCCGAATCGAGCGGATCGGAAGGTTCCAGCCCCAGCGTTTCCTCGGCCGGCGGCTCGGAGGCCGGCACCAAGCCGACCTCGGAGGCGGGTGCATCGGCGCACACGCGTGACGCCGCGGAAAGCGGTAGCGCGGATGACGAGACGTCGCCGAAGACGGACGGTGACGCCGACGCAGGGCCGGGGGCGACCAAGGACGATGAGGAAGGTGCTACCGACTCCGAAGCTCCGGAGACCACAACACCGGATTCCGCTGGCGCGGAGTCGACCGAATCGGCCACCCCGTCCACCCCGAGCACACCGGCGGCCACGGTTGAGGAGCCCAAGGCGGACGAGACAACCCAGCCGAGTGCGGCACCGGCAGCCGAGCCCGCCGTCGAGTCCGCGCAGTCGACCACGGCAGCGGCCCGTTCGGCGGCCGCGGCAGAGCCCACGTCGGCAGCCGAACCGACCCCGAAGGTGGTCACTGTGGCCGCCACGGAGGACGCGGATACCGACAAGGCCGCGAGCGTGTCGAGTGTGGCCCCTCCATCGGACGATGCAGCCACGAGCGTCGCGACCGTTCCCGCGATCGTTGTCACGGCCCTCGTCGCACCCGTGAGCGCAGCGGCGACGGATCCCGTGGTCGGCGTCATCGGATTCCTCAACCACGTCGTCGCCTCACTCCTCGATCCATTCCTGGCGCCGGCGCCCGCGTCACCCGACCTCCTGACCCCGGTCATCTGGGCGGTCCTCGGTTGGGTGCGCCGCAACGTGTTCAACGAGGCGCCGACCATCAGCTACAACTCCGCCGCAACGGTGCAGACCGGACAGACGATCACCGGGAACATCGGGGCCACCGACCCCGAAGGTGATGCGCTGACCTACACCGTCACGCAGGGCCCGCAGCACGGCAGCCTGACCATCGACCAGGCGACAGGCGCCTTTACCTACATGCCTGACGACATCAATTACACTGCGGCGCAGGCAGATTCATTCACCGTCTCGGTCACCGACGGCAAGGGCAACCTGATGAGCCTGTTCGGGGTGCAGCACGGCGACGCGGCCACCGTGGACGTGACGGTGCTCAATCCCACTGTCGAGCGGGTGATCGTTTCCCTGCCGGCCGGTTTCACCGACGCGCAGATTCCGCGCTTCGCGGCCGACGGCCAATCGCTCCTGTTCAGTGCCACCCCGCCCGATGCGGCGGCCGGCGCCCGTCGTGAGATCTACAACGTCAATGTCGACGGCACCGGCCTCACCTGTCTGACCTGCGGCCTGGCCGATCCGACCCCGCCGGCCGCCGGCAGCACCACGCCCAGGAGCCTCTTCAAGCCGGTGCCGTTCGAGGACGGTTCCGGCCGGATCCTGATGCAGTCGGTGGCGGCCAACGGCTCCTACACCAACGTGGTCTACGAGAACGACGCCGACGGCGCACGCCTCGTCCGCATCCTCACGCCGGCCGGGAAGGCGGGTGTCATCGCCACCGACGCACAACGTGAGATGAGGATTTCCCCGGACGGAACCCACGTGCTGTTCAGTCAGATCCAGCTGGTTCCGAACTCTGGCGACTCGCCGGGCTTCCTGACCGCCGTCCCCATCGTGGGCGCATTGACCGCGGGCGTCGACGCCAACGGCAACAAGGTCTACAACATCACCGATGCGCGGGTGGTCTACGCGGTCGGTGAGGGCAAGCAGTGGACCCATGACGGCAAGGGCGTGATCGTCCAGGGCGGCCTCTACGACTCGGGCAACGTCGACGATGTGGTGGTCGATCTCGCGACCGGGCAGGCAACGCGGCTGACCGGAAACCTCGACTATGACGAGGACGTCGATCTGTCGCCCAACAATCAGTGGCTCGCGATCGACAGTGCGCGCGGCCTGGACGCGCTGACTCCGGTGTCCCGGATCGTGCGCCCCGCTTTCGTCGCGCTGTTGATCCAAGGATCGGTGTACACCACGTATGCGGGCACGGGGAACTACACGAACGTGTCGAACCAGCCGTGGTTGGTGGCCGTCGAGGACGACCTGAAGGGTGAGGACGGAATCCCGCTATTCGTCAGCGACAACCCCAGCACCCCCGAGGACGAGGGCGACAACTGGACCGCGCGGAGCATGCCCAGCTGGAATGCGGACGGCACCGAGGTGGCGTTCTGGGAGGCCAACGCCACCGGGCAGTCGCGGCTGGTGGTCGCCAAGCTGAAGTACACCACCAGCGTCGGGGAGGCCATCGACCAGACGACGCCGGACCTGTCGTCGTCCCTGCCCACCCTCGCCAGCAATATCCCGCAGCAGGTGGAGCTCCTTCCGACCGGGACCTACTCGGGCGCTGGGGGCGGTAGCGCGGTGGTCACCCAGACCACCCTTGCCAACGGTCACATCGTGCGCAGCGTCACCTACACCGACTACGTGAATGTGGACGGGATGATCCTGAACGGCACCGAGTCGACCGACCAGAGCGCCGCTCAGAACACCATTCACTACATCGCCGACATCACGGTGACGGGAACCCACACCGGGTCCCTGACCGGTGATGCCACCATCAACAAGTTGACCCGGACCATCACGGCGACCACCCCGGGCTCGATGATCCAGTCGACCCTCGACGGCGACACGCTGGTCCTGCTCGATCCCGCTCGGGTGGCCGCGGCCCAGGCCAGTACGTAGTAGTCGCGGCATTTTGTGATCCCTCGAAGGGCCCGTCTTCCCGGACGGGCCCTTCGACACGCGCACGGTCCGCCGCCAACACGCCGCGCGGGCGCCACGATGTCGCCGGTGCCGTTTAGGATGGAGCCATTCCGCTCGCCCCCGCGATTGCGGCCCTCCTGTTTCGACCCGGCATGTGTATTGGAGTGCGTTGTTCAACCTGGATCGTCGTGCCCGAGGTGCGTCGCTGGCTGCCGTGATGGCGGTGCTGGCCGTGCTCGGCGGGGTGGTGCTGACCACCCAGTCGGACCGTGACTGCCTCAGCTGTGGGGTGGCGGCCGCTCGCGTCCAGCCGTCCGCAGCAACCCCCACCGGTCCGGCCGAACTGACGGTGAAGCCGGTGGCCGGCGCCCAGGATGTCGACCCGCTGGGCAGGGTCCTGGTGACCGCGCAGACGGGCGGACTGAGCGACGTCACGATGGTCAACGAGAACGGCAAGGCCATCCCGGGCATCATGACGCCCGACAATCAGGCGTGGAAGCCGGCCGAGCAGCTCGGCTACGGGCACACCTACACCATCACCATCGCGGCGCGCGGGCCCAGCGGCATGCCGACCCGCCAGACGTCGAGCTTCACCACGCTGACGCCGAAGAATCAGACGGACGTGTACTTCAACACCACCGGCGGCAACCTGCTGGTCGACGGCGCCACCTATGGCGTCGGCATGGTGATCGTCGCCCACTTCGACGAACCGATCAGCAACAAGGCCAGCGCCGAGCGCAATCTGAAGGT
>WBZP01002595.1_pt1 | contig 20551 bp, 12 predicted proteins | sample 5204301 | NCBI WGS metagenome assembly WBZP01 (sample SAMN12412401, study PRJNA552823) | activated sludge metagenome | isolation source: activated sludge from nitrification reactor of wastewater treatment plant... | place: USA: Pennsylvania | collected 2017
GATCGTCACATCGCGAGACTGGACGATCTGCCGGCGGGAGAAGTGCTCAACACTTGGCTCGGGGGCAGCTTGTCGCTTCAGGTCGCGGAAGGCGGAAACATCCTCGCTCAGACGGCGCTCAGCCCGCTCGCGATTCGGCATCAAACGACGCACGGCGATCACTACGTCACGATTCATCCGTCGCAGATTCACGTCGAAGACGGCAGCATCGATCTGTTCGCTCGAGTCCATCAAGGCGACGAGATCTGCATGATGAAGGGCACCGTCGAAGATCTGACGCAAGTGCTCGGTCGTCTGTATTCGCTGTCCTGTCGAGGGCTGTCACCCGACAAGATTCGGGCGGCGCTGCTCATCTACTGTGCGGGCTGTGCGGGAGCGGTTGGGTCCGCGCTTCACGACGGACTGCGGACGCATCTTGGACCGGCGCTCGGGGCGATTCCGCTGCTCGGGATGTGTACGTTTGGCGAGCAAGGTCACATTCCGGGCCTCGGCAACGTGCATCAGGATCTGTCGGTGAGCTTGCTGCTTATCGCCGAGCAATAAAAAAGGCGGCCCCGGACACCCGGAAGCCGCCTGTGCAAAGAGTCCGTGTCTGCGCTGGCACTGCTGAGAGCGCGAGCGCAGCCTCAGATTACTTCGACTCTTCGGTGAACTCAGCGTCGATGACGCCGTCGTCCTTTTTGCCGCCCGTCGCGCCGCCCGGAGCTTGCTGCTCACCAGGCGCTGCGCCACCCTGCGCACCTTGTGCGTTGCGGTACATCATCTCGCCAATCTTGTAGAGCGACTTCTTTAGCTTTTCCTCGCCTTCTTTGAGGGCCGCTACGCCGCTTGCATCCTTGGCATCGCGATGTTGCTCGAGCGTCTTTTTCGCCGCTTCGATCTCGCGCTCGACTTCCGCACGATCTGCCTCGGGGATCTTGTCGCGGTTGTCGGCGACCAGCTTTTCCGCCTGATAGACCGCGCTGTCGAGCTGGTTGCGCGCTTCGATCGCTTCTTTGCGGGCCTTGTCTTCCGCTTCGTGCGATTCCGCGTCGCGGACCATGCGCTGGATCTCCGACTCCGTCAGACCCGAGCTGCCGCTGATCGTGATCTTTTGCTCTTTGCTCGTGCTCTTGTCGCGCGCCGAGACGTTGACGATGCCGTTGGCATCGATGTCGAACGTGACTTCGATCTGCGGGATGCCACGCGGAGCCGGCGGAATGCCGTCGAGGTGGAATCGACCGAGGATCTTGTTGTCACGCGCCATCTGACGCTCACCCTGAGTCACCACGACTTCAACCGTCGTCTGACCATCTGCCGCCGTCGAGAACGTCTCCGTCTTCTTCGTCGGGATGGTGGTGTTTCGCGGGATCATCGGCGTCATCACGCCACCCAGCGTCTCAATGCCCAGCGTCAGCGGAGTCACGTCGAGAAGCAGGATGTCCTTCACTTCGCCCGACAGAACGCCAGCCTGAACCGCCGCGCCGAGTGCCACGACCTCGTCCGGGTTTACGCCCTTGTGCGGCTCTTTCTTGAAGAACTCGCGCACGACCTTCTGAACCAGCGGAATGCGCGTCGAGCCACCAACGAGAACCACTTCGCCGATGTCTTCGACCTTCTTGCCAGCGTCGGCCAGCGCCTTCTTCGTCGGCTCCAGCGAGCGCATCACGAAGTCCTCGATCATCTTTTCGAGCTTGCTGCGCGACAGCTTGATCTGAAGGTGCTTCGGGCCCGTCGCATCGGCGGTAAGGAACGGCAGGTTGATCTCCGTCTCCGCAACCGTCGACAGCTCAATCTTCGCCTTTTCAGACGCTTCCTTGAGCCGCTGCAGCACCATCTTGTCCTTGCTGACGTCGATGCCGGTGTCCTTCTTGAACTCCGCGATCAGCCAGTCCATCAGGCGCATATCGATGTCGTCGCCGCCAAGGTGCGTGTCGCCGTTGGTCGAGATGACTTCGACGACCTTTTCACCGACTTCGAGGATCGAGATATCGAACGTGCCACCGCCGAAGTCGTAGACCGCGATCAGGTGGTCTTTGCCCTTATCCAGTCCGTACGCGAGCGCCGCTGCCGTCGGCTCGTTGACGATACGCTTTACATCCAGGCCAGCGATTCGGCCCGCGTCTTTGGTCGCTTGCCGCTGCGCGTCGTTGAAGTACGCCGGAACGGTGATGACAGCCTCGGTCACTTTGTCGCCCAGGTAGTCTTCCGCCGCTCGCTTGAGCTTGGCGAGAACCTTGGCCGACACTTCTTGCGGCGAGTAGCGCTTGCCTCGGATCTCGACGGCGGCATCGCCATTGTTCGCTGCGGTGATTTTGTACGGGACGCGACGGGCTTCGTCGCCCACTTCACCGGCCTTGCGGCCCATGAAGCGCTTGATCGAATAGACCGTGTTTTCTGGGTTTGTGATCGACTGGCGACGAGCAACTTGGCCGACCAGGATCTCTCCCTTTTCGTCGAAACCGACCACCGACGGAGTCAGCCGCCCGCCTTCTTCGTTCACAATGACCTTGGGCTCTTTGCCGTCCATGATGGCGACGACAGAGTTGGTCGTGCCAAGGTCGATACCGATGATCTTTCCCATGTTCGTTTTGCCTCCGGGCGAACCCAGTTGTTTTCGCTATCTGGTTCGAATGTTCCGATTTTCTGCTGCGAAAATAAGCATGCATGTCATGCCGTCAAGGCCACGCGCTCATCGAATCGCGGTCGAAATGTAGCCGCTCCTGCGTGTGCCTGCGCATGCTCGCTGTTCTTCGAGCTTGCCCAATCGCTGGCATCTTCGCGTCTGAGCCCGCCATCGATTGCGGCAGGTGATGACACAGCGCGCCATTCCACGCTAAAGTGGGCGGAGTGTTTGACTTGCTCGGCAGAATGTGGTGCTAACAAAACAATGCAGCCGAGTCGTCAAGGAACTGTGCCGTATGCATCGCCTGTCCAGTTGGGCGACGGAACGGTCCAGTTTGTACCATCTCAATGGCGCATTACGCTTAGGGCCTTTGGCTCTGATTAAGTGGTTCCCCGAAGGTAGGTCTTAATGTCCGTCCCCAAAACAAACAGCGAGGAGAGAGTGTCCATGTATCTTGCGACCTATGCCCAGCGGCTACTCTGTGTGTTCGGACTTGGAATGGTGCTGTCGGCTTGCGGCGGCACGACGGATGAAACTCCAACGACGCCGACGTACACGGAAGTTTATGCCCAGATGAAGAGCGCGTGCGGCTCGTGCCATGCGACCGGCGGAGTTGCAGCCAAGAAGTTCGTGATCGACAGCAACAGCGCCACCACGTACACGAGCATCAAGGCTGCCAACCTGATCACCACCGCGGATGCCTCGCCGCTCATCGTCGTGGGCAAGGGTGGAACGTACACCCCGGCGGGCGGCGGCACGGCGACCAACCACACGAAGAACCTGACCGATGCGATGGCGACCAGCTGGGGCGCCTGGATCACCGCCGGCGCGCAGCAGAACTAAGTCGCTTTCGACTGATTCAAAACCCGCCCGTTTCCGCATAGCTGCTGTGGTCCTTTCTGCGATTCACAGCGCAACTGTAGGAAACGGTGCGGGTTTTCTTTTTTGTGCGCGATCGACAATGGACTCGGCTTTGGATCTGCATGCGTCGTTCGATCTGTCGGTGCGGGTGGAAAGTGACGGATGCGAAACAATGGCAGCCACCGATGTTGAGCATTGAAGCCGCATGGCATGCGCAAGTCGGTCCCCGCGATGATTCACATTTTTTGCGAACAAGCCCTATAGCCTAGAAAAGCCGAGATCGGATAAGATGGCTTTGGCATCAGGATGGCCGGCGAAGCTGCTCAAGGGAAAGCGAATGCGTCCTCGCTGATTGGTAAGACCATCGGCGGACGGTATACGATCAAGTCGGCTATCGGCTCTGGGGGGATGGGTCACGTTTATAAGGCCATCCAAGCGCCGATTAACCGCGAGATCGCAATCAAGGTCTTGCGGGTGGACCTGGCAGGGCAGGAAGGCGTCACCGAGCGCTTCAAGCGCGAGGCGAAGGCCGCCAGCCTCATCAACCACCCCAACGCCATCACAATCTTCGACTTTGGGGAGGACGAAGGAATCCTCTATCTGGCGATGGAGTATCTCGCGGGAGAGACTCTTCGTCAGAGGCTCCGAAGAGAGCCCGCATTTACCGTCGAACAAGCCTTGGATGCGTTTGAGTCCATGGCGGGTGCGCTCGGTGCGGCTCATAAGGTCGGTGTGGTTCACCGTGACCTCAAGCCAGACAACATTTTTATCGCGAAGTTTGATGCGGCGGGCGAAGTCGTCAAAGTGCTCGACTTCGGTCTGGCCAAGCTGCTCGATCCGGGGACTTCAGCACCGGAAGATCAGCTGACTCGGCCCGAACTGCGACTCGGTACGCCGCGTTATATGGCGCCAGAGCAAGCGCTCGGAATTCAGCCGATCGACTCGCGCTGCGACGTGTACGCGCTGGGCCTGCTGCTGTTTGAGATGCTGGCTGGACGCGCACCGTTTACCGGCGAAGACGGCATGGAAGTCTTGGCGCAGCGGCTCCGCAAGGAATCGCCGAAGCTGTCGTCGATTGCGCCGAACAAGAACTTCAGCGAACAGATGGACGCGCTGATGCAGCGGATGCTCGAGCGAGACCGCAACAAGCGTCCGATCGATGCCAACGAAGTCCTGATTCAAGTCCGCGAGATCCGAAAGAACAATCAGGTCTACCGAATCGACGATGTCGAAGAGGAAGATCCGATGACGCTCAACGATCAGCCAGCAGCGTCGGGACACTACCGTCGAGCGGGCTCCAGTCAGCCGGGTCGTTCGACGGGAAACGTTGGTCGTCAGACGGGCACTTCGGCACCGGGATCGCGGCCTCCGCAGCGTGGCACAAACGGCGGCGCTGGCATGATCAGCCTGGATCAGGATGACGATCTGGCGGACAAGCGCACGGTGCTGGTGGATCCGGGGCAAGACATGGCTCCGCCGCCAGCGCAGATGATGGAACCGCAGCGTCCGATGTCGATGTCGCAGACTCCGGCGATCGGACAGTCGCAGAACATGCTGCAGCCGTACGGACGACCGGGAAGCTCGGCGCCGGGGCTGTCGCAGTCGGGTGAGCGGGCTCCAGATCAGACGGCTCCGCACATGTCATCGTCGGGCACTGCGGCCCAGCCGGCAGGTAGTCGTCGCAACCTGTTTATCGCGCTGTTTGTGGTGGCGCTGCTGGCTCCGATCGGTGCGCTCGTGTTCCGCTGGCTGTCGAGCGGTGACAAAGAGCTGGATAAGCAGCAGCCTGTCGTCGAAAAACCGAAGCCGAAACCGACGCCAGAGCCGCCGAAGGAAAAGCCGAAGTTTAAGCTCAAGGTGCTGGCGAGCAAGCCGATCGGGCTCAAGAAAGACGGCTCGCTCGTCGGAACCAAGCAAGTCTTCGAAGAAGAACTCGAAAAGAGCGAGACGAAGATTCATTACTCCGTCACGACGCCTGGCTGCAAGCCCGTCGAGTTCGAGTTCATTCCGACGGAAAACAAAGAAGTCTCCATCAAGTGTGGCAAAAAAGGAAAGTAGCCTTTCCGTCGCCACTGCCCGCTGCGTCTTTGACATTCCCCGATAGCGCCGAGTCGTCGTGAGCCGAGAAGATACGGCTCGCTGACGCGTTTGCATCGCAGATCACGCAGGATTGCTGCGTCGGTCCATAAGCTATGCAATAGTTGGCGATAGTGCGCGCACGATGAGCAAAAGACTGAACGATTCACAGGCCGCAGCCTCGAACAAGCGGTCGCAAGCAACGGATCCCGCCAGGGCCAGAATGAGTGGCGCAGTGCTCATCGCCGTCGGGTTACACGCGGGCCTTGCTGTCTACGCGTACCACCATCCGCCGCCGCTTGGGCCGCGCAAGACGGGGCCCATCACCGTCGATGTGGTCATTCGGAAGCCAGCGCCTCCACCGGAGCCTCTGACGCCACCGGAAGTGACGCCGCCACCCGTGCCGGAAAAGCCGCAGGTTGCTGCGCGAACCGAGACGCCGACGAGACTGCCCAAAGAATTGCAGCCGGTGCAGCGGCCAGAGAATGTCTCTGCGGGAAGCTCGGCGATCGCGGTGCCGGTTCAACCGCCAGGGCCGTCGGAACCCGGTCCGAGCTTGTCGAAGGGTCCGCTGGTGCTGTTCCCCAAGAGCTTGGGTGGTGTCGTCGGTGGTCCTTCCGCGAATACACCGATTCCCAAAGGTCCCGATCGCTTGTTCAAAGACGAGCGGCTGGAGCCGAAGAAGGAAGCCGACTTCGTGCTGCTCGCGGACAAAGACGGTGGCTACAAGTCCGAGACAAAAAACTTCATCGCGCACATCAAGTCCGACGGATCGATCGACTTCGAGAACCGCTTTCCGATCGGGTTCCAAAAAGGCGGAACGTTCACCTTTGACCTGACGGACTTGGCGATGCGCGGTGCCAAACAAGATCCGTACGCGGCGGAAAAGCGACGATTTTTGGAGTTTTCGGACAAGCTGCGGACCGATCTGCGCAAGCGCTCGATTCAGGATCGACGGGAATCTGCGCTGGCGAGCTTTTCGCGTGAGCTGCATGCGATCTGGAACAGTGGCCGATCGTCTACGTCTCGTCGTCGTGAGCTGTATGAAAAGTGGGCGGACTGCGCGGACTCGAAAGAAGACGTGCTGGGCAAGCGCGGTCGAGATGCGGTGGAAGACTTCGTCCGCACGTATCTTCCATCGGGAAGCCCCGATGCTTTTACGGACGATGAGCTGTCGGCGATTCGGCGTGAGCGCGGGTCCGACGCTGCGTTTGATCCGTATCGCTCGGGCAGCAAGTAGGCTCATTCGCGAGCCGTAGCTCCGAGCGGTTCCGTCGCTGCGTAGCTGTATGAAACGCGCGCAGCATCGTGATTTGCTGCTGTGTTGTCGTCACGTTTCGACTGCCCAGCTCTGGTCACTCTGTGATAGGAAGCATGAGTGGCCCAGCGAGGGCCAGCGAAGGGGTGAATATGAGCAAGGTCAGGGCCGAGCGCTTGGTGCTTATCATCGACAACGATCCGGTACTGAGTGAGAGGCTGAGAGCTGTTCTCGCCCACTATCAATTCAAGGTTCAGCTGTTTGCCGATGGAAACGACTTGCTCTCGGGACCGCAGCTGTTTCCAGAGCTGATCATCTTGTCGATCGATCCGAAGCGGCTCGGCTGGGCGCTGTGCAATCGGATCAAGAAAACGGCGCAGTATGGCTCGATTCCGATGATCGTCACGTCGGGAGAAGCGACGGACAAGGACATCGAGGATCACAAGAAGCTGCGGACGCGCGCGGAAGACTATCTGCTCAAGCCGTACAGCATCGACGAGCTGCTGGGACGCGTGAACGCGCTCATCGGGCTGCATCAGTCGGAAGAAGCCGAAGCGATCGACGAGACATCGATCGAAGAGCTTTCCGTCGATGATGCGATCGTCGAAGAAGAAGTGGTGACGACGAGCGGGTCGGATCGTCCGCTGTTTGATGGCGCAGACGAAGACTTCGACTCAGAGACGGAGTCTGCGTTTGCTGCGCTCGGTGGACCCGAGCCAAAAGCTTCGTTTGTGACTCCGTCGTCGAATCGAGGAGACACGCGGCTGCCGGGGCTGACCTCGACGATTAGCGATCGGGTGATTGCTCCGCCTGTGGATGTCAGCACCGACGGTCCGACGAAGCTGATTTCGATTGAGCAGCAGGAGCCGCGTGAGCCGGACTCGCGGGCGCTTCAGCAGGCGCTGGACGTGTCGCAGAAGCGGCTACAGGACGCGCTGGCGCAGGCGGCGTATTGGCATGAGCAGCGGGATCAGCTCGCGTCGGAGCGGGACTTTCTGTTCAGCGAGCGTGAGCGACTTCAGCGCGATCGCGTCGACGGTCATCGCGAACAAGAGCGGCTTCTTGGTGAGCGCGATGGACTGGTGGCAGAGCGAAACCAGCTGCTGGTCGAAAAAAACGCGCTGATTGCCGATAAGTCGCAGCGAGACGATCGCGACAGTGACATCGACCAGGCGCAGACGCGCTGGATCGAAGAGCGAGAAAAGCTGATCCGTGAGCGCGATCAGCTGCTGGCGAGCTTCGATCGGATGGCGTCGGAGCAAGCGAATCGAGACGCGGAGCGCGCGAGCTTGTTGGTAGAAAAAGAGAGCTTTGCGACGGAACAGCGACGAGTTGCGAGTGAGCGCGAGCTGATCGTGCAAGCAGAGCAGCGGATCCTGGAAGAGCGCGAGCGTCTGTCGGCAGAGCAGCGTCAGATCGAAGAAGCTCGGTCGGAGCTGGATGATGCGCAGAAGCGTCAGGGTCAAAGTGCGGCGCTGCTTCGCGATCGCGAAGTCATTCACCTGCGGGAAATCATCAACAAGAAAGACAAAGACATCCTCGATCTGCGCGACGCGGCGGACCTCAAAGAGCGGCAGATTTTGGATGCGCGTGAAAAGGCTCGGGAACAAGAGCACAAGCGTCGCGAGCTGGAAGAGCGTCTGCTGACGATCGAGCGCGAGCAGCTTGGACTGCAAGAGAAGCTGGATGCGCAGGCGGTCGATCGCGAAAAGTTCCTCGAGCGGGAAAAGGGACTCAAGGGTCGGCTCGAAGACGCACAAAAGAAGCAGACTCGGCTGGAAGAAGAGCTTGCGCAGCTTCGCAAGCGTCTCGACGGTGAAACGGAACGGCTGCAAGCGGAGTTTGGCGAAGAGCGACAGCGTCTGGTTTCGCAGCAGGAAGAAAAGCTGCGCGAGCTGGATGCGGTGCGTGAGCGGCTGGAAAAAGAGCATGCGGACGCGCTCGGTCGGATTCGGCAAGAATCGGACGAAGCACTGAGCGCAGAGCGGAGCCGAGCGGCGACGAGTCAGCGTGCGCTGGAAGAAGCAAATCGCAGTGCGCTGTCGACGCTGGAAGGTCAGTATCAGCAGCGTCTGGCAGAGCAGATCGCGACGGCGGAAAGTGCGCTCGATAACGAGCAGCGAACGAACGGCGAAAAGCTGCAAAAGCTGACGGCAGAGCGTGATGCTGAGGTTGCGAGCCTGCGGGCGCAGCTCGATGAAAGTCGGCAGCAGGCGCAGCACGAGGCGCAGCGAGGCAAAGACGAGCTGGAAGAGCAGGCGACGGAGTGGGCTCGACGGCTGGAGCAGGCGACTCAGTCGGTTCGCGAGGCGGATCGTCTGCGTGAGCAAGCGGTGCTGTCGCTGCAAGAGTCGCATCGCAATGAGCTGTCGCAGCTTCGGCAGCTCCACAGTGAGCAGCTGGCGTCGGCTTCGTCGGAACTTAGCCAAAAGCTCGACGGACTGACGCAGCAGCAGCAGGCGCGCATTCGTGAGCTAGAAGATCGGGCGCAGACGGAGCTGCAAGAGGTGAAGACGCAAGCTCAGACGCAGTATGAAAAGCTCCAGCAGCTGCTCGCGAGTGAGCGGGACGTGCTGGGTCGTCAGGTGGCGACGCTGGAACAGCAGCTTGTCGAGCTTCGTAGTCGGTATGCAGCGACGGAATCGAGCCTGGGGAGCCTGCGGGTTCGCTTCGAGGAGACGAAGGCGGAGCTTGATGCGGTGCGGGCGGACTCGCAAGGGTTTGCGCATCGCGAAAGCCAGCTGCGTGCCGAGATCACGAGCCTGGAACAGCAAGTTCAGCGTGCGTATCAGCGACTTGTGTCCGACGAAGATCAGCTGGGTCGGGTGCGGCGAGCGCTGGAAATTGCGATGGCTGTGCTCGACGAAGGGCAGGGCGATGCGGAGCCTAGCTCGCAGACGCCGCGACTGCCGGAGACGCAAGAGAGCGAAGACGGTCCGAGCAGCGTGACGCCCGTGACCGAAGAGCCGACCGGCTAGAGCGAAAAGTCGCCGCCTTGATCCGCCTGCGAGAGCTTCTGACGAAGCGCTGCTTCTGACTGCTGCTCCGCAGGTGGATCGCTTGGCTGAAACACCAGCCGAAACCAGGTTCCTTCCTTGGTTCCCGTCGGCAAAATGCTCGCAGGCAGGCTGTGAGCGCGCCACTGTCCCGATTCATCCTGTAGCAGCAGCTTGACGAGGCCGGACTCGATCGAATCGACGAAGGCATGCGGCGGACTGCTGGGCTGTTTGTCGGTGTGGGAAGGTGTGCTCATGGCTGACAGTCTCCGGCGGGCTGACGACCGCTCTGCACGGCGGCGGCGCGGCTTGGGAAGGTGAGAAGGTTCGCTGGGCTGATGCGTGCTGCCGACGAACAGCCTGGCTTGTGAAAGAGCTTGGAGTTTGCGCTGGCCACAAAGCGCTGGCTTGTCGGAGCGACTGCTGCGGGAGCAGATGGCGTTGGACTGGCTGGCGTCGGAATGGGCGCTTTGACCAGGGCTGTGCCATGCGATCCGGCTTTGACGACTGGCTCGATCTGTTCGGTGCTGACCTGCCACGGCTGACCATCGCGACTTGAGACGGTGACATCGCCTTGCAGATCGGTGCGATACAGTGTGGCTCCGACGGCTTGAATGCGACTCATCGCGTCTGCCGTTGGGTGCCCGTAGTCGTTGCCAACTCCGCACGAGATCACGGCCACTTTGGGTGACACTGCGCGCAGAAACGACTCGGTCGATGAATAGCGACCGCCGTGATGCGCCACTTTGAGCAGCTCGGCTCGGATCAGCGTGGGCTGCGCTGCACTGCGCTCGATCATGGCTCGCTCTGCTTCGGGCTCGGCATCGCCGGTAAACAGCGCGGTTCGGCCCTTCCAGTCCAGGCGCGCCACCACAGAGTTGGCATTGACGTCGGAGCGCGTGTTTTCCAAAAACGGACTCGGCGGACCGAGCAGTGTGAGCGTGGCTCCGTCGCCCAGATCGATGCTTCGACCCATCGCTGCGTTCTTTACCGCCACACCGCGCTCGGACAGCGTACGAAGCAGGTTGGTGTAGGCCGGTGACGTGCTCGGGTAGCCCGCGTCGAGAAACATTCGCACCGGCATGCTGCGGATGACCTGCGACAGGCCTCCCAGGTGGTCGAGGTGCGGATGCGTCAGGATGATGAGGTCGATGGTCGCCACCTTGCGCTTCTGCAAGACCTGGATGAGGTGCTCCGTTCCTTCGGGCGGGCCTCCATCGATGAGCACGGTCTTGCCGGTGGGCGACACCACAAGTGCCGCATCGCCCTGTCCAATCGCCGCAAACGTCACCGAAAGCTCGGCGGCGTTCACCGGCGCACAGAGCAGAGCCAGGACTACAAAGAAAAGCGACCACACATGCTGCTTCACACAGCCACGATAACCAAAGTCGAGTTGGCATGGTGGAGCGTTGTCGGCACGGCTCCCCCAAAGTTGTGTGATTTCGCGCAGTTCTCTGTGTTTGTGCGTGTGGAAATTGGCGCGCGCGATCGCTTCGGTCACTGCTGGATGGGACGCGGCCACAGAAGCGACAGCAGCGCGGGCAGCACCAGCAGCGCGGCGAGCAGGCACAGCAGGACAGCCAGCGCTCCGCTTAGGCCAAACTGTCGCAGCCCCGGAAAGTGCGCGATGAGCAGCGCCAAGAAGCCCGCCACCGTCGACAGCGTCGTCAAGATGATCGCTCGACCTGCCGTCGCCAGCGAGGTGCGAATGTCGCCGCTCACTTGATAGCGATGCACCAGGAAGATGTGATCGTCGATGCCATAGCCAATCACCAGCGGCACGGCCAGCAAGTTATATAAATGAAGCGGAATCCCGAGCACCACCAGGCTGGTTCCAAACAGCACCCACGCGAGCGTCAGCGGAAGCAGCACGACCACGACGGGACGCACACGACGGTAGTAGATCACGAGCAGCATCACCACGAGCCCGAGCGACGCCAGCGTGATGTGCAGCAGATCGCGCTCCAGCAGCTTGCGAAGCTGATCTTCCAGCAGCGGCATTCCGGTGACTTGCCCTCCGAGCGGACCGTCGGCACTGCGCTGGAGCAGCTTCACCGTGTCAGCCAAGCGCTCGTCGGCAGGCGCAAACAGATACAGCGCAACCATTCGTCGCGCGTCTTGACCGGGAATGTCAGCGACGTGACTTCGTACCAAAAAGCCCAGCTCGCTATCGGCCAGTTCGTGAAGCTGTAGCGACGGAATCTTGCTGGGATCTTGCCCGAGCAGATCGAGGAACGTCGCAAAGGCTCCCGCGTCGAATCCCGCTTTCTCCAGCGCCGCACGCAGTCGCGTCGACGCGTCGGGCAGGTTTAGCTCACGCAGCTTCTCTCGTCGCTCTGTTTGGGTTCGCTGTGACGGCAGCAGCGTCCCAATCGCTTCAAAGCCGATGAGCGATCCGCTCGACACAAGTTGCGCGGCTTCCTTTTGCCACTGCTCCGCCCGATAGAGCGCGTCGTCGGGATCGGTCGACTCAATCAGCGTCACCAAAAAGCGCTGCTGCTCACCAAAGCGCCGAGAGATCTCCGACTGAGTCAGCGCGGGCGGCATCTCTCCCAGATCGATGCTGAGCAGATCGTGGGCGACGTGAACCTTGCGAACCTGCGGCAGCGCCACAAGCAGCAGCACCACCGACAAGCCCAGGATCGGACGCGGATGGCTCGCAAGCCACGATCCCAGCTTGGCCACCAGCGACTTGTGCGACGGCTCGTGTGCAGAAGGCTTGTGCCACAGTCGGGTTGGTATCGTCAGCAGCAGCGCCGGAAACACCGTCAGCATCGCCACGCAGTTGAGCAGCAGTCCGACGCCAGCCAGCATCCCCAGCTGATTCAGACCGCCAAAGTCCGACAGTCCGCAGGCAAAGAACACCGCCGCTGGACCGAGCGTGGCGACAATTGCGGCGCCAGCCATGGTCACCGTCGTTTCGCGAACCGCATCCGTCGCACTACGACCTTCTTGGCTTGCTTTGTGCAACTCCTCACGCAGCCGCGAATAGAGCTGAATCGGCAGATCGATGCCAATCGCCACCAAGATCGTCGCAAACGCGAGAGAGACGCCGCTGATTCGACCAAACAAGAGCGTCGCCGCAATCGAGGTCCACAGCCCAGCCAGCGACAGCGGCAGCAGCACCCACGGCAAGATCCGCAGCGACCGAAAGAACAGCGCAAACAGCAAGAACACCGCACCGACGGACAGAAACGTCGATAGCGTCATGTCTTTTTCGATCCACAGACGGAAAAATGGCGGAAATGCGTATGCACCTGTAAAGGCCACCTTCGGGATCTTTGCGCTGTCGAAGCGACGATCGCTCACCTCGGCACCGAGCGATCGAGCAAGCTGGCTGGCGTCGGCAATCAGCTGTTGGTCGCGCTCCCACTCCAGCGGGGCAAAGCGCGGCCTGACCTTGATGAGCAGCGCGGTTCCGTCGGCAGTGCGCAGATAACCCGACGTCGCATCCACCTTGAGCCCACTGCCCATCCGACGGGTAATCAGCGGCACAAGCTCCAGCGGATCGGCGGTCAGCAGCGGCGCCATCGACGATCCACCTGGCGCAGACAGGAGCCCACGCAGCTCCGACGCACGCTTGTCGAGCGCAGCTGGCGTGAGCCGTCGTCCCAGCTCCGCAATGTCGTTTTCGTCGAGCAGCAGCAGCAAGTGATCGCGCAGATAGCGCAGCGACTGACCCGAGATGCGGTGTGTCACCTGCGCCACGTCGGGCAGCTTGCTCAGCGCTTGAGAGTAACGCTCGGCGAAATCGGTCAGCGTGCTCGGATCCGAACACGTCACCAGCACGACCAGCTCTTGGCTGGCCACCATGTGCTTGCTGTACGACGCGAACGCTTGCGCCGCTTTCGACGAGCGCGGCAGCAAATCCAGGAGGTCACCGTGAAGGTTTAGCCGACGAATCAGCGGCGACAAAAGCAGTGACACCAGCAGCGTCACGCCAAGCAGCGCTTTCGGCCAGCGCAGCAGACGATCGAGGACAGACATGTCGGCGTTCTAATCCCAAGGCCGCGGCGCTGTCACTCGTTTTTGGGGATTACTTTGCGGGTGCGACGCTGGCTCCGTGGAACGCAACCAGTGCTTCGACGATGGCATCTTGCAGGCGCTTGGCGGTCGCGGTGCCTCCCGCTTCATCCACATCGTTTACCAAGATCGAAAACGCAAGCGGGGGTCGAACCGGCTGTAGTGCAGACAGTGGCGTTGCCGCATAACCCGAAAGACACGAGATGCCGTTGAGCGTTCCGGTCTTGGCGCGAACATATCGATCAGCCGGCGTTCCACCCAAGCGATGAGCAATCGTTCCATCGGCTCCAGCGACCGCGAGTGAAGCAACAAAATCGGCTGCTATGCGGAAATCTCGATAGGCGGCGCGAAGAAGCGTCACGACCTGTGCTGCGGTAAAGCGATTGCTATCAAATAGACCCGAACCATTGACCATTTGATACTTGCCTGGCAGGATTCCCAGCGTTTCAAGATAGCGACTGACCGCTTGCAGACCTTTTTGCCAAGAACCCGGCTTTCCTGATGCGTCCGCCCCCAGGCTCTTTAGCACTTGTTCCGCTGTGAAGTTGTTGGATCGTTTGTTGATATCGCGAACCAGCACACCGAGCGGCTGCGAATAGTGCATATCCAGCAGTTGTGCCGATGGCGGAGCGATCCCGCGCGTGACCTTTCCCATCACCACAATGCCGCGCTTGCTCAGCAGATCGAGCAGCGTATGGCCCGCGTACAGATCGGGATGCGCGACCCGCTTGTGAAAGTCCATGCCAGAGGTCTCACTGGAGCGGATCGTTCCCCGCACCCGAACGATTGTTCGTTCCCGGCCTGCGGCTGCGTCTTTTTCTTCGCTCGCATCGACGAGCAGGCTGGTTCGCCCGTTGCCAACCGTGCGCGCTTCGTTTTGCAACACGATATACGCCGATGCTGGATCGAGGATGACTCGCGCAGGCAGCCCGTCGCTGATTCCTGGCAGCACGCGGATCGTGATCGCATTGCTGTTGAGCGACACCGCACCTTGCGGCGCGCGATACGCGGAGTCCTGGTTTTTTTGCTCAAACGCGGGACCGACGCGCTGCTCGTCAAAGAAGCTATCGTCGATGATCACGTCGCCTTTGATTCGCTTGACGCCTCGGACCGTCAGCTCGTTGGTGAGCTTCCACAGATCTTCGGTCGACAGCCACGGATCGCCATAGCCGCGCAGAAAGAGGTTTTTCCACTCGCCCGCTTTGTCCGTCTTGTCGCGATCGCCGTATAGCACCGTCTTGAAGCGATATTCCGGCCCGAGCAGCGTCAGCGCAGCCGCCGTCGTAAACAGCTTCACGTTCGACGCGATGTTTAGCTGCAAGTCCGCGTTTCTGCCGTAAATCAGCTGCCCACTGTCTAGATCGAGCACCGCGATCCCGATCCGATTTCGTCCCGGCAGGATTGTGCCGAGCAGCAGCTCGATGCGCTGTTCCAGCCACTTTTTGCGCAGCGTCCAGTCTGCGGGCGGCACCGTCAGCGCGGGCAAGCTAGGGACAGCGCTCGGCTTTTCTTGATCGTTTGGAGCCGCAACATTTCCAGCCGTCGGGACCGCTGTTGTCGTCGCTGGACTGGCTGAAACAGCTGCACTTGGACTTGGGGCTGCTGGCGCAGGTTGCGCGATCGCGGGCGCTGTCAGCTGTGCGAAAACTGGCCTCGAAGGAGCGGCTGCTGTAGCGTGTCGGTCCGAATTGGTTGCTGATGACGCGGATTGCCTCGACGCCATGGACGGTTGACCGTCGCCCACTCGCTGGGGTGACGCCGCCGCATGGCCAAACAGCGCACAGGTCAGAAGCCCGCCGAGAAGCGGTGCGAACCAGCCCGAGCGAGCAGCGCTCGACGCTTCGCTTGTGTGACGGAAACTCGCAGCCAAAAACATTTCGGCAGCCTACCAAATCGCCGCGCAGCGTGCGTTTTTTTGCCGCAGCGGTGTTTCTGCTAAGCGTTGTGCTGCTGTCGCTGGCGGGCTGTCGTCGTCAGCGCGTTCCGATGGAAGAACTGGTGCTCCTCATCGAGCAGCCGCCTCGGAACATTGACCCACGCTACGCGACGACTTCCTATGACTTTAAGCTGGCGTATCTGAGCTACGCGCGGCTGGTTTCCGTCGACGATGACGCACTGAGGCCGAAGCTGGAACTGGCGGAGCGTATCGACGTCGTGTCCGTCTCTCCCGAGCACGGCATGACGCTGGACGTGACGCTGCGAAGTGCGAAGTTTTCCGACGGACAGCCCGTGACGGCGAACGATGTCAGCTATTCCATCGAGCGGCTCAGCGACGAAAAGACAGGCAGTCCATCGATGCGACGACGCTTTGCGGAAAGCGGCCTTCATCGTCCAATCCAAGTCCTGTCACCGACGCGTCTACGCATCACCTATGCCAAGCCGCCAGCGTCGTATCTGACGGATCTCGACTTTGGAATCATGCGTCAGGGCACCGCCGAGCCGGGACAGCTTGCGCCGATCGGTGCTGGTCCCTTTGTTCTCGACGGTGAGGTCGGTGAAGTCACTCGCTTTGTGCGCAATCAGCACTACTTCGCTGGACCCGCGCAGTCGGAGCGGCTGACGGTGCGCGTCGTGCGCGATGCCAACTCTCGCCTGTTGTCACTCGTCGGAGGATCGGCGGATCTGACCCAAAATACCGTGTCGCCGCTTCTGTTTGACTCGGTCGAGCGCTGGAAAGATCGCCTTCAGCTTTCGACCGCTCCGTCGGCGCTGCTGCTGTATCTGGGCATGAATACCGAGGATGTTCGACTCAAGGATCCGCGCGTGCGACGGGCGCTGGCCTTGGCGATCGATCGCGAGCGCATCATTCGGACCAAGCTTCGAGGCAAAGCGACGCTGGCTAGCAGTCTGCTGCCTCCATTTCACTGGGCATTTCATACGCCAGCGACGAAGCTGACCTACAATCCCGAAGAGGCCAAGCGTCTGCTCGACGAAGCGGGCTTTCCCGACCCCGATGGTCCCGGCGGCAAGCCTCGACTTCAGCTGTTATACAAAACATCGACGGACGCGCTGCCAGTTGCGATTGCGCGCGTGATCGCGGCCCAGCTCGCTGAAGTTGGGATCTCCGTCGAGATTCGTCCGCTGGAGTTTCACCTGTTTTTATCCGATGTGAAGAAGGGCAACTTTCAGCTCTATACGCTGTCGTCGGCAGAGATTGCGGAGCCGAGCCTGTTTCGCAACTTCTTTCACTCGTCGTACATCCCGAGTGCCAAGAACCTGGACGCAGGGCTGAACCGGATGCGCTATCGCAACGGGCTGCTCGACGAGCTATTAGACTTGGGCAGTCGAGAAATCGATCGCGACAAACGCCGTGAGATCTACGCCAAGATCCAAGACATCCTGGCCGACGAAGTTCCGATGCTGCCGCTGTGGCATCCCGACAACGTAACTGTTGCTCGTCGCTGTGTTCAGGGATTTAGGATGTGGCCGACGGCCCAGCTCTCAGGGCTCGCCCGGGCGCGCAAGGTGGGTGAGTAGCCGATGCGAGGTTACTTGCCGCAGCGGCTCTGGTCGTCGTTGAAGCGATCGACCAGCAGGCCCTTGCCACTGTAGCGATTGTCCGACTGACCGCAGGCTGGGAACACGTCGGGCTTGCCATCGCCGTTGCAGTCCGGGCGCTTCCATCGACCAACCAGCTCAGGATGACGGGGCTCGTTGATGCAGATCGCTCCCGTTGGAGTCCAGCGCGCCTCGATGTCCCAGTCCGTCTCCGGCACCTGAATCGGCGGATTCAGGTAGTCGTAGATATCAATCAGCGTTCCGTTGACGGTATAGCTCTTGCCCGTACCACAATAGTCTGCGCGCATCATACGGACACAAGACTGGTGATGATCGGTCAGCGCTACTTCGTTGCAGTTACGCTTCGAGCCTGAACCCGTACACGCTGTCGCCTTCGCCCACGGTCGATAACCCAGCCGCGCACACTTGCCCAGCGCATAGTCGCGGCAAGCAAACGTGATGTAAGATGGAATGTCCGTGCGATTGCCAGTGACCAGATCCCATCGATTTGCCAGCAGAATCGCTTGGTCGGGTGCGTTGGTTTCCGTGTAGCACAGTGACGACCACGCCGGGGTCGGTGTCACACCTTTCTGACGCCAAACTAGATTATACATCCAGATGTCGTTTGCTTGACCAGCTGGCATGTGCGCAGTAGAGTCAAGACCCGCCGAGTCGAAGCGAATCGTGAACTGAAATGGTGTCTGACTACTCGTTGACTGATAGCTATAGCTAAGCTCAAGTCCAACTACATCTTTTCCTGTGAGCGTCTGTCCATTCACTGTGATAGATAGCTGACTACCAGTCAGTGAAAGTCCAGTCACAGTTTGTCCATTGGCAGCGCTATTGTTTGCACCACTGCCATTGACACCCATGCCATTGACGCCCATGCCATTGACGCCCATGCCATTGTAGGTGGCACCAGTGAGCGACAGCCCTTCAACACCAGTGCCATTGACGCCCATGCCATTGACGCCCATGCCATTGACGCCCATGCCATTGACGCCCATGCCATTGACGCCCATGCCGTTGACGCCCATGCCGTTGACGCCCATGCCGTTGACGCCCATGCCGTTGACGCCCATGCCGTTGGCGGTACGAACTTCTTGCGCTCGGTAGTCCGCAGGGCTGTCTTGCTGGGGAGTTGGACATCCCGTTGTGAATCCAACGGCCACTGCCAAAATGCTTGCAGACTTTCGTAACGACATGGCTTCCCTCCAGATTTCACCTGCTGTAAAAACAGCAAGCATCAATGGACACCCGTAATTGGAGCGCTCTCGCTCCTTGTCGTTACAATGGTGGAAGCTCACTGGGTAGACAAGTGAGTCGTGTGTAGTATTTTGCTGACAATCGAATTTATTTGGTTATTTGCTGGAAAGATAAATGAGATGATTGTCAATCTTCTCATTTTCTGAGAGAGAAATGTCAAAATGTGATCTATGTCACATTTTGACGTTATTTCGGCACTGATGTCAATCGCTGAAGAATCGTGCCGTTCGTGCTTTTAACCGGTGAGCTAGCTATTGGTTGAATGAAATGCAGATCCGAAGTCCCAGTTGTGGTTCTCGATAGTTGCTATCTGAGACGCTTCTGTTTGATGAATTTGCTGTGAACTTTGGATTCCAGAATCCACCACTACGGATAATGTAGCTACCGGGTTTTAGCGAGGAACGTACCCATTCATAGGCATTGCCAGCCATGTCAAATAGCTGGAATGGGCTGTTGCTTTGAGGATATGAGCCAACGCTATCGGGACCTGCCGTCTTGCCATCTTGGCCATACGTCTCGTCAAAATTGGCGTCCGCCGCATCGAGGTTGTTGCCGTTCGGATACTCTCTGCCATCGGCACCTCGTGCCGCTCGTTCCCATTCGAACTCATTGCACAGTCGTGCACCTGGCAGTTTGCCCGACTTATCGAGCCATTTGGCATACTCTTCGGCTTCATTGCCGCTGATACCGACCATTGGAAGATCTTTCCATTGATGGGTTTTTCTTAGTTTTCGATGCTGATAGACGAGGGTCCCATCTGGATTCGAGGTCGTTGTTTCCGCTGCATGCTGAATCCGAACTTGCCAAGTCTTGTTTTCAATTTTTTTAAATAGGATAGAATTGCTTGAATTGCTGATCATCGAGAGGCTTTGCTGAATGTTGGGAGGAAGGGCTTCGATGTAATTCAGCCAATCACCCATCGTGACTTCATATTTGCTGATTAGGTATCCTGCTGTGTCTACGTTATGCAACGGAACAGTTGATAACTGACCAGCCCTGATCAACTCTTCGGCAGATGAGCCAAATAAAAACTTTCCTGGAGGAATATAAACAAAACCAGATGGAATGCTGCCGGCTTTGGGGATTGAGAGTTTGATTTTTATGTGTTCGCCATGATTGACGAGCAGGGGATAGTGAATTTCCTCGTATCCATTTGCTCGGACTGATAGCAAATAAGATGCAGGTGCCAAGGTTAGATTCGTGACTGGAGTCAGTCCGATGTCACGTGGTTCAACAATACTGAGTTTTTTCTTTTTGTCTGCTGCGTATCGAGCAATACTCACACTTGCCTGGATAGACTGTGTATCAATTTCGATACTTGCCGGTTCTGTGATCTTAGAAGTCAAATGTCCATCAGCATCATAAACTTGCAACCGCTCGAATGCGTCTGAGAATCCTTGTTTGTAATAGGTTGCTTCAGACAGAAGCGCTGTTGCATACAAGACATCGGCAAGTGCGCTCCGCACCTCGCTGCGAGTCGAGTCCAGTGCGAAACCAGCTTCTAACGTATGTTCGGCTTTGCGTAGCAAGTCGCGCGCTTCGCTGCCCGCTTCCAAGGCTTTGGCCCAGATGGCTTCGCCTTGGTCTTTGTCCATGTTGTCGAATGCTGCATAGGACTGCTGCCGCAGGGTAGCTGCTTCAGATGCTTTCTTTTGCGCTTCTGCAAAGATGCTCTGCCCGCGCTCTAGGTACGAATTGACCTTTTGACGCTGCGTACGCGCGCTTTCCAGCTTGATTCCGCCCCAGATCGCGACCAGCAGCATGGGCACAGTGACGAGTAGGGCTCGCCTTACCAGCTTCGTTCGCTGCGCCGCCCCGCGACTGGCTACGATGAAGCTGCGCTCACGAGTGGTGATGTCGCTGTCATCGACTAGCACCAGCTCGGCCAGCTGTCGCTCGCTCCACAGCGCTTCTTTGGACTTGCCGAGCCGGTTCCACTCGACCGTCGCCAGCTCGAGACGTCCTTTG
>WBZP01002596.1_pt1 | contig 20550 bp, 24 predicted proteins | sample 5204301 | NCBI WGS metagenome assembly WBZP01 (sample SAMN12412401, study PRJNA552823) | activated sludge metagenome | isolation source: activated sludge from nitrification reactor of wastewater treatment plant... | place: USA: Pennsylvania | collected 2017
GGGCTTCAGCACGCCGCCCATAGGCTCTGGCCGACGGGTCGGAGGACACCCACTGCGCATTCCTCCACAGCTTGACAGCTGTGGCTTCCTGCGTAGGTGGGTGAAACGGCCGAGACAGAACCACCCTGAGAAGAGAACTGAGCGACAACGGTCGAAGGTCAAGGCTCACTACGTTCCTGCGCCAGGGTCTTCAACTCATCCAAGAATTGGTCGATGTCCTTGAACTCTCGATACACGGATGCAAACCGGACGTAGGCAACCTGGTCCAACTGATGCAGTTCTCGCATCACTTCTTCCCCGACGATTCGGCTTTCGATCTCCGTCTCGCCCATCTCTTGAATGTGTTTTTCAATGCGGTCGGTCACGGCCTCGATGGTACTGATACTGATCGGCCGTTTTTCACAGGCTTTCTTTAAGCCTACCAGGATCTTATTGCGATCGAACGATTCGCGCCGCCCGTCCTTTTTCACCACGACCGGGAGGATCTCTTCGACACGCTCGTAGGTGGTATAGCGGCGTTTACACCCAAGGCATTCGCGACGGCGACGGATGACCTCGCCTTCCTTGGCCATACGAGAGTCGACCACCTTGTCTTCGAGCTCATCGCAGAACGGACATTTCACCGGCGGCGACCCTGTCCTCTTGCTAGCGGCTGGTTAGTACTGATGGATGAAAGGAAACCGAGCGTTCAACGCCTTCGCCTCAGCCCGTACTTCCTCCAGCACCGCTGGCTCTTGCCGATGTTGCAGCACACGGTCGACCAATCCCACGATCTGCTTCATCTCGGGCTCGCGCATGCCGCGCGTCGACACGATCGGTGTTCCAAGGCGAATGCCGCTGGCCACGGCCGGTGGCTTCTCATCGTACGGCACAGCGTTCTTGTTGACGATAATCCCGGCGGCATCGAGCGCCGCATCGGCATCTTTCCCCGTAATACCCTTGTTCGACAAGTTGAGAAGCATCAGATGAGTATCGGTGCCTCCGGAAACGATCTTATACCCACGCTCGACCAACCCCTGCGCCAAGGCCTTCGCATTGGCCAACACTTGCTGCTGATACCGCTTGAACCCTGGGGAGAGGGCCTCTTGAAATGCAACCGCTTTTGCCGCAATCACATGCATGAGCGGTCCGCCTTGCAATCCGGGGAACACCAGCTTGTCGACCCCCTTGGCGTACTCGGCTTTGCACATCGTCACACCCCCGCGTGGGCCACGCAGAGTTTTATGGGTCGTCGTGGTCACAAAGTCCGCATAGGGGACAGGGTTCGGGTGAAGTCCCGCAGCGATGAGCCCGGCGATATGGGCGATATCGACCAGCAGATAGGCCCCGACGGATTTCGCAATCTGCTGGAACCGCGGGAAGTCGAGGATCCGCGCATAGGCGCTGGCCCCCACCACGATCATGCGCGGGCGACATTCCTCAGCCACCTTTTGCACCGCATCATAGTCGATGGTTTCAGTCTGGCGATCAACACCATAGGAGAAGACCCGAAAGAGAATGCCGGAGAAGTTCACCTTGCTGCCATGCGTCAAATGGCCGCCCTGAGCCAGATCCATCCCGAGAATCGTATCGCCCGGTTTTAAGACCGACAGATAGGCCGCCATGTTGGCCTGTGACCCGGAATGCGGCTGGACATTGACGTGGTCGGCACCGAAGATCTGCTTGCACCGCTGAATAGCCAGGTCTTCGACGGCGTCGGCATGCTGACAGCCGCCGTAATACCGCTTGCCCGAGTAGCCCTCGGCGTATTTATTGGTAAGCAGCGACCCCTGGGCGGCAAGCACCGCTGGACTGGCGAAATTCTCCGAGGCAATCAAGAGTAACTTTTCACGTTGCCGGATCGCTTCCAACTCAATCGCGGCATAGACATCGGGATCTACCGCTTTCAGTGCATCCAATGAGCCGATCGCGTCCTGCATCATGCTGTCATCACCCCTTCATTCCGAAGCGGAAGGTTCTTCTGCCTCTTGTTTCTTGACCACGCGAACCGTTACGGTCGCGACCACGTCCCTGTGCATCTTAATGGGTACAGACACCGTACCCAACTCCTTGATCGGGTGCGCCAATTGGATCTTCCGCCGATCCACCGTCACACCTTGGGCCGCCAATCCCTCCGCGATGTCTTTCGTGGTGACGGAGCCAAACAGCTTGTCGTCCTTGCCCGCTTGCATCTCGATCGTCAGCGACACCGCCGATACTTCCTTGGCATGGGCTTCGATCTCCAGCTTCTCTTTCTTGGCCTTCTCGGCCGCCACCCGCTTCACATGCTCAAACGCCTTCATGCTTCGGCTGTCGGCTTCAACGGCCTTACGCCTCGGCAACAAATAGTTTCTCGCGAACCCATCGGCGACGTTGATGAGATCGCCGAGATGCCCAACCCCTTCCAGGGTCTCTTGAAGAATAACTTTCATAGCCCTACTCCTTCACATAATAAAGTGCCAGAGAATACTGAGCTGGCTGCGAAATGTCAATTCGGAGGGATACGGGTGGGGACACCTATGGAATGATACCAAGCGCGCGGCCCGCTTTGGAAAACGCCACCACCGCCTGTTGAAGCTGCGGCTTTGTATGGGCTGCCGACATTTGGGTCCTGATCCTCGCCTGCCCTTGCGGCACGACGGGATAGCTGAAGCCGACGACATAGACCCCTTCGTTGAGCAGCGCCTCAGCCATTGAAGTGGCAAGGACGGCATCACCCAGCAGCACTGGGATAATGGGATGCTCGCCTGGAACAAGCCGAAAGCCGAGCTTGCTCAACTCACCTCTAAAAAACACAGCGTTGGCCCGCAGCTGTTGCCGGAGATGATCGCCTTGTTCGACGAGCCCAAGCGCACAGAGTGCCCCTGCTGCGATGGGGGGAGGAAGCGAGTTCGAAAACAGGTAGGGCCTCGACCGTTGCCGGAGAAGTTCAACGATTTCTGTTTTTCCTGACGTAAAGCCGCCCGTCGCGCCTCCGAGTGTCTTGCCCAAAGTGCTTGTCACGATCTCAATGCGGTGGGCCACGCCGAAGTGAGCCGAGGTGCCCCTGCCCTTTGGACCAAGCACCCCAGTGGCATGGCTGTCATCGACAATGACAGCCGCGTCATACCGTTCCGCCAGCTCCACGATCCGATCCAGCTTGGCCAGGTCACCATCCATTGAAAACACGCCATCCGTGACGATGAGTCGAAGGCGACAGTCACCTGCTTCCCGAAGTCGCGCTTCGAGATCTGCCATATCGGAATGGGCGTACCGAAATCGTTTAGCCTTACAGAGCCGGATCCCATCGATCAGACTCGCATGATTCAATGCGTCGCTGATGACCGCATCCTTCTCATCCAACAACACTTCAAAGAGCCCGCCATTCGCATCGAAGCAGGAACTATAGAGGATCGTGTCCTCAGTACCGAGGAACGCACTGACGGCCTGTTCCAGCTGCTTGTGCAGATCTTGCGTGCCGCAAATAAACCGCACCGAGGCCATGCCATAACCATGTGTGTCCAACCCTGTTTTCGCCGCCTGGACGATCGCCGGATGATTTGCGAGGCCAAGATAATTGTTGGCGCAGAGATTCAACACCGAGCCCTGAGAAACCCGAATGTCCGAACCTTGTGGACTCAGAATGCGCCGCTCGGCTTTATACAGGCCTTTGGCGCGGATGTCGGCGAGTTGGGCATCGAGAACGTGTTGGAGCGATGTGTAGGCCATGATTAGAACAGGAGTGAGAGATGAGGACTGAGTGGAGCCCCCTACTTTTCCCTCAATCCTACTATGGGAATAACACTACTTTCCCGCATCGTCCCGACTGAATCAAGTCAAAGCCGGTCGCAAACTCTTTCAGTGGGAACGTATGGGTGATGACCGGCCGAATATTGAGGCCGGCTTTGAAGAGACCGGCCAGCCGGTACCAGGTCCCAAACAACCGCCGTCCGGTAATTCCATACACACGGATCCCCTTGAAGATCATTTCATTGGGAAGATCAAAGGTCACGGGGCCGGTCGGAATGCCGAACAGCGTGACCCGCCCACCGTTCTTCACAGCTCGAAAGGCCTGATGCAGCGCCGTGGGGTCCCCTGACATCTCCAACGACGCATCAACCCCTTCACCGGCGGTGACCTCCATGATCGCTGCCGCAAGTTGTTCCGGAGATTCCGTCTTGGCATTGAGGATATGATCGGCACCAACTTGTTTGGCCAACCCAAGCCGGTAGTCACTGATATCTGACGCAATAATCATCGCTGCTCCGGCGGTTCGTGCCACAGCCGCGGCAAACAAACCGGTCGGGCCGCATCCGGTAATCAACACCGTCTGGCCAGTCAAGTCTTCAGCCAGGGCGGCGTCGACGGCATTGCCGATTGGTTCCTGGAGACAGGCTAACTCAGGCGGAATGTTCGGATCCGTTTTCCACAGGACGCCTTCAGGTAACGCAACATACTGCGCATAGGATCCGTCTCGGTCGATTCCGAGGATCTTATAATTTTTGCACACATGCGCCAGTCCCGTCCGGCATTGAAAACAGGCCCCACAGGTCAGGTGCGATTCGGCGGCAACATAGTCTCCAATCTTGACGAGAGACACCTCGTGTCCGACCTCCACTACGTGGCCACACAGCTCGTGACCGATGACGCGAGGCGGATGGATCCGCCGTTGAGCCCACTCATCCCACCGATAGATATGGGCATCGGTTCCACAGAGCGAGGTTGCTGCCACCTTCACCACCACGTCATGTGGCCCTGGAGCTGGATCCGCCCAATCCGTAAGGGTGAGGCCGGGGCCTGCAATCGTTTTGACAAGGGCTTGCATAACGGTATTCTATCGCACCTTGCTCGATTGGACACCCATGTTTCTAGAAACGCACTGGTTGCGTCGCTTCTCAACCCTGGGTAGGATGCGGTATCGACAGTTCACAGGGGCCAGACCAGAACAACCGAGAGGTGATGATATGAGACATAGGAGAAGCTGGATCCAGGGAATTGCAATAGCCGGCCTGTTCGCGTTTCTTCCGCTGGGCGCCCAAGCCGAGACCGCTCGTTGGGAGATCGATCCAGACCACTCGCTGATCGAGTTCCGCGTGGCACACATGGTGATCTCGAAAACCTCGGGGCGATTCACGGATTATCGTGGATTTATCGAAATGGATGCGGACGCAAAAACCTTCAAGGCGATTGAAGCAACCATCAAGGCCGAGTCCATCGATACGAACCATGAGAAGCGTGACGGACATTTACGCAATGCCGATTTCCTGGACACAAAACAGTTTCCAGCAATCACCTACGCAATGAAATCCGCGCAGAAAGACGGAGAGAGCTACAAGGTCGTCGGCCTTCTCACGCTCCACGGTGTGACCAAAGAAGTGCCTCTCACTGGCACGTTGAACGGCATCACGAAAGACCCCTGGGGAAATACGAGAGCCGGATTCACCGCCGACGGCAAATTGAATCGCAAGGATTTCGGCATGGTGTGGAACAAAACCCTCGATACCGGTGGATTGGTCGTCGGAGACGAGGTGCAGATCCATTTGGACATCGAGTGCATCAAGGCAAAATAGCCATAAAACCTTGCGGGAGTTTCGGGTATCGCGTTTCGAGTTTCGTATACTCTGGTTCAGACACAAACCTTCTTCATTCGCATTCAACCCCGAAACCAACTCGAAACCAGAAACCCGCAACTCGAAACTCTTACCCCGAGTGATTTATGAAAGCGATGGTGCTCGACCAAACGAGCGACGTCTCCCGTAACCCACTCCAGCTTCGGGATCGGCCTACGCCAAACCCAAAATCTGGCGAGATCCTCGCTAAGATTCATGTCTGTGGCGTCTGCCGCACGGACCTTCACGTCGTGGAGGGGGAACTGCCGGACACAGCGTTGCCGATCATTCCAGGACATCAAGCAGTTGGGACCGTGGTGCAACTCGGCGCTGGGGTCTCGGAGGTGAAAGAAGGCGATCGTGTAGGGATTGCCTGGCTGCAAGGCACATGCGGGCAGTGTGAGTTCTGTACAAGTGAACGAGAAAATCTTTGTTTGGCAGCAAGATTTACAGGCTACCAGGTCGACGGAGGCTATGCGGAATATGCCGTCGTGCCTGCACGATTTGCTTATCTCATTCCGGCAATCTTTTCTGATGAGGAAGCCGCTCCGTTATTATGTGCCGGCATTATCGGTTATCGAGCATTAGGACTCAGCGGCATTAAGCCAGGCCAACGGCTGGGATTGTATGGATTCGGCGCATCGGCCCACATCACCATCCAGATTGCCCGTCACTGGGGCTGTCAGGTCTATGTGAGCTCGCTCAAACGGGAGCACCAGGAGCTGGCCAGACAGCTGGGAGCCGTCTGGGTCGGTGGAGCGACGGAGACGCCGCCTGACAAACTGCATGGGTCCATCATCTTTGCTCCAGCCGGCGAACTCGTACCTCCCGCTCTGCGCGCACTCGAGCGAGGCAGCACACTCGCCTTGGCAGGCATTCACATGTCACCGATCCCCTCGCTGGACTACGATCGTGACGTGTTCGGCGAGCGCGTCATCCGCAGCGTGACAGCGAATACGAGACAGGATGGGATTGATCTCCTACGTGAAGCCGCAGCAATTCCGATCAAACCACATACGATCCGATTTCCGCTGGAAGAAGCGAACCGTGCCTTACAGGAGTTGAAGGCCGGAAGTTTTCAGGGAGCTGCAGTGCTGACAATGTGATCGTGGCGGGTGAATCTGATCAGGATTGTCCTCCTGAAAAAAACAATCTTCAAGGACAAGTAAAGAACAAACGGAGTCTCCCCGGGGGATATGGTGGGTCACTAGGACATCCACAACTCGCCACCACTCAACACCTGCCTCTTCTTCTGAGGGGGTGGCATTCTCGTCTGTATATTGGACTTGCATTCTGGGCAATCGAGGGAAATATGATTAGGCTGCAAGGCAGTCTTCTTTTTCTTGTCCGCGCAGGTGATGCATAGGTAGTGCATCGGCTCGCCATTTGCCATGTCTGCCTTCAGTTTGCATGCAAGGGTTTTGGTGTCCGAAAATTCAATAAGCTGATAGCGTTGGATTTGATTTTTCCAGTCTTCCGTGTCACTCATCCGCGCTCAAAGAGCTCATACCTGCTCGGCGAGTGCAGCTTGTTTTTATTGGCTCGCCAATGCAGACGCGATGGCACTGCGGAGCTTTAGTTGGGTATCGTTAACTGCCGCCAAAACTTCGTTGGAATTCGAGAGACCCTGAGTTGCCTTGACAAGGTCAAAGAGGATCTGTGCACTTTGGAAGGCAGCGGTAAATTCCGCATACATATTGAGACCTCCAGCTATGAAAGACCCCGCCTTCTTACGGGCATTGCCACAGGTATAGAGGGCGGGAGTCGTTTCTTGCTTTAATTTCTCAACCGCTTCGAAAAGTCCAAACGTATCAGGCCTCATGCTGCATCAGGCATAAGATGAGCTCCACTCTCTCCTCAACCTGCTCACACCCCTCTTTCCCGAATCACCGCGTTTACACCAGCTCTGCAATCGTTCCTACCAAGCCCACTTGTGAAACTCGTCCGCAATCGGTACTCTGCCTTTCCTCATGTCTACATCATCCGTGAATCAGCCGCACACCATGACCCATCCCCGCGATCCTTTGCACGGAATCACCTTGGAAACCATTGTCACAACCTTGGTCGAACGGCACGGATGGGCGACGCTAGGTGCACGAGTGCCCATTCGCTGTTTCCGCCATCATCCCACAATCCGGTCGAGTCTGACGTTCCTGCGCAAGACGCCGTGGGCACGCAAACGTGTGGAACAGATGTTTGTGGCAGAACTCCCCTCACGTTCGGACTGAATGTATGGCTTCGAACGCGACCATCTATAAAGCCGCGCTGCAGATCGCCGATCTGGATCGCCAGTACTTCCAAGACCATACACTCACACTCGCGCGTCATCCGTCCGAGACCGAGGAGCGCCTGATGGTACGGGTGCTCGCTTTTGCGCTCCATGCAGACGAAGCCTTGTCGTTCGGCAGAGGGATCGGCACGGAAGATGAACCGGCTTTGTGGCAACGTGATGCAACCAGGACTATTGATCTCTGGATCGAAATCGGCCAACCAGACGAGAAGACGCTACGTCAGGCCTGTGGCCGCTCCAAACAGGTCGTCGTGTATACCTATGGAGCCCGAAGCGCAGAGGTGTGGTGGGCAAACCAGCAGCAATCGCTCGACCGGCTGAAGAACCTCTCCGTGACACTGCTTCCCATGGAAAGCGTTCGTGCCCTAGCAGAAATGGCGAGACCCGCCATGCAGCTGCAATGGACGATTCAAGAGGGGCATCTCTGGATCGCGGATGGGACGCAGACGCTCCAGATTGAGTTGCAGCGCTTGAAGGGCTGACGATACCTTTTAAATTGTCTCAGCACAATAATCCGCAGAGCATTCTTGTGCTCCTGGTTCCCTCAAGGTAAGATTGGGACTAGTCTCCGTAAGTTCCCACAACATCATCACAGCCAGCATGAAGACCGTCGTCCACACAGTGTCACCAGCACAGCGGGAACAAATCTACCAGCGGCTCCGTGACGAATTGGAGCGAGTACCAGGAGTACGGTTTGCCTATCTCTATGGATCCCTATTGGAGTCAGACCGAATCCATGATGTGGATGTCGGACTGTTTCTTAATGAGACAACTGCGGCTCACCACACAAGTCTGCTCGACCACCTTTCTATGACTCTTCGTGCCGCTGTGAACGTGCCTGTTGATATCCGAGTCCTCAATGACGCGCCGCTCTCATTTCTGTATCATGCGCTGCGAGGACGACTCCTATCCTGTCGGGATGAGACATTTTTGACTGACCTGATGGAAGACGTCGCACGACGGTATCTCGATCTCGCTCCCATCCTCCGCATCAGCACGAAGGATGCGTTCGCCGCATGACGCTCAATCCGGACCTCATCCGGGCTCGCTGTGCGAAAATCGATGCATCATTGATGCCGGCTTGAGGCACTCCGTCCCCTCTCTCGTGAAACATTCTTGTCCAACCAAGACACCCTCGATATTGCCTGCTATCGCTTGCTCATTGCCATTGAGGCAGCGTTGGCGATCTGCTTTCATGTCTCTGCGAAGCAACTCCATCGGATCCCGGACGAATATGCCGGCTGCTTTAGCTCACTCGAACAGGCCGGGCTCATTGCTCCAGACCTCTCCACTCGCTTTCAGCAGATGGCGCGATTCAGAAACCTGCTGGTCCATGTGTACTGGGAATCGATTACGGACAGATCTACGATATCACCGCTACGCGGCTTGACGATCTGCGCTCGTTTCGCACTGCTATGGTCGAGCTCATCTAACACCCACCAAACTTCGAACCCTGCATACGCGGAACTGCAGCAGTACCTGCCTCTACCGCTTGCGTCCGAGAATACTCGCCGCTTGCTCGGACACTTCTTTCACCAATACTCCCATCTTCGGATGGGACGGTTCGAAGTCGACCGGCCAGTCGAAGTGGCGCAACCGTTCGCTTGCGGCGGGCCCGATGGAGGCCACAACCAGTTTCTGCACCGCCTCATGAAACGGGATGACGTGTCCGTCCTGCTCCAACACCTGCATGACATGATCGATCTGCATGGCATTGGTAATGAGCATCACCTCCACCCGTCCGGCGATGACGCTCTCGCAGGCGGCACGCATCGGTCCGAGATCCTCCGGTAGGGCCCATTGGTAGATCGGCACGGGGAAGACGTCGGCCCCGCGCTGTTCTAACGCCTTCACCAGCGCGGTATTGGGAATGCCATATTCCTGCACCGCGATCCGCACCCCGGGCTCGAGGCTGTATTCATCAAGGGCAGACACCAGATCGATCCAGGTATTGGGCTCCGGCACCGTGATCGTGGGGATGAGCCCCAAGGCCTTGAGAGCTGCAACCGTCTTTGCTCCCCGAGCAATGGTCACGATCTGTTGTAAGGCCTCAACGATTGACGGCCAGGGATACCTCGGTTTCAGGATTTCGAAGAGCGCCTCCGTGCCGACGCCGGTCAGCAAAACGAGCATATCAATCTGCCCCGCCATGAGTCGCGCTCCGAATTCATAGGCCACGGTGTTGCTCTCCAGCGGGATCTCGCGCAGCGCGGGAGCCACCAGCGGGCGCCCTTCGTACCGTTCAATCAGATTGGCCAGCTCCGTCGCCATCCGGCTTTCGAATGCCACTACCGTCATTCCGTTGAATGTCATAGACGTGACCACTCCTCCACGATCAGACACCAATCATACTACACTCGTCGACGCGAGTGAGAGCCGGTTTTCCGTTGACGGCTGCTCGTTGCTCTCCCTACTATACGGATACACGTTTGTTCATTGAGTGCGTGATACTTCATGACGGCACCACTGCATCGCGGCCTTCGGCACCTGGCGCTTCGCGTCATAGATCTTCCTCGCTCGCGCCGGTTCTATGAGCAGCTGCTCGGCATGAAGGTCGTCTGGGAACCGGACCCGGAGAACGTCTATTTCAGTTCCGGAGTCGACAACCTGGCACTGCATCAGATCTCGAAGCGTGAATTGGAGTCCTACGATCCCTCGAAGACCCAACTGCTCGACCACATGGGCGTGATCCTGGACAGTCCGCAGGCCGTGGATCAGATGTACCGTGATATTGTGCTCTCGATCGAGTCGCTAGGCGGACGAATCACGAAAGAGCCTAAGCAGCACCGCGATGGCAGCTACTCATTCTATTTCTCAGACCCTGACGGCAATATGATTCAGGCCCTTTACGAACCAACTATCAGTGTATTGGAATGGGTGAAAGGCAAGACGTGAGCAGTGAAATAACCTACCCTCTCTTACGTTTCACGTTTCACGTTTCACGCTCATGAAAGTCTGGGACACCCTGCCTCGCAACCATTATGTGAGTCTCGTCCCTTGGTGTTGGGCTCAACTGGAAAGTGCGGAGCCACCGGGTCCCTTTCCGTTCGTCGGCGGCATTGCCCCTGATGTTGTGGCCAGCCTGCACGAGGCTCATAGTCTCCTGGCCAGCGCGATCGATACCGCAATCAGCGATGTCTTCTCGAAACGGGCACCGCTCGACGAGCCCGAGCGTCGGCGACGACTCGAAGATGCCTATGCAGAGCTGGTCAATGCCCGACCCTATCTTCAGCGTCACATCCGCTGTGGCCGCCGACCGGACAGCACCTTCCAGTGGGAATTCTCGACTGATCCGACTCAATCCGCAGCCGTTACGAACGGCGGCCTCCGTGTATTTCACGCGATCAACCACCAGGCCCTCCCGTTGGGATTCAACAATCGCCGTCTGGGCCCATCAATCGGCAAACTGCTCGGCCTGCTCGATGGCACCCGTACGACCGACGAGATCGGCACGGTCGTCTCGTCCATGCCTCGCGACCACCAGAGTCTGCTGACCACATTCATGGAACTCTTGCAGCGTCATGGATGTCTGACTACATCGCCTACCGCGTCCCTACGCCGCCATTGGTTCGACGTCGTTCAGGATCAAGACACCGTGCACCTTGGACATGCAGCCTTGCTCTACCGACAACGTGACACGGTGTTGCTCTTTGATCCATGGCTGTTGCCCTGGTTCGCAGAATCACCCTTGCCATCACTATGGGGCGGGCTTCTTCCCAAACCTGCCGCAGTATTTCTCACACATGATCACGATGACCATGTGGATCCCCGCACCTTGCTCCATCTGCCGAAAGAAATCCCCATTATCGTCCCCAGCCGGCGCAATCGCACACAGCTGTTTTTTGACTATCGCTCACTCCTGGCAGAGCTGGGATTTGAACAGGTGATTGAGCTGGCTCATGGCGAGTGTTGGCCGTTTGAGGGAGGTACCGTCGTTTCGGTCCCATTCTATGGGGAGGATCCCTGTGACCTCAACATGCCGAGGAATTGCTACCTGATTTCCGATCGCGGCCACAATGTCCTGATTCATGCGGACAGTGGCCCAACCAACGACGGACGGTCGGCCCTCAAAGATCCGGTTATTCAACAGTTGGTCTGTAAGTACGGACCGATTCCCCTCGTACTGGCTTCCCAACAACAGCTGCTCGAGCTTCGGACCCATGCTGCCCACGCCGCCCTCTCCCACCCCGGCCAATGGCTTGACGTCGGTGAGAACGGCTATCTGACGAACAGCTATCTGGCCGAACTCTGTGCCGCTGCTCGAGCACAGTTGTTTGTTTCATATGCCACCGGTGGAGCGGACTGGTACCCCGACCACCTCTCCTTCATGTTCAGTCGCCGCAATCCCTCCAGAACCGCGCTCTTGACCGCACACTGGGAACCGACAGAAAAGTTGAATGACCTTCTCGCTTTACAGAACTGTCGCTATCATCATGCCCACGCCCTCGACATCTATCGACCCACGAATGGTGGAGCGATCGGTATCCACCCGACAGGAGAAACCCTTGCCCCACTCACGCTCTATCGTGTAGATCATGGCGACCCCCCGTTTATGAAAACCGCGCAGCGACGATAGGCCATTATTTTTTTGAGGAGTAGCGATGAGCGAAAGACCATCAACGATTCTTGTCACCGGAACCGCGGGATTCATCGGATTCCATGTCGCCATGCGTCTCTTGGACCGAGGCGACCATGTCATCGGCCTCGACAACATCAATGATTACTACGACGTCCGGCTGAAGGAGGCTCGCCTCGCGCAACTGAAACCTCGTGAACGATTCACATTCGTTAAACTGGACCTCGCCAACCGACAAGGCATGAAAGATCTTTTTGCCAACCAGCCAGTCCGACGCGTGGTACACCTGGCCGCCCAGGCTGGGGTTCGCTATTCGCTGGTCAATCCACATGCCTACACCGAGAGCAATATTGAAGGGTTCATGAATATCCTGGAAGGCTGCCGTCACAACCAGATCGAGCATTTGGTCTATGCATCTTCAAGCTCAGTCTACGGCGGTAATACCCACATGCCGTTCTCGATCCATGACAATGTGGATCACCCCGTCTCGCTCTACGCCGCCAGTAAAAAGGCCAATGAACTCATGGCGCACTGCTATGCCCATCTGTATCGGCTTCCCTGTACCGGACTCCGCTTCTTTACCGTCTATGGACCCTGGGGACGCCCCGATATGGCACTCTTCATCTTCACCAAGGCAATCTTGGAGGGTAAGCCGATCGAGGTCTTCAATCAGGGCAAGATGAGGCGTGACTTCACCTATATCGATGATATTGTCGAAGGCATCATTCGGACCCTCGATCGCCCGGCAACGGCCAACCCATCCTGGTCGGGGGACCACCCTGATCCCGGAACCAGCTCCGCTCCGGCACGCCTCTACAATATCGGCAACCATCAGCCGGTGGAACTGCTGCACTTTATCGAGGTCTTAGAAAAGGCGTTGGGCAAGAAGGCGGAAAAGAACCTGCTGCCTATACAGCCCGGCGACGTCCCAGCCACCTACGCTGACATCGACGATCTCACGAAGGATGTGGGCTTCAAGCCGAGCACCCCGATCGAGGTGGGAATTTCTCGTTTCGTGGAGTGGTACCGGGAGTTCTACAGAGTATGAGGAACTGATCTTGTCACGTTAAAAACACCCTACCGGCACAAACCCTGTCCCAAAGAGCCTCGACAACGCGATGTAGCGCGCATTGTCATAGAACGAATGGCTGGCCCCTCGCTGATTTCTCCCCGTGATGTCCCCCCCATAGGACGGATCGGTTCCGAAGAACATCCCTCCCCTGGTCTTCTGTACGAGATGCATCCATTCCATATACAGCGCGCAGGCTTCCGTCTGGACTGAGCCTGAAGCCGTGTTGCTCGCATACCAGTCGCGTGCCCATTCCGGCACCTGCCGTCCTGCACCTACCGACTCACGATCCCGAGCGGGAGGCAAATCAAACTGTGAATCCCTCGTTGCCTGCGTTCGAGGAATGGTCGGCATATTCACCAAATCAGGCACGATAGAAAGCGGTTTCAGATCCATCGCTTGGCACCCGGTCCGCTCTTTGTTGGTGTACAGCGAGGTCCCGTCTGCCTCGAGACATTTCCAGGTCGTTGAACTAGCTCCCATATCTCCCCGCGCTATTCCCGTGGACAGGACCACCAAAATGGTCGCAGAGAGGAACATTCCTTCAACCTGCCGCATGGGACACCTCCAGATCATGTAGTCAAGACAGGCGGTGCGTGAGCACCCCTGGTCACCCTCAATAGTTGGTGCGCACACCCTACTCAATACTTTGTTTTCCGTCTATGCAGCTTTAGAGGGGGAATCACAACCTATGGCCCCTCGACCGACTGACATTTACCGTGGCTTCACCCGTCGCTCACCGCAAGCCCATGCGGGGCCGGCACCCAGCAGCCTACCTCTGCATGCTCGGGCTCCATTACACCAAACCGCTCCTGTCCCACACCCTGCATTACCTTGTCCGAGATAGAAACCTCAGGTATCCTGCCTGTCATAGGCTCGATACGCTGTTGGATAAAGCAACGTAGTCTCGTACTCTCACGTCGTCAGTAGTCTCTGGACACATTCATCAAGCAACGACGTACGATCGATACCGGCCCAGTATGACCGACTACAATGTCCTCACCAATCTGCTCTTCATCTATACCGTATCGATTGCGGTGGTGTTTCTGTTTCATCAGTTCCGACTCCCCTCGATCGCCGGATTCTTAGTCGCCGGTGCGCTGATCGGCCCCCATGGGCTCAATCTCATTTCCGATATCGCCACCGTCCAGGTCTTGGCGGAAATCGGCATCGTGCTCCTCCTCTTCACCATCGGCATTGAATTCTCGTTGGTCCAACTCGCCTCCCTTCAACGCCTGCTGCTGATCGCGGCTCCGATCCAGGTGGGAGGAGTCATCGCCATTACATCGCTCGGCGGCACTCTCGCGGGATTACCAATCTCTCAGGCAATCTTTTGGGGTTTTCTACTCTCACTCAGCAGCACCGCCATTGTACTCAAAGCCTTGACTGCCAGTGAAGCAAGCGATTCAGCGCACGGGCGGGCGACGATCGGGATCTTGGTCTTCCAAGACATCGCTGTCGTACCGATGATCTTGCTCACACCCATTCTTGCCAGCCCTGGCGATGGGGCGCTTGCACCGGTGTTGCTCTCTCTGGGCAAATCTTTGGTGGTGGTGGCCTGCATTCTGGTCGGCGCGTGGTATGCGGTCCCGATCTTGCTTGAACACATCGTCCGCAGTCGAAGCCGAGAACTGTTCTTGTTGACCATCATCGTTCTCTGCCTCGGCATCGCCTGGCTGACCTCTCTCGGTGGGCTCTCGCTGGCGCTCGGCGCCTTCATCGCCGGCCTCGTGATCTCCGAGTCAGAATACAGTCACCAAGCCATCGCCGAAGTGCTGCCTTTTCGAGATAGCTTCAATAGCCTCTTCTTCGTGTCCATCGGCATTCTGATGGATTGGCATATCCTGCTGGAGTACCCCTTCGTCGTGACCGGCCTTCTGCTGATCGTCCTCTTGGTAAAATTCTTCGCGGGCGCAGGCGCCGTGCTTGCCGCCTCCATGCCACCCCGTTCCGCGGTCATGACGGGCATCGCACTCGCACAAGTAGGAGAGTTCAGTTTTATCCTGGCACAAGTCGGCCAAGAGGATCAGCTCCTGTCCGGAACACAGTATCAGATATTTCTGGCCGTCTCAGTTTGTTCAATGATCATTACCCCGATCCTCATTCAGCTGTCACCGCATCTCGGTCGACGGGTCGAGGCCATGCAGCGACTCCACCGCTGGTTTCCCGAACAGACCATGACACATGTCCTCGAAGCGAAAGGGCGGCATCTACGCATCAAGGACCATGTCATTATCGTGGGATATGGATTGAACGGCCGCAACCTCGCTCGTGTCTTGGGCGAGACGGAGGTTCCCTATATTGCGTTGGATTTGGACGGTGAAACCGTACGCCGAGAGGCGGCCCATGGATTACCGCTCTACTACGGAGATGCCACCAATCCAACCGTCTTACGGCATGTCAAAATTGAACAGGCGCGAGTCCTGGTTGTGGCCATCTCCGATCCCTTCATGGCGCGCCGGACCGTGCAGGTTGCTCGAGGACTGAATCCAAAGATTCATATCGTCGTCAGGACTCGCTATTTACGTGAGCTGGAAGAACTCCATCAGCTCGGCGCTGACGATGTGGTGCCGGAAGAATTCGAAACATCGATCGAGATTTTCGCGCTTGTTCTCCGCACCTATCAGATGCCGCAAGACTTCGTCATGCGCAAGGCGGAGCAGGTTCGTCGGGAAGGCTACGCGCTCCTTCGGCGAAGCGAACTGCCTGAGCTGGCCCACCACTTGCGCGGCGGCACTCTCGCCGACGTTGAAGTAGAGACCTGCCGGATTGAGGAAACCGCACCGGCGGCTGGAAAAACGCTCGCTCAGCTGGCACTGCGTCTGCGGACCGGAGCCTCGATCATTGCCCTGACCAGAGCCGGGCTGACGGAATCAAACCCGTCGGACAAAACGAAACTCTTGGCCGGAGATATCGTGGTCCTACTCGGATCACGCGATGAGATTCGTCGCGCGACGGAATTCATCCTCACGGATCAACCTGACCAATAGCTTCAGAATCTCTTCGTTGTCTGGTCGTTTGTACGAAATGGGCTCAGCTTCGCCAGTGAAGCGTGACTTGTTCTTTGAGCGGGTGGTCAAAGGGACGCCCGGTCTGAACCGATTCAAGATAGGCGGCCTTGAGCTTGTAGTACCATCGAGCCGGCATATCAGCGTCCCCCAGAAACATTGATGAGGGCTTGTGGCGGAGACCCACCGCTAAATGCTTCATGGCCCGTTCATCCTGGCTCAGAAACATCTTGGTCAGCGTACGAAAAATCAGATTGCCGAAGGGCAGCCAATGCAGACCAAACCAGTAAGCCGAAAAGTCAATGCGACATTCCATCTCGGATACCGGTGTGGCCATCAATCGATTGGCAACCCACGCGCTACCGCATTGCATCAGCTCGACCCGCTGATTCGGGAGGATAAAGTCGATCGTGGTCGTCATCGGCCCGCCGTAGATGCGCTCGACCCAATGAAACGGCCCGCTATTCTTCGCCGGCCGGTGCGCAGTCATCCGGAAGCCATAGGGGATCGGCTCAAAGATTTTCGTCTTCTCATGCATCCGCGCATCACTGCGCCACCAAGAATGGACGTACGGTCCATGAACAGGATCGATAAGCCCGATGACACCATCATCGGCCGTGCAGGTATAGGTCAGGGAAATGTGGAATGACTGCCGAGGCTCCGCAGGAAGAGGCATGCGCGGAGCAGGTGGCAACGGGTCCCTGTTCCCTCGTTCATCAGCCAGATACAACCAAATCACCCCGTCCGTCTCTTCAGCGGGATACGAAGTGACACCGACCTTCTCCGTTTGGAACGTGCTTCCGTCAGGTAACGCAGGAATTCGACGACATCGCCCCTGCGTGTCAAACTGCCAACCATGGTAGGGACATTCCACCCGTTCACCGTCAAACCGTCCGCATGACAACGGCATACCCCGGTGAGGGCAGAGATCGCGCATGGCAGCCAGACGTCCCTCTCGATCGCGGCATAGCACGATCGGCAAACCCAACATCACCAGCCCTTTCATCGTCCCTGGCCTCAGGGCATGGCTCGGCACAGCCGGATACCAGAAGCCGAAGAGCGGAGCACTCCGAGATGATACGACTTCAGGTGATGGGGCTTGAATCATAGCTGAACAGGAAGGGCACAAGAAGGCTTCCTAAGATCGGTTTATGACTATAGCGGGCGGCGGAGAGCAGGTCAAGCAACGAACGGACCAAGTAGGATAACCCTGTTCCTTGACACTCCTAAGAACCACATACTATTCTGTTTCACTACTGAGCACTCTGAGTTTTTGCATGATGTGAGGTGACACGATGATTGCCACACAAATCGAGCCAGCGGCGACGTTGGCACAGCTCCAAGAATCCAAACCTGAGAGTGTCACGATCGTGCTACTGAGTGGAGACATGGATCGCGCTATGGCCGCCTTCATCATCGCGACAGGCGCAGCCGCGATGGGGATGAAGGTGACAATGTTCTTTACCTTTTGGGGATTGAATGCCATTCGAAGAAAAGGCGCGACCAGTTCGGCGAAAGACTGGCTTCGCCGAATGTTTGGGCTGCTCAACAAAGGCGGCGCCGACAGCCTTCCGCTATCCCGTTTTCACATGGGCGGGTTGGGCACGAAGATGATGCAGAAAGTCATGAAGCAAAATCGCATGCCCGATGTACCTGAATTGATGCAGACTGCCCTGGATCTTGGCGTCCATTTTATCGCGTGCACGACGACCATGGGGCTCATGGGCATTAGCAAAGACACCCTGATCGATGGCATCGATCAGTTCGCAGGGGTCACCACGTACCTGGCGGAAGCGAAGCGGGGTAGTGTAAATTTGTTCATCTAATCTGACAGCTCTCAACTGAGCGTGAGGGATACTTCATGATGCAGGCCGACGTGAAACTCGATACCTTAGGGTACTTTTGTCCCATGCCGATCATTCTGACGTCGAAGAAGATCAAAGAGCTGGCCTTGGGCCAAGTGCTGGAAGTCGTCTCCGATGATGAAGGCATCAAGAAGGACATGCCGGCTTGGTGCGAAACCACCGGCCATCAAATGGTGGGCCTGGAAGAGGAGCAGGCGAAGTCGGGACGGATTTACAAAGCCTTCGTCAAAAAGACGAAATAATCAGACTTTCTCAAGATCATCCAGACCAGAAGCCGGAAGGACCAGACGAAGTCCTCCGGCTTTTTCGTTTACGCTCAGACGGATGGCATGGACCAAATCATTGAATGTGTGCCCAACTTCAGTGAAGGCCGGAATCGAGCCACCGTTCAAGCCATACTCGACGCGGTAACTTCGACACCCGACGTCGTGTATTTGGACCACTCGATGGATCCAGACCACCATCGAGCCGTCCTGACCTTCTGCGGAACCCCAGAGGCAGTCGTCGATGCGGCGTTCCGTGCCATCTGTACCGCAACCAACCTCATTGATCTGCGAAACCATGCCGGTGTGCATCCTCGGGTGGGTGCCACAGACGTCGTCCCATTCATTCCAATCAGGGGTACGACGATGGAGGATTGTGTCCGGCTTGCCGCACGACTCGGAGAACGAATTGGACGTGAGCTAGAAATTCCCGTCTTCTTGTACGAACGTGCCGCAACGCGAGCTGATCATGCCCCCTTGGAAGCGGTCAGACGCGGGGGCCTCGAAGGATTGGCGTTTCGAATGACATCTGATCCGAATTGGGCACCTGATTTCGGCCCGCCTCGACTCCATCGGAGTGCCGGAGCCATCGCCATCGGGGCTCGACCTCCGCTGATCGCCTTCAACGTCAACCTCCGCTCTCAGAGCATGGAGATCGCCCGTTCCATTGCCAAGACCGTCCGGCAATCGAATGGCGGCTTGCCCCATGTGAAGGCGATCGGTGTCGAACTGGCCAGCCGCGGTATGGTCCAGGTTTCCATGAACCTGACTGATTATCAGGTGACGCCGGTCCAGTCCGCGTTTCAGGCTGTCAAAACCGAAGCAGAAAAACAGGGGGTTTCAGTAGCCGGAAGTGAGTTGGTCGGATTACTTCCGCAGGCGGCGTTAGAGCAGGCTGCGGTGACTTCGCTTCAGCTGGAACGATTCGATCCATCTCATATCCTGGAAAGAAGAATTGCCGAAACCGTGGAGGCGCAGGACACATCCGAGCAGACTCTGTCTCATTTTCTGAGGACAGTCGCTGATGTCAAACCTACTCCCGCAGGTGGAAGCGTTGCCGCTCTTGTGGGCGCCTTAGCTGCCGCGTTGGGAATCATGGGCGCGCGCCTGGCCAAACAATCCGACGGAGAAACAACCCTTCTGCGGTTGAGTCGGCGGCTATACGACCTTGTTCAAGAAGATGCATGGGCTTATGGGGTCCTGATGGAGGCCTATAAGATTCCCAAGGAACACTCAGATCGTCCTGGTAGAGTTTCAAACGCGCTCCTCAAGGCTACGGAAGTCCCTCTGGAAATTGCAGAAAGAGCCTGCGAGGTTGCACGTGTCCTTCATGGCTTACGACAGGTGGTCAAGCCAACAGTCTATTCAGACCTTACGGTGGGTATGATCCTGGCCATCGCGACTGCTGACGCAGGCCTTTTCACGGCGGGGACAAATGTAAAATGTTCAACAAATCATCCTGTTATGGAATTAGTGCAAGCAAAAATCATAAAGACACGCGAAAGTCTTGAGGAGCTGAAGAGGTTGTGTTAGACTCCGCGGCTGCATTGTGACGAACCATCACCAACAGGCTGGATTGGCCTGAGAAAGTCGGTAGTTAGCCGGATGGAAATCAAGGTCTTCAATAACAACGTTGAAAAAGCACTGAAAGTTGCCAAAAAGAAGCTCGCAGGCGAAGGTCTGTTTCGCGAGCTCAAGCGTCGCCGTTTTTATGAGAAGCCAAGCGTGAGGAAGAAGGCCAAGCAACGCGAAGCCCAACGACGCCGGCAGAAGTGGTTGTCAAAGCGGAAGCCTGAGTAGAGACTCCCGTAGGATTCTCCACCCCCCGTCATTCGCCTCCTCCTCGGTCGTGTCCACGCCCCTATGCGTCAGGATCAGATCCATGCCGCCGTCCGCATCATCAAGCGGGAAA
>WBZP01000604.1_pt1 | contig 20538 bp, 20 predicted proteins | sample 5204301 | NCBI WGS metagenome assembly WBZP01 (sample SAMN12412401, study PRJNA552823) | activated sludge metagenome | isolation source: activated sludge from nitrification reactor of wastewater treatment plant... | place: USA: Pennsylvania | collected 2017
GACCATGAGCCCGGCGATGAAGACGGCCACGATCGCGGCGATCAGCATGCCGTAGAGCCCCGAGCCGGTGCCGCCCGGCGACACCTCGCCGAAGAGCATGTTGAGGATCGCGACGCCGCCACCGAACGCGGTGTACGAGTCGTGCATCGAGTCGACGGCACCGGTGGAGGTGGCTGTCGTGGACGCGGCGAACACCCCCGAGATCGGGACGCCGAAGCGCACCTCGGTGCCCTCGGTCGCCCCACCGGCGAGCTGCGTGGCCGGACCCGCGGCCGCGATCTGGGCCCACACGACGAGCGTCGTGCACAGGGCCCAGAGGGTGGCCATGACGGCCAGCACGGCGCGCCCCTGGCGCAGGTCGCCGACCATGCGGCCGAACGTGCGCGGCAGGCTGAACGGGATCGCCAGCAGCAGGAAGATCTCCAGCAGGTTGGTGAAGCCGTTCGGATTCTCGTAGGGGTGGGCGGAGTTGGCGTTGTAGAAGCCGCCGCCGTTGGTGCCGAGCTCCTTGATCACCTCCTGGCTCGCGACCGGACCGCCCGGGATGGTCTGCGAGCCGCCGGTGAGGGTGGTCACGGCCGTGTCGCCGTTGAAGTTCTGCACGACGCCGTTGAGCAGCAGGACGACGCCGAACACGACGGCGAGCGGGAGGAGGACGCGCACGGTGAGCCGGGTCAGGTCCACCCAGAAGTTGCCGACCCGGTCGGTGTTGCGCCGGCTCAGCCCGCGGACGAGGGCGACCGCGACCGCGATGCCCACGGCTGCGGACAGGAAGTTCTGCACGGCGAGCCCGGCCATCTGCGCGGTGTAGCCGAGGGCCGCCTCGCCCGAGTACGACTGCCAGTTCGTGTTGGTGACGAAGCTGACGGCCGTGTTGAGGGCCTGGAGCGACGGCATGCCCTCGCGCGACAGCGAGTACGGCAGATAGGCCTGCAGCCGCAGGATCGCGTAGAGGACGACGATCGACACGAGCGAGAACGCGAGGACCGACCGCAGGTAGACGGGCCAGCGCTGGTCGGCGTCCGGATCGACCCCCACGAGGCGGTAGCCGACGCGCTCGGCGCGCAGGTGCCGCGGCGACTCGACCGTGCGGGCCAGGTAGTCGCCGAGCGGCCGGTGGACCGCGGCGAGGAGCGCGACGAGGAGGAGCACCTGGAGCGCGAACGCGACGTAGACGTTCATGGTCAGAACTCCTCGGCGCGCAGGAGCGCCACGACGAGGTAGACGAGGAGGAGCACGGCCGCGATGCCGGCGACGATCCCGAGGATGGTCACAGCCGCTCCACCCCCCGTGCGACGAGGAGGAGCACGGCGCCGATCGCCACGACCACGGTGGCGACCACGAGCTCGGTCATGTTCGGTCCTTTCGCGCGCCGAGGATCGGCGCCTGGAGCAGCAAACCGCGGGTTCCGGCCGGTCGAGCCGGCTGCTCACGCAGCCCTGACACGGCGGCCTGCGTTCCTTACGCCTTGTTGATGTCGTCGCGCTGCGGACGGGCGGCGGACACCTCGCGGCGCGCCTCGCTGGAGAGCACGCAGGCAAGGACGAGGACGACGAGCAGGACGGCGTCCGGGGTGCCGTCCCACGACAGGTCGCCGAGCTGGCCGAGCACGAAGCCGTCGACCACCAGGAACGCGAGGGCGGCCGAGCCGAGCGCGGCCGGGATGGTCAGCCACCACGAGGCGCCGGCGGCGATGACGGCAGCGCCGACGACGGCCACGGCGGTCGGCAGGTCGAGGACGGAGACGGCGCCCACCCACCCGAGCAGGCAGGCGAACGCGATCCCGAGGACGAGCGGGGCCGGCGGCCGGGTGTCGTCGGGTGCGCGACGGAGGGACGTCCAGACGGGGTCCGAGTGCTGGATCTGTGCCATGCCTCCAGCACAGCCCCGTGACGGGTGGGACGCGCCCCGCCCTGACGCGGTCTTGACGCCGGGCGCTCGATCCTGACGGGACGCTGACGTGGGAGGTGCGAGCAGGCGGCTAGCTCAGGCCCGCCTGGGTCAGGGCGCTGGCGAGCGACTGGGCGAAGCCGTTGCTCGTGAACGTCGCACCGCTGATCCCCGAGATGCTCGAGCTCTGCGCCTCGATCGCCTGCGACACCAGCTGCGGCACGGCGTAGGAGCTGATCTGCGAGCTGCGCGGGTCGTTCTGCGGCACCGCGAGCGCGGTGATGTCGGTGACCTGGCCGCCGCTGACCGTCACCTGCAGCTGGATCGTCCCGTAGTTGTGGCCGATGTCGACGGCGTCGCCGGTGTAGGTGCCGTCCGTGCCCGATGCCGTGCTGGTGCCGCTGCTCGACGACGACCCCGACGAGGCCGATCCGGACGAGGACGACCCGGACGAGGACGAGCCTGACGAGGACGACCCGGACGACGTCGAGCCTGACGCGGAGCTCGACGAGCCCGACGTGGTGCCGCTGCTCGCGGTCGTCCCCGACGACGTGGTCGGCGTGGCGGCGGCCGACGTCGCGGTCGTGCCCTCCGGGTTGAGGGTGAGGATCGCGGCGACGCCGGCGAGGGTGCCGGCGCCCACCAGGGCTGCGCGCTTCATGACGTCGTCCTCTCGAACGCGTAGTGGTCGGGGGAGTGGAAGGAGAAGGCCTCGTCGTGGATGCGGTCGTCGGGGACGCCGAGCACCGTGGCGGCCTCGTGCACCGCGGTGACGAGATCGGCGGGGCCGCAGGCGTAGACGTCGGCCCCGGCCACGCGCGGCACCAGGTGCTGAAGCGTGCGCGCGTCGATCGGGTAGTCGCGCCGCGATCCCACCAGGTAGCGCAGCCGCATCGACCCGCCGCGCACCGCGGCGATCGCCTCGAGCTCGTCGCGCAGCACCAGCGCCTCCGCCTTCGGTGCGCGGTAGAGCAGGTCGACCTCGACGTCGGGCGGGAGGTCGTCGAGGATCGCGCGCACCGGCGTCACGCCGACACCGCCGGCGACGAGCACCACGTGGTCGGTGCGCCGGTCGTCCGCGGTGAAGACGCCGTACGGACCCTCGAGGACGACGCGCGTGCCCGGCTGCAGGTGCGCGGTGCTGCGGCTGTGGTCGCCGAGGTCCTTGATCGTGACGCGGAGGAACTCGGGCGAGGAGCCGGCCGAGACCGAGTACGGGTGCGACTGCCACCAGCCGTCGCGGGTGAGGAAGCGGAAGCCGAAGAACTGCCCGCCGCGCAGGCGGAACCGGTCGACGCCGCGCCCACGGATCCAGACCGACACCGTGTCGGCCGACTCGCGCTCGACGGCGTGCACCCGCAGGTCCATCCGCAGCGACTGCCAGATCGGCGCACCGACGCGGTAGACGAGCAGCAGCCCGACGGTGACGGCGTACATCCCGATCCAGACGTAGCGCGCCCAGGCGTGGCCGACGAACTGCTGGCCGTAGAGCACCTGGTGCAGGTAGGCGAGCGCGATCGCGAGGTAGAAGTAGAGGTGCGTGACCCACCAGGTCTCGTACTTCATGCGACGGCGCGCGACGCGCCACGACGTGAACCCGCCGACGAGCATGAGGACGAAGCCCGCCATCGCCGGGAGCATCCACGGGTAGACCGTGGCGAAGTCCCACATCTGCGCGAGCCACGAGACCGCGGTCGACGACGCGTAGCCCAGGGTCGTCAGCACCACGTGCGCGGCGATCAGCAGCAGCGCGATCGGGCCGATCTTGCGGTGCCACGACATCAGCCGGTCCATGCCGACCGACCGCTCGAGCAGCGGCACGCGCGCCACCAGCACGAGGAGCAGCAGCGACGCGTAGGTCCCGACCAGCGCCGTCCAGCGACCGGCCTCGGTGAGCAGCGCTCCCGGCCCCGACACGGCGGTCCGCGTCAGCAGCTCGATCGCGACGACGACGCCGAGCCCGAGCCCCGCGAGCCACACGAGGACGTCGCCGACGACGACGCGCGAGTCGGGGGTGGCGGGGAAGGGGCCCGCCGCGCGGGGGGCGCTCCGGCGCTCGGCGACCTGGGTCGGCCGGCTCTGCGTGATGCTCATGCCTGCACCGTCGTCCCCGAACCTGAGGGGTTCCTGGCAACGGCCGAGCCCTGGGCTGAGACCCCGTGTGCGCTCCCGCCGAGGTTCTCAGCCGACCACGTCGAGCAGCGCGACCGCGCGCGCCTGCTCGACCACGGCGGCCGCGCGCACCAGCTCCACGAACGCCTCCGCCGCGGGCAGGGCCGGGCGCTCGCCGTGCCATGCGAGCCCCACGACGCGCGGCGCGACGCCGCGCAGCGGGAGCACACGCACGCCGGGGCGGTGCTCGTCGACCGACAGCCACGACACCACCGCCGCGCCCACGCCCTCGGCGGCGAGCGCGAGGATCGTGCCGTTGTCGTGCGAGCGCAGCACGACCTGATCGCCGAGACCCGGTCTGCCGAGCCGGTTCTCGACCGCGTGCACCGACCGCATCTCGCCGTAGGTCACCAGGGGTACGCCGTCGAGCTCCTGCGGCTCGAGCGGCGTGCGCCGCGCCGCGAGGGGATGGCCGTCGTGCACGACGACGACGTACGGGTCCTCGACCAGCTCCACCGTGCGCCACGGACCGGGCGGCACCGGGTGCACGACGAACGTGATGTCGAGACGCCCGGAACCCAGCAGGTCGAGCAGGTCGCCGTCGTCCTCGGCCTCCACGAGCCGCACCTGCATCCCCGGTCGCGACGCCGACAGCTCGCGCAGCGCGGTGGGGAGCAGGCGTACGCCGACGCTGGAGAAGCAGCCGACGCGCAGCACGCCGGCCTCGCCGGCCGCGAGCGCCTCGAGGTCGGCGCGGGCGCGGGCGAGCTCGCCCCCGAGTGCCTCCGCGCGGGCGACGAGCAGCTCGCCGGCGGGGGTCAGCGAGACCGGCCGCGGGCCGCCGGGGCGCTCGACCAGGCGCGACCCGGTGAGCGCCTCGAGCCTCGCGAGCTGCTGGCTGACGGCCGACTGCGTGTATCCCAGCTCGTCGGCGGCCCGGCTGAAGGAGCCGGTGCGGGCGACCGCCACCAGCGTGCGCAGGTGGCGCAGCTCGACGGAGTCCCACGCCTCGGCCATGAGCAGACCATAAGCCCTGCTGATGGAAACCGGGCCGAAGTGGAGTTGTGCTGATGGAGAAGACGGGTCCACGCTCATCAGGTCGCCCACCGCTCCCCGGAGGAAGCCGTGACCCTGGCCCCGACCGAGACCGTCGCGCCGTACGCCGACGTCGTCGACCTCGACCGCTACCCGATCCACGACCTCGACTCCGCGGAGGGCCGGGAGCTCCTCGCCCGCTGCCGCGCCGAGCTCGCCGACAAGGGGGTCTGCTCGCTGCCGGGCTTCATCCGGCCGGACGCCGTGGCGGCGATGATCGCGATCGCCGACCAGAACGCCGGTGCGGCGCACGCGTCGGAGACCACGCACAACGTCTACTTCACGGTGCCCGACGAGACCGTCGCCGCGGACCACCCGCTGCGCCGCACGGTGCGCTCGGCCAAGCACGGCATCGCCTACGACCAGCTGCCCGCCGACGCGCCGCTGCGCCGGCTCTACGAGCACGACGACCTCACCGCGTTCATCGCGGCGGTCCTGTCCAAGGACGTCCTCTACCGCAGCGCCGACCCGCTCGACGCGCTGCAGGTCACGACGTTCCGTACCGGTGAGGAGCTCGGCTGGCACTTCGACAACAGCGAGTTCTCCGTCACCGTGATGTACCAGCAGTCCGAGGAGGGCGGCGACTTCGACTACGTCCCGGGGACGCGCGACGAGACCGACGAGCGCTACGACGTCGTCCAGGCCGCCCTCGAGGAGGACCCGTCGCTGCTGGTGCGGCTCGAGAGCTCGCCCGGCGCGATGGCGATCTTCCGCGGCCACCACGCCCTGCACCGCGTGACGGAGGTCGTCGGCCCGACCCCGCGCATCAACTCGGTGCTCACCTACGGCGAGCGCCCCGATATGCGCCTCTCCGACCTCACCTCGATGCTCTTCTACGGCCGCACCTCCTCCTGACCTCCCGGTCTCGCTCGGCTATGTGTCAAGCAGAGCGCCTCTGCTTGACACTTGGCCGAGTGAGACGCGAGGGGTCGAGGGGGGTACGGTCGGCGACCGTGAGCACGGTGGTCCACCTGCGCGAGGTGATGCCGGACGACGAGGGTCCGCGCACCGGTCCGCGCCTGGTCGTCCTCGTGTCGCTCAACTTCCCGGACCTCAACGAGCACGTGGCGGACCTCGTGCGGTCGCTGACGAGGGTGGCGCTCGAAGAGGCCGCGTCGCTCGGTTTCGACTGGCGCCTGGTCGACACCTCGGCGCCGCTGCCTGCGCTCGACGAAGTCCTCGACACCGACGCGGTGCTGATCCTCGGCGGTGGCGACGTCGACTCCGAGCTGTACGGCGTACCGGGTCCGGCTCCTCACGAGTACGGCGTCGATCCGGCGGCCGACGTGTTCACCCTCGAGGCGATCCGCGGGTCGATCTCCCGCGACGTACCGGTGCTCGCCGTCTGCCGCGGCGTGCAGCTGCTCAACGTCGCCTACGGCGGGACCCTCGTGCCCGACCTCGACCCCTCGCACCTGCACCACGGCGACCACGAGAGCGGCCTGTTCCTCGACGAGCACGTGCGCATCGACGAGGGCACCCGGCTGCTCGAGATCCTCGGCGAGCGCGACTGGCACGTGCGCAACGGCCACCACCAGGCCGTCGACGTCGTGGCCCCCGGGCTGCGCCGCGCGGCGGTGGCCGACGACGGCATCGTCGAGGCGGTCGAGCACCCGACCGCGTGGGCCATCGGCGTGCAGTGGCACCCCGAGGAGGGCGACGGCCCCGGCGACGACCGGGAGCTCCTGTGGCGCGCGCTGCGCGACGCCGCAGAGGAGCGGCTCAGGCGCCGCTGAGGACGTCCTCGCGCACGTCGACGACGTGCTCGTCGAGGTGGTCGGTGATGCCCCACTGCGCCCGCATCCGGCTGAGCCAGTCGAGGTTCCCCGACGCGCCGCACGTCTTCTCGTGCGTCGTGCGGAAGCTGCGCCGGGAGATCGGCGACGTCGCGCGTCCGACCTCGCCGCACCACGGGCAGACGTTGTGCTCGTTCATGACAGCCTCCGCGACCGATCCAGGGACGGTCCCTGCCTATCAGCCGGCCGGGCACCGGGTCACGGATGTTGCGCGAACCCTGAGCCGGCTTCTCCTCATGCGGGACGACCGTCCGACGATCCCGAGGGTGCGGGCGCGGGGCGTGCGCGAGACTGGGCCGCGCGGGGAGGGGCCGACGACAGGGCGGGGCGGATGAGCGACGGGACGACGGCGGTCGACGACGACGCGGCGGACGACGACGCGCTCCCCCCCGGCAGGCCCCGCGCGGTCCTCGGCGTCCTGCGCGTGGTGCCCTTCACCCTCGCGGTCGTCGTCGTGATGCTGGTGCTCGGCATCTCCACCCGCACGCTCTGGGACCCCCTCGTCGACCGCGACCTCATGGACGTCGTCGCCTACGGCCTGCCGGCGTTCCAGGCGGGTCGCTGGTACACCGTCGTCACCGGCGCGCTGTTCGCGCTGACGCCGGCGCAGTACCTCGCCGTCACCGGAGGGTTCGCCCTCCTGGTCGGGTGGTCGGAGTGGCGCCTGGGCACCAAGCGCGCGGCGCTCGCGACCGTGGGCGCGCAGGCCGCCGGCATCCTCGGCGCTGCGGCCTTCCTCGCGCTCGTCGGCGGCACCTCGAGCGGGTGGAGCTGGGCGGCCCGCGTGGCCGACGACCTCGACGTCGGCTTCAGCGCCGGCGCACTCGGCGCTGTCGCGGCGGCGAGCGTCACGCTGCTCCCGCCGTGGCGCGGCCGGCTGCGCTTCGTGATCTCGCTGTACGCCGTCCTCGCGTTCCTCTACATCGGCCTGCTGTGGGACCTCGAGCACCTCATCGGCGTCGGCGTGGGCCTCGTGCTCGGGCCGTTCCTCGTCAATGCCCGACCTTCGCTGAAGCGGCCGCGGCTGACCCGCCGCGAGTGGCGCGTCACGCAGCCACGCTCTTCCTGCTCGCCGCGATCATCCGGCTCGTCGTGTGGTTCGTCCCCGCCGACGGCCCGCTCGGCGCCTCCGCCGACGACGACGGCACGGTGATCGTCCTCATCGGCGCCGGCATCTCGCTGCTGCTGGCCAACGGGCTGCGCAAGGGCCGCCGCCGTGCCTGGATCTGGGCCGTCGTGCTCACCTCGATCGGGCTGGTGCTCGTCGGGCTCGTCGCGGTGATCGCCTCCGCCGCGCTGATCGCGGGCGAGGACGCCTACGTCGTGCTCGACATCGGCGCCGGGCAGGCGCTGCCGGCGTCGGTCGCCGACCTCGTGCTCTGGCTCCTGCAGCTGCTCGTGCTCATCGCCGGTCGCGCCGCCTTCCGCGCCGTCTCGCCGCGGCAGGCGGAGCGCCTGGCACCCACGGCCGCGGTCGACCGGCAGGACGGGATCGCGCTGCTGCGTCGCGACGGCGGCGGCTCGCTGTCGTGGATGGGCACGTGGCCCGCGAACCGCTGGTTCGTCCTGCGCGACGGCGGAGAACCCGTGGGGACGCAGGCCTTCCAGCCGCACCATGGCGTGGCCGTCGCGCTCGGCGACCCGATCGGACCCGACCCCGCGACCCGCGCGCGCGTGCTCGATGCCTTCGTCGACGAGCAGAACGCGCTCGGTCAGCGGTTCTGCCTGTTCTCGGTGTCGCAGGAGATCGTCGACTGGGCCGAGGAGCGCGGCTTCCGCTCCGTGCAGGTGGCCGAGGAGGCTGTCATCGACCTGCCCGACCTGGTCTTCAAGGGCAAGGAGTGGCAGACCCAGCGCAGCGCGATCAACCGGGCGAAGAAGGAGGGCGTGTCCTACGTCGAGGGCCGCCTCGCCGACCAGCCGCGCAGCGTCCTCGCCCAGGTGCGCGCGATCAGCGAGGTCTGGGTCGGCGACAAGGGTCTGCCGGAGATGGGCTTCACCCTCGGCGGCATCGACGAGGCGCTCGACCCCGAGGTGCGCGTGGGCCTCGCCATCGATGCCGACGGCCGCGTGCACGGCGTCACGTCATGGCTGCCCGTCCTCGGCCCGGACGGCACCACGACCGGCTGGACCCTCGACGTGATGCGCCGTCTCCCCGACGGCTTCCGGCCGGTCACCGAGTTCCTCATCGCCAGCGCCTGCCTGTCGTTCCAGGCGCAGGGCGCGCAGTGGGCATCGCTGTCCGGGGCGCCGCTGGCCCACTCGGGCGACGACGAGCTCGGGGGCCTGTCGAGCCTGCTCGACCGGCTCGGCACGATGCTCGAGCCGCTCTACGGCTTCCGCTCGCTCGACGCCTTCAAGGCCAAGTTCCAGCCGCGCCACGTGCCGCTCTTCATGGTGTTCCGCGACGAGGCGGCGCTCCCGCGCATCAGCCTCGCGCTCACCGAGGCCTACCTCCCCGACGCGACCACGACCGACCTTGCGAAGGCGGGCCTGGACGTCGCGCTGCGTCGCGAATGAGCGACGGCCCCCGTCCGTGCGGACGGGGGCCGTTCGCAGCTCCGGGCGGAGTGCGGGGAGGTCAGGCGACGACGCCGAACCCGCCCACCCAGGAGACCTTCTCGGCCGCGGCCAGCGTGATCTGCAGGAAGCCGACGGCCTCGAGCTCGCGGGCGCGCGAGAGCGGACCGGCGTCGACGACCTTCACGCCACCGGCAGCGACGACGTCGGCGAGCGTCTTCTTCGCGTCGGCGTCGTCACCGGCGATGAGGACGGTGGTGGCGAGGTCGCCGAGGGTCTTGGCGGCGAGGGTGCCGGCGAAGTTGGTGTTGAAGCCCTTGATGACCTTCGACTCCGGCAGCGCCTCGGCGAGCTCGGCGGCGGCGGAGGAGTGCGCCGGCACGACGAGGGAGTCGAACGTCTCGAAGTTCACCGGGTTGGTGATGTCGACGACGATCCTGCCGGCGAGCTGCGCGCCGCGGGCGGCGACGATCTGGTCGAGAGCGGCGTAGGGGACGGCGAGGACGACGATGTCGCCGGTGACCGCGACGTCGTCCTGGCCCTGGTCGACGATCTGCGGGGTGACGCCGGCCGCGTTCATGATGGAGGCGATGGCGCCGCCCATGTTGCCCTTGCCGATGATCGAGACGGTGGTCATGGTGTGCTCCTCGGAGACTTGGTTGTTGTATCAACTAAGTCGACCGTAAACGTCATAGGTTGTTGTGTCAACTATTTGCGCTAGACTCGCCCCATGACGTCCCCGAGGTGGCTCGACGAGCGCGAGCGCGAGGCCTGGGTGCGGCTCGGGTCGCTGATCCAGCTGCTCCCCGCCGCGCTCGACACCCAGCTGCGCCGCGACTCCGACCTCACGCACTTCGAGTACTGGGTCCTGGCGATGCTCTCCGAGGCGCCCGACCGCACGCTGCGCATGACCGCGCTCGCCGAGCGCACCAGCGCGACCCTGTCGCGGCTCTCGCACGTCGTCTCCCGGATGGAGGAGCGCGGCCTGGTCGAGCGCACCCCGTGCCCCGAGGACCGCCGCGCGACCAACGCGACGCTCACCGACGGCGGTCTGGCGAAGCTGGTCGAGACCGCGCCCGGCCACGTCGAGGCGGTACGCGAGCTCGTGTTCGACGCGCTGACGCCCGAGCAGGTCGACCAGCTCACCGCGATCACCGAGGCGATGCTGCTGCGCGTCGACCCGGACGCCACGCGCACGGGTCACATCCGCCGCACCTGAGAACCGGGGCAGGAAGGCCTGACGCCGCAGCGGTCACGCTGCTCCTCAGCCCGGGGAGCGGCGGCGACTCGCGCTCCGCGGGTCGCTAGCGTGCTGCGCAGCCGACCCGAGGAGGACGCCGTGCACTGTGCCGTCGACGTGCACGGCCACGCCATGCCCGAGCCGGTGCTGCGGTGGCTCGAGACGAGCGGACGCGCCGACCTCTCGGCGCTCGACGAGCGCATCGCGCGCATCGACTCCGAGGTGAGCGGTGTCGGCGCGGGCGCGCCGATCCCGCTGGCGCCGTCGATGACCGATCCCGTCGCGCGCATCGCCGAGCTCGACGAGCTGCGGCTCGACGCGCAGGCGATCTCGTTGCCGCCGTTCCTCATGGCCTCGCGCAGCGTCGACGTCGATCTCGTCTTCGAGCTGGTCAGACGCGGCAACGACGCCCTGGTCGACTACTGCGGCCACGAGCCCACCCGGCTGCTGCCGCTCGGGCAGGTGCCGCTCGGCTGGGCGGGAGCTGCGGGCGAGGCGCGCCGCTGCCTCGACGTCCTCGGCATGCGGGGGATCGCCGTCGGCTCGCGCGGTGCCGGGCTCGAGCTCGACGACCCGGTCAACGACGAGCTGTGGGACTTCCTCGGCGAGCGCCGCGCGTTCGTCTTCCTGCACCCGAGCGCCTCGCCCGACCCCGCGCGCCTGGCCGACTACTGGTTCCCGCAGCTGGTCGGCTACCCGATGGAGACGGCGATCGCGGCGGCGCGCATGGTCTTCTCCGGCGCGCTCGCCGACCGCCCGTTCGCCCTCTGCCTCGCGCACGGCGGTGGCTGCCTGCCCGCACTGCGCGGCCGCCTCGAGATGGGCTGGGAGCGCAAGGAGCAGGCGCGCACGACCGGCACCCGGCCGAGCGAGGCGCTGCGCGCGCTCTACTACGACACCGCCGTGTTCGACCCGGTGGCGCTGCGCCGGCTCGTGGAGGACGTCGGCGCCTCGCAGGTCCTCGTGGGCACCGACCACCCCTTCGACCTGCGCGAGCTCGACCCGGTCGGGCTCGTCGAGTCCGCGGGGCTCGACGAGGAGTCGACCGCTCTCGTACTCGACGGCAACGCGCGTCGCCTCCTCGACCTCCCCCGCCCCCGACCCTGACGCGCGGCTGGTGGGGTCAGCCCGGGCGGACGGCGTCGATGGCGTCGAGGATCGACTCGACGGTCGCCGGGGCGCGCAGCGGCGGGTCGGTGCGGTGCTCGCCCACGGCGCTGACGGCGTCGCGGATCGCGAGGAACGTCGAGAACGCCAGCAGCAGAGGCGGTTCGCCGACCGCCTTGCTGCGATGGATGGTGTCGGCCGGGTTCGCGTTGTCGAAGAGCGCGATCCGCAGGTCCTCGGGCGCGTCGTGCACCGCGGGCACCTTGTACGTCGTCGGCGCGAGCGTCTCGAGCGCACCGGTGCGCTCGTCCCAGCGCAGCTCCTCGGTCGTGAGCCACCCGATGCCCTGCACCAGGGCGCCCTCGATCTGGCCGCGGTCGATGGTGGGGTTGAGCGAGCGGCCGACGTCGTGGAGCACGTCGACGCGCAGCACCCGGTGCTCGCCGGTCAGGGTGTCGACGACGACCTCGCTCACGGCCGCGCCGTAGCAGAAGTACTGGTGCGGTCGGCCCTTCATCCGCTCGCGGTCCCAGTGCAGGCCGGGTGTCTTGTAGAACCCGTCCGCCCACAGCTGCACGCGCTGCGTGTAGGCCGTGGCGACCACGTCGGCGAAGGGCAGCGCCGCGCCGCCTCCGCGGACCTCGCCGTCGACGAACGCGACGTCGGCGGGGTCGCAGCCGAGGGTGGGGGCCGCGACCTCGGCGAGCCGCGCCCGTACCGTGCGGGCCGCGGTCTGCGCGGCCATGCCGTTCATGTCGCTGCCGGTCGACGCCGCGGTGGCCGACGTGTTCGGGACCTTGTCCGTGTCGGTGGCGGTCGACCGCACGCGCTCGAGCGGGAGGCCGAGGACCTCGGCGACGACCTGCGCCACCTTGGTGTTCACCCCCTGGCCCATCTCGGTCGCCGAGTGGTTGACGAGCACGGAGCCGTCGGTGTGGACGTGGACGATCGCGCCGGCCTGGTTGAGGTGGGTCAGCGTGAACGCGATGCCGAACTTCAACGGCGTCAGCGCGAGACCGCGCTTGAGCACCGGGCTCGAGGCGTTGTACGCCGCGACCTCGATACGTCGGCGCCGGTAGTCGCTGGTGCGGACCAGCTCGTCGAGCAGCTCGGGCAGCACGTTGTCGTCGACGACGGTGTCGTACGGCGTGCGAAGGCCGGCGCTCGGGTCGTCGGCCGTGGGCCTGGGCCGGTAGAGGTTCGTCAGGCGCACGTCGAGCGGGTCGACGCCGAGGTGCCGCGCCACCGAGTCGAGCACGACCTCCGTGACCAGCGCGCCCTGCGGACCGCCGAACCCGCGGAAAGCCGTGCTGCTCTGCACGTTCGTGCGTGCGGCGTACCCGCGGAAGTCGACGGTCGGCAGCCAGTAGGCGTTGTCGAGGTGCGACAGGGCGCGCGACAGCACCGGGCCGGAGAGATCGGCGGTGTGGCCCGCCGTGGAGATCAGCTCGGCGCGGTAGCCGAGGATCCGGCCGTCGTCGTCGAAGCCGACGTCCCACGAGGCGTCGAAGGGATGGCGCTTGCCGGTGACGCGGTCGTCGGTGCGCCGGTCCAGGCGCACCTTCACCGACCGGTCGAGGTGCATCGCGCCCAGCGCCGCGAGCGCGGCGACCTGCGCGGCCTGCGACTCCTTGCCGCCGAAGGCACCTCCCATCCGCCGGCACTCCACGCGCACCCGGTGGAAGGGCAGCGCGAGCACCTTCGCGGTGACGTGCTGGACCTCGGTCGGGTGCTGGGTCGAGGAGCGGACGACCACGGCGCCATCGTCGACCGGGGTTGCCAGGGCCGTCATCGTCTCGAGATAGAAGTGCTCCTGCCCGCCCATCAAGAACGACCCGGCCTCGCGGTGCGACGCGTACAGCAGCGCCTCGTCGACGTCCTCGACCGTCCGCGACACCATGCGCATCGGCGGTACGACGTAGTCCTGCGCGGCGTGCGCCGCGTGCGGGTCGAGCACCGGCGGCCGCTCGGCGTACTCGACCTGCACCAGCGCTGCCGCCCGTTCCGCGGCATCGCGGTCGCTCGCCACCACCATCGCCACCGGCTGACCGAGGTAGGTGACGGCGCCGTCGGCGAGGAGGGGGTCGACACCGACGCGCGGCGCGTGCGAGTTCACTCCCGGGATGTCGCGCGCGCTCAGCACGGCCAGCACGCCCGGGACCGCAAGAGCCGCAGAAGGTTCCAGCGACACGACCTCGCCGTGCGCGACCGACGAGAGCACGAGGACGCCGTGCGCGGTGCCCTCGGGCTCGGGGATGTCGTCGACGTACGTCGCGCGCCCGGTGACGTGCAGCGCGGCCGACTCGTCGGGAAGAGGCCGGCCGACGACGCTCATCGCCCGCCCCACACATCGAGGTCGACCGAGGGTGCGTCGTGGCCGGTCTCGTACCACCAGCGCTGCAGCAGGCCGCGGACCGCGCGGTCGCGGTACGACGCCGAGGCGCGGTGGTCGCTGATCGGCGTCGCGTCCGAGCCGACGGCTGCCTGGGCCGCGCGCAGGGTCTCGCCGTCCCAGGTGCGACCGAGCAGCGACCGCTCGACCGCCCGCGCGCGGACCACGGTGGTGGCCACGCCGCCGAGCACCACGCGGACGTCGTCGATGCGGCCGCCGTGCTGCTCGAGACCCACGACGGCGCTCACCGTGGAGATGTCGTCGTCGAAGCGACGGCTCACCTTGTAGGCGCGCGTCGTGCGGGCGAAGGCGGTGAGGGGGACGTCGACCCGCACCACGACCTCGCCGGGTGCGAGCACGGTGCGGCGCACCCCGGTGGCGAACCCGTCGACCGGCACGGTTCGCAGCCCCTCCGGGCCCGCGACCACCGCCTCGGCGTCGAGGGCGATCAGCACGGGGACGAGGTCGGCGATCGGCGACGCGTTGACCAGGTTGCCGCCGACGGTTCCGGTCCCGCGGACGGCGGGACCGGCGAAGCGCCGCGCCATACGGCCGAGCAGCGGCTCGCGCTCGACCAGCGCGGCCCACGCGTCGTCGAGGTGCGCCGCCGCGCCGAGGTGGAGGTGCTCGGCGTCCGTGTCGATGTCGGCCAGCCCCGCGACGGCGGAGGTCGATACCAGCACCACGCCGTCGCGCAGGGCCGCGCCGGACAGGCGGAGCTCGAGCACGAGGTCGGTGCCGCCCGCGACGGCGCGCGCCGCGGGGTTCGCGGCCAGCGCGCCCAGCAGCTCGTCGAGCGTGGTCGGGGCGAGGTAGGCGGCGGACCCCGAGACGAGACCGAGCGGCGGCGGCGCCCCGAGCTCGTCGAGCGCGGCGAGCAGCGGGTCGGGCGCGAGCCGGCGCGGGCCGCGTCGCACCACCTCGGCGGTGGCGTCGACCGCCGCGTCGAGGATGGGTCGGTAGCCCGTGCAGCGGCAGAGGTTCCCGGTGAGCGACTCGGCGAGCTCGGCGCGGTCCGGCTCGACACCGCGCACCGCCGCCGCCTCGGACGCCGCCCACATCGACATCACGAAGCCGGGTGTGCAGAACCCGCACTGGGAGCCCGCGCGGTCGACCATCGCCCGCTGCACGGGGTGCAGGTCCTCGTCGTCGGCGACGTCCTCGACCGTGAGCAGCACCCGCCCGTGCAGCATGCCGACGAGCAGCAGGCAGGAGTTCGCCGTGCGCACGCGGACGCCGTCGCCGTCGCGCTCGGCGAGGACCACGGTGCACGCGCCGCAGTCGCCGGAGCTGCAGCCCTCCTTGGTGCCCCGGCTGCGGCCCTCGGCGCGCAGCCAGTGCAGCACGCTCGTCAGCGGACCGACGTCGCGGAGCTCGTGCACCTCGCCGCGGAACCAGAAGCGCACGGCGTCCGTGGTGGCCATGGGTGCAGCCCGGCGTCAGGCCCCCGCGGGGGCGGGGTCCTCGTCGGCCGGCGCCGCCGGAGCCGTGCCGAGCAGCTGCGCGGGCGTCGCGACCCGGTAGCCCACGGGGAACAGGCGGATCCGCCCGTTGCCGGAGATCAGTCCCCACAGCCCGCGCGGCAGGAACAGCGTGATGAGGATGGCGACCACACCGAGAATGACGAGGTACCAGACGCCGAGCCCGGACAGCCACTGCTGCAGGGCGAAGAACACGACGGCGCCGAGGATCGGGCCCTCGATGGTGCCCAGACCGCCGATCACCACGATGAAGATCATGAAGACGGCGTAGTTCACCGAGAACATCGCGGTCGGCTGCACCCGCAGCGTGTTGGCCGCGATCATCGCGCCCGCGAGGCCGCAGCCCATCGCCGCGACGACGAACACGAATCGCTTGGACTGCGTGACCCGGACGCCGAGCGAGGCGGCGGCCGTGGCGTCGTCGCGGATCGCGGTGAACCCGAGGCCGAGGCGCGAGCGCATGATCAGGTAGGTGACCAGCACGGCGATGACGACGCCGGCGAGCGAGAGCCAGTAGACGTAGGCGATGCGGCGTCCTGCGGCCAGTCCGCTGAAGCCGGTGAACGTGAGGCCGATGCCGCCGCCGAAGATCGTCATCTGCATCACGATGAGCGCGATCACCTCGGCGACGACCCAGGTGCCGATCGCGAAGTAGCCGCCCTGCAGCCGGAACACCAGGTAGGAGATCGGGATCGCGATGACACCGGCCACCACGACGGCGAGCGGCACGGCCATGAACGGGTCGAGTCCGACCTTGTCGCTGAGGTAGACCAGGCCGTAGGCGCCGATGCCGATGTAGGCCTGCTGGCCCACCGAGAGCATGCCGCCGTAGCCGGCGAGCAGGTTCCACATCGTCGCCATGGTGATGAGCGAGAAGAGGGTGACGAGGCTGCCCTGGACGCCGCGGCTGACGACGTACGGCGCCAGCGGCGCGACGAGCACGAGCAGGACGAGCAGGCCGAGGCCGATCCACGAGGCGCGGGTGGCCCGCTTGACCTTGGTGTGCTGGTGCACCACGGCGGGATGCGTCTGCGTCGTCATGTCGTCACCGCCTTCGGCAGCAGGCCGGTCGGTCGGAACGCCAGGATGATGAGGAAGACCAGGTGGCCGGCGAGGATGCCGTAGGACGGGTTGACCTGGGAGCCGAACACCTGCGCGACGCCGAGCACCATGCCGCCGATGAGCGTGCCCCACAGCGACCCGAGGCCGCCGATGATGACCGCCTCGAACGCGAAGATGAGCATCGCTCCGCCGTAGTAGGGGTCGAAGTTGCCGCGGATGCCGAGGAACATGCCCGCGATGCCGACGATGCCGATCGCGATCGCGGTCGAGAGCGCGTAGACCTGGCGGTTGTCGATGCCCATGAGCTTGACGGTGTCGGGGTCGTCGCTGGCGGCGCGCATCGCGCGGCCCAGCGGCGCCTTGGAGATGAAGGTCTGCAGGGCCACGATCACCAGGACGCCCACGAGGAAGGTGATGAGCGGGAGCACACCGATCGAGAGGTCGGGGGTGATCTGGATGCTCGCGACCGACAGGTCGCCGGTGGGCAGGCTCTGGCTGTCGGCGGTGAACTTCGCCTGGAGCAGCTGGGTGATGACGACCGAGAGGCCGAACGCGGCGAGCAGCGGCGCGAGCCCGCCCTGGGAGAGCGCGCGGTTGAAGATGCCCCACTGCAGCAGGTAGCCGACACCGGCCATGATCGGGACGACGACGGCCATCGCGAGGAACGGCGAGACGCCGGTGGCCTGGACGACGACGAGCCCGACGTACGCCGCGAGGATCGCGAGGGCGCCGTGCGCCAGGTTCACGATGCGCATGACACCGAACATCAGCGACAGGCCGGCGGCCAGGAGCGCGTAGAGACCGCCGAGCAGGACTCCCTGCACGAACGCGTTGATCCACTGCATCTGCGTCGTCCCTCAGATCCCGAAGTAGGCGGTGGCGATCTGGTCGCGGCTGAGCTCGGCTGGCGTGCCCTCGAGGACGGTGCGGCCCTCGAGCAGGCACTGCACGCGGTCGGCGACCTTCATGGACTGGTTCACGTCCTGCTCGACGACGAGGACCGTGGTGCCGTGGCCGGTGATCGTCGGGAGCGCGGCGTAGATCTGCTCGACCACCACCGGAGCGAGGCCGAGCGAGACCTCGTCGAGGAGCAGCAGCCGCGGGTTGCTCATCAGCGCGCGCCCGATGGCCGCCGCCTGCTGCTCGCCCCCGGACAGGTTGGTGCCGAGGCGGTCCTTGCGGTCGGCCACGAGCGGGAACGCCTCGTAGACGGTCGTGAGGTTCCAGGGCCCCGGGCGCTTGGTGTGCGCACCGACGAGGAGGTTCTCCTCGATGGTGAGGCTCGGGAAGATCTTGCGGCCCTCGGGCGTGAGCGCGATGCCGAGCGGCACCCGCTTGTGCGGGGGGAGGTCCGCGATGCTGCTGCCGTCGAAGGCGATGTCGCCGTTCGTCGGGGGAACGAGCCCGGCGATCGCCTTGAGCAGCGTCGACTTCCCGGCGCCGTTCGCGCCGATGACGGCGAGCGTCTCGCCCTCCTCGACCGAGAGGTCGAGGCCGTAGATCGCCTGGAAGTCGCCGTAGTGGACGTCGAGGCCGGAGACCGAGAGCAGGCTCATGACGCGGCCTCACCCATGTCGAAGGTGGAGCCGAGGTAGACCTCGATCACCTCGGGGCTGCGCATCACCGTCTGCGGGTCGCCGTGCGCGAGGATCCGGCCGAACGCCAGGCACATCAGGTCGTCGACCACGGCGAGCAGCGCGTGCACGATGTGCTCGATCCAGATCACGGTGACGCCGGAGTCGCGCAGCCCGCGGATCATCTCGATGAGCGGCGGCAGCTCCTTCTCGGTGAGGCCGCCCGCGATCTCGTCGAGCAGGATCAGCTGCGGCCCGGTCGCGAGCGCGCGCGCGAGCTCGAGCCGCTTGCGGTCGAGCAGTCGCAGCTGACCCGCCGGGACGTTCGCCAGGTGCGACAGCCCGGCGATCTCGAGGGCCTCGGCGGCCTGGTCGTAGCCGGCCTGGCCCGAGGTGCGGCCGCCGAAGGAGGCGCCGACGTACACGTTCTCGAAGACCGTCATGTCGACGAACGGGCGCGGGATCTGGAAGGAGCGGGCGATGCCCATGGTGCTGCGCGCACCGGCAGCAGCCTTCGTGATGTCCTTGCCGTCGTAGCGGATGACGCCGGCGTCGGGCGGCAGCACCCCGCCGATGAGGGAGAGCAGCGTCGACTTGCCGGCGCCGTTGGGCCCGACGATGCCGAGCGCCGTGCCGCGCGCCACGGAGAACGAGACGTCCTCCGCCGTGACGACCTTGCCGAACCGCTTGGAGAGTCCTTCGACCTCGAGGATGGCGCTCATCTGACCTCCGACGACCGTGGTGCGAGTGTGCCGCGCGGGGCGGGGAGTGTCTCCCCGCCCCGCGCGGGCGTTCGTCCTGCCTGGTCGGATCAGCTGCTGGGCAGCGGCTCGACCTTGCCGCCGAGCGGGACGTCGAGGCCCATCTCCTTGGCGTGCGCGTTGGACACGATGACCAGGTCGTACGGGAACTGGCCGCCGCTGGTCTTGCGCCACTGGCCGCCCACGAGCGGGGTCTTGGCGATGTTCGGGAACGGGCCCGAGTTCCAGTCGAGGGTGCCCACGAGGGTGTCGACCTTCATCGTCTTGAGGGCCGCGGCGATCTTCGCCTTGTCGGTGCCGCCCGCTGCGGTCACGGCCGCGGCCGCCACCTCGAACAGCGACTCGGAGAAGCCGAGGGTCACGTTCCACTGCTTGCTGGTCGCCTTGGTGTAGTCGTCGGCGAACTGCTGCGAAGTCGTGCCGGTGACGCTGGACTTCGTCGGGTACGTCGGGGCCCACCAGACCTCGGTCGCGAGGTTCTGGGCGAGGTCGCCGAGGCCGGCGATCGCGGCGGGGAACTCGATCGCCTTGCCGATGGTGGCGACCTTCGGGTTGTAGCCCTGCTGCTTGGCCTGCTTCCAGAAGTTGATGAAGTCCGGCGGCGGCACGATGCCGTCGAGGATCTGGTCGTCGTTCTTCTTGAAGTAGGAGATCTGCGAGGAGAAGTCCTGCGTGCCGCTCGGGTAGAGGCCCGGGTTGTCGAAGGTGTAGCCAGCCGGCCCGATGATGGCCGGGAAGCCGTGCGCGGTGTCGGTGAACGCCTGGCCGTCGGCGTCGTTGGGGTAGAGCGCACCGACCTTCTTGTTGGTGCCGACCTGGCCCCAGATGTCCATGTAGACGGCGGCCATGTCCTCGAGGCCCCAGAAGAAGTGGTACGACCACTTGAGGGCGGTGGACTTGTCGCCGGGGTTGGCACCGAGGCCGGCGACCCACGGCTGCCACGGGGTGTCGGCGGTGATGCACGGCGTGGCGTTGGCCTCGCACTGCGCGGCGACGGGGACCGTCGTCTCGGGCGTCGCGTGCGCCATGAGGATGTCGACGCCGTCGGTGTTGATGAGCTCGCCGGCGACCTCGCCCGCGCGCTTGGGGTCGCTCTGCGAGTCCTTGAGGAGGATCTCGACCGAGTACGACTTGCCGCCGGCCTGGATCGGGTGCGCCTTGAAGTACGCCGTCATCTGGTCGACGACGTACTGGTCGCCCTCGCCGAACGCGGCGAGCGCGCCCGTGATCGGGGCGACGTAGCCGATCTTGACGGTGCCGCCCGTGCCGGAACCGGACGACGAGGAGCCGCCGTTGTCCAGCGACGACCCGCAGGCGGTCGCGAGCAGCGCGCTCGCGGCCACGGCCGCGAGGAGGCGTGCGTTGCGTGCCACAGTCATGGAGGTACTCCGTTTCGCGTCGTACGAGGTCGCCCTCGCAAGCGCCGGCCCGAGCCGTGCGGTGAGCGGAAAGTAGGGGTGCAGGAGTCGGGCGGGAACGCGTCGTTCCTCAGGACGGAAAGGTGACGC
>WBZP01002599.1_pt1 | contig 20532 bp, 14 predicted proteins | sample 5204301 | NCBI WGS metagenome assembly WBZP01 (sample SAMN12412401, study PRJNA552823) | activated sludge metagenome | isolation source: activated sludge from nitrification reactor of wastewater treatment plant... | place: USA: Pennsylvania | collected 2017
GTATGCGTATTGGGCTATGCTTATCTTACTGATTTTCAGCCGGAATCAGAAGTGCTACTTCCCGTTGAGGGGGGCAGTAACGCTAATCCACAAGAAAGAGACAGCACGCTTACGATTATGACCTGGAACGTAGGATTCGGAGGTTTAGGAAAAGAAATGGACTTTTTTTACGACGGAGGCAATACGATGCGAAATGAGCCTGAAATCTTTCAAAAAAACATAAACGGAATCTTGAATACGATTACAGATTCCGTAGATATTTATTGTTTTCAGGAAATAGACATTAAAGCCAAAAGAAGCTATCAATTTAACCAAGTAAAAGCCGTTACCGACAAACTGCCAGCGTATGACTATGTTTTTGGCAAGAACTATGACGTAGGATTTGTCCCTCGTCCTTTTTTTAATCCCATGGGAAATGTATTAGGTGGAATCCTGACCCTCAGTCGTTGGAATATCACCGAAGCCAAAGCCTATGCATACAAAAACACCTATCACTTTCCCGACTATTTATTTTATTTGGACAGATGTTTTACCGTATCCCGAATTCCAATGAAAGACAATAAAGAGTTAGTGCTAATCAATTCTCATAATTCTGCCTATGATCCGGGAGGAAAAATGAAGAAGCACGAAATGGAACAAATCAAGACCGTACTTTTAGCAGAATACGCCAAAGGAAATTATGTAATCACCGCAGCAGACTGGAATCAATATCCGCCGGAATTTAAAGGGATAAAGGGATTTGCTCCGGAAGATACGACGCAGGGAGCCTATTCAAAAGCAGACTTTCCCGAGAAGGGTTGGAAGTGGGTATGGGATTCAGCCGAGCCGAGTTGTAGAGCGGTGGGGGAAGTCTATAATCCCGACTCCACTTATTGCACCGTGATTGATTATTTTTTAATTTCGCCCAATGTAGAAAGCCATTTTGTGAAAGTACTTGGCAATGGCTTTAACTATTCCGATCATCAGCCGGTTTTATTGAAAGTTAAGTTAAAATAGCCTTTTTTCATCAATCCGGTGTAGAAATCGGGTTAAAATTGATTTTTTTTTACAAAAAGCTGTTTTTCTATAAAATAAAGAATTATTTTAGCAGCGTTTTATAAAAAACCAAAAAATTGAACTTAATTTGCGGTATTTTATTTTCTATCAGTAATAATAAAATTTGGTAATACAATGCAATCTAGAATTATTTCATTTCTGTTTCTCCTTGGATTTTTATTGCCGGCAAGTGCCGTATTTTCCCAAAAGTTGGTATCCGATACCACGCTCAACTACAGAAGATTTCGTACAGAATCTTTGGATTTGAGCTCAAAAGAAAAGTCAGAAGAAATATGGGTCGTTACTTTTTGGGCAAGTTTCAACGGGCGTTCTATGAATGCAGTTGAAGACATTACGAAAATCGCCACGAAATATAAGAATAAACCGGTAAGGTTTGTTTATATCTCCGGCGACAGAAACCGGAAAGCATGGCTTACAGCGATGTCTGACAGAAAAATGACCGGTGAGCATTTTGTGGTAAGTGATACCGCAGAATACAGGGATTTAAGAAACCGTTTTCAGCACAATTCATTACCCGCTATATTTATCTTTAACAGAGATAAAAAGGTTGTCCGCCAAAAAAATGTGGATGAATTAACGGTAACCCTTACTGAAGAAGCCAAAACGCTTCCCAATCATGCCTATGGATGGACTCCTCCTCCTCCGGTAGTGGTTGCTCCTCCACCCCCAACTGAAGAAGAATTGCTTAGAGGATGGGTTTATCATGTCGTAAAAAAAGGAGAAACCCTCTATTCCCTTTCTAAACGCTACAATATCAGCGTTACAGGGCTACAAACTGTAAACGGAATGACTACTACCAGTATTTTTATCGGACAGAAGGTGAAAATTCGCCCCGACACAAACGCTGGACAGGCCAATAAGTAATCATTGTTTTTTCTTGTACATAATAATATTATAATATAAAGTTTTAAAAAATGAAAAGGATATTACATATTTCGTTTTTCGCAATTTTGTTGATTTCTGCATTAACAGTGTCGGCACAGAAAGGAATGAAATACACACTTTTTGTACTACCTCAAAGTGTTACGATGCGTAATGCAGATGACCGTGCATTACAGGAGTTGGATAACGATAAGTTCAGATATGCCCACCTTTGGGGAATCGGAGCAGGGGCTTATTTAGGGTATAATCCAAGCGAAAATTTTGGATTGAGAACGGGGTTATTGTACTCTCATCAGGGGTATAAATACACAGCCAAAAGTACGTATTACGAACGAAACCGCTTTGTAACCCGTTTGAACTACCTTAAATTGCCTTTAATGATGGGAGTATCTTCCAACTATTTAGACAATAAAGCGGTATTTTCTTTTTACGGTGGATTTCAGTTTGGATGGTTACTCGGCGGACAAGTATATGATGACGTAACGGAGTATGTACCCAATCCAGACCCCAACATTTCCCGTTATCCTGCATTGCGTACAATTTACAGCAGAATGAACAACAGCCTCGTCGCTGAAACCGGGCTCGACATTACCCTGACCGAAGACTTCGCACTGAACCTGAGACTCAGAGGAGATTATAGCCTAGCAGATGCTGAAAATAAAGACGCTACAGTTCGCGTTACCCAAAACGGCCAAACAAGAGACGTAAAATACTGGTCTGCCGGAAGATTGAAAACGCATAACCTCGCAGGAGGGTTACTTGTAGGGCTTACTTATAATATAGTACCCGAAGTAAAATACCGTAAACCTACTCCTGAGAAAATCAGAAAAGAAAAAGCGCCGAATCCTAAACCTGAAGAGAAAAAAGAAGAAAAAACGGAAGAGAAAAAATAATCCGATAATCTTTTCGTAAAGAGAGGGATTTCACAGAGATATTATAAACAGGGCAGCATCGCTTGCCCTGTTTTGTTTATAAAATATATCCTGCGAGCGGGTATATTATTTATAGAATAGATGCGTTCACACCGATTCCTCTCGTTTTATGTATAAAAAGGGAGGAATTTTACCCTTAGTAAATAGGGAACGCCTTCGATTTACAGCCGAGGGGTTTACCCCTACACAATAAAATCTATTTAAATATACAAAGGAGTGTTTTTTGAAAAAGATGCTCCAACAGCAAAACCGAGATTCGGTTACAAAACCAAAACTCAAACAATATTATAGCTAAAAATGAATTTTATCACAGAATTGAATCAAATTGTAGATGCGCTAAAGGCAGACCCCGCATATTATGTGGCTTTCTATAATGTTTTATTACCCGATGCCGATGCTATCGGGAACGTAGAATCCCGTTTAGGTTATTCCTTAGACTCCTCGATTACCGAGTTTTACTCGCAATGCGGAGGAATTCAGCTATTGTGGCTGAATAAAGGGAATGAAGATTTTGAGAAAGCGAAAAATAATGGTCTGGAGAAATTAGATTGTAATGAATGGCTAATAAAAGGAGAACACCTTCCTTTTAATGTAGATGGCGCTATTTGGATTCCCTCTATTGAGAAAGTATTTTTTACTCCATGGGAAGACCACGGACTCGAGTATGACGCAGAAGATTTTGACTCAACGGTAACGTTAGGGTATGAAGATTTCAAAATACAGGTTTTGGATTGGTTCAGTAGTTTTTATGACGTCGCTTTCCTGATTAATGGAGAAAATAACCCTCCTTTAGTACTTGGAGAAGACAATCAGGCTTGCTATACCGACTCACACATTATCCATTTTGAAGAATACTTGCAAATTTTGCTCAAAACCAAAGGGTCAATTCCGGAAAGAGTAAAGCTTTTGAATAGTTATGATAACCCCACGAAAGAAGGATTATCTTGATATCAGTCTCATCGGAAGGGAGAACCTACCGTGAAGGAAAAGAGCCTAAATAAAAAAAGGTTTTACTGAAAAAATGAAAGATTTATCACATTTTGTATCTGATTGATAGAAAAAAACGAATAATTAAAAGTTTTTTTAGAAAAATATGCGTTTTTTATGATAATATATTACACACATCCGTTTAAAACTTCAGAGTATATGTTATGTATTGAATAGTTTTTTTATATAAATATACGAACAATAGAAATAATTCACTACCCAAATGCACCCAAAAAGTCAATTTTTTATTCACAGGCCAAAGTTATAATGATTGGTTTTGTGTTAATTATTTTATTATCAGATGTTTATGTATATATAAATTAAAAAAACAAAAAGGTTAAAATAGACAAAATTTCTTACATGCTATTTGTTTTTGATGTTAAGAATTTCCTGTTCGCTACTTTTATAGTGAAAAAGAACCCCCTATATTTGTCACATAATCTTAAATAATCAACGAAAACCATTTAATAAAATTTTACTATGACACGTTTATTTGTAACTCTACTTGCTATTTTAATCGGAACTTCTTTTGTAAATGCACAGTGCGTAAACGGGGATTGCTTCAATGGAAAAGGAGTAATGAATCTTCCGAATGGAGATAAATATACAGGAATGTTCAAAGGGGGAATGCGTCATGGCATCGGTACATACAAATCCGCTATTGGAGATCAGTATTCTGGTAATTGGGAAAAAGATATGCAAAGCGGAGACGGAGAATTCTGGGGAGCAAACGGCGATTATTATAAAGGCAACTGGAAAAACGGGTTGATGAATGGAAAAGGTTCTTTTCATTTTCAGAATGGAAACATCTATACCGGCAATTGGAAAGACGACGAAATGACGGGAGAAGGTACGATGAAATTTGCAGCAGGCTCTACCTTGAAAGGTACATGGCTGAATGGACAAGTTACCGGTTCCGCCACTTATACTTACGCAAACGGAGATGTATATATTGGACAGATGCTGAACAATAAGCGTCATGGAAATGGCAAAATGACCTATGCTAATGCAGATGTTTATGAAGGAAACTGGGTTACAGGACTTCGTCAAGGCAAAGGTTCAATGGTTTTTGCAAACGGAAATAAATATAACGGCGATTGGAGCGCAGGTCAGATGAATGGCAAAGGCTTATACACTTTCGCATCAGGAAATATTTATGAAGGAGATATGAGAAACAATAAGCAAGAAGGAAAAGGCAAAATGACCTATTCAAATGGAGATGTAGTAGCAGGTACATGGACTTCCGGAAAGCTGAACGGCAATGCGAATTACAATTACGCAAATGGTAAATCCGCCGAAATCTCATACGTAAATGGAGTAAAGGTAAATAATTAAAAAATACAACTTATTTAAGGTTGAAGGTTGGTTCTCAATTCATACTGTCAGGATGTGATATTCTGACAGTTTTTCTTTTTAAAACATACACAAATATGTGCTTTTTGGGTAGAAAAAGTGAAAATCACATTTTTTTTTTGGTACTTTGTGCAAAATACTGTACTTACGCAGTTATAAATAATAACCTTTTTTCAACCTAAGACTTTTATAGTGTGATCATGATTCAAAAAGGTCATTTTGTAAAGTAAAAAAGAAGATAGAATATGAGTCAAAACTACGGTTATAATTCCGATTTCGATGAGAAAAATTACAGAAAAGCCCAAGCCGAGGCTTTCGAGGAGTCTTATAGAAATGACCCGGAAATGTATATTGATTTAATTATCGTAGATGAGCTTTTTCAGTACTACTACAATCAGGATGAACTCGATAAAGCGAATCAACTTTTAGAATGTGGTTTAGTTCATTTTCCTATAAATAGCGGGCTGCATTTTAAAAAAGCAGTACTTTGCTATGAAAAAAGTCTTTTTGAAGAGGCTTTATCTTCGATTCAGACGGCACTACGCTCTCAGCCTCTTCAGTTGGAGTATGTGTTTCTTAAATCTGAGATATTGGAGGGAATGGCAAAATACAACGAAGCAATAGATTGTTTGGAGGTGCTTATTTCCGGAGCCCAAAAGCCGGATTTAGTTTACCTGAAAATGGCAGATATTGCAAAAAAATTCGCTAATTACAAGGATAGTCAGAATTTTTATGCGATGGCTTTATCGTACGATGAGGAGAATGAAAATACGATTCATGAGATGAGCTACGTAATGGAGAAGCAAGACCTGATTCCGGAGGCCATTAAGTTATATGATACATTTCTGTGTAACTTTCCCTACTCTGAAAAATCTTGGTACAATTTAGGCATATTATATTACAAATCCGGAGAAAATGAAAAGGCAATTGAATCTTTTGATTTTGCAATTGCTATTCAGGACGATTTTTCCGCTGCTTACTTCAACAAAGGAAGGGTGTTTATGACAATGCAGGATTACAAACTTGCGATTCCTACTTTTTTGGAAGTACTCGCACTCGAAAGAGATGCACTAAACGCCTGCCTTCATATCGCACAATGCTACGAAGAAATGGAATCCTATAAAGAGGCTTGTCATTATTACCTTAAAGTAATTAAGGAAAATCCATTGCATTTAGAAGGACTGCTAGGGACGGCAATATGCTTAGAATCACTCTCCCGTTATACAGAGGCAATCCATTATTACAAAAGTGCGCTTTCGCTCAATTCTGAAAATACAGAAATAATTCTATCCATCTCTATGTGTGAGTATAAGCTGGGAAATAATAATGCAGCCTATGATTACCTTGACATAGCGATTCGTTATGACCCACACACAATTGAATTGTGGAAAGACTGGGCAAAACTGCTTTATGAATACGATAATCTTGAAGGAGCCATTACTTTTTTGGAAGAAGGTATAAAGCATAATCCAACTTCAGCAGAATTATACTATCTTTGTGCTGTTTTTATGTTTAGGGATGGAAAAGAAAGCAAAGGATTGATGATTCTGGAAAATGCTTTTCTGCTGGATGTATTTGGATGGAGCGAAATTCTCTCTGATTTTCCCGAAACCCTGCGGTATTCCGGTGTGAAAGACCTTGTCAGAATGTACCTCAAGCCCTAAAGCGAGCGTTTCCTCTCATTTATTTGATTATCTAACCGTTGGGAATACTCCCGACACACCAAAAAAATGAGTATGATTAATTTTGAACTATCGCATTTGCCGGTGAGACCCTCAAAACCCCGAAAAGAAGGGATTACGATGGTCATTGATAAAGGCATGAGTATCCGTGAAACAGAAGACTTTCTTGCTGTTTCTTCGGAGTTTGTAGATATTGTAAAACTAGGCTGGGGAACGTCTGTAATTACACCGAATCTTAAAGACAAGATTGCGGTATTTAATAATCATCAGATTCCGGTTTATTTTGGAGGAACTCTTTTTGAGATTTTTTTTGTAAGAAATCAACTCGATGATTATTGCCGAATTTTGGATACTTTCGGGATTACCGCGCTTGAAGTTTCCAATGGCTCTATGGATATTGAGCTTGATAGAAAATGTGAAGTCATTCATCGCCTTTCAAAGCATTTTACCGTATATTCCGAAGTAGGAAGTAAGGACGCAAATAAAATTATCGCTCCTTATATGTGGGTGGAAATGATGCAGGCTGAACTCAATGCCGGAGCTACAAAGGTCATCGCTGAGGCAAGAGAAACCGGTACCGTAGGAATGTTTCATGCAGATGGCGGTATTCGAAGTGACTTAATTGATGAAATCCTGCATTATGTCGCTCCGGGCGATATTCTTTGGGAAGCTCCCCAGAAAAGTCAGCAGGTTTGGTTTATTAAACTACTCGGATATAATGTAAACCTCGGAAATATTCCTCCTCAGGAAGCGCTCCCCCTTGAAACGCTCAGATTGGGATTAAGAGGAGATACTTTCGATTTGTTTTTACCAAAATAAAATACGCCCGAATCATTAAGGGATTTCGGTTACATACAAAGCGCATTCAGGGAAGGAATAAACATCCCTGAATGCGCTTTCTTATTCTATCATAAGTTTTTGAGCAGTATTTCCTACTTTTACGTAATATATCCCTTTTGACAGAAAGTCTGACGCAATTTTACGCTCCGTACTAGGCATTTCTACCCGTAGGACTTCCCTTCCCCGGATATCCATAATCACACACTCAAAGGGATTTTTGGGAAGTTCGCCCGTTAGATGAAAATAACCCTGAGCCGGATTAGGGCTAATACCCCATACTTTTTCAGGGTAATCCTGTGGTGCTATCTCTGTACTTGTAGTGTTTACTTTGTACTTGGCAATAATCGCTTCTACCTGACTATTGGCATTCCAGCCTGAGCCGGATAGATAAAGGATATTGTCCGTTTCCCCAATCATAGCCTGAAAAACCCCTTTTCCCGACGAAGCGGGAAAATCCTGATGGAGCAGAGAAATATTTGTAACTGCGCCGGAATTACGGTTTATTTCGTATAGAGTGGTAGAATCATTTTTTTCGGTAACTGCATAAACATACCCATCATTCACGGTAATCACTTTCAGTTTATTATTTAATCCGAAATCATAGGTCCATACGATATTTCCCATAGGGTCAATTTTATGAACTTTATTATGGTCTGCTATCGGCGTTTGGGTCAGCTCATATTTTTCCCCTACATAATAATAACCGTCTTTTAACTCAAATGGGGTTAGTTTTAACTCAAAATCAAGCGTTTTGATTAATTGAGGAGAGGGGCTGCTCATATCATATATTTTTATCACATCCTTTGCATAATTATGGGTAGTGTTGGAGTCCGCAAGGAAATTACACATTAGCCAGCGGTCTATTTTTCGGATACATTTAGGCAAAAGCCAGTGATTTATGGAATCAATCGCCAGTATAGGCGTAATTTGTTGTCCGATTAGTTTGGAAACAAGAACGCGGTTATTGATGCCCGACATGTTTTCGTCGCTGTTCAAAAAATAAAAATCGTCGTTATCGTCCCGAATAAAACACAATACATTGTCCGAACAGTCATTCAAATGAATGCTGTCTGCCATCCAGGATAAGCCTGTAGTCTGGTCAATGTACATCAGAGCTGTGATATTATTGGAGCAGTTTCCTGAAAAATTGATTGGCTCTACCACATAATACAATTTTTGGGAGGGAATGTCTTCTATAAAATCCAGGTTTCCGTGGTTTTCGACTAGCTCGTTCTCATAATGAAAAAGCCGGGTCATCGTAAGGATTGTGTTATTTACTACATTTCCCTGTGCGTCAAACTGTATCAGTTCATGATGAGAGGGGCTTGCATTATCTTTTCCCAGCCAAGTATAGCCAGCGGAATCGGTATGCGCCGACCGCAAAAAGTCAATCACCCCCGGAAAACTCGACGCAAAAAGAGTATCCCATAAAACAGTTCCCGCATTATCATACATCATTAATGCAGAGCCATGCATCGTATTAGTCGCATCTAAATCTACTCTTAACACTTTTACCAAGAGGTTTCCCTGAGGAGTCATTTGGATGCGGGGGGCAAATGTGTGTACACTCAAATTTACATTATTAAGCCAGATATGCGGAAGAATACTCTGCGCAAAGGTTTGGAAACAAGTCAAAAGGAAACAAAAATACAATGCGATGATTTTGATTTTTTTCATATCTCAGGAAACATTTTTTTGAAATCCAAAGGTAAGGAAATCCTTGTACAATTTAAAGGTACTTCTCCCCAACGGTAAAATTTACCCCATAAACGGATAAATTAAACTACCGGATTTAAAGTATTCAGGCAATGGGTATCAGAAAAAAGCGGTTTTACCCATTTTCAAGAAGGGCATTTTTGGAACAAGAAGATAAAAAATGAGTGAAATATCTGCCGTCTGAAAAAAATATTCTATCTTTGCCTTTAAGAGATACTGAGATTTATGAAACATTGGCTGATATTTGCTGTAATGCTGAGCGGAATCTTCACGAACGGATGCGGAGCGGAAAAAAAGAAGGGGAAAGACCCGCTCCAAAAACTGAATCAGTGGGTAAAAATTATAAATGAACATAAAGACACGCTTTCCTCCGAGTACCTTTCGACGGACTTCTCCTTTACCGATGCTAGAGGCCAGGAAATCAGGGGTAGAGAAAGGGTTACGATGGGGTGGAATCAACTTTTCCGGTTGTTTCCTGACTATAAAATAGAAATAGAAACTGTTTCATCTTTGGAAAATAACACTTTGGCGGTATTCGGATATACAAGTGGTACCTATCTCGGGATGAGATCGGATGCCAACGAAAACTATTGGAAAATTCCTACAGCTTGGAGAATTTCCTTCGACGGAGAGGGACGCATAAGCCGGTGGAATGAATACTGCGACACTAAAATTATTTATGAGATAATCAGAAGTAATCAACCGGATACAGATTTTTAATAAAAAAACAATTCAAGCTAGGATAAAGCCCATAAAATGGAAAGAATACACGCCATATTACAGAATCTTTCAAAACCCGAAAAACGGTATTTGAAGCAATATCTGGAGGCTTTTCATGGAAAAAAAGACAATCGCCTGCTGGAATTAGTCGAGCTTGCCGAGAAAAATCCCACGCTTACTCAGGATGAGGCATCCAAAAAAATGTATGGAGACCCCAAATCCAAAGCATTTATCATGACCAAAAGCCGGCTATTAGAAAAAATGTATAAAATCCTGGTGGACGCTTCCGATATCCCCAATAATCCCAAGGTGGAAGAAGACCCAAGTGCTTATGATGTGATTGATAGTTACAAACAATTTACGCTCGGCTCAATTTTGAGAAAAAGAGGGCTTGGGATGATTGCCAAAGATATTTGGAATGACATTCTCAAAAACAAAAACATCACGAATAACGGATTCCGACTCCTGCTTCTTTCCAATATCCGAGCCTCCATAAAAGATAATCTGGACGAATTCTACGAAATCAATGAGGAAATCTCTGTGGCACTGAAAAGAAATGCCGTTGAAATTCTGGCAGAAGGCTTTAGAAATGAATATCAGATTTTGCTCTACACCCGAAACTACAAAACGCCTCAGACGCTTATGCGGTTTTTGGAAGAAAAGATACCGATACTCGAAAAAGAACTTTCTGAACATTATTCTCCTATTGCACATTATCATTATCTTTTCTTAAAGGAGGCCTTGTCTGAATTTTGTTTCAATTTTGATGAAGGAAGAGAAACGATTCAGTCTATGATTGATTTACTTCAGTCTCATCCCGAAATTGCAGACAAAAACAGGGCAGCAATTAGTTTTTACAAGTTATCTATCATAGAACTTCAGACTCAGAATTTTCGGAAAGCCTATGAATATAGCCTTGAAGCGATTGACAGATTGGGTAGTCAGATTCATAATTTGATGGCTGCACATTTTGTGAAGGCGAGTGCCACTTTTTTGATGGGAAACAGGAATGCGATTGAGGAGTATTATACACTATGGGAATCTTTACCCATTAAAGCCAATCCGGATTTTTTGCAAAAAATCAATTATCTGAAAGCCTGCAAGTTGTATGTTGAAAAAAACTATAGAGCTTTTCAGCGGATGCTTATGGAGATGGAAGATTTATATCAGAGTAAGCCCCACGCAAACAGTTCCCTGAGAATTTTTGAAATCATGGTAATGATTGAAACCGGAGATACGGATTTTGCAGTTTCCAAAATAGAGTCCTTTCGCAAGCACATTTCCAAATACGAGGTTCAACCAAGGGTTGCGGCTATATACAAGATTTTTCATCAGCTTGAGTTACAGTCTTTTGATTTTCATAGTCAAATTAAAATTGAAGAATTACTCCAAAAATTATCAGAGGAAAACCCCTGGAGCGCAAACTCTTTTGAGCTAATCCGGTTTGATACTTGGTGTAGAGCGATGTTTTCAAAAATAGATTATTGGGAACAATTTCAAAAGGAAACGGGAACTTTTTAGGTTTTTTGTATGTATCAGAAACTTAAAATACTACCCGAAAAAGTAAAATACAAAAAATATACACTTGTTTTGCTATTTTTTTTACAAAAAACTCGTACTTTTGCCACATGCTAAAGCATTTACATATCAAAAACTACGCACTATTTGCTGATTGTAATGTTACTTTCGGCAAAGGGCTAAATATTCTGACGGGAGAAACCGGTGCAGGAAAGTCTCTTTTAGTAGGAGCGTTAGGCTTGCTAATGGGCAAACGTTCCGATGCCAATGTCGTTTTCAGGGAAGAAGAAAAATGTATCGTTGAAGCGACTTTTGTGGATCTTTCAACTAAAATATGTCAATTTCTTCATAGTTTTGAGGCATTTGACATGGACGGAAACTCCATCATTGTCCGCAGAGAGCTGAACTCGGCAGGCAGAACGCGGGTATTTATCAATGATACGCCCGTTTCGGTTCAGGTACTTAAAGAAGTAATGGCAGTTGTCGTTGATATGCATAGTCAAAATGAGAGTCAATTGCTGCTTGAGCCGGTAAAACAGATCGAACTACTCGACGATGTTGCCGGAACGCATCCGCTCACCGATATTTTTGCGAATCAATTGAAAGTATGTAACCGAATTCTTTCCGAAATCCGAGAACTGGAAGCGGAAGAGGCGACCGCAAGGCAACAGTTTGATTACTATTCTTTTTTGGTTCAGGAGCTATCCGAGGCAAATTTGCAGGCGGAAGAGGAGGAACTCCTTGAGCAGGAACTTCAGATTCTTCAGAATGCCACGGAAATACGAGAATCCCTTAGGTTAGCCACTGAGCAATTGTATAATCAGGAAATCTCCGCATATCAATTGCTGAGCGAAAGTCTTTACGCACTTCAAAAGGTAGAAAAAGTGGATGCATTGATAGCGCAGACCGTCGAAAAACTCTCTGAATGGAAGGATGGCCTAAAAGAAACCTGCTATCAGCTACAAAATTTGCTGGAAAATGTTGAGGAAAACCCTGAAAGGCTGACTTTTATTGAAGAGCGTTTAAATATATACTTTAAGCTCAAAAGAAAATACAACGTAAAAACAGGAGCTGAACTCATTCAGTTACTCGAAACGTATAGCCTCAATCTGGAACGTTTTTCTTCCATCGAATCATCGGTGGCTGAATTGAAAGAAAAGAGTGTAGAAGCGCAAAAGGTCCTTACCGAAACTGGTATCGAAATCGAGAAAAAACGCCAATCGGTTATTCCTCTTCTGGAAAATAAGGTAAACATTCTCCTGAAAGAAGTGGGTTTTAAAGACGCTCGCTTTATCGTAAAACTTACCCGAACTACGGCAGAATCAGGCGCTTTTGTACTCGACGGACAATCAATAAGACCACAAAATACGGGTTTCAATAAAGTAGCATTCCTTATACAAACGAATCCGGGTTTACCTGTCGGGGAACTAGCAACAATCGCTTCCGGAGGAGAGGTCTCAAGGGTAATGCTCGCCGTCAAGTCGGTTTTGGCAGATAAATCCGAATTTCCCGTACTGATTTTTGATGAAATAGATACGGGAATCAGTGGAGAAACTGCAAATAAAGTCGGTTCGGTAATGCAAAAGCTGGCTAAACCCTTTCAGATTCTTTCCATTACGCATTTACCCCAAATCGCAGCCAAGGGAAATCATCATTTTCTCATTTACAAGGAAACACTTTCTCATACAACTTTTTCCGGAGTAAGAGAACTCTCTGAGCAGGAAAGAATTATGGAAATCGCCAAAATGATAGGGGGAGATAACCCTACCGAGAATGCAATGAGAAGTGCTTCGGAACTAATGCGGAATTAAGGAAAGTAAAGACTGATTTCAATCCGGCTTCTTTCTTTGGGATTCCATGAATAAGAGGCGGGCGGGCGCAAATCACCGAAATACTGAAACCGTAATCTTGAGGGCTCTACGCCATTATCCAAAAGAAACTGCTTGATTTTTTTCCCTCGCTCATACGTAAGATTTGCGTTATCCTCCTGAAAAACAAGCTCATCGGCATAAATAGAAAAAGTAACCGTTGCTTCGGGATAAGGGACGGTTAGCATCACTGCGATAGATTCGAGGGCTGACCTTCCGGAGGGAATAAGGTTCGCATTTCCCCTTTCAAAGACAAGGTCTTCCCGAATAGAAGAGAGCACTTCATTGTCTGACAACGTAAGTTCCGGACAACCTTGAAGGGATTTCAACCCTTTGGTCATCGGGCAACGGTCTTCTGCATTGCGTACGCCGTCATAATCTGCGTCTCGGTTAGGATTAGACGCATCCGGTTCGTTTACTCTTTCTAAGGTCTTAAAAACGGGGATTGTATTGGGCTGAAAGGGCAGAACTTCTGCACTTAATTTCAGGTTTTGGATTGCTTTATAGGGAGTAGGCGGACACCCCTGATTTTCTTCTGTTCCGGGTACATTTGGACATAAGTCGAAGGTGTTGTCAATGCCATCCCTGTCCCTATCCTGAATAAAGGCTTTGGGCGGAGGGGTAATGTTTTCCGGACATCCCTTATTGGATTTAGGCCCAGGCACGTCAGGACAAAAATCCTTGCGATCCGGAATCCCGTCTTCGTCGGTATCGGATTCGGGGATAAGGACAACCTTTTCTGCGAAGTTTCTCCCCTTCAGGCTATAAATACTAATGCAAAAAAATAATAGTATGATAAATCGGTAGATCATTCTTTTTAATTTGACGCAAAAGTACAAAAAGCCTTACAATTATTGAAAAGTATCTTTTTTTCGAAAACGAATTCTATATGAAACGCAAAAAAAGGGAATACTAGGAAAAACCCTCCATTAGCAGGCATTAGTGTAAACTTAACTATTATTTTAGCGTATCATAAACATAAATTTAAATTTCTGTCGTAATTTTCGGAAATTTTTTACCGCTTACCAAAAATACACTCTTTTTTTGAGAAAGACAAGTATCAATAAAAAACCAAAAAAAATCATGCAATTTAATAACGGATTTAGAAATATTAACCCGCTTCGCCTGATTCAGGAATCTTTGTCGCCTATTACTAAGCCACTGATTAAGAGGGTTTTGGGTATATCTCAGTTAGATAAAATCCACGAAGAGATTCACCGCCAGAAAATCAAAGATCCTGCAGAATACGCTGAACTTGTATTGAGAAAACTCAAGATTTATTATACGCTCCCGCCCGAAAGTGAACTTGCTCCTTTGAGAGAGTTGAAAGGGCCCCTTATTTTTATTTCAAATCACCCTTTGGGAGGAGTAGAGGTACTGATTCTTATCCTTTTTATGAGTAAAATCCGAAAGGAATATCACATTCTTACACAAGGATTTGGAGATAATACCGGTGAACTCAAAGAGGTAGTATTAGAAAAAAACAATTCTGGTAATTACGCCAAAGCGAAAGACGTAATTCAATATTTAAGGGATGGAGGCATGCTGACGGTATTTCCCTGTAAAGAAGAAACTACAATGGGAGGAAAAGCCCTTTTCACTGCAAAAAATTGGGATGAAAAAACAGCAAAGTTGGTTTATCTTTCCCGCGCTACCGTTATTCCCGTATTTTTCAAAGGGCACAGCGGATTTATTTATCAGATTTTTGGGATGATGTTTCCCCGAATCAGAGAAAAACTCAAAGCCCGAGAGTTTTTAAATGTAAGTTATAAGGATATAGAATTCAGGGTAGGGAAAAAAATTTCCGCTGACAGGCTGCAAAACTTCGGAAGGAATTTTGATAAAATCAATGAATATCTGAAATCAAAATTATTTCTACTGTCGCTCCACTATGTCCCCGATAGTATTCGGGACACCTTTATTAATGTAGATAATATCGCAGCACTGCCAATGTTTGGTAATTCCGCCCCTGAGGTTAAGCCTATCATCGCTGCATTACCCCATGAAAAAATCGAAAAAGAAATTGAATCCCTTCCAAAAGAAGCCCTGCTCGTGGAGTCAAAACCTTTTCGGGTATATGTACTAAAAAAGGAAGAAGCCCCAGATATTATGCTGGAAATCGGGAGATTAAGGGAGATTACTTTCAGAAATGCAGGCGAAGGTAGCGGGAAAGAGTGTGATGTGGATGCTTTTGATAACCGATACTATCAGCTCGTACTTTGGGATTATGAAAATAAGAAAATTGCGGGAGGCTATCGAATTGGAAAAATTGATGAATTGATACAAACGGGAGATCGGAATCTGGTGTATGTCAATACAATTTTTAGAATAAAAGAGAAACTTCTGAATCAGATTCACCCCGCACTTGAATTAGGGCGGTCTTATATTACCCACGGATATCAGAAAAGCTATCAGCCATTATTACTACTTTGGACGGGAATCTGTCAGTTTATTCTGTTGCCGGAAAATATTAAATACCGCTATCTGATTGGTCCGGTGAGTATTTCTGCGGAGATGAACTCAGTCTCCAAAACGCTGATTGTTCAGTTTTTAGCGAATAATAATCTTGCAGAAGGATTATCCCAAATGGTAGAGGCAAGACACCCTTTCAAAGGAAAGTCCCGTGCGATACAATATTATAATACCTTTTCGCTGGAAGACATTAAAGAAGTCAATGAGGCAATTACAGAATTGGAGGAAGGGGTCGGAGGAATTCCGGTTTTATTCAAACATTATCTGAAAATGGGCGCAAAAATGCTGGCGTTTAATGTAGACCCCGATTTCTCAGATGTATTGGATTGCCTGATGATGACCGATTTGCTTCAAACAGACCGTCATCTTCTTTCCAAATATATGGGAAAAGAAAACATGGAAAGATACCTGAAACATCACAAGGCTTCGTAATCTCCGGGAGAATTTTTCAATTTTGCAGGGCTTCTCGCTGGTTTTTTCTTACCTCAAAGAATAAAAAAGCAAAGACCAAAGTATATTCCAACACGACAAGCAAAATATTTTCTTGGTAAGGTAGCGTATGATAGGTGAAATAAGTTAAAGGGAAAGTCACGCTCCATAAAATGCTGAAACGGTAGCTTGAAAAGGTGAAAAAAGCAATACAAGGAGTGAGATACCACGGATTTACAGTGGTGGAAAAAAAGAGGTAAGCACTTAGTCCCCAGCCACATTGAGTTAAAAAGAGCGAAAAAGGAGATTGATTGTTCCCTTTTTTTATTTTTTCTATATAAAATAACCCTACCAAAAGACAAAGCGGGAGCAAAAAAGGAACTTTTACCAGCCAATTGTAACCGACAATCAGATTGCCCACTGCTTTCAAAAGATAATATATAGAAGCATTGAATTCAAAATGCTTGTAGTATAGGCTCGTACTCTTCAATATGTTTAGAAAAGTATCTGGACTTAGAAAAGGCGAAAACATCAACAGGCAAAACCCGCAAACGATAATTCCATACAAAAGCACTTGCCGGATTCCCATTTTCCGGATTAAAAATACCAAAAACATTAGCGGAATTAGTTTGCTGCAAATCGCAACAGCAAATGCAAAAGCTGAAAGTACCTTCCAAAACCCCTTGAAAAAGGGAACGATTGCGCTTTCCGAAAGCGTCAGTGCATACACTGCACCAAGAATTCCGGTAATCATAAGTGCCTCAAAATGTAGATTACCCGTAAGTTCTGTAATAACTAAGGGATTCAGTGCATACCATAAAATGGTGTGTTTGGGCTGCCGAAATACCCCTGCAATCTTCCATAAAAACCAAATACTCAAAATCTCCGAACCTAAAATGAGGGATTTAATTACAAAAACGGAGCCCCATAGAGAATGAGGAAATAATCCGGCCCCCACTAAGCAAAAAAACTGACCTGCCGGAGGGTAAACGGAATAGTAATCAGGGGAGTTAAGCAAAGGATAAATTTCCCCTAATCCCCAATCTGAAGCGAAGGGTTCTTTTATGAGTTGTGAGGGTAAAGAGAGATAAGGGTTTTGACCATGAATCAGCAATCGCCCATCCCACACAAACCGATAAAAGTCGTCGGAAAGATTAGGAAGAAAGAAAAGCGTGACTACTCTGAAAAAAAGAGCAGAAGTCACCAGCAGTGTCACCCATTCTGAATATTTTCGGGATAAAAATAGCATTAAAAAATACCCGCCAAATAAGCCCGTCATTATGACCCAATACGAATATATCAGGGTTCTATTTAGCGTCATTAGGCCATAATAGCCGGCTAAAGAGAAAAGTAGCAGGATTAAAATCCATATAGTTGGGTTTTTGGAGGGATACATGAAATAATAATATATTGGCTAAGATTTTGTTTTTCCCGCAAATTTATATAAGATTGTGGTCTTTAATACTACATACAGAACTATTTTTATCAGAAATGGAATCAAAAAACGAATTTAAAGCGTCTCTGAGCCTTATGGATGCCACAATGATTGTGGTAGGCTCCATGATTGGAAGCGGGATTTTTATTGTAAGTGCAGATATGTTGCGGAATGTAGGCTCCTCCGGATATTTATTATTAGGTTGGGTACTTACTGGAGTATTGACTCTGATAGCAGCGGTTTCATACGGAGAATTATCAGCAATGTATCCAAAGGCGGGCGGTCAGTATGTCTATCTTAGGGAGGCATATAACCCGTTGATTGGTTTTTTGTACGGGTGGGCTTTTTTTGCGGTGATTCAAACCGGAACGATTGCTGCAGTAGGGGTGGCATTTTCAAAATTCTCGGCATATATTTTCCCGGCGTTGAGTGAAGACGTTTTATTATGGAAACTTCAAACAGGAATGGATGCATGCGGTCAGCCAACCTTTTTCTCAATCAGTGCAGCACAAGTAGTCTCTATCTTATTGGTCGTCGGCTTAACTTTTCTGAATACGAAGGGGGTCAGAAGTGGAAAAATCATTCAGAGTGTTTTTACTTCTACTAAATTACTCTCGCTGTTTGGATTAATCATTTTTGGGTTTATTCTGGCCGCAAAAGCCGAAATCTGGGATGCAAACTGGCTAAATGCTTGGGACGCATTTAAAATTGTACCAAAAGATGCGTGTAATAAATCATTGGGTTTTGATATTCAGCCGATTGTCGGAATGGCTTTGATGGGTGGAATGGCCGCTGCAATGGTTGGTTCTGTTTTTTCAAGTGACGCATGGAATAATATCACTTTTGTCGCAGGGGAAGTGAAAAACCCTCAAAGGAATATAGGGCTCAGCCTGATTTTGGGAACCCTTATCGTAACGGTGATTTATCTTTTGATGAATATGATGTATCTCTCCGTTATTCCATTAGAAAATATAGCACATGCTGCAAAAGATAGGGTTGGAGTCGTTGCTTCCGAAAATATTTTTGGAACAAATGGCACTATAATAATTGCACTGATGATTATGATTTCTACATTCGGTTGCAATAACGGGTTGATTCTTTCTGGCGCAAGGGTTTATTACACAATGGCTAAGGACGGATTGTTCTTTAAGCAAGCGGGAGAATTGAACAAAAACAGTGTGCCCGAATGGGGCTTGTGGATTCAGTGTATTTGGGCTTGCGTCTTATGCCTATCCGGAAAGTACGGGGATTTATTAGATTATGTAGTTTTTGTTGTTTTATTATTTTATATCCTGACCATCGCCGGAATTTTTATTCTACGCATTAAGAAGCCTGAAGCAAACAGACCCTATAAAGCTTGGGGTTATCCCGTTTTGCCTGCACTATACATCATTCTGGCTTTGGGTTTGAGTATTTTGTTGTTTATCTTTAAACCACAGTTTACTTATCCGGGGCTTGGAATTATATTGCTCGGAATACCGATTTATTACATCGCAATCAGAAACCGAAAAACAGAGTAAAAGAAAACAAAAAACGCTACCGAAAGATAGCGTTTTTTGTTTTTATGAAAAAGGCAGGCTTTATCGTTTCGCAATGATATAATTCACTCCGCTGAAGGCTACGCTTCCACCGTTTAGCGGTAAAGCGTTTCTTTGATGTAAAATTCCTGCAACGTGAGGCGTTGCCATAGACGTGCCGGTTAGGGTAGCATAAGTTCCGTTTTTATAGGTAGATAATACGCTTGAGCCTGTAGCGATATAATCTATCGGTCCGGCAGCAGAGGTTTCAAAATTTGAATAAGACGAAGCAAAGGTTTTGTTACACGCCATAGATGCAACGGTAACGATTTTAGCAGCACTCACGCAGGCCGGCTGATAGTTTGCGGCATTCATTGCGCTATTTCCGGCTGCGATTGCTACCCATGTTCCTGTATTGGAAAGGTTCGTGACAGAGGTTCTATAAACAGAGCTCGTAGCACAGTTAGCGCCTGTAAATGGGCCACCCAAACTCAGATTTACCACGTCCCCTGCGATATCATGGGCTGCTACATGGTCAATGCCGGAGATGATAGTAGAAGAAGGAGAGGAGGGGGTGGTACAAGAAGCAAATACTTTTACCGGAACTACCTTTGCACCCGCCGATACTCCTACAACGCCCGAACCATTGTTTTTTGCGGCTGCGGTACCAGCACAGTGTGTGCCATGTCCGTTACAGTCATCGGCTGTGCCGCCCACCTTAGAGATAGCAAAGGGACTTGCGGTCTGTACATTTAAATCCGGATGGTCTAAATCAATACCGGTATCTACAATCCAAATCCAAGTACCTTTGACGCTTCCGTCGGCAAATCCTCCGGCGTTAGTAATTCCGCAGGGTGTAGTCTGAGCCATAGGGGTTTCTAATAACTCTCTCCCAGGGGCAAGCTGAATCTCCACATCCGGCTCAATAGAAAGTACATTGGGGTCTTTTTTTAATGCTTCTACTTCTTCTTCGGTTAGCTCAGCGGCAAATCCGGAGAATGCATGAAAGTAGGTTTGTTTGATTTTTTCGGATTTGATATTATACTTCTGGGTAAAAGCACTAATCAATTGACCGGATTTTTTCGCATTTTCTTCAGAGCTTCTTTGTCTTTCTTCTCGAGTCTG
>WBZP01002188.1_pt1 | contig 20530 bp, 21 predicted proteins | sample 5204301 | NCBI WGS metagenome assembly WBZP01 (sample SAMN12412401, study PRJNA552823) | activated sludge metagenome | isolation source: activated sludge from nitrification reactor of wastewater treatment plant... | place: USA: Pennsylvania | collected 2017
CAGTCATGTAGCGCGGATCAAGCTTACCGAACATCTCGGTCAATGCGAGCCCGTCGGCCACATTGGCAACAGAATGGTTGCTTGTGAACGCGTCGAGAAGTGTCGGCCTTGTTTCCATGCCCACGGTCAGTGTGATGCCAGGATACTTGAGGGCAATCTCGGAGACTCCGTCCCCGACCGATTCCATCCGCAAGATCTTGCTGTCGACCCACTCGCCGAATTGAGAAAGACTATGCTCCGTGACAGAAGCAGTCGGGCTGCCTGGAAAGGCTAGCGGAGCCGCATAGAATGCGACCGCATTGACCGTGACAACATCATCGAACGTGTCGGGAAACAGTCGCTGTGCCAACATTGCGAGATGTCCGCCGAGACTATGCCCCGCCAAGTCAATTTCCTTGCCGCTGCTCAGAAGGGCAGCCCCAGTCCCAATTCCCGTGTCGGCAAGAAGTTTGACTTTGAAGGCGTCGAAGTCGCTCGTATCCGACGGATCGGACCAATCGGATTCCCCGCCGAGGAGTTCATAGAGATTGAGGACTTCTGCTTCGCTGTAATTTACCGCCACACCACCTGCTGTCTGCAACTGCTTGACGTAGCGATAGAGCCCGAGAGCCTGAGGTTTGGCGAAGCCTACGGTGCCAATCTGGAGATCCGTGAGCAAGAGGTCGCGCGGAGCATCGGTCTCAAATTCAGTACCGGCAAAACCAAGTACCAGCCGATTGGGGTTGCTCCTGTCCTGAAAAAGCGTGGCGCTGAAGCCCCCGGTAGCGAGGGTATGTTCGTCGCGGAATTGGTTGAGTACGCGGTAACGGTTGGTGAAATCTACTGCTTGGTTTTCGGCGAATCCGCCGTTGGGAGAAGATTCGAGGAGGGTTTTCGTTTGCCTAATGGCCGACTCGTTGTCCGAATAAATGGCAGGCTTGTTCAACAGAGCGTATGACGCCTGGGCAAGCTGAACATATTCCTTCAGTTCGGTTGTGCTCATCATGATCGTCTGCTTTTCCTATTTCAGAATAAGCTTTACTAAAGGTTCATAGTGAAGAATAGGCGTATCAGGCCGTCGCTGATCCGGGCATCGCCAAGTAGGCAATGCATCGGGATATTGAATTCCGGTCCACCAATGCACAATTTCCGTGTATTTTGCAAAAAGCTCTCCGCCTTTGCTCAATCGTGTTTCCTTGCGCGTGCCATGCGGAATACTGGCTTCATATTCGCGAATCTCGTAGATGCTTGCATCCCACGACGTCCCCCTCGATTCAGGAAATGTGTAAGGTCCTTCTTTATCGGCAGCATGGGTCATGCTTTGCTGTCCCGCACGCGGATTGGGGGCGGCGGTAATCGCAACATAGTTCCGCACTTCTTTACCGTTGCCACTACTTTCGACAGACATCGACTCAACAACTTGTAATGCAGGAAAGTACAACGATATTAGCGTCTTGGCGTCACCCCTGTCATAATTGTTTCCTACCAATCGAATCCGATCCGCCTTTTCTGGTTGCATCACCACCCTCAACCCGCCTTCCGCCGCGCACATGTGTTCGTGCTCGTGCTTAATGACGAAGTAATTCCAGCAGTACAAGACTGCCGGGATCGGCAGCAATGCCCAAAGCCATAGACGCGTCTTCCAAGTCTTGCTGGCAATCCCGATAGCAATAAAGGCCACCGGGTGCAAGGCTGCAAGCAGGTAAAAGAGTAGCCAACTCATTGCGAGCCCTCCTTGGTAGACGCGATGACTTGGCTCAGGTATGTGCTGTCCATACGGCTGCCCTTCGCTGCGCGACTTGGCTCGCATTTAGGACGTCAACCTCGTTCCAACCACGCCGAGGGTGTAGCCGTTGAATGGCACCGGGCATTTCAGATCCGCACATAAGCACTTCTAACCACGCCACCAACGGCCATGGATCATTGGAGCCCTCAGCGTCTGTCCACACGAATGAATGCTCGCTTCGGCACCCGCAAGCTAAATTCGCCCGCCTGCGCAATAAGCCGCCAAGCCAGTGCCGGAACCTTGCCAGCTGCATGATCTCTTGCAAATATGCCGGAAGGCTTAAGACCGACGATAGAGCCCGGTCACGCGATGAGCCGCCAAGGTCCCTGATTGGCGGGCGCATCAACACCGCGGCGCCCCGGGGCCCCAAGGGGTCAAAGCCATTTCGCTTCCCATTCGCATATCTGTCCTCGCCCATTCTCAGATTCCGAATCTTCGTTGTTCAGACTACACCCGCCGCGCACGATCGCGATTCGTCCTCGCGATTATTTGGAAAGTTGATGCCTAGACAATACTGGGAGCATGATCCTTTGTAAATCCAACGAAAGTCATAGGCGTGACGGTATGGGTCAATTGGTGCAAGGCGGCTATAGCGTCAGGCTGGGTCGGGGCGTCTCGCGATACGGCTTTCCGCCGTTCCGCGCTCTACCGGAGCCACCGCAATCTTCAGAACATGGGAAGATCGTGCCACCGAAACAGAACCGGCCACAATGCCTTAGCATGTGCTGTTGGGCAGTGGTGGCCCGTTCAATAACCGCAGGACAGTTTCGCCATGAGCTTCCATTTTCTGCAAAGCCTGTTCAACCCGCAAAGCATTGCCGTGATCGGGGCAAGTGCGCGCCCACAGCGGATCGGCAACGTGCTGATGCGCAACCTGCTGGCCGGCGGATTTGGCGGCGTGATCATGCCGGTTAACCCGATGCGGAGCGCCGTTGCCGGCGTTCTGACCTACCCCAGTGTCGCCGCCCTGCCGCACACGCCCGACCTGGCGATCATCTGTACTCCGGCGGCGACGATTCCGGCCCTGATCGAGGATCTGGGGCGTCGCGGCACCCGCGCCGCGATCATCATGGCCGGCTATCTGTCTACCCGGCACAACCGCGAAGGCCGGCCGCTGGGTGATGTCATTCTTGAGACCGCGCGCCGCCACGGGATACGCCTGCTCGGTGGCGGGACGCTGGGAATGCTGGTGCCGAAAGCGGGGATCAACGCAACGTTTTCTCAGGTGCGAGTGGAGCCGGGCAAGCTCGGTTTCGTTTCCCAGTCGGATGCTGTCGGCACCATGGTTTTGGACTGGGCATTGCCGAAGAAGGTGGGCTTCTCGCACTTTGTTTCGCTGGGAGACGCGCTGGACATCGGCTTCGGCGAAGTCCTCGATTTTCTCGCCAGTGATCCGGATACCCAGGCCATCCTGCTCTATATCGAATCGATTCGCGACCGGCGCAGCTTCATGGCGGCGGCGCGCGCGGCGGCGCGCAACAAGCCGGTGGTGGCGATCAAGGCCGGTCGCGCGCCGCACGGCCGGGTGCCGGGAAGCATGGAACCGGCATTGCCCGACACGTCGCGCCTGATCAGCAACGATGACGTCTTCGATGCCGTGTTGCGTCGCGCCGGCATCCTGCGCGTCGAACATCTCGACGAACTGTTCGGCGCCGTGGAAACCGTGATGCGCTCGCGGCCGATGAGCGGCAGCCGCCTGGTGGCCATCAGCAATGGCGGAGGCGGCGGCATCATGGCCGAGGACAGCCTGTATCTCGGCGGCTATACCCTGCCGACGCTCGACGCGCAGACCGTGGCGCGGCTGCGGCGCAGCCTGCCGACGAGCTGGGATGGCCGCAATCCAATCGACATCCAGGTCGACGCCAGCGCCTCACGCTACGCAGCGGCGCTGACGGCGCTTGGCGAAGAGCGTGCGGCCAACGCCATACTCGTGATGCACACGCCCAATGCCTTATGCAGCAGCAGCGAGATCGCCGAGGCGGTAATCACGGCCGCGAAGACCCTTACCTGCAACTTGTTGACCTGCTGGATCGGCGACGAGAGCGTCGCCGCCGAGCGCGCGCGATTCATCGACGCCGGCGTTCCGACCTTCTCGACGCCGGGACACGCGGCCCGCGCCTTCCTGCACATCGACCATCATCGCCTGGCGCGCGAGTTGCTGATGCAGGTTCCGCCGTCGATCTCCAGCAACTTCACACCCGATGTGGATGGCGCGCGCAGGGTGATCCGGGAGGCGCTGAACGCAGGCAGGACGCAGCTCGGCGAGGCGGAGTCGAAAGCGATCCTCTCCTGTTTCGGCGTTCCGGTGGTGCCGAGCCACGCTGCCGCGGATCCACAGCAGGCGGCGCAAGTCGCGCAGCGCATCGGCTTTCCCGTGGCGCTGGCCGTTATGTCTTGCGACTTGCGGCGCAAATGGGACATCGGCGGCGTCGCCCTGAACCTGGAAACGGCCGAGGCCGTGGCGGCCGCCGCGCGCGGCATGATCGAGCGGGCGCGGATCAAGTGTCCCGAGGTGACCATCAGCGGCTTCAACCTTCAGGCCATGCTGCCGCGCGGCCAGGCACGGCAACTGCTGATCAGTGTCGTCACCGATCCGCTGTTCGGGCCGCTGATCGTTTTCGGCGAAGGCGGCCGCGCCGCCGGACTTTACCGGGGCATGTCGGTGGGATTGCCGCCGCTGAACCTGCCGCTGGCGCACGACCTGATCGGCCGCAGTGGCGCGGCGGCATTGCTCGAGGCCTACGGCGGCGACCCGGCGGCGGATCGCGACGCGATCGCGCTGGCGCTGACCAAGGTTTCCCAATTGCTGGTCGATCTGCCGGAGATCGTCGAACTCGACATCAATCCGCTGTTCGCCGACGACAAGGGACTGACGGCCGTCGACGCGCATATCAGGTTGTCGGATGCACCGGTCGATCCGCATCGCTTCGCGATCCAGCCCTATCCGAAGGCTCTGGAGGAACAGGCTAGCCTGCGCAACGGCCGCCCGGTGTTGTTCCGCCCGATACGTCCGGAAGACGAAGCGGCGCATTACGTCTTCCTGTCGCACCTGAGCGAACAGGATCTGGTCTACCGCTTCTTCCATTACGTCAAGCATATTCCGCGGCGCGACATGGCCCGGCTGACGCAAATCGACTACGACCGCGAAATGGCCTTCATCGCCAGCGCCCAAGGCGAGGATGGCGAAGCCGAAACTCTCGGCGTGGTGCGCATCGTTGCCACACCCGACAACCACTCCGCCGAATTCGCCATCATCATTCGCTCGGACATGAAGGGACAGGGCCTTGGATCCGCCCTCCTGAAGAAGATCATCAAGTATTCCCGCGAGCGCGGCATCCGCATATTCAGCGGCGACGTGATGTACGACAACCAGCCGATGCTGGACCTGCTCAGGGCTTTCGGCTTCAAGTTGGGCCGTAGCGAAGAAGCGGGTATCGTACGGTGCACGCTCGATCTCCAGCCCGTGCCGGCGCAGGAGTGATCGCGCGCGGGTGGTTTTTCGCCCAAACAGTCGGCGTCGTATTCCATGACTCGTACTCACTGATTCTGCTCCGGCACGACGCTGTCGCAAGAAATTTAGTCTCTCTGTGACTTCTGTGGTTGGCCGGCGCGGCCGTCGGGCACAATGCGCGAATCGACCGCGTTTCGAGAAAGGACAGAAACCATGCCCAGCCAGCGCATAGCCTTCACAGGCAGCCAGGGTAGCTTGCTCGCGGGAAGGCTCGATACGCCGGAGACGACGCCAGTGGCATGGGCGGTTTTTGCCCATTGTTTTACCTGTTCCAAGGACAGCAAGGCCGCCACCTATGTCTCGCGCGCGCTGGCGGAAGCCGGATTTGGCGTGCTGCGGTTCGACTTCACGGGCCTCGGGGGAAGTGGTGGCGACTTCGCCAATACCAACTTCAGCGCCAACGTCGACGACTTGGTGGCAGCGGCGGACTGGCTGCGCGCGGAGCACGGCGCACCGATGCTGTTGATCGGGCACTCTCTCGGCGGCGCGGCGGTGCTCGCCGCGGCCCACCGCGTGCCCGACGGCATGGCGGTGGCGACATTGGGCGCGCCGTTTGATCCGGGACACGTCACAAGTCAGTTCGCCGATGAACTCAAGCTGATCGAAGCCAAGGGCCAGGCCACGGTGGAACTGGCCGGGCGATCCTTTGCCATTCGGCGCGAATTTGTCGAGGATCTGGTTGGCCAGTCACTAACCAATCGCATTCGGGAACTGCACCGTCCCTTGCTGGTGCTGCATTCGCCCATCGACCAGCTTGTGCCAGTAGACAACGCAAGGGGGATCTTCGAGGCGGCGCGACACCCGAAATCATTTGTATCCCTGGACACTGCCGACCATTTGCTCGACAAACCCGCCGATGCGAGATATGCCGCTGGAGTGATCGCCGCCTGGGCCCGACGCTACCTGCCTGCCCTGGAGGAAGAAAGCAAGGCCGGGGAAAGGGATGCCACCGGCAGTGGCGGAGCCGTGCAGGTGGCCGAACGCGGCACCGGAACGTTTACGGTCGCGATCAGCGCGGGACGGCACACCTGGCTGGGCGATGAGCCCGCATCGGTGGGAGGCGACGATCTTGGACCGAGTCCCTACGACATGCTGACGGCGGCGCTGGGCGCCTGCACGGCGATGACGCTGCGCATGTACGCGCGGCAGAAGAAGTGGCCGCTGGAGAACGTCCGGGTTGCGCTCAAGCACTCAAAGGTCCATGCCAGCGATTGCGCGGAATGCGAAACCCGCAGCGGCAAGATCGACCGCATTGAACGCGAGGTATACATCGACGGGGCGCTCGACGCAGAGCAGCGTTCGCGATTGCTGGAAATTGCCGACAAGTGTCCGATTCACCGCACGCTTCATGCGGAGGTCGAGGTGATCACGCGGATCGGCGCAGTCGCCAGACCGTGAGGAAACGACTCGCCGAAGGCGAGTGCCATGTCCCCGGCCGGCCGCCGTCAAGCAGGATTCCTCGTCGCTCGAATTCGCATCGTGGGTCCCGCTCCCCGCTCCGGCATCCGAAACCGGACCGGCCGCCGACCGCCACGCAACGATAGGGCAATGGCCGCTGGCAGAATCCTGGCGATCCGGCTAGCATTCGGAGTCGATTTCTGAAATGGACCCCATGCCGATGAACGAATCCAAAGCCAAAATCCTGGTCGTCGACGACGACCTGCGCCTGCGCCAACTGCTCGAACGCTATCTCTCCGACCAGGGCTTCGCGATCAAGGCCGTGCCGGACGCGCCGGGCATGGACCGCGCGCTGGAACGGGAGTTGTATGACCTGATCGTGCTCGACCTGATGCTGCCGGGCGAGGATGGTCTGGCCATCTGCCGCCGGCTGCGCGGGGCGTCCAACCCGGTGAGCATCATCATGCTGACGGCCAAGGGCGACGAGGTGGATCGCATCGTCGGCCTCGAAGTCGGCGCCGACGACTACCTGCCGAAGCCCTTCAATCCGCGCGAGCTGGTGGCGCGCATCCATGCGGTGCTGCGCCGCCGCGCCGCGCCGCCGCCGCCGGGCGCCCCCGCGATCGTCGAAGAAAGCGTGAGTTTCGGCAATGTCCGCGTAAACCTGGCGACGCGGGAACTGGAACGCGAAGGCGTGACGACGCTGCTCACTTCGGGCGAGTTCGGCCTGCTACGCGTCCTGCTGGAGCGCCCGCGCCAGCCGATGAGCCGCGACAAGCTGATGGAACTGGCGCGCGGGCGCGAGTACGAGGTGTTCGACCGCGCGATCGACGTGCAGATTTCCCGCCTGCGCAAGCTGGTCGAGGAGGATCCCGGCAAACCGCGCTACATCCAGACGGTGTGGGGCTTTGGCTACGTCTTCGTGCCGGACGGCAAGAAGCACGAATGAGGCTGTTGCCGCGCTCGCTGCTGTGGCGCACCTTCCTGTTCGTCGCGCTGCTGATGGTGTTGTCGATGGCGGCCTGGTTCGCCATCTTCAGCACCTATGAGCGCGAGCCGCGCGCCCGGCAACTGGCGCAAACCCTGGTCAGCATCGCCAACCTGACGCGCGCCGCGCTGATTTCCGCGCGGCCACAGGCGCGCCGCGAACTGCTGCGCGACCTGTCCGTGCGCGAAGGCATCCATGTCTATCCGGCGGACCCGACGGACCGCGTGGAAGCCCTGCCCGACCGCGCCTTTCTGCGCCGGGTCGAGGAACTGGTGCAGGAGCAGCTCGGACCGAACACCCGCCTGAGCCTGGACCGCGAAGGCGAGCGGGCGCTGTTCGTCAACTTCCGCATCGACGACAGCGACGAAGGCAACTACTGGCTAGCGCTGCCGCGCGAGCGTATCGAGCGGGTGTTTCCGCTCAGCTGGCTGGGCTGGGGCGTCGCGACGCTGCTGCTGTCGCTGGTAGGCGCCTGGCTCATCGTGTACCGCGTGGCGCGACCGCTCAAGGCGCTGCAGCAGGCGGCGCACCAGATCGGCGCCGGCGAGGCCCCGCCGCGCCTCGACGAGAGCGGGCCGACCGAACTGGCGACGGTCGCCCACGCCTTCAATCAGATGAGCGCCGCGCTGGCGCAGATCGACCAGGATCGCGCGATGATTCTTGCCGGCATTTCGCACGACCTGCGCACGCCGCTGACGCGCCTGCGAATGGGCATCGAAATGGCCGGCGACGAAGGCCTGCGCGAAGGCATGACGGCCGATGTCGAGGAAATGGACAAGACCATCGGCCAGTTCCTCGATTTCGCCCGCTCCGAGGGCGGCGAAGCGCCACAGGACACCGAAGTCGCCGCCTTGCTCGACGAACTTGCTGCCCAGTACCGGCGGCGCGGATTCCCGGTGCAGGTCATGCCCACTGCCGGGTCGTCGGCGCGGACTTCTGCCGCGGCGCTGCCGACGCGGCCGCAAGCGCTGCGGCGAGCCGTCAGCAACCTGATCGACAACGCGCTGTGCTATGCCGGCGGCGAGTCCCCGGTGCAACTCGCATTTGGGGCCGCCGCCGAGGAGTTCAGCATCGAAGTGCGCGACCGCGGCCCCGGCATTCCCCCGCAGGATGTCGAGCGCATGAAGCGTCCGTTTGCCCGTCTGGATGCCGCTCGCAGCAACACCTCCGGCGCCGGGCTGGGGCTGGCCATCGTCGATCGCATCGCGCGTTCCCACAACGGCCGCCTGGAACTGTTGCCGCGAGACGGAGGAGGACTGATCGCGCGTCTTGCGCTGCCGCGGCCCAAGGCGCCCGCCGCATCATGAGCCAGCCTGCGACTCACTATTCGCTGCTCGGCGGCGAGCTTGCCGTGCGCCGCCTGGTGCAGCGCTTCTACGAACTGATGGACACCCTGCCAGAGGCCTACGGCATACGCAAGCTGCATGCCGCCGACCTGTCCGGCGCCGAGCAGAAGCTGTTCATGTTCCTTTGCGGCTGGCTCGGCGGCCCGCAACTCTATGTCGCGAAGTTCGGCCACCCGCGGCTGCGCGCGCGGCACCTGCCTTTTCCGATCGGCGACGACGAAGCCGCCCAGTGGATGCTGTGCATGCGCCAGGCGATGGCCGAAGTCATCGCCGACGAAGATTTGCGGGTATCGCTGGACCGGGCATTCGACGATCTGGCGCGGCACATGCGCAATCGCGACACGCGGCCGGCGTGACGCGATTGGTCAAAGATCGCTGCTGGCGTAATCGCGGCGCAAGGCCAGCGCGTGACGGTGGCGCGCCATCAGCCGCGGATCGGTGACGATGACGCCTATCGTCTCGCCGATCACCATCACCACGCCGAGCACAGGCAGCACCAGCATCAGGCCGGAGACGCCGGCCACCGCGCCGCCGACGAAGATCATCAGCACGGTGACCAGGGGATGCAGTTCGAGGCTCTTGCCAATGGTCAGCGGCATATACACGAAGTCGTCGAGCATGCGCACGACGACGAACAGCACGATGGCCCAGTAGGCGACCGACGGCGTGTCGGGAAAGTCGGTCGCCGCCACCAGCACCACCAGCAGTCCGCCGACAATCGAGCCGACATAGGGAATCCATGCCAGGCCCTGAAAGTAGGCGCGCGAGGTGTAATCGATTTCATGCAGCAGATACAGCGTTTTCTCGAAAAACGCGTTGGGCACCGCGCCGCCGAGAAAGCGCTGGAAGCGGCGACCGTCGCGCAGGAAGAAGAAGGCGAGGAACGGCGCCAGCATCAACGAAGGCGCCCAGGCCAGGATGCCCACCAGGATCGGCTCGACATGGTCGGCAAGGCTGTCGGCGCTTTGCGCCAGCCGCGCCGCGGCATTGTCCGCCACGTGCGCCCGCGCCAGCGTCGGCCAGTGCGCCTCGAGCGCGCGCAGGGAGCGGTCAAGCAGTTGCGCGCCAGCCTTGCTGTAGGCGTCGACGATGTCCTGCCAGCCCGCGATGTGCCGGGCGACCCAGGGCGCCAGCGCCACGCCGACGATTACCATCACCGTGACAAATCCCAGCGTGACGCAACTGGCTGCCGCATCGCGACTCATGCCGCGATAGATCAGCACCTGCATCGGCGGGTAGAGGAAGTAATAGAGGATCAGCGCCAGCAGGAAGGGCACCACCAACCACAGAATTTTCTGGAACAGGAACAGCAGCAGGCAAGTGGTCGCGATGATCGACGCCCAGACGATGGGGCCGGAGCCGGGTTCGCCCTCTTCGAGCGCGAAGGTCGCCGGTGCCGGGTCGCTCATCACAGATGTTGGTGGGCGCCGGCGGCCAGCGCCATGGTGCGCATGCGGGCGCCCAGATGGCGCGCCAGTTCGCGCGAGATCTTGGAAGCAATGCGCGCGTGGGTGTCGAGCAGTCCGACAAAATCATCGCGAAAGAACACGATCAGCTGGCAGGCCGTGGCTGCCCGCGCCTGTGCCGAACGCGGCGAATTGTCGAGCAGCGCGAGTTCGCCAAAAAAGGTTCCCGGGCCAAGCTGGGCCACGCGGCCGGCATCGCCCTGCCCCTGGCGGCAGATCAGCACTTCGCCGGAGGCGACGATGTAGATCGCCTGGCCCTCTTCGCCCTCATCGAATATCACCTCGCCCTCGAGGTACTCGCGCTCATGCAGCAGGCCGTCGACAATGCGCAGTTCGGCCGGCGCCAGATTGACGAACAGGCTGAGGCTGCGCAGGCGTTCAAGGCGCGGAGAGTTTTGTCGCGGGCGAAACAGGTTGACCACGGGCATGGGCTCCCAGCAGAGTTGGGTTGCGGCGACTTCATGGCGCCGACACCTCTGAAGTGACCGGATTCTAATTCATTCACATACCCCGTTCGCTTTGCCGAGCGGAAAGCTCGACAGCGACTGGTAACTCGCCGGCGCGGGGTGCAAATGACTTTCGACCAATTCGAACCCGCCGACTCGCCAGCGAACGGGGCTTGCCAGCCGCGGCAGCGATGCGCGCCGGACCCCGCGCGCCAGGGTGACATGCGGCATTGCGACGGAAGCCGCGCGATCCAGGCCGAAGCCGGCGGCACCGAGAGCGGCGGCCAGAGCCTCGCCAAGGCGAAGGAGCGGCGCCGGCGCCTGCTGGCAGCCGGCCCACAGGATGCCGTTGCGCGGCCAGAAGCCGAGGCGGTCGAGGCTCAGATCGAACGCCTCGGCGTACAGTTCGTGGCCGATGGTTTCGAGCAGCTTGATCCGCTCCGGCGATACCGCGCCGACAAAGGCCAGCGTCAGATGCAGCGCGGCCGAGCGGGTCGGCCGGCCCCCGCCGGCCGCCGCCAGTTCCTGCGCCAGGGCCGACAAACGGCAGGTCGCTTCCTTGTCGGGCCACAGCCCAAAGAAGACCCGCCGCGAACGCGGCTCGGTCATCCGACCGGCGTCGCGGCAACCAGAAGCACGACGGCATGCGCCGCGATGCCTTCGCCGCGCCCCTCGAAACCCAGTCGCTCGTTGGTCTTGCCCTTGATATTGACGGCGTCGACGGCAACGCCCAGGTCGGCCGCAATGTTGGCGCGCATCGCCGCGACATGGGGCGCAATGCGCGGCGCCTGGGCGATGACGGTCGCGTCGACGTTGCCCACCTGCCAGCCGGCGGCGCGCACGGCTTCCATCGCCCCGCGCAGCAGGCTGCGGCTGTCCGCTCCGTGCCACTTCGAATCGCTGTCCGGGAACATGCCGCCGATGTCGCCCAGGCCGGCGCCGCCGAGAACCGCGTCGGTGATCGCGTGCAGCAGCGCATCGGCATCCGAATGACCAAGCAGGCCCTGGGGGTACGGAATGCGCACGCCACCAAGAACCAGCTCGCGGCCCGGCGCCAGAGCATGTACGTCGTAGCCCTGTCCTACGTGAAAGGGGATGCTCATGGGTGGATTCCTCTTACGCCGCTACCTCGCCGGGTCCCGCCATGCCGCGCGGGCTATCGCCAGCAGCTGTGCCACGACCGCGGCGCGACTCGGCGGTCATCTCGGGTCGAATTTTGGGGAGTACTTCGCCAGAAACGGTTTCATCCGCAGATCTTCCTTGATGACGTGGTTGATCAGCCAGTCGCGCAACATGTTCGTGAAGCGTTCCACCGATTCCGTGGTCCATCCGCCGCCGAGCTCCCGCCTGAGCTGATCCAGCCTTTCGAGCAATGCACCGTGCGATTCGTGGAGACGGTCGACATGGGCGTAGCCGGCGGCCGCAGCGATCTTCTCTTCGGCCGCGAAATGAGTCCGCGAATACCTGGACAGGTCTTCGAGCCCGTCCGTCAGACCGGTACGGTCCATGTTCTTCAAGCCGTCTTCAACCCGGTTGATGATGTCGATCAGATACTTGTGATCGGAATCGATCAGATCATTGCCGACGCTCAACTGCTCCCGCCATTCCAGACTCATTAGCCGCCTCGATCAGTCCACCAATGGTTGAAATCCCGGCCTAGCCCAGTTCCTCCATGCGCAGCCGGATCACCGCCTTCTTCACGACCGGCAGGGCCTCAATCTTGGCTATCGCGGCGTCGATGTTCTTCTCCCGCGTGACATGGGTCAGCATGATGATGTCGGTCTGCGACTCGCCTTCGCCCGGCTCGCGCTGAATCATCGCGTCGATGGAAATCTGCTGGTCGGCGAGGATGCGCGTGATGTCGGCCAGCACGCCCGGCTTGTCTTCGACCCGCAGGCGCAGGTAATAGCTGGTTTCCACCTCGGACAGCGGCAGGATCGGCGTGTCCTCGACCGCGCCGGGCTGGAAGGCCAGATGCGGCACGCGATGTCCGGGATCGGCCGTATGCATCCGCGTGACATCGACCAGGTCGGCGATGACCGCCGAGGCGGTCGGCTCGGCGCCCGCTCCCTTGCCGTAGTACAGCGTCGCGCCGACGGCGTCGCCCTGCACCAGCACGGCGTTCATCGCGCCTTCGACGTTGGCGATCAGGCGCTTGGTCGGGATCAGCGTCGGATGCACGCGCAGTTCCACGCCGGCGTTGCCGTTCAACTGGCGCCGGCGGGTAATCCCGAGCAGTTTGATCCGGTAGCCCAGCTGCTCGGCGTACTTGATGTCGTCGGCTTCGAGCCGGGTGATGCCCTCGACGTAGGCCTTGTCGAGCTGCATCGGTATGCCGAAAGCCAGTGCCGACAGGATGGTGATCTTGTGCGCCGCGTCGATGCCTTCGATATCGAAGGTCGGATCGGCCTCGGCGTAGCCCAGGCGCTGCGCCTCCTTGAGCACCACGTCGAACGGCAGGCCCTTGTCGCGCATCTCGGACAGGATGAAGTTGGTGGTGCCGTTGATGATGCCGGCGATCCACTGGATGCGATTGGCGGTGAGCCCTTCGCGCAGCGCCTTGATTATCGGCACGCCACCGGCCACCGCGGCCTCGAAGGCGACCATGACGCCCTTGTCGTGGGCGGCGGAGAATATTTCGTTGCCATGGGTGGCGAGCAATGCCTTGTTGGCGGTCACCACGTGCTTGCCGTTGGCGATGGCGCGCAGCACCAGTTCCTTCGCGACGCCGCAGCCGCCGATCAGCTCGATGACGATATCGATCTCGGGATCGGCGATGACGGCGAAGGCGTCGTCGGTCAGTTGCGCGCGGCCGGCGGTGACCTGCCGCGCCAACTCGAGATTCTTGTCCGCCACCTTGGTGATGCGGATCGGGCGTCCCGCCCGCCGGGTGATTTCGGCTTCGTTGCGTGCCAGGACGTTGAACGTGCCACCGCCGACCGTGCCGATGCCGAGAAGTCCTGCGTTGATGGGTTTCATTGCAAAGTTTTCCTGAAGCAGAAGGAGGGAATCACCAGCCCATGGCGAAAGTAGAAGCGATGCGCAGCGCTGCGCTGGGTTCCGGAATCCAGCGCCAGCACATCGCAATCAAGTTCCCGGGCCTGGCGTTCCAGATGTTGCAACAAAGTCGCGCCGATGCCCCGCGAGCGATGTGCCGCATCCGTCACCAGATCATCGACGTAAAGCCGGCGGCCCTCGCAGGTGTTCTCGATCACGCGCCACACGGCGACGCCTCGCACCGCCGCATTTTCGGTGACCAGGCTCATGCGGGCGCCGTTGGCGAACACCGCGCGCAGCCGGGCGCCGTAGTCGGCCGGCAAGTCGGCGCGCAGCTGACGGTGAACCGCTTCTGCGCGGCCCAGCCATTCCGGTTCCACCACCTTGCCGTCGCTGTCCGTCACGTCGACCACGCGCGTTTCACTTGCCATGGCGCTTGCGATAGCTTTCGAGAAAGCGTGCGATGCGCCCGATCGCGTCGCGCAGATCGTCCTCGTGGGGCAGGAAGACCAGACGGAAGTGGTCGGGGTGGGGCCAGTTGAAACCGGTCCCCTGCACCAGCAGCACCTTTTCCGCCATCAACAGCTCCGCGATGAATTCCTGGTCGTCGATGATCGGATAGACCTTCTGATCGAGGCGCGGAAACATGTACAGCGTCGCCTTGGGCTTGACGCAAGTAACGCCGGGAATGGCATTGATCAGTTCGTACGCCACGTCGCGCTGATGGCACATGCGCCCACCCGGCGCCACCAGGTCGTCGATGCTCTGGTAGCCGCCCAGCGCGGTCTGGATGCCCCATTGGCCCGGAACGTTGGCGCACAGCCGCATCGAGGCCAGCATGTCGAGGCCGTCGATATAGTCGCGGGCATGCTTCTTTTCGCCGGAAACGATCATCCAGCCCGATCGATAGCCGCAGGAGCGGTAGTTCTTCGACAGCCCGTTGAAGGTGATCGTCAGCACGTCCTCCGACAGCGCCGCGACCGAACTGTGCGTCGCCCCGTCATAGAGCACCTTGTCGTAGACCTCGTCGGCATAGATGATCAGATCGTTCTGGCGGGCGATTTCGACCATCTCCCGCAGCAGGTCGTCCGGATACAGGGCCCCGGTCGGATTGTTGGGATTGATGATGACCAGCGCCCGCGTCTGCGGCGTGATCTTGGCGCGGATGTCGTTCAGGTCCGGCAGCCAGCCGGCGTCCTCGTCGCACAGGTAGTGGCGCGGCGTCCCGCCGGAGAGGCTCACCGCCGCGGTCCACAGCGGGTAGTCGGGCGCCGGCACCAGCACTTCGTCGCCGTTGTCGAGCAAAGCGTTCATCGCCATCACGATCAGTTCCGAGACGCCGTTGCCGATGTAGATGTCCTCGATGGTGACGCCCTTGATATGCTTCTGCTGGGTGTAGTGCATCACCGCCTTGCGCGCCGAGAAGATGCCTTTCGAATCGACGTAGCCGGACGCCCCGGGCAGGTTGCGAATCATGTCCTGCTGGATTTCCTCGGGCGAATCGAAGCCGAAGGCGGCCAGATTGCCGATGTTCAGCCTGATGATCTTGTGGCCTTCCTCTTCCATCTGCTTGGCACGGGCGAGCACCGGCCCGCGTATGTCGTAGCAGACGTTGTTGAGCTTGGCCGACTTGCTTACGGGCTGCATGGGCAACCGTCCTTTCTGCATGATGCCGGCCGGATCGGCCCGCAGCGAAAAAGTTATAATGTTACCGAAGCCCATGCTGCGCCGCAAATGCAGAATTGGCGCGGCTTTCCGGCCCCTTGGCCATTGTCATGGCCGTGTCGGGTCCGCTACCGCCACCGCCGCCTTTTCAGCCGCCCAGATGAAGCTGCATTCTGCCAACACCGCCGGCCTGCATTCGATCACTGCCTATGATGCCCAGCACATCGCGGTGAATGGGCGCCGCCTGACCAAGAGCTTCCTGCTGACGCCGCAACGCGTGATCGAAGACTGGCCGCCGACTTCCTTCGACACGCTGACCGAAGCGGATCTCCATGCCGTGGCGGCGCTGGCCTGCCCCATCGTGCTGCTGGGCACCGGCTTGCGCCAGCGCTTTCCCGCCCCGGCCCTGCTGCGCTCGCTGATCGAACGGCGCATCGGCGTCGAGGTGATGGACAGCCATGCCGCCTGCCGCACCTACAACATCCTGATGGCCGAAGGGCGCGAGGTTGCCGCCGCATTGATCATCGAGTGCGCCCGTTGAGCGCGCTGCGTCGCGGTCCCTTGTTCGGCCTGGTGATGGTTTTCGCCCTGGCCTGGTTCGGCACGCTGGAGCAGCGCCGCCTGATCAATCCCGACGAAGGCCGCTATGCCGAGATTCCGCGCGAAATGGTGGCGACCGGCGACTGGCTGACGCCGCGCCTGAACGGTATCAAGTACTTTGAAAAGCCGCCCCTGCAATACTGGGCCACGGCCACGGCCTTCGTCGCGTTTGGCGAGCATCACTGGACGGCGCGGCTGTGGCCGGCGCTGACGGGGTTTCTTGGCGTGCTGGCGACGGCCTGGGCCACGGCCATGTTGTTCAGTCCGCCGGCCGGCCTGATCGCCGGCGCGGTGCTGGGCGGCAGCGTGATGTGGAACGTGATCGGCCATGTCAACACGCTGGACATGGGCGTCAGTTTCTTTCTGGCGGGCGCGGTGTTCGCCCTGTGCCTGGGACAGCGCGACGAAGCCGCCCAAAGCGGCGACTCGCGCGCCGCGCGCCGCTGGCAGGACACCGGCTGGGTGCTGCTGGCGCTGGCGATCCTCTCCAAGGGCCTGATCGGACTGGTGCTACCGGCGGCGACCGTCGTGCTGTACGCACTGTGGCAACGCGACTGGGGCCTGATTGCGCGCATTCGCCCGCTGCGTGGCCTGTTGATCATGCTGGCGATCACCGCGCCATGGTTCATCGCGGTCTCGCTGGCCAATCCCGAATTTGCCCATTTCTTTTTCATCCACGAGCATTTCGAGCGCTTCCTGACGAAAGCCCACGGGCGCTATCAGCCGATCTGGTATTTCGTCCCGATCCTGCTGCTGGGCATGCTGCCGTGGCTCGGCAGCCTGGCGCAGGGCATCGCCGGCGCCTTCCTACGCCTGCCCGGCCAGCGCTTCCAACCGCAGCGCTTCCTGCTGGTGTGGGTCGCGCTGGTCTTCGCCTTCTTTTCCGTCTCCAGTTCCAAGCTGGCCTCCTATATCCTGCCGATCTTTCCAGCCCTTGCGACTCTGATCGCCATCCATCTGACCCGCTATGCCGTTGCCCGGCGCACTGAATGGCATGCGCTGCCCGCCGTCGTCACCGGTGGCGCCTGCTTGCTGCTGGTGCCTTTCGTCCCGGGTTTCGCCAATGCCGAAGTGGGCGCGGCGCTTTATGAGGCCTATCAGCCGTGGCTGTATGCGGGAAGCGCCGCCTTGCTGGTCGCCGGCCTCTGGGCATTCTGGCTGGGGCGGCGCGGGCGGAGCGTCGCCGCTGTGGTTGCGCTGGCCATCGGTGGATTCGCCTTCGGTCAGGCCTTTCTGCTCGGCCACGACAGTCTCGGCTCGGTCAATTCGGCGCACGATGTGGCCGCGGCGATCCGCTCGCAGGTGGCACCCGATGTCCCCTTTTTCAGCGTTAATACCTATGACCAGAGCTTGCAGTTCTACCTGCGGCGCACCACCACGATGGTCGCCTATCGCGATGAACTGGGCTTCGGCATTGATCAGGAGCCACAAAAATTCATCCCCGACATACCCGGGTTCGAACAAGCGTGGAACGCCGCTCCGGCTGCCTGGGCCTTGATGTCACCGGAAACCTGGAAGGATCTGAATGAGAAAGGATTGCCGATGAGCGAAGTCGTTCGCGACACCCGCCGCGTGATCGTCCGGAAACCATGACATGAACGCCCTGAGCTTTTCCCTGGTGCTTGCCGGCGTGCTGCTGAACGCCGCCGCGCAACTGCTGCTGAAGGCCGGCACCAATGCGGTTGGGCACTTCGAATTCCACGTCGACAACATCCTGCCGGTCGGTCTGAAACTGGCCCTTCAGCCCTTCATCCTGGGCGGCATGGCCTGCTACGCGGTGAGCCTGGTGATCTGGATCATGGCGCTGTCGCGCGTGCCGGTATCGATCGCCTACCCGATGCTGTCGATCGGCTATGTGATCAACGCCTTCGTCGCCTGGCAATGGTTCGGCGAAGCGCTGGCGGCGCAGAAGCTGCTGGGCATCGGCTTCATCGTACTCGGCGTGTTCCTGGTGGCGAGGTCATGACATCGCCACGGAGCCGCGAAACGGCGAACCTCGGTCATCTCCGGCCGGCGGAAGGTGGATGGGGGGAAGGCCCTTTATGAGCTTCGAATTTTTGCCCTTCACCCGGCCCTCGATCGACGAGGAAACCATCGCCGAAGTCGCCCAGGTGCTGCGCTCCGGCTGGATCACCAGCGGCCCCAAGGTGCTCGCCTTCGAAGCCGCGCTGTCCGATTACTGCGGCGGCCGCCCGGTGCGCGTGTTCAATTCCGGTACCGCAACGCTGGAAGTGGCACTGCGCCTGGCGGGAGTCGGCAGTGACAAGAATGCGGGCGACACAGTCATCACCACGCCGCTGACCTGGGTCGCCACGGCCAACGTGATCCTGCAGGTCGGCGCGACGCCGGTTCTGGTCGACATCGACCCGGTGAGCCGCAACATCGATCTGGCGAAGCTCGAAGCGGCCATCACGCCGCAGGCGAAGGCCATCATCCCGGTCGACCTCGCCGGCCTGCCGGTGGACCGCGAGCGTCTGTATGCGATCGCGAACCGGCACGGCCTGCGGGTGATCGAGGATGCCGCCCAATCCTTCGGTGCTTCATGGAACGGCCGGCGCATCGGCGCATCCTTCGGCGACGGCCGCGATTTCGTCTCCTTCAGCTTCCACGCCAACAAGAACCTGACGACGGCAGAGGGCGGCGCACTGGTGCTACCGGCGGGCGTCGACACCGGGCTCTGCGAGCGCCTGCGCCTGCAAGGAGTGCGCCGCTTCCCCGACGGCGGCATGGATGTCGATGTGGCGGGCGGCAAGTTCAACATGACCGACATCGCCGCGACCATCGGCCTCGGGCAGCTCAGGCATATCGAGGCCTTCACCGCCCGCCGCCGCGAACTTGCCCGCCGCTACTTCGAGCGGATCGATCGCACACTCGGGCTTGAATTGCCTGTGGCCGATTTCGCCAACAGCAACTGGCACATGTTCCAGGTCCTGCTTCCCGCCGGCGCTGACCGCGGCCGATTCATCGCGGCGATGAAGGAACGCGGGATCGGTGTCGGCGTCCATTACCCGGCGCTGCACTTGTTTTCGCTTTACCGCAGGCTGGGCTTCGCCGACGGCGATTTTCCACACGCCGAGCGCGTGGGTGCGAGCATCGTCACACTGCCGCTGTTTCCCGCAATGGCGGACAGCGACGTGGATCGCGTATGCGCCAGCATCGGGCCTGCCCTGCGCTCGCCCGAAAAAGCATGACGACGATTTCGGCCTTGCCAAGGGTGGCGCCGGAAAGCAAATTGACCGACGATATTTCAATCATCGAAACGCGATGGTGACCGTAGACGTTCACGATGCCAAGATCCATCTATCGCGTCTGGTCGATGAGGCCGCCCATGGCGAATCCTTCATCATCGCTAAGGCCGGCAGGCCGATGGTCAAGGTCGTCCCACTCACCGGCGATGAGACCGGCACCGTGCGACGCCTGGGCTTCATGACCGGCGAGATCGCGGTTCCGGACGATTTCGACCGGACGGGCGACGAGGCGATCGAGGCGCTGTTCGAGGCCAGGGATTGAACCTGCCGCTGGACATGAATCGGGGTGCTCCGGGCCGCCGGCCAACCCGAACGACCGAGCGCGGCAGCCAGGCGCGCCTGCCCGGCGCCTGTCGGGGCAACGACAGCGAGCTTGCGGCGCGCCGCATGAACGGATACCATCGAGTCATCAAGATGACCAGTTGAAAACCATGACCACCTGCACTGTCGCCGAAGCCAAGGCCCATCTCTCCGAGTTGCTGGCGCGCGTCGAAAACGGCGAGGAGCTGGTGATCACCCGTCGCGGACGCCCGGTGGCAAACCTGTCGCCGATCCGGCCAGCCAAGCGCCCTCCCGACTGGCAGGCAATACGCGCTTTTCGGGAATCGTTGCCGGCCATGGATACCTCGGCGAACGATCTGGTTCGCGAAATGCGCGACGCCCGCTACTGATGCTGTATCTGGATACGGCGGTCGTCCTGACGCTGTTCGTTCGCGAACCGATGTCGGAATCCGTCGGCAAATGGATCGCGTCCCGCCGCCAGCCGCTTGCCTTCAGCGACTGGGGGCTGACGGAATGTGCATCGGCCCTCGGCATCCGGCTGCGGCGCGGCGAACTCAATGCCGACTCGGCCACGCGCGCGTACCAGGCGGTCACAACTTTTGCCAACGAATCCTGCGAACTGATTGCCTGCGCCGGCCACCACCAAAAGAAAGCGCAACGCTTGCTGGCGCGCTTCGACCTGCCATTGCGCTCCGGCGACGCCTTGCATCTGGCCATCAGCCAGCAGGTTCAGGCCACCCTGATCAGCTGCGACAAACAGCTTGTAGCCGCCGCCAAAGCGATTGGCGCCAAAGTCCGCGATCCGCTTGCGCGTTAAA
>WBZP01001976.1_pt2 | contig 20524 bp, 20 predicted proteins | sample 5204301 | NCBI WGS metagenome assembly WBZP01 (sample SAMN12412401, study PRJNA552823) | activated sludge metagenome | isolation source: activated sludge from nitrification reactor of wastewater treatment plant... | place: USA: Pennsylvania | collected 2017
TCATGCCCGGTGGCATGGCCGGCGTCGCGGGCACGGTGATGGCGCTCTACGCCAGCGTTCTTGCGCCGGTCGTCCCCGACGCTCTTGCTCACATCCTCGCCGCTTCGTTCATCAGCGCGCCGGCCGCGATCGTTTTCGCGGTCATGCTGGTTCCGCCGGAGGGCGCGCCGACCGGTGGGCGCCTGCAGTTGCCGAGCAGCGATACAAGCACCATGGAAGCCATCACACGTGGCACCAGCGAGGGAGTCAACCTGTTGATCAACATCATCGCCATGCTCATTGTTCTCGTCGCGCTTGTCAGCCTGCTCAATCAGCTTCTCGGCATGTTGCCGCTCGTCGCCGGAAGCGCGCTGTCGCTGCAGCGCATGCTCGGCTGGCTGATGGCGCCCCTCGCCTGGATGGCGGGAATTCCCTGGGCCGAGGCGGCGACCGCCGGATCTCTGCTCGGCACGAAGACGGTGCTCAACGAACTTGTCGCCTATCTCGACATGGCGCGTCTGCCGGCCGGCGAACTCGCCGCACGCAGCAGGATCATCATGACGTATGCTTTGTGCGGCTTCGCCAATTTCGGTAGTCTCGGCATTCTTCTTGGCGGCATGTGCTCGATCGCGCCGCAGCGGCGTGCCGAAATCCTCGAACTCGGCGCCAGAACGCTGCTTTCGGGAACCCTGGCAACCTTGTCGTGCGGTAGCGTCGTCGCGTTGCTGCTGTGAGCCGGCCGCCTGCCGTCACCCTTTGCCCGGCACAAGCGGTATGGATCGATCTGTCGACTTCGGCAGAGGCGCGGAGAGTCCTCCGACAGGAATCGAAAAAGTGCAACAAACCCAGCACTGGCAAGGGAGGCTTTGTCTGCACAATCGCGTGCGTGTGCAGGTGCTGGTGGCGTCTCTTCCGGAGCCAGATACGCCGAGGACGACATGGTGGGCCTTGATCAGTACCGTCGCCGGCACACCTCCCTGCAGACCAGGTTCGCGCGCCGCCTCGACGCCGCCGGCGACCCGCTGCTCGCCCGCATCACCCGCCGTTGAGCTGAAACGCGGCAAATTCGCTCCGGTCTGGTGCTGAGGGGGCAGATCAAGGCGGTCGCACTCCTTGCCTGGACGGCAAGCCCGCCGACAAAGGGCATGCGCCAAACTGGAAGATCTCTTGACACAGGTCTTTCACTGTGGGACGTTGCACGGCATCCGGCCAACCGCCGGGACACACTCGAACGGCGCGAGCCTGCGTCAATGCGTTGCCTTCAGTACGCTGTTCTGGTGCGGCTCTCTCGGTGTACGGTCTTGATGCCGGCGTCTGGAGCCGTGACGGCGACGTTGCCTACCGGATGGGCCGCGCCATCAAGGCCGGCGGATTTTTCCCGAGGCGACTCGGCAGTATCCAGTCAGGCGACAAGGAGCACATCTTGAGCGCTGCCCGGATTTCCTTGGCCTTGTAGCGCGAAGGACGCCCGGAGCGTCCCCTCGACAGGAATCGAACCTGTATCTCACGCTTAGGAGGCGCGTGCACTATCCATTGTGCTACGAGGAGGCGGGCGCGTATTGTAGCCCGTGCTTCCGGCTTGCGCCAATTCGACTGGCTGATCCGCCCCGCTGTCTGGCGCTGCGCGCACGATCGGCGTCTGGCAGTAGAATGCCGTTGCATCCTGGAGATTACGTCATGGCGCGCTTCATTTCCCTGCTCTTGCTGCTTTCTTTCGCTTCTCTTGTCCGCGCCGAGGTGATCGATGTCGGCAATGCCGAGTTCGCCCGCCTGCTTGCGGCCGGTGTGCCGGTGATCGATATTCGCAGCGAAAGCGAGTGGAAGGAAACCGGTGTCGTGCCGGGCAGCCGGCTGATTACGCTTTATGACGAGCGTGGTCGGGTCGATGCGCCAGGCTGGCTGGAGAAGGTGCGTGACGTGGCGAAGCCGGAGCAGCCGGTGATCCTGATCTGTCGCAGCGGTAACCGGACGCGGGCGGCGAGCCGTCTGCTCTCGCAACAGGCGGGCTACAAGACGGTCTACAACGTGCAGGACGGTATCCGCGGCTGGGCGAAGGACGGCCGTGCGGTGGCGCCGGTGCCGACGGCGGTGGCTGTCTGCCCGCCGGATGTGCGCTGCTGATGCAGGCGAAACAGGAAAGGACGCACGAGATCCTCGCCGGGCAGTCGGAGGATCTGCTCAAGGCGCTGCATATTCTGACACGCGACGGCGCGCTGAACCAGGACAGCCGCCGCAAACTGAAGCAGGTCCATCACCTGTTCAACTTCATCGAGCCGCTGTTGATCGAGGTGCAGCGGGTCCGCGCCGAAGTGCATCTGGTCGATCACGGGGCCGGTAAGTCGTATCTCGGTTTCATCCTCTACGACCTCTTCTTCAGGCGGCGAGCAGGTCCGGCGTCGGGCGTCTGGAGCATCGAGACGCGCGACGATCTGGTGGCGCGCTCGCGCGAGCTGGCCGGGCGGCTGGGCTTTGCCGGCATGCGCTTTCTCAATCTCCCCGTTGCCGAGTCGATTGCCTCGCCCGAATTGCCTGAGCGCGTCGACATGGTGACCGCTTTGCATGCCTGCAACACGGCGACCGACGATGCGATTACCTTCGCGCTCGCCAAGGAGGCGCAGTTCGTCGTTCTCGTGCCGTGCTGCCAGGCCGAGGTCGCCGCGACGCTGAGAAAGCACAAGGCAGCGGCGCTCGCCGGCGCGCTCGGCGAGGTCTGGCGTCATCCGCTGCACACGCGCGAATTCGGCAGCCATCTGACCAACGTCCTGCGCTGCCTGCGGCTGCAAGCACATGGCTACGAGGTCGGCGTCACCGAGTTGACCGGCTGGGAGCATGCGATAAAGAACGAGTTGATCATTGCCGTGCAGAAACACCTGCCGACGCGCAAAGCGGCCGAGCGACTGGCCGAACTGCTCGCCATCTTCGGGCTCGCCGAGCTGCGCGCGCGTTTTGCTTGAAAAAGGGGCAAAGATGAGGCTCCGGAATTGGCTGGTGAGCAAGAGCGCCGCAAGAATGCGCTCAAGGTCGGCAGCGATCGTGCCGTTAGCGTTCGTGCGAATGGAGTGCATTCTTCGTCCGGCGGCGGGAGCGTCTCGCCGTCGTGTGTTCGATCCGCAGTGAGGTGAAGTCGAGCGTGGAGAATCCTGTCAGCCAAGCGCAGCAGACCGACGGGCAGCAGCCCTTTCTTTTCTTTCGCCCTCTCCTGGCCGGCGACCAACGGTGGGCTGCCCTGGAGTCGGTTGTCGTCGACCCTTCACCAGGCGCCGCCGGAGAAGTCGCTCGTGCGCTCGCCGCTGCGGGATCGGCAGCCCTGAGCAAACGGATGCCCATCGTTCTGTGGACCGCGCCGGAGTGGCTGGCGGATAGCGAGTTCATCGCCAGGACGGCGGCCGACCAGGCCATTCTCGTGTTGCCGGCGAGCGTCCTCGATGAGCCACAAATCCTGGCCACCTGCCAGCACCTGGCCCGGCAAGGGCGCCACCTGGCGCTGCAGATCGACGCTGGCGAGACCATCGCGCGCATTCCCGAAAAGACCTTCGACCACCTGCAGATCGAGGCAGCGTACGCCTGCTACGAGCTGTCCGCTCTCGATCTCGTTCACCTCGGCCGGACCGGGTTATGCAAGATCGCCGGCGGCGTCGATTCCCACGTCTTGTTCGACTGGCTGCAACGCAAGCACTTTGACCTGTGCGATGGCAGCTTTGTCGGCACCATCGACCCGCGGACCGACAGCGGGCCGAACATGGCCCGTCTGAAAGTCCTCAAACTGCTCAGTCTGGTCATCCAGGACGCCGACACGCGCGAGATCGAAGAGATTTTTCGCCAGGACGCACAACTGTCGTACAGCCTGTTGCGCCTGGTGAACTCGGTGGCCGTCGGTGCGCAGACGCGAGTCAGCAGCTTTCGCCAAGCCATTGCGTTGCTCGGCCGACGACAGTTGCAGCGCTGGTTGCAGTTGCTGATCTACGCCGATCAACTGAGCACCGACCACAAGGCGAATCCGCTATTGCAGCTTGCCGCCGAACGGGGCAGACAGCTGGAGCTGCTCAGCTCGCCGTCGGGTTCTGCCGACGATGGGCAGGAAGTCGGCGATCTGGCTTTCATGACCGGAATCTTCTCGCTCCTCGATGTCCTGCTTCGTCTGCCGATGGCCGAGATTCTCGCCGAACTGCCGTTGCCGCTCGAGGTCGCCGAGGCGCTGGCCAACGGCAATGGCCGACTCGGCAGCCTGCTCAAGGCGATTGCTTCAGGTGAAACGATGGACATCGCAGCAGCGCGCGATCGGCTCGTCAGCCTCGGCATCGATGCCGCCGACCACAGCAGGGCGCAGATCGGCGCGTTTCTCTGGGCGATGAAAATCAACGAAGCCGCTTAGCGCCGGCCTTCACTGCGCGGTGGGTGGTCGATACGCGTCGCGGCGCGAGAAGTGCGTGGTCGCCAGCCCGGAGACGACGATCAGCGCGATCCCCAGCCACGACCAGCCGTCGTGTGTTTCCCCCCAAAGGATCATCGCGAAGAGGCTGGAGAAGATCACTGTGCTGTAAGCCAGAGCAGCCGCGAGCAGGGTTTGTGCTCCGCCGTAGGCGCGCGTCATGGCGAGCTGGGCGCCGGTGGCGAAGGCGGCGACACCGAGCAGGAGCAGGCCGCTGTGCAGGTCGACGCGGTGAATCTCGCCGAAGAGCAACCAGAATCCGGCGCCGACCGATGAAACAAGGGAGAAATAGAAGACCGTGCGCGATTCTGGCTCGCCGCGCGCGCCGAGTTCGCGGACGCTGAAATACGCCATGCCGGCGAGAACGCCCGACGCCAGCCCGACCAGCCCGGCGACCAGCTGATCGCCGTGCAGGCTCGGTCTGAGCAACAGGCCGACGCCGGCCAGTCCGACGAGCAGCGCGCCGACGATGCCGGCCGCCAGGCGCATGCCGGAGAGGGCCAGGAAGAGGGCGAGAAAGATCGCCGAGGTATAGTTCAAGGTCACCGCGGTCGCCAAAGGCAGCAGGCTGATCGCCCAGAAATAGCAGAAGAGCGCTGAAAAACCGAGCATCCCGCGGCTGATCTGCCAGCGCCAGTGCGGTGTCGCCAGGGCAACGCCGCGCACGCCGACGACGCACCACATGATGATCAGCGAAAGAAAGCTGCGATAGAAGACCACCTCGATGGCCGAGTGCGTCGCTGCCGCCAGTTTGACGCAGACGCCCATGCAGGCAAAAAGAAGGCTGGCAACGAGCATCCAGAGCGTTTGCATGGCGAACTCGAGCGACGGGGAAGCGGCACATTCTACGCGGAACGCCCACGGCGCTGTCTTGCCGCTTGCGGTCAGTCAGTATCGCAAGTGTCAGGATTCGTCGGCGGGGACAAGTTGTCCTGGGGCGCCATCCCGGCGGGTCAGCGTGCATCGGTGACGCTCAAGCCGGGGCCGATGGATGACCGCCAACTGACGCTGCTCTACACCTTGCATGGGGAGAAACGACGCGGGGAAGGGCCGCAAGTTGGTCGTGGCGTCGCCTATCGGATGGCCATGCAGCTTGAGGCGAGCGGAACGGTCAGTTATCGGCATTGCCTGCAGCCCTGTCGCCTCGACTGACACGCTGGCCAGGATTGCCCGGAACGGCCGACCATGCTGCTCACGCGCCGGGACCAGGATGATCGGCCTTGGCTCATCTTGCTCAACGGGCCACCATCCGGAGGCGCTGCATGTCCAGTGTTGGTGCTCGCCCGGTGGGCGCGCACCGCTCTAGTGCGGGACCCTCGCGATGCCCTCGCGACGGCTTCCGCATGCTCTGCCTGGCTACACGCAAGCCTATGATGAAAAGAAAATTTGTTCCTCTTGCACGGCATGGCACGGTGCTTGCTTTGCTCTCCTCGGCGGAATAGTTCTTCCCGTTTTTCAACCTTCGAGGAGAGTTTACAGATGGTACGTCGCAATTTCATGAAGACGCTTCCGGCACTCGCCGTGTCGGCTGCATTTGCCTTGACCTCGTTCGGCGCACGGGCGGCCGAGACGATCAAAGTGGGCGTTCTGCATTCGCTTTCGGGGACGATGGCGATTTCCGAGACGGCGCTCAAGGAAACCGTCCTGATGGCGATCGACGAGATCAACGCCAAGGGCGGCGTGCTCGGTCGGAAGCTTGAGCCGGTGGTCGTCGATCCGGCGTCGAACTGGCCGCTGTTCGCCGAGAAGGCGCGCCAGTTGCTGAGCAAGGACAAGGTCGCGGTGACTTTCGGCTGCTGGACCTCGGTCTCGCGCAAGTCGGTCCTCCCGGTTTACAAGGAGCTCAACGGTCTGCTGTTCTATCCGGTGCAGTACGAAGGCGAAGAGCTCGAACGCAACGTCTTCTACACTGGCGCAGCGCCGAACCAGCAGGCAATTCCGGCCGTCGAGTACCTGATGAGCAAGGACGGCGGCGAAGCCAAGCGTTTCGTCCTGCTCGGCACGGACTACGTCTATCCGCGCACGACGAACAAGATCCTGCGCGCCTTTCTGAAGTCGAAGGGGGTCGCCGAAGCCGACATCATGGAGGAATACACGCCTTTCGGTCACAGCGATTACCAGACGATCATCGCCAAGATCAAGAAGTTTGCCGGCGAGGGCAAGAAGACGGCGGTCGTGTCGACCATCAACGGCGACTCGAATGTGCCGTTCTACAAGGAGCTCGGCAACGCCGGCCTGAAAGCGACCGATGTGCCGGTGGTTGCCTTCTCGGTCGGCGAAGAGGAGCTGCGCGGGGTCGATACGAAGCCGCTGGTCGGCCATCTGGCGTCGTGGAACTACTTCATGTCGCTCAAGAACCCGGAGAACGAGAAGTTCACCAAGCTGTACAAGAGCTGGGCGGCGAAGCAGAAACTGCCGAATGCCGCCAAGGTGGTGACCAACGATCCGATGGAAGCGACCTATGTCGGCATCTATATGTGGAAGCAGGCGGTCGAGAAGGCCAAGTCGACGGACGTCGACAAGGTGATCGCGGCGATGGGCGGACAAACGTTCAAGGCGCCGTCCGGCTTCACGATCAAGATGGACGAGAAGAACCACCACTTGCACAAGCCGGTGTTCATCGGGGAAATCAAGGCGGACGGGCAGTTCAACGTCGTCTGGAAGACGCCGGGACCGGTCAAGGCGGCCCCGTGGAGCCCCTATATTCCGGGTAACGATACGAAGAAGGGCGAGCCGGAAGGCAAGTAATCGTTCGGCTTCCTGTTCTGGTCTGGCGCAGCGGGCGGTTTGCCGCCCGCTGCGCAGTGGAGAAAGCATGCGCAAGTTTGGCTTACTGCTCGGCGGCTGGTTATTGAGCGTCTCGTCGCTCTGCGCAGCGATCGATCCGGCGCTGCTCGCGCCGCTGGCGCTCGACGATTCGGAGAAGCGGATCGCGGCGATCGCTGCCCTGGCGCAGGCGGCCCCCGAAGCGGCCCTGCCGGTGCTCAAGGCGTTGGCCGAGGAGTCGCTGGCGGTGGCCGGCGAGCGCATTGTGCGCGTCGACGGCGAGCACGTGTTCGACGCGGCGAGTAGCAGCGAGATCACTCCGCCGCCGGCAGAACGCGAACCGATTTCGATCAACAACCGGGTGCGGCGTGAACTGGCGGCTGCGCTGGCCGCGCTGCGCCTGTTCTCCGCCGAGCGCGAAGTGCGCTGGCAGGCGGTGCAGGAAGTCGCTGCAAGCGCCGACGCCAGGATGCTGCCGTTGCTCGACAAGGCGCTGGCTGGCGAGACGGATCCGGTGATCAGGGAGCGCTTGCGTCTGGCCCACGCGCAGGCAAGCCTGGGGGCCGAGGACCCGGCCGTTCGCCTCGGCGCCGTGGTGGCACTCGGCGAAAGCAGCGATCCGAAAGTGCGGCTGTTGCTGCTGCCCTTGACCGAGAAGCGTGCCGAGAGCTGGGTCGAGGCGGACAGCGCAGTGCGTGCGGCGGCCGGGACCTCGCTGCGCGCCATTGAGCAGCGTCTGGCCTGGGCAGACAATCTGGCGCGTGCCTTCACCGGGCTGTCTCTCGGTTCGATCCTGCTGCTGGCGGCACTCGGCCTGGCCATCACCTACGGCGTGATGGGTGTCATCAATATGGCGCACGGCGAACTGTTGATGGTGGGCGCCTACTCGGCGTGGGCGACGCAAACCGTTTTCCGCGCCCATCTGCCCGATCTGCTCGACTGGTATCTGCTGGCGGCGATTCCGACCGGTTTCCTCGCTGCGGCGCTCGTCGGTGTCGTCATGGAACGTGTCGTCATCCGCCACCTCTACGGCCGGCCGCTCGAAACGCTGCTCGCCACGTGGGGAATCTCGCTCTTCCTGATGCAGGTGGCACGCACGCTTTTCGGTGCGCAGAACGTCGAGGTTGCCAATCCGGTGTGGATGGCTGGCGGAATCGAGGTTCTGCCGAATCTGCTGCTGCCCTGGAATCGCATCATGATCATCGCTTTCTCGATCGCCGTACTGACTGCCGTGTGGGCGATGCTGAACCTTTCGCGTCTCGGCATGTTCGTTCGCGCCGTGACACAGAACCGTCCGATGGCCGGCTGCGTCGGTGTGCCGACCGGTCGCGTCGATACACTGGCCTTTGGCCTCGGCGCTGGAATCGCCGGCCTCGGCGGCGTTGCCTTGTCGCAGATCGCCAATGTCGGCCCCGACATGGGGCAGGGCTATATCGTTGACTCGTTCATGGTCGTCGTCCTCGGCGGCGTCGGACAACTCGCCGGCGCCGTCTGGGCAGCCCTCGGTCTGGGCGTGTTCACCAAGTTTCTGGAAGGCTGGACAGGCGCAGTGGTCGCCAAGATCATTGTCCTCGTCCTGATCATCATCTTCATTCAGAAGCGCCCGCAGGGTCTGTTTGCCCTCAAGGGTCGTTTCGTCGACTCGTGACGCAGGGAGAACGATCGTGAGCCCATCGCTTCCCCGGCAGCCTTTCATCGTCCGTCTGGCGTGCGCTTTCGGCGTGCGCGGCTGGCAGATGGCCGGCTTGTTCCTCGCTTTTGCCCTGGTCGCCGTACCGGTCATGCACCTCGTCGTGCCGCCCGAGAGCCCGCTGCACCTGTCTACGTACTTCATCACGCTGACCGGCAAGATCTTGTGCTACGCCATCGTCGCCGTCGCCATGGACCTCATCTGGGGCTACGGCGGAATTCTTTCGCTCGGTCACGGACTTTTCTTTGCTCTCGGCGGCTACGCTTTCGGCATGTATCTGATGCGGCAGATCGGACGTGACGGCAGCTATCAGAGCGACCTGCCGGACTTCATGGTCTTCCTCGACTGGCCGGAACTGCCGTGGTTCTGGCTGGGCAGCGACAGCATCCTCTGGGTCGCCCTGCTGGTTCTCGTCGTGCCGGCGCTGATTGCCTTCATCTTCGGCTACTTCGCTTTCCGCTCGCGCATCAAAGGCGTCTATTTCTCGATCATCACGCAGGCCCTGACCTACGCCTCGATGCTGCTTTTTTTCCGCAACGAAACCGGTTTCGGCGGCAACAACGGCTTCACAGACTTCAAACGCATTCTCGGTTTTTCGATTACCGCGCCGGAGACGCGCGTCGTGCTTTTCGCGCTCTCTGCCCTGGCGCTCGTCGCCACCTTGCTGCTCGCCCGCTTTCTGGTCACGTCAAGGTTCGGTCGCGTACTGACGGCGATTCGCGATGCCGAGGCGCGCGTCATGTTCATCGGCTACGATCCGCTGGGGTACAAGCTCTTCGTGTGGACGCTGTCGGCGCTGCTCTGCGCGCTTGCCGGGGCGCTTTATGTGCCGCAGGTGGGAATCATCAATCCGTCGGAAATGTCGGTCGCCAATTCGATCGAGATTGCCATCTGGGTGGCGGTCGGTGGACGCGGCACGCTGATTGGGCCGGTCCTCGGTGCGTTCCTGGTCAACCTGGCGAAGAGCTGGTTCACCGTCAGTTTTCCCGAGTACTGGCTGTTCTTCCTCGGTACGCTGTTTATCGTCGCGACGCTCTATCTGCCGCAGGGCGTCGTCGGTCTGTGCGTGCGCCTGCGCGCCGGCCGGCAGCGGCTGCCGGGCGACCCGACAGTCGGCGAGGCGAGAGGCGCGGAGGCATCATGAGCGCACTTGCACTTCCTGCGAACGACAATCCCGACTGGGACAGCGGTACGGCGGAGCTGGGCCACATCGTGAAGCCCGGCCAACTCGACCTGTCGCACAAGGTCATCCTCTATCTTGAGGACATCACGGTCAGTTTCGACGGCTTCCGTGCCCTGAACAAGCTGTCGCTCACCATCGACAGCGGCGAGCTGCGCTGCATCATCGGACCGAATGGGGCCGGCAAAACGACAATGATGGATGTCATCACCGGCAAGACGCGGCCTGACGAGGGAACGGTGTTTTTCGGTCAGACGATCGACCTGACGCGGCTGAGCGAGCCTGAAATAGCGCACATCGGCATCGGACGCAAGTTTCAGAAGCCGACCATTTTCGAGAACCACACGGTGTTCGAGAACCTCGAGCTGGCGATGAAGACCGACAAGCGCGTCTGGCGCAGCCTCTTTGCCGTGCTCGATTCGGCCGCCGGCGACCGCATTGCCGAGACGCTCGGCTTGATCCGCCTGACCGCACACGCCGCCCGGCCGGCCGGTTTGCTATCGCACGGCGAGAAGCAGTGGCTGGAAATCGGCATGCTGCTGATGCAGGAGCCGAAGCTGCTCCTGCTCGACGAACCGGTCGCCGGGATGACCGACGAAGAAAGCGAGCGTACCGGCGAGCTGTTCCTCTCTTTGGCCGGCCGCCATTCGCTGGTCGTCGTCGAACACGACATGGCTTTCGTCCGCCAGCTCGGCGGCAAGGTCAGCGTGCTGCACGAAGGCAGCGTGCTTGCCGAGGGGCGGTTGGAGGAAGTGCAGGCCGATCAGCGCGTGATCGAAGTCTATCTGGGGCGTTAGTCGAGCGATGTTGAAGATCAGCAATCTGAACCAGTATTACGGCGGCAGTCACATTCTGCGAAATCTGAATTTCACCGCCGAAGCGGGCAAGGTGACGGCGATCCTCGGCCGCAACGGCGTCGGCAAGTCGACGCTGCTCAAGTCGCTGATGGGCCTGCTGCCGGTCAGGAGCGGCGCCGTCGAATTCGCCGGCCGCGATCTGACGCGCGCGGCGCCGCACCAGCGGGTGCAGGCCGGTATCGGCTACGTGCCGCAGGGCCGGGAAATCTTCCCGCGCCTGACGGTGCAGGAAAACCTCCTGATGGGGCTGGCGACGTGTTCCGGCAAGGCGCCGGTGCCCGAGCGCATCTTCGAGATGTTTCCGGTCTTGCGGCAGATGCTGCGCCGGCGTGGCGGCGACCTGTCCGGGGGGCAGCAGCAGCAGCTGGCCATCGGCCGCGCGCTGGCGATGGGTCCGAAGCTGCTGATTCTCGACGAGCCAACCGAAGGCATTCAGCCCTCGATCATCAAGGATATCGAGCGGGCAATCCGCGCTCTGGCGCAGGGCGGCGAGATGGCCATTCTGCTCGTCGAGCAGTACTATGACTTTGCCCGTTCGCTGGCCGACCAGTACCTGGTCATGGAGCGGGGTGAAATCGTTCTGCGTGGGCGAGGTGAGGATATGGAAAAGGACGGGGTGCTGGCGACCCTGGCTGTTTGAGCGAGGCGGCAAGGCGAGTGGCCGAAGAAAGCGAGCGGCCGGGCTGGCGGGCCAGGCTCGATCTCGGCTTTGCCTGCCGGGCAGGGCGAAGCACGCTCGTGCGTTGCCGGCACGAAGGTCCGCTGCGCGTGCAGAAGGCCCTCTACCCGGAAGGGCCCGAGGTCTGTCAGGTGATCGTTCTCCATCCGCCAGGCGGGATCGCCGGCGGCGATTCCCTGTGCCTCGAGGTCGAGGCGGCGGCGGCGGCGCGCGTTCTGCTGACGACGCCGGGCGCGGGCAAGTGGTATCGTTCGGGTGGCCGGCGGGCCCGTCAGTCGCTGCGCATGCGCGTTGCCGATGGGGCGGAGGTCGAATGGTTGCCGCAGGAAACGATCGTCTTTGCCGGCGCCGATGCCTGCCTGCAGACGCAGGTCGAGCTGGCGGCCGGCGGCGTGTTCTGCGGCTGGGAGATCCTCTGCCTCGGGCGGACGGCTTCGGGAGAGCGCTTCGATGGCGGACTGCTCGAGCTGACGACTCGCATCGAAAGGGCAGGGCGACCGCTCTGGCTGGAGCGTGTCCGCTTGCCCGGCGGTTCGCCCTGGATGCAGGCCGCGGCCGGCTTGGCCGGTTTGCCGGTCAGCGCGACGCTGCTGCTTGCCGGGCGGGTGATCGAGCCCGAGTGGCTGGCCGCCTGCCGCGCCGTCGGCGCCGGTGGGGGCGTATTCTGCGGCGCCAGCGCCCTGCCCGAACTGCTCGTGGCGCGTTGCCTGGCGCCTGGCAGCGAGGCGGCGCGTGCCTGGCTGGGCGCCGTCTGGCAGGCGCTGCGCCCTTTGGCGCTGGGTCGGGCGGCCGTGCCGCCGCGAATCTGGAACACCTGAAGCCGGTCGAGGAAAATGAATGGAACTGACGCCGAGAGAGAAGGACAAGCTGCTGCTCTTCACCGCTGCGCTGCTCGCCGAACGGCGGCGCGCGCGCGGCCTCAAACTCAACTATCCGGAGTCCGTCGCGCTGATCAGCGCGGCGATCGTCGAGGGCGCGCGCGACGGGCGGACGGTGGCCGAACTGATGAGCTACGGCACGACGCTGCTGACGCGCGACGATGTGATGGAGGGCGTGGCCGACATGATCCATGACATCCAGATCGAAGCGACCTTTCCGGACGGGACGAAGCTGGTCACCGTCCACCATCCGATCATATGACGATCGCTTTTTCAGTCAGTCAGGAGAGCAGGCATGATTCCCGGAGAACTGCACGTCGAAGCCGGCGAGATCGAGCTCAACGCCGGCCGGCCAACGATCCGCCTCGGCGTCGCCAACACCGGCGACCGGCCGATCCAGGTCGGCTCGCATTTCCACTTTGCCGAAACGAACGCCGCGCTCGCTTTTGACCGCGCCGCGGCGCTCGGTTTTCGGCTTGACATTGCTGCCGGTACGGCGGTCCGCTTCGAGCCCGGCCAGACGCGCGAGGTCCAACTGGTTGCCCTGGCCGGCGAGCGGCGCATCTATGGTTTCAATGGCTTGGTGATGGGGAAACTGCCATGAGCCTGCGTCTCTCGCGGCAAGCCTACGCCGAAATGTTCGGCCCGACGGTGGGCGATCGCGTGCGTCTGGCCGATACCGATTTGTGGATCACCGTCGAGCGCGATTTCACCGTCTATGGCGACGAAGTCAAGTTCGGCGGCGGCAAAGTCATCCGCGACGGCATGGGGCAGGGCCAGAGGACGGCCGACGAGGTGGCCGACACGGTGATTACCAATGCTCTGATCGTCGACCACTGGGGAATCGTCAAGGCCGACATCGCCCTCAAGGGGGGCTCTATCTCGGCCATCGGCAAAGCAGGCAACGCCGATATCCAGCCCGGCGTGACGATCCATATCGGCGGCGGCACCGAGATCATCGCCGGCGAGGGAATGATCGTCACCGCCGGCGGCATCGACAGCCACATTCATTTCATCTGCCCGCAGCAGATCGAAGAAGCGCTCATGTCGGGCATCACGACCATGCTTGGTGGCGGTACGGGTCCGGCGACGGGGACCTGCGCGACGACCTGCACGCCGGGAGCATGGCATATTCAGCGCATGCTGCAGGCCGCCGACGCTTTTCCGATGAACCTCGGCTTCTTCGGCAAGGGCAACGTCTCGCTGCCGGAACCCTTGCGCGAACAGGTGCGCGCCGGAGCGATCGGGCTCAAACTGCACGAAGACTGGGGAACGACGCCGGCGGCGATCGACAATTGCCTGTCGGTTGCCGACGAGATGGACGTGCAGGTGGCGATCCACAGCGACACGCTGAACGAAGCGGGCTTCGTCGAAACGACGCTGGCCGCCTGCAAGGGACGCACGATTCACACCTTTCACACAGAAGGCGCCGGCGGCGGGCACGCGCCCGACATCCTGCGCGCCGTCGGCGAGGCGCACGTTCTGCCGTCGTCGACGAATCCGACGCGGCCGTACACGGTCAATACGGTAGACGAGCACCTCGACATGCTGATGGTCTGTCACCACCTCGACCCGGCGATCGCCGAGGACGTCGCCTTCGCCGAAAGCCGCATCCGGCGCGAGACGATTGCCGCCGAGGACATCCTGCACGACCTCGGCGCCCTGTCGATGATGTCGTCCGATTCACAGGCGATGGGGCGGGTTGGCGAGGTGATCCTCCGTACTTGGCAGACGGCACACAAGATGAAGGTCCAGCGTGGCCCTCTGCCGGCGCCGGTGGCGGGGGTAGAGGACACCGCGGCAACGGTCGGCGACAATTTCCGGGTCAAGCGCTACCTCGCCAAGTACACGATCAATCCGGCGATTACGCACGGCATCAGCCATCTTGTCGGCTCGCTTGAAGTGGGCAAGCTCGCCGATCTGGTGCTCTGGAAGCCCGCTTTTTTCGGCGTCAAGCCGTCGTTGGTCATCAAGGGCGGAATGATTGCCGCGGCCGCCATGGGCGACGCGAATGCCTCGATTCCGACGCCGCAGCCGGTGCACTACCGGCCGATGTTCGGCGCCTTCGGCGGCGCGCTGGGGACCTCGGTCACCTTCGTCTCGCAGGCTGCGGTCGACCATCCCGCAACCGCTGCCCTGCGCCTGCACAAGCCGCTGGTCGCCGTGCACCGGACGCGCGGCATCGGCAAGGCGGACATGCGGCACAACGCGGCCACGCCAAAGATGGAAGTCGACCCGGAAACCTATGCCGTGCGCGCCGACGGCGAGCTGCTGGTCTGTCAGCCGGCCGGCGTGTTGCCGCTGGCGCAGCGTTATTTCTTGTTCTGAGACGAGCCGCCATGTTGTTCGCCGAATCGTTTGCCCGGGCCGACGACGCGCGCTGCCCTGCCGACCGGCTGGTCTTGCCGTACGAGGCGCGCCGTAAGAGCCGCCAGCGCGTGACGCTCGCCAGTGGAGAGGAAATGGGCTACGTCTTTCCCGCCGGCACCGTGCTGCGCGGCGGCGATCGCCTGCTCACCGACGACGGGCGGATCATCGCAGTCGAGGCGGCGCGCGAAGCCTTGCTCGAAGTCCGTGCCGCCGACACCCTGCAACTCGTGCGCGCCGCCTACCATCTCGGCAATCGGCATGTGGCGGTGCAGCTTGGCGAAGCGCTGTTGCACCTGCAGCCCGACCATGTGCTTGCCGAAATGCTCGGCGGGCTCGGCTGTCAGGTGCGCGCCGTCGAGGCACCATTCGATCCCGAGGGCGGCGCCTATGGGGCAGGGGCGCACGGCGCGCGGCAGCCGTATGCCCACCGGCATGGGCATGGCCATCACCCGGCGCATGGCGGAGCGCTGGATGCTGCGGCCGAAGCCCCCGCCGACCTTATGGATGAGCCGCGGGCGACGGCGCGGATTCACGAGTTCAAGTGAAGGGCCGGACGAGGTCCTCTTCTCCCGTGGCACGCGGCGTGGCGGAGGGGGGGTTGACCTGGTGAAGCGGGCCTTGCCGCGCCTGCTGCAACTCGCCAGCCCGACGTTGCCGGTGGGCGCCTACGCCTACTCGCAAGGCCTCGAGTGGGCGGTCGAGACGGGTCTGGTGGCGGACGAGGCCGGCACGCTGGCGTGGGTCGGTGCCCTCCTCGAGCACTGCCTCTGCCTTTACGAAGCGCCGCTGCTCGCCTGCCTGCAGCAGGCGTGGGCGGCGGGCGCGCATGAACGGGTCGAGCGCCTCAATGCTGACTTCATCGCCAGCCGTGAAACAGCCGAGCTGCGCGCCGAAACGCTGCAGATGGGCTACTCATTGCGTTGCCTGCTGCGCGATGTGGAGGCTGCGCGCCTGCCGGCGGCTTTCGAGGCGCTACCCGAAGCTGCCTTTCCCACGGCGTGGGCGCTGGCGGCGACACTCTGGGCCATCGCTCCGGCGGATTCGGTCGCCGCCTACCTGTGGTCGTGGTGCGAAAACCAGGTCATGGCGGCGCTGAAGACGGTGCCGCTCGGTCAGGCTGCGGGCCAGCGCATCCTTCTCGCCCTCGGCGACCGCATTCCGCCACTTGCCGAGCAGGCGCTCGATCTGCCCGAGGCGGCGTGGAGCAACTTTGCTCCCGCTTTCGCGCTTGCCTGCTGTGCGCACGAAACGCAGTATTCGCGACTCTTCCGCTCCTGATACACGAAAGCACTGCCCCATGATCAGACACTCTGCCCTGCGCGTCGGCATTGGCGGCCCGGTGGGCTCCGGCAAGACCGCGCTCACCCTGTCGCTCTGCATCGCCTTGCGCGACAAGTACAGCCTCGGCGTCGTCACGAACGACATCTATACCGCCGAAGACGCCAGGTTCCTCGTCCGCCACGCGGCGCTGCCGCAGGCAAGGATTCTCGGTGTCGAGACCGGCGGCTGTCCGCACACCGCGATCCGCGAGGACGCGTCGATCAATCTGGAAGCCGTTTCCCGTTTGACCACCGCCTTTCCCGACCTCCAGGTCGTTTTCGTCGAATCGGGTGGCGACAATCTTGCCGCGACTTTCAGCCCGGAACTTTCCGACCTGACGATCTACGTCATCGACGTTGCTGCCGGCGACAAGATTCCGCGCAAGGGCGGACCCGGCATCACCAGGTCGGACCTGCTGGTGATCAACAAGACCGATCTGGCGCCGCTCGTCGGCGCCTCGCTCCAGGTCATGGCGGAGGACAGCCGGCGCATGCGCGCCGGGCGCCCGTTCGTCTTCAGCAACATGAAGACCGGCGAAGGGCTGCGCGAGATCATAGCCTTCATCGAGGCGCAGGGCATGCTGAGCGCGCCGGATGCAGCAGGTCTCATTTCAAGTTAGCCCGGCAAGCCGGTGGCGTGGCTTGCCAGGAAGGCTTCGACGGCGCTCCACTGGCAGCGGCCTGTTGTACAGGTAGCCCTGGTAAGCATGGCAGCCGTGCCGTTCGAGGAACGCGCGCTGCCCTTCGGTTTCGACACCCTCGGCCACGACTTCGCGGGCGAGACTCCTGGCCATCGTGATGATGGTCCGGGCGATGATGCCTTCCTTGACATGGTTGGGCAGGTTAAGCACGAAGGAGCGGTCGATCTTGAGCTGATCGAGCGGGAGCCGCGCCAGACAGGCCAGCGACGAATAGCCAGTGCCGAAATCGTCCAACGAAAAGCTGATGCCAAACGCCTTCAACTGTCGCCTCTTGTGTATGGTGTCCTCCACGTTGTGCAGCACCATGCTTTCCGTCAGTTCGAGTTTCAGGCGGGTCGGATCGGCGCCGCTGCCGGCAAGTGCCGAGCGGACCTGATCGACGAAATCGGCCTGCCGGAACTGGCGGGCGCTGACATTCGCCGCCAGCACCAGCCAGTGAGTGCTTTCATGACTTGAGCTGGTTCCAGATACGGCCTTGCCAGTCGTTGTCGCCGCCCGTCTGGACAAGCGGTTTCAGTTGCCGCGCTGTCTTGGCTGACTGTCGCCAGGGTGGCGATCTCCTCGACAGACAGGACCTTCTGAACGCAACAAGCATGCGAGTTCGAGCGGCGCGGCCGAACCCGATCCGTTGTCGTTCGCGCCAGGACCATGGATCGAGGAATCATAATGCGCACCGACGACGATCGTTTCACGGCGTTGGGTAGTGCCCGCGATGACGACTTCGATATTGCGCACGCGCACGCCTGCCACCTCGTAGAACTGGCCGCCACTCAGCGCGCCGAGGATCAAGGCGGTGGCCAACACAATGCGTAGCAGCGAAGACGGGAAGCGACGAAACATATTGTGCCTCCGCGTCTACCGCACGTTGGTCAGCATCTCGCTGACGCGCTTCCACCACGCGGCATCGACGCGGTAATACCAGTCGTTGTGTTCCCCACCGTCGACCACCAGCAACTCCTTCTTGCCTTGCAGAGTGTCGAAGAGCGCTCGCCCCAGACGCGCCGGAATGACGCGATCATTTTCCGCGACAATGATCACCGATGGCCCATCGTATCCGCGGAGGTTTTCGACGCTGCTGTAGCTTTCCTTGAGCAGCAGACGCACCGGCAACCACGGGTAGTGATGCCTGACTGTATTGGCGTACTCGTCCCACGGGGTGACCAGCAACAACCCGTCTACCGTCTGGCCGCGTGTCCGCAGCACTCCGATGGCTGCCGCTGCGACACCTGCCCCAAGGGATTCCCCGGCGAGGACCAGCCGATTGCCGAACTGCCGGCGAGCGAGCGCGACAGCCTCAACCGCGTCGTCGACGATGGCCTGTTCGGCGGGTGTTCCGGGCCGCGCGCCGTAGCCGGGATACTCGATCAGGATCACCCGCCAGCCATGGCGGCTGGCTTCCTCAGCATAGCCAACGCGATGGCCGGCATGTCCCGCATTACCGTGGAAGAAAAGGAGGGTGCCGGTCGCACTCCGCTGCTCCGGTTCAAAAAGAATCCCGCGAAATCCCGTCGCGCTTGGCCAAGCCCGCGCGCGGTCGCTGCCGGTTGCCGCCAGCGTTTCTTCGACGGTTGCGGAATCGGTCAACAGGTACAGGATGTGTCGCTGGAAGAAATACAGCCCCGCGACGATCAGGACAGCAGTCAGCAGAGTGATCCGCGTGGCGGAAACCAGCACGCCTCGCATACGCCCCGGCTTCATGGCTTCTCCTCGAGTCTGTTCGAGCGGCAAACCTGCGACGGCGCCCTCTCCACGCCCCGCCACATGGTCGAATCCTGCGAAGCGTTCGACTCCGAGCGCGGGCAACAACAGCAAATACAACGAAGCCTGGCCAGTGTAAAGACCCCTCTGCCCGGCGGTCAACTCTGGACCTCTCTGCCTCTCTGCCAGGCCCCGACGCATGGCCCAGCCGAATCGTGTCCGTTTGGCGGAAACACGCGTTTTCTCCGCTGAGGCGGTCAGATCGCGAGGGGCTGGCGGCAAGACAGCGCAGGATGCGCGGGCGCTGTGCTTCTGGTCCCTGATTCTGTGGCATTGAAAACACCTTTCCAAGACGAGCAGACACTAGCTGGGCGGCTCGATCCAAGCATATTGCTCAACAATATGAAATCCGCGGCGCGCCCCTTGAAGAACTTTCGGCTGGCTCCGCCAGATTTCTGCCAGGTACACGCGATGTCGACTTTTTTTACACTTGACCCGATCGCCGCTGGAAACACGAGCGTAAAGGCAAGAGCTAACAACATGTTTTCTGCGCGCACGGAATTTGCTTACCGCTTTGAACAATGGAATCGGGGGGCGTGAGATTTTTCGCCTTGGCGTGATCAGCTCGTCGCAGACGCCGAGCTAGCTCCAGCACTCGCGGTATGTCCATGACGGGCCGCCTGATCGGTATCAGCAGCTATCCACACAATTGGGAAAGAATAATGAAAATCTTTGGCGAAGAACGCATCAATACCTATTTCTCCAACGATCAATATGGTCCGGCAGTGGGTTCGCTCGCTGGTGGCGGCTATGTCGTCGCTTGGACCTCGAATGGTCAGGATGGCAGCGGCCTTGGCGTCTACGCGCAGCGCTTCGACGCCAACGGGATTGCTCTCGGGGCCGAATTCCGGGTCAACACAATCAGGAGCTCCGCACAGAATGACCAGGCCGTCGTCGGTCTGTCCGACGGTGGCTTCATGGTCGTCTGGCAGGACAATGCGGCGGATGGCAGCGGGTGGGGCATCTACGGGCAGCGCTACGACGCGACCGGGCTGGTGCAGGGAGCCGACTTCCGCGTCAATACGTACACTTCATCGGACCAATATGGGCCGCGTATTGCCTCGTACGGCGATGCGGGCAGCGGAGGCTTTGTCGTCGCCTGGAACAGCGGGCAGGACGGCAGTGGAAGCGGGGTTTATCGTCAGCGCTACGACAACAGCGGCGCACCGGTCGGCAGCGAAGAGCGGGTCAACACGACGACGGACTACGGCCAGTACGATGTGCATGTGGACGCCAGCGCGGACGGCAGCCACGTGATCGTCTGGCGCTCGGAGAACCAGGAAGGTGATGGCTACTCGGGTGTGTATGCGCAGCGCTACGGCAGTGACGGTTTGCCAATTGGTGGCGAGATGCACGTCAATTCGTATGTGCCGAACTACCAGTATCAGCCGCGCGTGGCGATGCTGTCGGACGGTGGGTTCGTCGTTGTGTGGACTTCGCGCGATCAGGACGGTAGCGCCGACGGGGTCTACGGTCAGCGCTACGATGTAGACGGTAATCCTGCCGGTGGCGAGTTCCAGATCAATCAGTCGGTCAGCGGAAACCAGTCTCAGCCTGATGTGATCGGCTTATCGACCGGCGGTTTCGTCGTCAGTTTCTACACTGACTATGCTGATGGCCGCTACTACGAGGTTTTCTTGCGCGAGTACGATTCCCTCGGCAATGCGGTCGGCAATGAGCAGCGCGTCAACACCTTCGATGGAGGGAACCAGTCACAACAATCCCCGGCGCTCGCCGAGTTGGGGAACGGCAACTACGTCGTGGCCTGGTCTTCCTACGGACAGGACGGCAGTCAATGGGGCGTCTATCAGCAGTTGTTCGGCAACCCGAGTCAATTCACCCGCCAGGCCAACCCGGATCTGGCCGATTTCGGCGGCAGCGTGACCTTCGGCGAAAATGCCGTCAATGCCGGCCTGCA
>WBZP01002602.1_pt1 | contig 20503 bp, 21 predicted proteins | sample 5204301 | NCBI WGS metagenome assembly WBZP01 (sample SAMN12412401, study PRJNA552823) | activated sludge metagenome | isolation source: activated sludge from nitrification reactor of wastewater treatment plant... | place: USA: Pennsylvania | collected 2017
GTCCGCCGAGCAGTAGCGCATGTCGGCCGCGGTCACCATGTCGACCGCGCCGCCGATGCAGCCGCCCTGGATCGCGGCCAGCACCGGCATCCGCGCCGTCTCGAGGGCGGTGAAGGAGTCCTGCAGGTGCTGGACCAGGTTCCACAGGTGGGCCCGACGACGGCCCTCCTCGCTCACGCCCGGCGAGCCGGCGAGCCCGCCCCCGCCGCTGAAGACCGACAGGTCCATCCCGGCGCAGAAGTGCTTGCCGGTCGAGGAGATGACGATGGCCCGGGCGGAGCCGGCGGCGTCGATCTCGCCCACGATCCGCGGGAGCTCGGACCAGAAGCTGGGGATCATCGAGTTGTAGGCGTCCGGCCGTGACAGCTGGAGGTGGGCCACGTGATCGGAGATGGAGACGTCGAAGCACTCGTGCACGACCGCGACCGTACCGCCCCACCCTCCGGCCGCGCCCGAGCCCACGGGTCGTGCTCGGTAGCCTGCGGCGGTGCAGAGCGACGACCCGTACCGCCTCCCCCGCCACGTCCTGCCCCGCCGCTACGACCTGGAGCTGGTCGTCGACCCCGAGCGGTCCGGCTTCTCTGGGCGGGTCCGCATCGAGGTCGAGGTGATCGAGGCGACCGACCGGATCACCCTCAACTCGCTCGACCTCGACCTCACCGGTGTCGCCGTCACGGGATCCGACGGGACGCGCCGCGAGCCCACCACGGTGTCGGACCCCGAGACCGAACGGGTGGAGCTGCTGCTGCACGACGCCCTGCCGAGCGGCGCGGCGTCCATCGAGATCGACTTCGACGGTCCGTTCTGCGAGTCGCTCGTCGGGCTGTACCGCTCGTCGTTCACCGTCGACGGCCAGGAGCGGCACCTGGCGGTCACCCAGTTCGAGTCCACCCACGCCCGCCGAGCGTTCCCCTGCTTCGACGAGCCCGACATGAAGGCCGTGTTCGCGGTGTCGCTCGTCGTCCCCGACCACCTGCTGGCGGCATCGAACGCGTCCGAGGTCGACCGCACCGACCTCGGAGACGGAACCGTCCGCGTCACCTTCGCCGACACGATGGTGATGTCGACGTACCTGCTCGCCCTCGTCGTCGGCCCCCTCGAGGTGACCGACACCCGGATGATCGACGGCCGGGACCGACCGATCCCACTGCGGGTCATCCACCCGGCGGGGTCCGACGGCCTCACCCCCTTCGCGCTCGAGGTCGCCGATGCGGGCGTCCGGTTCCTCGAGGACTACTACGACATCGCGTATCCGGGCGACAAGATCGACCTGGTGGCCGTCCCCGACTTCGCCTTCGGGGCGATGGAGAACCTGGGGCTGATCACCTTCCGCGAGATCGCCCTCCTGGTCGACCCCGACGAGGCCACCCAGCCCGAGCTGCAACGGGTCGCGGATGTCATCAACCACGAGCTGGCCCACATGTGGTTCGGCGACCTGGTGACCATGCGGTGGTGGGAGGGGATCTGGCTCAACGAGGCCTTCGCCACCTTCATGGAGGTCGCCGCCTCCGACGCCTTCCGACCCGAGTGGGACACCTGGACCGGCTTCGGCCTGGCCCGGGCCGCCGCGTTCGACACCGACGCCCTCGCCTCGACCCGACCGATCGAGTTCCCGGTCCACAGCCCGGCCGACGCGGAAGCCATGTTCGACGTCCTCACCTACGAGAAGGGGGCGTCGGTGCTGCGCATGCTCGAGCGCTACCTGGGTGCCGAGCGCTTCCGGGACGGGATCCGGCACTACCTCCGCACCCACGCCTACGGCAACACCGCCACCACCGACCTCTGGGACGCGCTCGAGGAGGTGACCGGGGAACCGGTGCGGCGGATCATGGACGCCTGGATCCTCTCGGGAGGCCACCCGGTGGTGACCGCCCGACTCGTCGACGACGGCATCGAGCTCGACCAGACCGCCGCCGCCCGCTCCGGGGATCCGTCGCTGGGCGAACGCTGGCCGGTGCCGCTCCTGGTCACCGCCACCGTCGACGGCTCCACCCGCCACGAGCGCGTCCTGCTCGAGGGACCCACCGTCGTCGACCTCGGCGGCGCACCGGTCGAGCTGCGACTCAACACCGGCGGAGACGGGTTCTTCCGTTCGGAGCTGCCCGCGTCGCTGCGAACCGCCGACGCGGTCGACCCCGACTCCACACCGCTCGAGCGGTTCGTGCTCGTCGACGACACGTGGGCGGCGCTGCTGCGCGGCACCCTCACCGCGGCGGAGGTCGAGCAGCTGCTCCGCCTCGTCGCCTGGCGCGAGACCGACCCGTCGGTGTGGCGCCGGATCGCCCAGGCCGTCCGCGAGCTCCGTCGGCTCGAAGGGTGGGACGGCGCCGTCCGGGCGCCCCGCCTGGCGCAGGACGTCGCCGCCCTCCCCCGTTCCCGTGCCACCGAGGTGATCTCCGGAGTCGACGAGTCGGGTCGGGAGAGATGGCGGGACCTGAGGGGCATCCTCACCGTCGTGCTCGGCGTCGCCGGGAACGACGGTGACATCAGGGATCTGGCGCGGGACATCGTGCACACCGACCCCGAACGGCTCCGGGAACGCCGCGACGTGGACCCGGCTCTCGGCGCCGCGGCGCTCGACGTCGTCGCCGCCACCGGCGATCGGGCCGACCACGATCTGATCGAACAGCGGTGGCGGACCGCTGCCAACCCCCAGGACACGATCCGCCACCTCTACGCCCTGGCCGACACGCCGGTCCCCGAGTGCTTCGAGCGGACGCTGGATCTGGCCCTCGGCGAGGTGCGGGCCCAGGACAGCGGCTACCTGTTGCGGCGGGCGTTGGCCAACCCCCGCCACGCGGGTCGCGCCGTCGAGTTCATCTCACGCCGCTGGGACGACGTCCAGGCCAAGGTCCCCTCCAGCGCCCTGGTCCGGATGCTGGAGGGTGTCCGCAGCGTCACCGACGCCGACCTCGCGGCCGACGTCGTCGCGTTCGCCGAGGCGCACCCGCTGCCGAGCGGCTCACGGGTGCTGGCCCAGCACCTCGAGCGGATGGCCGTCAACGTGGCGGCGGCACAGCGACTGCGCTCGGGTTGACACCGCGGTCGGGTCCCGACCGGGCATCCTGAACCGACCATGTCCGGACCTCCCGCGCCCGGCGGCCACCGCGGCCGCACCGTCGAGCACATCGCCCGCCCCCGGACCGCGGGGATCGGCCTGGATGTGTTCGCGGTCGAGGACCGCTCGGCCCAGGCCGTGTGCTCGTCGCTGGAGCCGGGCCGATTCACCGTGTCGGTGAGCGGTCCCGGCCGACCTCGACCGCTCACGATCGAGCACCCGGGGGGACCGGTGGCCTGGGAGCTGGCCGGGCTCACCCCCGGGCGCCGACACCGGGTGACGGTCCGCACCGCGGACGGGCGAACGGTCGCCCGACGGGCGTTCCGCACCCTGCGGCCGCCCCCGGGCGAGGAGCTGTTCCGCTTCGCCACCCTCAACGACCTGCACCTGGGCAGAGAGGACAAGCGCGGGACGGACCGGCTCGGGGCGCGGCCCGGCGCGCGGACCCCGCAGGACATGGCGGGGGACGCCGTGAGCGACGCGCTCGCCTGGGGCGCCTCGACGATCGTGGTCAAGGGCGACGTGTGCGACCAGTCCTTCGACCGCTACTGGGACCAGGCGCTCTCGCTGTTCGCCGCGGTTCCGGTTCCGGTGTGGATGCTGCCCGGCAACCACGACACCGGCACCCGGCGGGCGGTCGAACCCGACGTCGCGGCGCGCCTCCGGGGCCTGCGGATGATCCGCGGCGTGGAGCACCTCGACGTCGACGGCCTGCGCATCGTGCTGGTCGAATCGGGCATCCCCGACGGCGGCTGGGGCGACATCGCCCGCCATCGACACGACGTCGCCGACCTGGTGGCCGACGCCCGGGCCGCGGGCACCGGCACGTTCATCGGCACCCACCACCAGCCGCAGCGGTTCCGGACCCCGCTGTACTGGCCGCACGGAACCCCCGGTCCGAACGCCGGGGAGTTCGCCCGGACCGTCCGGGCCGCGGACGCCGGGGTCATGGTCAGCTCCGGTCACACCCATCGCTGTCGACGGCGCGACGTGGCCGGGGTCCCCTGGACCGAGGTCGCCTCGACGCACCACTTCCCGGCCACCTGGGCCGGCTACCGGGTCTTCGAGGGGGGCCTCATGCAGGTGGTCCGTCGCACCGCGGTTCCGGGCGCGCTGGCCTGGAGCGAGACCACCCGCGACGCCCTGGGCGGCATCTGGGCGCTGTGGGCCATCGGGACGCTGTCGGACCGCAGCTTCGCGCTCGACTGGCGCCGGCTCAGGTGATCTGGCCCCGGGCGTCGAGGAACGCGGTGGCGACCCCCACGTGCACCGCGACGCCGGTGGCCATGCCGTCCTCGTTGAGGACCATCCGGTTGGAGTGGCACGACGGGGCCACGAACGGGTTGGGGTTCTCGGGTGGGCAGACCCCGAGGAAGAACATGGCGCCGGGCACCTCGCGCAGCACGTAGGAGAAGTCCTCGGCCCCCATGACCGGCGACGGCATCTCCACGACGTGGTCCGCCCCCACCACCTCGGCGGCCACACCGGAGGCCCAGCGTGTGAACGCGGCGTCGTTCACCGTCACCGGATAGCCCTCGACGATCTCCACCGTGGCCGTGCACCCGTGGGCGGCGGCCACGCCCTGGGCGACCTGGTCGATGCTCGCCCACACGGCGTGGCGGGTGTGCTCGCTCACCGCCCGCAGCGTGCCGGTCAACGTCGCGGACTCGGGGATCACGTTGTCGGTCGTACCGGCGTCGAGCTGCGCGATGGTCAGCACGGCCGGGTCGAACGCGTTGACCGTGCGGGTGATCATCGACTGCAGCGCCAGGACGATCTCGCACGCCACCGGCACCGGGTCGGTGGCCCAGTGCGGCGACGACGCGTGGCCGCCCCGGCCGGTCACGACCACCTTCACCACGTCGGCCGAGGCCAGAGCAGCGCCCGAGCGATGGATGACGAAGTCGGAGAACATGTTGGGAGCGACGTGCAGGGCGAACGCGGCGTCGACTCCGTCGAGGACGCCTTCGTCGATCATGTCGGTCGCCCCGCCGAAGCCCTCCTCACCGGGTTGGAACATGAACCGGACCCGGCCCGCCAGCCGGTCGCGCCGGCCGGCCAGCACGGTCGCAGCCCCGACCAGCATCGCGGTGTGGGCGTCGTGGCCGCAGGCGTGCATCGCTCCGTCGACGACCGACGCGAAGTCCAGGCCCGTGTCCTCGGGCATGGGCAGGGCGTCCATGTCGCCGCGCAGCAGGATCGTCGGGCCGTCGGCGGCGCCGCCGACGAGATCCGCGACCACCGAGCTCAGCGCGGTGCCGGTGCTGATCTCGAGGCCGAGACCGTCCAGCGCCTCGAGGACCCTGCCCTGGGTGCGCGGCAGGTGGTTCCCCAGCTCCGGGTGCACGTGGAGGTCCCGGCGGAGCTCCACCACGTCGGGGAGCACCCCCTGGGCGGCGGCCAGCAGGTCGTCGGTGATCATCGGTCATCCTCCACGGCCCCGACCACCCCCCGGTGGGATCGGCCCGGGCGGGGGCGACGGGGCGGTCACACCAGGGCGAGCACCAGACCGATCTGGCCCAGATGGTAGGTCGTCATCACGACCAGCCGGGACTGCGGGAAGTCACGCACGAACCGGGTCAGCCCGATCACCCCGTCGGACACGTAGAACAACGCCGCTCCGAGGACCGCGATCCAGATGCCGGTGCCCACGGCGCTGGCGACCATCAGCGAGATCACGGTGATGTAGGCAGCCACCGGCACGGCGAGTCGGGGGTCCTGACGGCGCGCCCCGGACACGATCGGCGCTCCGATCACCGCCATGAGGACCGCGACGACCACGACGCCGACCGCGAAGCGCGGGAGGTCGACGCCCAGGTTCCACAGCCCGACGACGTAGGCGACGTGGCCGACCAGGAACGACGCCAGACCCTCGACGAAGTGGTCCTCGAGCATCAGGAAGACATCCCCGGCGAGGGAGCACAGCAGGCCCGCCACCATCCAGCCCCTCGCCGCGCCCGACGACACCGGGTCCGCGGCCAGGGCGGCGCCGATCAGCACCACCATGGTCAACGGCTTGAGGACGTACTCGGCGCGGCGTCGGTCGGTGCCGACCGCGATCCAGTCGGCCACGGCGACGACGAGGGTGAGCCCGATCAGGACATCGAACGTGGTCGTCATCGGAACAGCTCCGCGACCGGGTCCCACGCGAGCGACTCCCGCAGCCTCATCCGGGCCTGCATGACCAGCCGGGGCCGGTTCACACCCAGCACGCCGGTGCAGCGCTCCCCGCGTCGGAAGGCGACGACGAACCGGCCGTCCTCGATCGTGCCGTCCACCACGTGCAACTCGTCGTCTCCGTCCGGTCGTCCGGCCATCTGGATCTTGGCGTCGTACTGGTCGGACCAGAACCATGGCACCGACGCGAAGGCCACCGCGGCCGGATCGCCTCCGAGCAGCCGGGTCGCGGCCGCCTCGCCGTGCTCGATCGCGTGCTCCCAGTGCTCGACGCGCATCCGCTCGCCGAAGTGCTCGTTGAACCAGCTGGCCACGTCGCCCGCGGCGGTGATGCCGGGGGCGGCCAGGCCGGTGGAGTCGCAGACGATCCCGTCGGACAGGTCGAGTCCCGAGCCGTCGAGCCATCCGGTGCTGGGGGTGACGCCGATGCCGACGACCACCACCTCGGCGTCGACCGCCGAGCCGTCGGCGAGGCGGACCGCCCGGACCCGTCCCGCGCCATCGGCGTCGAGGCGGTCCACGCCCGCCCCCAACCGCACGTCCACGCCGTGGCGTCGGTGCAGGTCGGCCACGAACGATCCGATCGGGGCGGGCAGGGCCCGCGGCAGGGGCACCGGGGCCGCCTCGATCATCGTGACCTCGTGACCCCGACCACGACACGTGGCCGCCACCTCGGCGCCGATGAAGCCGGCTCCGATCACCGCCACCCGTGCCGGACCGGCGTCGAGCTCCCGGCGCAGGGCCAACGAATCGGCCATGTCGCGCAGGACGTGCACCCCGCCGGGGGGCGCACCGGGGAGCCGGCGTGGGGTGGCACCGGTGGCGATCACGATGCCGTCGGCGGCCTGCTCGGTGCCGTCCGACAGAGTCACGGTCCGGTTGGCGACGTCGAGGGCGACCGCGTGCACGCCCAACCGGAGGTCGAGATCGAGGTCGGGAACCTCGGGCGCGGACGGCTGCCGCGCCCGATCGGGCTCCCACTCGCCGGCGAGGACCTGCTTGGACAGCGGGGGCCGGTCCGAGGGCAGCTCCGCCGACGGGTCGACGACGACGATCGTGGCGGCCGGGTCGCCGCGGCGCAGGGTCCGCGCCGCGCTCAGCCCGGCCAGGGACGCGCCGACGACGAGGTAGGTGGTCATCGACGGGGATCGGGGATCACGGACGGGACGGGTCGTTCGGGATCGGATGCCCGGGGCTCGACCCCGGACGCCCAGGGTCAGCCCTCGACGGTGATCGCCTGCTTGGGGCAACGCCGGGCGGCTTCGGTCACCTTCTCACGGAGCTCCTCGGACGGCTCCTCCTGGAGGACGTAGAGGAGGTCGTCCTCCCTGACCTCGAACACCTCGGGTGCGATGCCCATGCACACGGCGTTCGACTCGCACAGGTCGTAGTCCACGACAACCTTCATGCCCATCCCCTTTGCTCCTCTCCGCACCGGCCGGCGACCGAGCGAACGTTCAGGAGCACTCTACCGACGGGGGTGCCGTGTCAGAAGATCGAGTAGCCCCCGTCGATCACCAGGAGGTCTCCGGTGTGGAACGTCAGGGTCGGATCGGCCAGGAACGCGGCCGCCTCGGCGAAGTCCGACGGCACACCCCAACGCCGCACCGGGGTCCGGGCCGTGGTGTTCGCCATGAACTTCTCCCAGCCCTTCAGCGGCGCGGTCATGTCGGTCTCGACCCACCCTGGCATGATCCCGTTGACCCGGACGCCGTGACGGGCGAGCTCGACCGCCAGTCCCCTGATCAGGGCGATCATCGCCGTCTTCGAGCACGAGTACGCCTGGTTCGCCGGCGCCCCGTGGATGGCCGAGGTCGACGAGACGCCGATGAGCGAGCCGCCTCCGCCCCGCTCGAGAAGGTGCCGGGTGGCGGCGCGGAAGCACAGGAAGGCCCCGTCGAGGTTGACCGCCATGACCCGACGCCACTGCTCGAGGGTCTGATCGACGAACGGCGCACCGCCGCCGATGCCGGCGTTGGCGATCATCGTGTCGACCCGTCCGTGCACGTCGAGGGTCTGCGCCATGGCGGCGTCGACGGCGGCCTCGTCGGCGACGTCGACGACCACCGAGCTCGCGACCGCGCCCGCGGCACGCAGCGCCTCGACGGCGGCGTCGTTCTTGGCCTCGTCGCGACCCCACACCGCGACTGCGGCACCCGCGGCGGCCACGCCGTGGGCCATCCCCAACCCGATGCCGCCGTTGCCGCCGGTGATGACCACCACCCGTCCGTCCAGGTCCGTCACGCCGTTCGCCTCCCGTGCTCGCACGCGGTCCGGAGCGGATCCGGCGCGTCGTGCGGCACGGTACCCGTCGCGGTCGGATCGGCCGGTAGCGTGGCCGCCCGTGTCGGGATCCCCCTTGCGCATCGCCACCGCCCGGGACGTCGACGCCCTGTCGCAGGTCCTGGCCCGCGGCTTCGGTGACGACCCGATCTGGCGGTGGATGGCCCCGACCGGCACCCGGTGGCCGGATCGCCTCGGTCCGATCTTCCGACACCTGCTCCGACCGCCGATCGGGTTCGGGACGACATGGACCACCGCTGACCTGGAGGGCACCGCGGTGTGGTCCCCGCCGGGTCGGTCAGGCTTCCCCAACGGCGCCGCGGTCCGCTCCGCCCCGACCATGCTGCGGGGGTTCGGTCCGGCGGGGATCCGACGGACGCTGCGCCTGGTGGCCCGGATGGAGAAGGCCCATCCGCCCGAGCCGCACTGGTACCTGGAGCTCCTCGCGACCGATGCCCACCTGCGGGGGCGCGGAGTGGGCAGCCGTCTGATCGGACCGGGTCTGGACCGCGCCGACACCGAGGGTGTCGGCGCCTACCTCGAGAGCTCCAAGTGGGACAACGTCCCCTTCTACCGACGCCACGGCTTCGAGGTGATCGAGGAGATGGTCGCCGTGCCCGGGTCACCGCCGATGTGGCGGATGTGGCGCGACCCCCGCTGAGGCCGCTCCCCCCGCCGGTCAGCGCCTCATCGCAGGTGGGCCACGTCGTTGTAGCGGCGGAGCCGCCAGCGACCGTCGCCTTGGACCACGAGCTCGCTGATGGAGCCGTTGTCGGCGCCGATGAACGCGAACGGGGAGCTGCCCGTGGCGGTGGCCAGCAGCTGGCCGATCACGCCGCCGTGGACCACGGCAACGACCCGTTGGTCCGGATGCGCCGCGACGATCGTGTCGATCCCCCGGCGGAGCCGGGCCGCGAACTCGTCGCCCGGCTCCGCACCCGGGATCACGTCCCATCGCTCCTCGGTGAACATCTGCAGCGCGATCGGGTCACCCGAGGCGACCTTGGCCCGGAACTGCAGCTCCCACTCCCCGAGGTGGACCTCGCGGAGGTCGGCCACGACGTTGGGGGTGAGCCCGAGCCGATCGACGAGCGGCGCCGCGGTCTGCTGGGTTCGCTGGAGGGTGGTCACCCACACGGCGTCGATCGCGGCACCGGCACGGTGCTCCGCGGCGAGGCGCTCACCCACCCGACGGGCCTGCTCACGGCCGTCCGGGGCCAGCTCCGGATCACCGTGACCGTCGCGCACGGGGAACGGCCGATCGGAGCGCTCGGGAGCCGACTCGCCGTGGCGGACCAGCAGGATTGTGGTCGACCCGGGAGGGGGTGAGTAGCGGTACTGGCGGTGGCCCTCGTCGGGCGCGGCGGAAGAGATCGGTCCGGGGTCGGTCACACCCGACAGGATGTCACGCCGGGGCGCAGGCCCCGCCGGCGGGCGCCTGCACCACCGCCGTCTCGCCGTTGGTGATGGAGACGGTGACGTCGGGGTTGATCGACACCAGGGCAGAGCGCACGACCTGGCACGCCTCCATGGCCTCGGCGGGGGTGATCGGGTCCGAGGCGTCGGCCGACAACGACACCGCGGTGTCGTTCATGATCGACGTGGTCGACAGCTTCTCCACCCACGACGACCCCTGGTGCTCGTCCTTGATCCGGTCGATGTGCTCCAGGTCGATGTCGCCGGCCGCCGCCCCGGGCTCGGGGAGCGTGTCGTCGGAGAGCGTGTCGTCGGTGGTTCCGGGCTCGTCGAGCTCGGACAGGTCGAGCCCGCACATCTCGGCGGTCACGTCGTCGATGTGATCGGCCGCCTCCTGCACCGACGGGTCCATGATCAGCTCGAGCGCCCGGGTGATGTACTCCGGATCGTCGGGATCCAGCGTCGAGAGCTCCTCGACGACGTCGGAGAGCACCTCGAAGCTGGGCCGCAGCTCGGCCGGGGCGACCTCGCCCAACGCGGCGAGGGCCTCGATCGAGGCCGCCGGATCGTCCAGGTCGGCGGCATCGGGGCCCTGCAGAGCCGTGACCGCGGTGCAGTACTCGCCGTCCGGATCGGTGCCACCTTCCGGCTCGGCCGAGTCGGCACGACGGTTGGATTCCATCGTCGCCAACACGGTGCTGTCGTCGCCACCGCAGGCGACGAGGCTGACCCCGGACAACAGGACTCCGAGCACGGCGAGGACCGGTCGGACGCGTCGGGAGCTCCGGCGACGAGCGGAGGACGGCGTGGGGTGCATGCCCATCAGTCTGCCGGTTCCGGCGCCGGGACCCTCGCAGCGCGCCAACGACGGCTGAGGTGCTCCAACGGGAGGAACGCGGTGATGCAGATCGTGTGGGGCAGGAAGGAGATCCCGATCATCAGGTAGGTCATCCCGTGCAGAAGCAGCACGCCGACGAGCGCCGCGATCCGCAGCCGGCGCGGCGCCCGCGGGAACAGCAGGACGATCGTCATCACCTCGAAGACGATGAACACCCACTGCGACAGCACCAGCAGATCCGGATACGACAGGAGGCGGTCGCCGATCACGGTTCCGCGCCGGATGATCGACGCGGTGAACACCGCGGAGCCCATCCACTCCCAGCCGCCGAAGCGGAGCTTCCCCCATGCCGAGAACGGGTAGGCCAGGACGAACACGACCTGGACCACCCGCAGCGCCCACCCCGAGAGGCGCTGCACCGAGATGCCGGTCCGCGGGGTGAGCGCGAGCACCAGCAACGCGACCATGATCGTCAGGCGGTCGTGGTCGACCTTGGCGTAGGAGAACGCCCACAGCAGCCACACCCCGTAGGACACGAGGGTCACAGCCGCGGCGACGCGCGGCGCCCGGCGGGTGAGCATCCACACCGCGCCGACGACGACCAGCACCCGCACCGCCAGCATCGTCGTGGGCGTCGGAGCCGCCAGGTGCAGGACACGGGCCAGGAGCACCGGCCGGTAGAACTCGACCGGGGCGTCCGCGTGCATCGCAGCCCAGCCGTCCTTGGAGATCACCGTGAAGGCGACGACCGCCGCGATGATCCGGGCGAACACGTCGACCCGTTCGACCGGCACAGGATCGAACCAGTAGCGGTCCCAACCCGCTCGCCACCGTTCCCCGAGACCGGACCGGGTGGTGTCGGGGCGCGCGTCGGCCGGGATCGACGCTGCCGGCGCCGGGCTCACGACCCGCTCCGGGCCGTCCAGGTCTGCACCACGCGGGAGAAGTACGACACCGGGTGGCCGTCGATGAGGTTCCGGCCGGTCTTGCGCAGGCGCAGCTCGACGAGGGGGTCCGACGGGTGCGAGTCGTTCCAGACCGCGGCCAGGGCGGCCATCTGGGCCCCGGTCAACTTCCCGGAGAGCGACTTCTGGCCCTCGACCTCGGCGCGGCGGAGCCCGAACGCCTCGGCATCGAGGCGGAGCTCGCGGCCCGACGCGGTGAGCGCGGTGAAGTCGACCTTGGCGACCCGACCGGTGGAGCGGACGGGATGGGCGAACATGCGGAACGGGGCGAAGGGCCAGCTGTCGTCGGTGAGGGCGGTCGCTCCGAGCACGGTGAGCGCCACCAGCAGCACCGCCACCGCGGACCGCCAACGGGCACCGGGGATCGGTTCCGCCTCGGCGCCGGCATCGCTCACGGCCGAGACACTACGGGTTCCGGACCGACTGTCACCGTGACGTCCGACTCCACTAGAGTAGAACGCGTTCTAGTTTGGTCCCGAGGATCTGATCCCGAGGAGCGTGCGCGTGTTGGTCCGATCGCCATTCCCCATCCCGTTCGGCTGGTTCCAGGTGGCGTGGTCCACCGATCTCGCCCCCGGAGAGATCCAGCCCATCGAGTACTTCGACCGCAAGATGGTGCTCTGGCGCGACGGCGACGGCGCCGCACACGTCAGCGACGCGTTCTGCCCCCACCTCGGCGCGCACTTCGGCTACGGCGGCCACGTCAACGGCAACGACATCGTGTGCCCGTTCCACGGCTGGCGCTTCGACTGCGACGGCCGCAACACGCTCATCCCCTACTCAGAGCGCACCAACAAGAAGGCGTGCGTGAAGCCGTACCCGGTGCGTGAGGTCAACGGCCTGATCATGGCCTGGTACCACCCCGAGGAGGCCGAGCCCACCTGGGAGATCCCGGTCGTACCCGAGTTCAACGATCCCGAGAACTTCACCGCGATCGAGACCCGCGAGTACCTGATCGGTGCGCCGTGGCAGGACCTCGCCGAGAACGGCGTCGACGCCGCCCACTTCCGCTACGTGCACCACACCGAGGAGGTGCCCGAGCTCGAGAGCTACGAGACCGACGGACCCCGCTCGAAGATGCGCTCGATCCAGAAGTTCCCGACGCCCCGCGGCGTGGTCGACGGTCGCATCGACGCCGACTCGTTCGGGCCCGGCTTCAGCGTCATCCGCTTCTCCGGCATCGTCGACACCTACCTCATGGGCTGCAACACGCCGCTGACCCGCAACAGCTGCTTCATGCGCTTCACGTTCACCGTGCGCAAGCTGGGCGACGACGCCCTCAGCTCGACCGTCGGTGAGGCATTCGTCGCCGAGATCGACAAGCAGGTCCAGGAGGACCGGCCGATCTGGCAGAACAAGGCGTACATCACCCGCCCTGCCCTGGCCGACTCCGACGGTCCGTTCACCAAGTTCCGCAAGTGGGCGTCGCAGTTCTACGCCGAGGGCATCGACGAGTCGCAGTCGGTGTACTACCCGGAGGAGACCCGGGGCTACGAGCCGATCCAGACCGCGTCCCGGAAGTTCGGCTCGGACCCGATGGCCGACTGAGAACCGACCGTCCGAGACCCGGCCGGCCGACCTCAGCCCTGACCGGGCGGGGTCGGCCAGTTCGGCATCTCCGGCGGCACCGGCGGCACCGGCGGGACCTGGGTCGGCGGCGCGCCGGGCGGGCCCCATCCCGGCGGAGGTTGCCCGTACCCCGCCGGCGGACCCCACACCGGTTGACCCGAGCCCGGTTGACCCGAGCCCGGTTGACCAGACGGCGGTCGCCGGTCGCGGTTGCGGCGCACCAGTCCGACGATGAGCAGGACCAGGCCGACGACGAACACCAGGCCGGCCACGGCCATGACCCCGACGATGCCGAGCATCGGGGCGACCAGGGCGCTGACGTCTGAGGTGTCGAGGGTCCGCCCGACGGTGAAGCTCACCAGAGCCGGCGCCGAGGACGGCTCACCCGGCCAGCGGCAGTCGGCCCGGTAGTCCCCGGGTTCGAGGCGGGCGCTGGCCACGACGACCCACGAGTCGGGTCCGTTGATCAGGGCGGGGTCGAACGACGTCCGGCTCAGCGCGACCGGATCGCCCGACGAGGTGGCCAGGGTGCACTCGGGCGTGCCGATCCCCCGGTCCTCGACCGCGATCCCGACCGCCATCGTGTCGGCGGAGGACCCGTCGAGCGGGGCGTCGACCGAGAACGGCAGGGTTCCGGGCACCGACGGGGTCCGGTCTCCGTCGATCACGACGTCGCGGGTGAAGCGGTCGAGGTCGAGTCGGCTGCCGAGCAGGGACACGACCAGGAACCCCCCGACGACGGCGAGCACCATCATGGTCGACCCCGCGATGAGCAGGCCCCTGCCCGCCGGCGGCGACGTGACCGGCACGCCCGGAGGCGTCTGGGTGCTCAGGGCCTGTCCGAGCTGACGATCCACATGGCGTAGAACTGCGCAGCGCCGCCGTAGGCGTGGCCGAGAGCGACCCGGGCCCCGTCGACCTGGTGGTCGCCGGCCTGGCCCCGCACCTGCATGGCCGCCTCCCCGAAGCGGATCATGCCCGACGCTCCGATCGGGTTGGTCGACAGCACGCCGCCCGAGCAGTTGACCGGCAGGTCACCGGTGAGCGCCGTGGCTCCCGACTCGGTCATCTTCCAGCCGTCACCCTCCTCTGCGAACAGCAGGCCCTCCATCCACATCGGCTCGTACCACGAGAACGGGACGTAGATCTCGGCGACGTCGATCTGGGCCCGGGGGTCGGTGATGCCGGCCTGGCGGTACAGGTCCGCGGCGCAGTCGAGGCTGGCCTGGGGTCGCACCTGGTCCCGGCCGGAGGCGGTCGACGGCTCGGAGCGCATGGCGGTGGCGTGGATCCACGCCGGCGGGACTCCGGTGGCGGCCTGGGCTTCCTCGGCCGCCTGCTCGCCGCCGAGCACCATGGCGAAGGCGCCGTCGGAGGACGGGCACGTCTCGGCGTAGCGGATCGGCTCCCACAACATGAACGACTCCTTGATCGAGTCGTAGGTGATGTCGGGCTCGTGCAGGTGCGCGTACGGGTTCTTCAGCGCGTTGAGCCGGTCCTTGAGGGCGACCAGGATGCCGATGTCGTCGGGCGCGCCGGACCGCCGCATGTACTCCCGGATGAACGGGGCGAAGTAGCCGCCGGCCCCGGCGACCAGCTGCTGCTGGAACGGGATCGGGAACGACAGGGCCCACATGGCCTCGGACACCGACTGCTGCTGCCAGCCGATGGTCAGCACCCGTTCGTGCACGCCCGCTTCGACGTGGGACGCGGCAACGATGGCGGTCGACCCGCCGACCGAGCCGGCGGTGTGGACCCGGAACAGGGGCTTGCCCACCGCGCCGAGCGCTTCGGCCAGGTACGGCTCGGGCATCATGATGCCCTCGAAGAAGTCCGGCGCCTTGCCGACCACGACGGCGTCGATGTCGTCCATGGTGAGATGCGCGTCGGCGAGAGCGCGGTAGGCGGCCTCGCGCAGCAGGCCGGGCAGCGACACGTCACCGCGGACCGAGGCGTACTTGGTCTGGCCGACGCCGATCACGGCGACCCGGTTGGCACCCATCAGGACTCCCCCTCGAGCACGGCGATCAGGTTCTGTTGCAGCAGCTGGCCCCCGGTGGCGTGGGCGACGCCGCGGTCGGCGGTACCGGCGGAGATCCGGTCGGCCACCTCGGCGAAGCGGATCAGCCCGGCGGCCAGCATCGGGTTGGCCGCGAGCGCCCCGCCCGACGGGTTGACGTCGACCCCGTCGCCCAGGCCGAGTTCGGTGAGCACGATCTTCTCCTGGTGGGAGAACGGCGCGTGGACCTCGGCGACGTCGACGGGACCGTCGGCCACCCCCGCCTTCTCCGCAGCGAGGCGGATCGAAGGGGCCACGGTCAGGTCGCGGGCCCCGAAGGCGTGGCTGTCGATGCGGTGGTCGAGGCCGCGGATCCACGCCGGCCGGTCGCTCCACTCGCGGGCCCGGTCGCCGGCCGCGAGCACGACGGCGACGCCGCCGTCGGAGATCGGCGGGCAGTCGTGGCGCCGGAGGGGATCGCTGAGCATCGGTGTGGCGAGCAGTTCGTCGACCGACGGCGACCCGGCCACCTGCGCCCTGGGGTTGGACGCCGCCGCGGTGCGGTTGCGGTGCGCGATCTGCGCCATCTCCAGTTCGGTGATCACCCCGGCGTCGAGCATGGCCCGGGCCTGCAGACCGGCGAACGCCACGCTGTCGGGCCACAGCGGTCCGTAGTAGTAGGGGTCGAGGCCCCGGCTCATCACGTTGGGCAGGTCGCCCGGCGACGCCTTGGAGTATCCGTAGACCAGCGCCGTGTCCGCATGGCCGGCCTGGATCTTCAGCCACGCCTCGTACAGCGCCCAGGCCCCGTCCATCTCGACGTGGCTCTCGACGATCGGCGGGTAGGCCGGCACCGCGTCGAGGGTCATGACGAAGCTGAACGCCTGGCCGGCCAGGTAGTCGGTGCTGCCCGAGCAGGTGAAGTCGATGCCGCCCATGCCGCCGACGGCGCCGAGCACCTCCGCGATCACCGGCTGGATCATCTCGACCTCGCTGAGCTCGGTCGCGGCCCGGCGGTGGACGGTCTGGGCGGTGGCGACGACGGCGACGTCTCGTGCGGGGGCCATCACATGTGTCCCTTCAGCTGCTCGGCGGGCACGTCGGGCTCGTCGATCGGCCGCCAGTACCTGATGTTCTCCATGGAGGTGGTCAGCTGGTCGTCGTCGACCCAGACCGGCTCGACCCGCATGCCGATGCGGACCTTGTCGTAGTCGACCTCGCCGACGGTGCCGTACAGCGACACCGCGGCACCGTCGGGCAAGAACAGCGCGGAGACGAACGGGGTGGGCGGGGCGTTGACCCCGAAGCCGATGTGGACCACGCAGAACGAGGTGATGGTCGCCCTGGGGCCGACCTCGACCTGCTCGGTGGTCTTCAGGCCCGAGACGGGTGCGACCCCGGTCGGCGCGACGTAGACCTCGCCGGTCGACGGGCAGCGCTCACCCAGGATCTTCTTCTGCTCCAGTCCCAGCAGGAACCGGGTGCGGGCCAGGCCGGGCGAGTAGTCGTAGACCATCGCGGCGGGCATGCGCACCCGCTGCACCGGTTCGTCGACGCCCAGGTCGGGCACGGTCGGAGCCGGCTGGGTCCACAACCCGTCGGGCAGGGTCGAGATGCTGCGATCGGTCTCCGCGCCCATGTCAGGCCTCCACCGGTTCGAAGCAGGCGATGTCGGTGATCAGCCCCTGCGGCTCGTCGGCCCAGCGGATGCGGACCCGGTCCCCGGTGTGAACCGAGTCAGGGCCCGGGACGTCGATCACGTGCAGCATCGCGGTGTCGGCTCCGTCGAGGCGGATGAAGGCCAGGGCGTGGGGCGCCTCGAGCGCCTGGTCGGCGCGGGGGGCGGCGACCCAGCTCCACGAGGTGATCGTGCCCTCGGTGCCGACCTCGACCATGTCGGTCAGCGGGGCGCCGGTGGTGGGGTCGTACTCGACCGGCGGGCACACCACCCGGCCGTCGGCGGCGGCGATGGCGAGGACACGCCGTTCGCGCAGGCCGGTCAGGAACGCACCGATCACGGGACCGGTGGTCCGCATGAACCCGTACTCGATCGTGAGCGGGGCGTGCAGCAGATCTGCACCCCCCTGGGCGTCGTTCACCAGGAACCCCCCGGGTGTGTGGACGGGACACGCTCACCGGGGGCCGATGAGCGCCGGGCGGCAGGCTAGAACACGTTCCAGTTCCCTGCGAGCCGAACCCGGTACCGAACCGAGCCCGATGCTTCCAGTCGGACTCAGGACCTGACGACACCATCGAGCATCCGGCGCAGGTTTGCATCGACCAGGCCCACGACCTCCCCATGGTCAGCGACGTCGAGCTGGGCGCGGACCTCCTCGAGGAGGTCGATGACCGCCGGTCGGGACCGCTCGGGGCTCAGACGCCACCGTCGGGCCTCGGCGACGACGTCGTCGACGGTGATCGCACCCGCGTCCACGACGTCGTTGACCGCCAACGCCGCCGATGACCGGAGGTCGGGCCACAACGCCGTGGGGACCGTGTCGTAGAGCGGTGCCAGACGGACCGCCCCATCGGCGATCGTGAAGGCGACGTTCTTGGCATGGCAGTCCGCGTTGCCGATCACCGTGGTGAACGCGACGGCGCGGACAAGTGCGTCCAACTCCGCCAGCGGGTCACGGGCATGGGAGTCGAGCAGGTCGGCGGCATGCCACCAACTCGGCGGCCCGACGGTCCCTGACGGCTGGTACTTCGCCCGGCCCCGCGCCCCGTCCGGCGGGATCCCGAGGGCCTGGAGCAGGTCCTCCTGGTGCGTCCTGCGCACCCGTCCGTCGATGACGGTCCGGTCGAAGCGGTTGACGATCAGCACGGATCGGCCGCCGAAGCTGCCGAGGTCGGCGTCGATCGATGTGAGGCCGACCGCACGCGCCAGTCGCAGGCACGCCGCCTCGGCGGCGACGACGCCGGGACGACCGGGGGGATCGACCTTGAGGATGTGCGTCGACGGGTAGCCGTGGGTGGGTCGGGCCCAACCGTCCGCCGTCGCGACGACCACCAACTTGTCCTGCAGACCGGCCAGGGACAGCTCCGAGTCGCCGTGGATGCCCAAGGGGTTCGATCCCAGCTCCGCGACCTCGACGTCCAGCTCACCCGGGCCGTAGGGGACGGCGCGGGGCTCCCGGGTCGACGCTCCGACCGCGACCACCTCGAAGGCGCCGGCGATGTCGCGTCCGTAGCGGTCGAGCATCCCGAAGGTGTCGGATGCGGCGACGTCGGCTGCCGCGGCCAATGCCAGCAGGTGCTGGCCCTCCGGGAGCAGCCCACGAGCCCAGCCCGTCGCGTCCTGACGACCGGACCGCATCGGCACCGAGCAGGACAGGACGATCGAACCGGCAGCCGCGCCGGCGATCAACTCCGGTGCGTACTCGACTGCGAGGCCCCGGCGCGTCGACCGGAGCGTCGCGATCGACACACCGTTCCGTCGCACGTCCAGGCCATCAGCCACCGTCGGACTCGGAGTCGGTCTCGGTCTCGGACTCGGTGATGGCCGCGGCGCCGTCGGCGGGGTCCGACGCGGTCCGCCAGGTGACGGTGACCTCCGCTCCAAGTCGTCGCAGGGTCCGCAGCAGGTGCTCGATCAGCCGGTTCGTGCGGCCACTCTCCAGGCTCGCGACGTAGGAGCGCTGGATGCCGGTGCGCTCCGCCAACTCAGCCTGGGTGAGGCCACGGGTCCGCCGGACCTCGGCCACGGCGGCACCGAGGTCGGCCCCTCGTCGGACGACGAAGCTCCGACCGACCGGCCCCCGATCCGCAGAGTCGGGACGGGATGTGTCCATATCGTTGCAGCATACAAATCCATGCCACTGCCACAACATCGTTGCACGCGTTGAAAGGGACCTCGTCGACGGTGCGACAGCTCAGGGCAGCGAGCGGCCTGCAACGAGGAACCGGCCCACCAGCCCGACGGCCCGCTCGGCAGCACGGTCGTGGTGGCGCTCGGCGTCGGCGAGGAGGCCGCCGGCGTCGAGGCCGGCACCGACGAGTTGGTCGAGGTCGTCGACCATCCACCCCTCGAGCACCGACCGGTCGGCTTCGGGGTGGAACTGCAGCCCGAGGTGCGGACCGGACCGGAACGCCTGGGCCCCGGCCCCGCTGCGGGCCAGCTCGGTGGCGCCGGGCGGAACGGTGAAGGCGTCGAAGTGCCACTGCAACCACGGCCCCGCCTCGATGCCGGCCGCTCGGCCGTCGTCGTTCACCTCGACGGCCATCCAGCCGATCTCGGGGTGCTCGGTGCGACCGACGGTCCCGCCCAGCGCCACCGACAGGATCTGACCACCGAAGCAGAGCCCGAGGACGGGGACGCCGGCACGGTCGGCGGCGCGGATGAAGTCGATCTCGGGTTCGACCCAGTGGGCGACCTGCGGATCGTCGACAGACCAGCGGGAGCCGAACAGGACGACGTGGTCGACGTCGGTGGGATCGGGGAAGGTCGTCGAACCGGTCGGGTCACCCGGCCCGTTGCACACCTGGTGCACGATCAGCTCGGCGCCCAGAGCGGAGAACGCCCGGCCGACGTGACCGTCACCGGAGTTGGCGTCGTGGTGAACGAACAGGACCCGCACTCTCCAACTGTCGCGCGGGCCAACTGTCGCGCGGGCTGACCCGCTCAGCGGGCCTGGCCGGAGTCCGGTGACACCATCAGCGGGGCGGTGTCGACCGCCACCAGGTCGGTTCCCTTGATCAGCGACAGGGTGCGCAGGTCGTCGTTGTCCCAGCGCTCGTCGGGGGCGCCCGACATGTACCAGGACGATCCGTTGTCGGCGAGCACCATGCCGTGCACCTTGAGCGCCTCGGCCACCACCCGGGCCTGCGGGTCCAGACGGGACGTGTCGAAATCCGCCCGGAGCCGGAACCATGCCCCCATCGGCGGAGCGGTCGCGGCGCTGGTCGAGCCGGCCTGGTGCCGGGCCGGCCACACGTAGCTCCGTTGGGTGACCGGGGCGGTGACGCGGATCGCGTGGTCGATGCGGCCGGCGGCGACCTCCTCATATCGGACCAGGCCGGCCAGGATCGGGAGTCCGGCGGCATCCGCGGAGGTCCACCCCGCCGGGCGCAGTGCGTTCGAGCGCAGGTCCCAGGTCGCGCCGGACCCCGCGGTCCAGGACCCGTCGGGCTGACGAGTCGAGTCGAAGGTCTCGTAGAGGCGACACGTCGACTCGTCGACGACGATCACGTGGTGGTCC
>WBZP01002603.1_pt1 | contig 20494 bp, 13 predicted proteins | sample 5204301 | NCBI WGS metagenome assembly WBZP01 (sample SAMN12412401, study PRJNA552823) | activated sludge metagenome | isolation source: activated sludge from nitrification reactor of wastewater treatment plant... | place: USA: Pennsylvania | collected 2017
TTCCAACCTCTGGCATACGATATGGGCAGGTCATGCTGCTGCCAGCGATGGTAAGATTCATGGATCGTAGCTCGTCCGATTCTCCAACCGAAAAACTGTAGGTTGTGCTTTCACCACTCAGACCTGATGAAAGGACGGAACCGGAGGGTTCCACTCTGTTATCCACCGATATTTCGCACAGGGTACAGGTTCTGTTCTGACCAGTCCCCTGCTGGTATGAACAACTGATAGGCACATTATAGGTGCTCACGGCGAGGGTTCCCGCAGTATCTCTGACACCAGTCATCACACACTGGTAACAGGGCGAACTCGCCAAGTTGAATTTGTTTGCCCCGGTACATTGATTGCCAGAGTATTTACTGCATGTCATGGCACCTCCACCGGTGATGGTCACATTGTCTATATTCACATCCGCCAGCTCGGAGGTCATGGTGCCCCGCAGGGTAAGGGTATGGTTCGAGGGCGTACAGTTGGGGGGCGAGTTGGTTTGCAAACTGACGCGATTGGTATCTGTACCATCCCTCAGGTCGGCTACCGGATTATCGGACGGATAACCTGTCTGATTATCATCCGGGTCGATCGCCCTGGTGTCGGTGAGCCCGGAATTGGCGAGTTTGACCTGGGTTGCCGCATCATTCTGTATCGGACAACCGACACTCTGCGTAGCATATCCCCGGCTATGGGAATCAGGGTAGCTTTGTCTGTCATAGAGAGAGGTATCTGTGATCGCCAAGGAGCCGCCGGTGGGTGTCCAATGAGCCAGTTTGGTGAGATTGATTTCGTGGAAGGGAACCCGCGCCATGCAGAGGGTATCGTTCAAACCATCGCCACAGGCGGTGTTGATGGCACTGAGCACCGAGGCGCCCATATAGTCGATATAGATGCCACGGGCGAGAAACTGGGTATGTCCACCACCGCTCAGGTTGGTGGTGATTGGCCAGGGTTTGGTCGGCGCGGTGAAGCTGGTTGGCGGGAATTGCGTCGCGGCAGCCGCTACATAGTTGGTGACATAGTTCTTGACATACTCCTGATAGGAAGCAAGGTTGGCGGCGGTCAGCCAGGACTCGGGTATCAGGTTGACCTCCTGCATCATCCAATCCTGGGCCACCCGCCAATAGCCGTCGAGCCGGATCATGCGGCAGTTTTCCAGATACCAGTCGTTGCTCGTTCCAGCCTGTACCAGGGTTACAGGAGCGTCATGGTGGGCTTGATCCAATTTATAGTGCTTGTGGTCACCAGAGACGTAATTGGCCGCGGGACGCAAGGGGTCATAGAGGGGATAGGTTGAACCCGATGTATCGTGATGATCCCGGCAACAGATATCACAGATTTCCGGTTGATTCCCCAGGTTGCCCAGCACATCCGCACGACCGCCCGCGACACGGCCGACGGCCTTGCCGGAAACCTCTTCTCCCAGAACCCAGAGACCATGAGTACTTGGATCGGTTCCACCCGCCCCGATGTCGGCGTCGCCGATCCAGCTTCGCAGATCCACGCCATTGCCATTCCATTGTTTGTTGGCTTCCATCCATTTGCCCCTGTTCACTATCACCGTGGGCGCCCGACCCAATTGGCCGTCTGATCGCCCCGTTTGGCAGACGCAACTGACCGTAGCAAAGGCATTGCGCCACTGGGTCAGGGTCCTCTCGTCGTAGACCACCTCATCGAATCTGGTAATAACCGAACCCCAGTCGGCAAATACCGTCGGTTCGGGTTTGGAGGCCTCCTGGGTGCGCCCGCTCCCGGTCACATCCAGAGGCACGGACACTACATCAGGCAGACCCAAGGGACGATAAGGCACCTGGGGCGGCTGGGAGCTAAGGGGCTTAGACTCAGACTTACCTGTGGTTTGCGGGTCGGTGCTGTTGACCACGGCGGCAATGGCGACCTGTTGCGCCTCGCCGGTAGGCTCGATCCAGTTTACGGTTACCACCACCTCTTTGAAATTCGGTGTCGTCGGCAAGGCGCCCCAGGCGCCGGTATCCCAGTTGGCGGCGAGCACCGGAGTGGAATCAGGCACAGGCGGCGAATAATAGTTGGTCGAGGTCCAGGTACGATTGAAGGTCACCCCAGAGATGTTGGAGCTGCCGGAGGTGCTGGTGACGGTACTGTTGGGAATGCGGAGGGTGCCGTCGGCATTTTCGGTCCCTCCCGTATTGGTGCCGATCTCCGCCCAGCCGAAGGTGCCACTCGAACCGGACACCAATTGGGTGAAACTCCGCAGATCTTCGATCTTTTCCTGGGCCAGGGCCGTGGCTATCGCCCGCGCCTTGGCGTTGTTACCGCTCTTGAGCAAATTACCCTGCAAAGCCGCGATACCGACCAAGCCGATCGCTAACACGAGGATCGCCACCAATACCTCTATCAGGCCGATTCCTCTTTGTTTGCTGTCGCCTTTCATCTTGTTTACTCTCATTCGCTTACCCGGCCACGGCGCTTAGTAAAAATCCATCCAGCCACCGGCTACCCGAGCCAGAGATTTGTTTACATCCAGATTGAGGGTGGAAAGCACGTTGTCGTCGTAACGCACCGTGAAGGCGCCATTACTCAAATCCACGGAGTGATCGATGATGATGGAACCATAAACGATGGGGCCGCCGTTGATCTGGACATCCCCTCCCGTACCCGATTTGTCCGGATTATCGAAGGAGAACACCACACCAAATACGGTGGCTCCACCATTGATCCGCAGATCACCTTCATCGACGACGATAGCGACCGGGGCTTCCGGCGAGCCTACCTGGGTGTTGGCGGCAATGGCACAACCGCCGGTGACCCAATAGAGACCGGCGGAATTGCTGTTCAAGTTGCTACAACTGCTCACCACCTCGGCCTGACTGTAGAGCTCGATCCAGTTGACACGCGGCACACCGAAGACATAGGCCAGCAGATCCGGCGGGAAATAGGAGGAGTCCGGATTGGCTCCCAGCCCCCCATCCACGTCCAGAACATCTATCCCTTCCGTATTGGCCTGAGTCAGAAGCTCGCCTTGGGCCGGATTGTTGGGGTTCGGACAGCCGCAGTTGGTGCACAACTGAATCGTCATGCTGTTCCCATTCACGGTATAGCTATAAGGCGTCGGCGAACCGTTCTGTAGATAGTCACCAAGTTGGCAGGTCTGGGGGCTCGAATGAATTGTGTCGACATCATGCTCGGACCAGACCGAAAGCGGAACCCCGGGCCCACCGGCGTTGGGGTTGGGCACGGCGGTGATGTTTCCTGAGAGATTGACCGCCCCCTCGGCGATCAAGGGCACATCCGGCCCACGATTCGCCCGGGAATAGGTAGTGGTCTGATGCATGACAACGGCTTGACCACGGAAAGGGTCATTCGGAGTGTCGGAAAACCCCTGTCCGATCACATAAGCGATAAAGTCCCCTTCGCCGGCCACCGGCTCCAACAGAACGCGATTACATGGGTTATTGGCGCATTGGGCCAGGAGATAGACATTGTACTCGCCGGCCTTGGCGGGGCCGGAGGAACCCGAACTGGGAGCGAAATCGCGGTGGACCCAGCCAGAACCGAAACGATTGAGAGTGCCATTGCCACAAGGCAAGGCCGTGGCACCAGAAGTGCATTCCGTCCACAGGGTATTGTTGATATTGAACCAACCGTTATTCCCGGTCGAGTTCATATAACGACGATTCTTGGTGATAAAGGCGAAGCCTTTTTCCAATCCTTGCTCGGCCCGCTCGAAGGAATCCACATAGCGCCGTTGATTGGCGGAATTTTTCTGTTCGTCGATCCCCACCCGCGCCGTGAATAAGGAGACCCCCGTCAGCAACACCAGCAGAATGAGCCCGATAATCAGGGTCGCGGTGCCACGCTGAGTGGTAATGTGTATCTCTCGTATCATCTTTGGCTTCTCGATGAAGAGGCTGACGGCCTGCCTGGATGGGTATACATATTCATCATGCGAGGTCTAGAGTGCCGCGACGTTGTCATTGCGGAGCTTTACCGTTTCGCGAACGATCCGGGTGACACTGGGATCCCCTTTCAAGCGACCGCTCATCTCGACTCCGATCTCGCGCAGGGTAATGGTTCCTCCCACCCCGGTCAGATTCACCGTCTGGAAATTGCGGATGAAACGCAGATCGGTAATCTCGACCGTGGCTGTATCCAACAGGCTGGCCCAGTTAGTGCCATTGCAATCCTCTCCCTGCTGGCGAATTTCGATACTGCTGGCATTGCTGTTCCAACGATAGCCATAACGCTCATCCGGGCTGGAGGTACCAACGCTGTTGTCGCCGTTCCGGTCGTAACTGAAGAGCACACAGCGAAAGACATCGGTAGTGCCACCCACCGCATCGGCGAGGGTGACGCTATTGAAGGTGGCCTCATTGCTGCAGTTGCGACCGTTCCACAGGCTGCTCCAGTCCGTGCCGCGATCGGCCGTAGGTACCCGGCTCAAGGCGGCGCATACCCCGGAGTTATTGAAAAAGCCCGCGCGCCTGAGGTCGCGCACCACCAGTTGCAGTGACCGCCGTAGGTTCTGATCCAGATGCGTCATCGCCGCCATGTCGTTGCTCGACGCCAGCACTCTGGCATTCAAGCTGGCGATGGCGAGCATCACGATCATCCCCAGTACGATGGAAATCATGAGTTCCACCAAGCCGAACCCCCGAGCCCGGCCCAGGGTGCGCGGAGTCTTCTGAGCGTACGATACCGATAGATTATTCATGATGGACAATCGTCGCTGGCACAAACCGGATAGTTGTAGACATTGGCGGATCCTGAAGGCGAGCAGATGCGCGCCCGTCCGACCACGCTGATCTGGATGTTCGCCTTGTAACCGCTGGTTGATTTCAGACAAATACGCCCTTCGACCGGCGGTTCCACCATTCCCCGCACCGGATCCAGGGTGAAAAACTCGTTATTGCTGAAATTGACTTCAGTCAGGCTGATGCCTGTGAAATCCCTTCCTGTCCCGACCATTTCCACACCGCCGACGGTGCAACTGCCTGCTGTGGCGCAGGTACAGGTTGTCGCGGCATCCCGCAGGCCATAGCACAAAGCCGTCCTATTGAAGGCGACCCGGATGTTCTGGTTGCGCTTGACCGATTCACTGCGGGCCAGCTCTACCCCCGCCAGCATGGTTTCGGCCGCTCCGCGAAGCCGCTGGCGTTCGAAAGAACGGGAAAAAGAGGGTACGGCTACCGCGAGGATGATGGCCGCTACGGCAATAGTGATCATCATCTCAACGAGAGTAAAACCTGTGCACGGCCTCGACACGGCGTGGACTTCCTCACAATTCATCGATTGACTTTGAGTTTATTCCGGAGGTGGGGTCTTCATAATCCTTATAACAACCGCTCGTCGGTCTAACCATACCGTTTATCTTTGATTACAAAGTTTTTACAAAACCAATGGTTGGCTGTGGCGTGCTTGCCACAACCTTGTTGGATAGATTCTCAGGCACCGCTTCAGTGGCGAAACTCACATCCCTTGTTGCTCGGGAGGAGTTCAGGAATGTCTAGGAAGCTTGGCGGCGGGGAAGGTCTTTGGGGCTTATCGAGATTCCGAGGACAGAGTTGAGAATAGGCCTCCAGAAAGTCTTCAAATCCTTTCTGAATACATTCGGATCTCGGATGGTTGGACGAATGCGGGTGCCCACCCCTCGTCGGGCAATTACGCGGAACCTAACGGGAATTGGTATTACACCAAGCTGTTACGGGCTTGGTAAAAAATGGCCATTTTTTGTTCTTTTTTGAGAACAATTAGAAAATAGAAGGGCGGTCAAACTCACCGGTGTCGCCACACCAGGGTGCGGTTGTTCACTGGCATGGCGAAGTCACCGCTCAATTCCATCCCGCCCGCCCGGGCCATGGCCCCCAGATCATCGACGTCCTTGAGCCCGCTGGCCGGGTTTCGCGCCCGCAACGACTGATCGAAACGGGCGTTACTTTCGCTGGTGTGACGTCCGCCGTAGTTGAAGGGGCCATAGATGGCGAACAGCCCCGCGGGCGCCAGCACCCGGGCCACGCCGCGGAACATGGCCGCCACCTGATCGAAGGACAGGATATGGGCGGTGTTGGCGCTGAAGACGGCGTCATAGGGTCCCGGCGGCCAAGCCCCGGTGACATCAAGCGTCAGGGGTGGCAGCACGTTGGCTATCCTGCTGTCCGCGATCCAGGCCCGAATCCCGGCATGATTGGCGGGTAGGTCCGAGGTCTGCCAGAGCAGGTGGGGCATCCGGGCGGCAAAGAAGACAGCATGCTGACCGGTGCCGCTGCCGATTTCGAGTACCGTTCGGAGGTCTTGGAACAGTGGTTCGATTACTCCTAGGATCGGCTGCTTGTTTTCTTCCGCGGCGGCGGCAAAGGGCTTGTCGGCGGGGTTGGGCATGGCGGCTCCGGGGCTGGGATTCATGAACAGCGATTCTCGGCGGTGGCCGGAACCTCGTGCGGGAAGGACGCGCCAGGGGATTTATAATGGGGATTCTGTCCAGACTTCAAGCTGGAGTCCGGAAGCGACCCCGACGGAGGAGTTGCAGGTGTCATTCATGATCAATCCTTGGTTTGAATCTCTGGCCCGGGTGTTGGGAATCGACAAACGGAGCCCGCGAACGCTCGAAAAGCTGGTATCGGCCCTCGGAGGGCTGGTCGGCATCCTCGCCATCAGCCTGGTGACCTCGACCTTCCTGTCGCCAGCGGAGACGGTTTTGATGGTGGCTTCCATGGGGGCGACGGCGGTTCTGCTCTTCGCCGTGCCCCATGGTCCCCTGTCCCAACCCTGGCCGGTGTTCGGCGGGCATCTGGTGTCCGCCCTGGTGGGGGTGAGCCTGGCCAAGCTGCTACCGGGTTCCCTGCTGGCGGGCCCGCTCGCGGTAGGGCTGGCTATCGGCCTGATGCAACTGTTGCATGCGGTGCATCCCCCGGGCGGGGCGACGGCCTTGACGGCGGTGATCGGGGGTCAGGCGATCCAGAATCTAGGCTATGGCTTTGTTGTCACCCCGGTGTTGCTCAATGTCTTGGTGATCCTATCGGCGGCGGTGGTCTTCAATAACCTCTTTGCTTGGCGACGTTATCCCCTGGCGTTCCATCGCCCGCCCAAGGTCCCGTCGCCGCCGTCCGGGGCGCCGAGCCCCTATCCGCCGATCGCCCACGAGGATCTGGTCTACGCCTTGAGCCATATCGATGGCTACATCGACGTCTCCGAACAGGATCTGCTGCAGATCTACGAACTGGCCACCCAGGGGCACGCCGCGGCCAGGCTGGGTCATGACGCCATCATGCCCGGTTTTTATTACTCGAACGGACGCTTTGGCCAGGATTGGGAGGTGCGGGAGGTGATCCGCCTGCATCCGGAAGCCGTCGGCTCCTCCCGGGTCGATTACCTGGTGGTGGCCGGCCCGGGCGCGCCGGTAACGGGTTCCTCTGGCCTCGAAGACTTTGCGCTCTGGGTGGCCTATCGGGTCGAACCTCAGGGCGGCGTCTGGCGGCGGGCCCGTTCGGCGTTCGATCGGAGCGGAGCGGGCCAGTCTGGCGCCCAGTAAGCAATGCGGGCCAGGGCGCTTTGGTCCGGTTATCTGTTCTTTATCGGAGAACAATGCCTTGCATGGTGATGTATTGTTCTCGAAATAAGAACGCAAACGGGCTACTTTCGGGCCAGGCCCGGAACGAGCGAGGGCGAATGCCCGTTGCTGTTGGGTCGTTCCCTGGGTGAGAGGGGATTCTGCTCCTGGAGGTGGTGTAACAGGCGATCAGGAGAGTATCGACCTTGGCGAAGCTGTAACCCCCCCTCGTCCCCCCCTTTGTCAAGGGGGGAAGCAGACTGATAGGTGGTAAGGCTCTCTACCTCACCACCTATCACTAATCAGAAAGTCCGTAGCGAACCCCTGAGCGACCGGGAAAAAGAAAAGTCACCCTGATGCCGAGGGCTGGTGGTGGTGAGGGACAAGCGAAAGATGGTTGCCGAGGCTGGGTTTGTCGCCATCAGGGCTCTATACTGTGCGCTGAGGCCGGTGCCGGCGGGGATTCCTTGCCGCTGGCCGGTAAAGGCCCGCTCCGCGATGTTTCATGAGGGAAACCACCGAGTTGTCCGTATCGCCCAGCGCCAGAGGTACCGGGTTCCTCTCAGGTGCTGGCGGGATGACCCCAAACAAACCCGGCTCGCCCTTGATGACACAGGGTTCCAGCTGAATTTTCCACCACTTCGGGATCGATCATGGGATTTCCCCGTTTAGCCATTCTTTGTATCGCCTTGCTGGTCAATGCCGGCTGTGGTCTCCTGCCACCCCAGAGCGGGGGGGGCGACTGGGATGATCCCGACCGGATCAGGGTCTCCACCCTTGCAGACGATGGGTCGAAGCCGGTCGCCGATGAGGTGTTCGACATCCTGAGTGGAGAGATTGCCGCCCAGCGCGGGGAATTCGATGCCGCCTATGTGTATTACATGAATGCCGCCCGCCTGGGCGATGCCTATGCCGCCCAGAAGGCCACCCGTATCGCTTTGCACCTCAAGGATAACCAGCGTACCCGGGAGGCCCTGGAGGCATGGCTACGCTTGGCGCCCCAGGATGTGGGGGCGCGGCAGGTAGCCACCCTTTTCTATGCCACTCAGGGCGATGTGGATCAGGCGGATATCCATCTCCGGGAATTGTTCAGCCTGCTTTCCGATCAAGGCGATACCAAATACATCCTGATCGCCGCCGTCGGCAGCGCCGTCAAGGATGTGCGGGTACAGACCGAACTCATGAACCGCCTGACCTCGGCCTATCCGAACCGGCCCGAGGTGCATTACATCTCCGCCCTGGTCGCCGCCGGCGCCAATCAGTACAAGACGGCCACCGCCGCGGCGAAAAAGGCCATCAGCCTGCGTCCCGACTGGGTCAATGCCAGGGTGCTGTTGAGCAAGATACTGCTGAACCAGGGGGATCCGGCTGGTGCCCGGCGGGTATTGGAGGAGGGGTTGGCCCTGGCGAAGAACGATAACGAACTGCGCTCCGCCTATGCCCGCCTGCTGGTGGACACCGAGGATCTGGAGTCCGCCTATCAGCAGTTTTCCCGCGTGCTCCAGGGGGACCCGGAGAATCCCGAGGTAGAGTATGCCCTCGGCCTGCTCGGCTTTCAGTTGGGACGGCTGGATGAGGCCGCAAGACACTTCGATAAGTTATTCAACATGAACCGCCACCGGGATGAGGCGGCCTTTTTCCTCGGCGAGATCGCCGAGCAACAGAAAAAGCCCGAGATCGCCGAACGCTGGTACCATCGCGCCCGCGGCCCCTTCCAGCTCGATGCCCAGGTGCGCCTGGCCAAGTTGATGGCGGGGCGGGGCGACATTCAGCCGTCCCGGGATGTCCTGCAAAGGTTGCGGGTCCAGGCCCCCACCCAGGCCCTCACCCTCTACCTGGTGGAGGGTGAAATTCTACGTGAGGTCAACCACCTGGATCTGGCCATGCAGGTCTATGCCGACGCTCTGGAGGTCTTTCCCAAGAATGCCAAACTGCTCTATGCCCGGGCCCTCACCGCGGCGGAGATCAAGCGGGTAGATATCCTCGAAGCCGATCTGCGGGAAGTCTTGCGGCAGGACCCCGAGCATGCGGACGCCCTCAACGCCCTGGGTTATACCCTGGCCGATTTGACCGACAGGTACGAAGAGGCCCTGGGGTATATCAGGCGGGCGCTGGAATTGAAACCCGGCAATGCCGCCATCCTGGACAGCATGGGTTGGGTGTTGTATCGCCTGGGTCGGAACGAAGAGGCCCTGGGCTACCTGGAGCAGGCCTATGACCTGTTTCCGGATGCCGAGATCGCGGCCCATCTGGGTGAGGTGCTCTGGATCCAGGGCGAGCGCAAACAAGCGCGGCGGGTCTGGCAGCAAGGCTTGGAGAAGAGTCCGGACAACAAATATCTCCGTACCTTGATGAAAAAATACCGCTGAGTCCGTCCAGCGCGGCCTCGGACTGAGTCAACCCCCCTCGATCCCCCCCTTGTCAGGGGGGAGGCAAGACAGCTCCCTCCCTGATAAGGGAGGGCGGGGGGTGGGTTTGAACAAGGTGATGGACGTGAAGAAGGTTGTCTTCCTGCCCTACAACAAGAACCTTACCGCGCTCGCTCGCGCCAACCGCAAGGATCCAACTCCTGCGGAATCAGCAATCTGGAATAAGGTTCTGCGTACCAGACAGCTATCCGGGTACAAATTTCTGCGCCAGAAGCCCATTGGCGAATACATCATCGATTTCTACTGTTCTGAGTTGAAACTTGTTATTGAAGTCGATGGCGACAGTCATGCTGTAACACTTGAGTACGATCTGGAGCGAACAAGGTGTCTGAACGCGCTGGGGTTGCAACTGGTCCGTTATGCCAACCATGAAATCATGCGGAACATTGACGGCGTTTACGATGATTTGATTCGCCGAATCGGCAACAGGCTCAGCGAGGACTACAAGACCGATGTCACGCGCGGCGCAACCCAATAACCCATGGCAGCGGCGAATCCGCTACTCGGTCTGCCGATGAACCAGAGCTATGGATAGCCAGACTCCCTGGCCGGCTCCGGCCAAATTGAACCTCATGCTGAGGATCCTCGGTCGCCGGGCCGACGGCTATCATGAATTACAGACGGTGTTCCAGTTCCTCGAGTATGCCGACGAGCTGGATTTCCAGGTGCGCGCCGACGGTCGAATCAGGCTCCACTACGAACTCCCGGGTGTCCCCCGGGAACGGGATATCGTTCTGCGCGCGGCCACCCTGTTGCAGCAACAGAGCGGCACTTCGTTTGGAGCCGATATTCATCTCGATAAACGACTGCCCATGGGCGGTGGTCTGGGAGGGGGAAGTTCGGATGCCGCCACCACCCTGATGGCGCTCAACAGACTCTGGGACACTGGTCTGGACTCCCGGACCTTGCAGCAGCTCGGGCTGAAGTTGGGGGCGGATGTCCCGGTGTTTGTCGGCGGGCAATCCTGTTGGGCCGAGGGGGTTGGGGAAATCCTGACCCCGCTGGAACTCAGCGAGCCATGGTTTCTGGTGATAATCCCGGACTGTCATGTGTCTACGGCCAGTGTCTTTGCGGATCCGGAATTGACACGCCACTCCCCCCTCAGCACAATACCCGCCTTTCTGGCGGGGGACCAAGCCAACGATTGCCAACCTCTGGTGCGTCGGCGTTACCCTGAGGTGGCCCGGGCACTGGATTGGCTGGGGCGATTTTCCCCGGCCCGGCTGACAGGAACCGGGGCCTGCGTCTTCGCCGTCTTCGAGTCTTGGGAAGCGGCCGAAGAGGTCCGGCGGCAGGTCCCGTGCGAGTGGGGCCATATCCTGGCCCGGGGACGCAGCCGGTCGCCTTTGTTGCGCCGCCTGGAACAGGCCGTGCCGGCCAGATGAGTACAAGATTCGGGCGCCAGGACCCCTGGTTCCCGAAAGCGTTTCTTGGGGTGTCGCCAAGCGGTAAGGCACTGGGTTTTGATCCCAGCATTCCCAGGTTCGAATCCTGGCACCCCAGCCATATTCCCGCTGTATCGAGGTTTCAAGGGTCTTGACCACCAGCGCCATGATGGTTTTTTCGGGTAACGCGAACCAGGAGCTGGCGACCGAGATTGCATCCTACCTGAACATGCCCCTGGGTAAGGCGATCCTCGGCCAGTTCAGCGATGGCGAGGTGATGGCGGAGATCCAGGAAAACGTTCGCGGCCGCGACGTTTTTATCATCCAGCCGACCTCGGCGCCCACCAACGACAATCTGATGGAGTTGTTGGTCATGATCGACGCCATGCGCTGGGCCTCCGCCGGGCGCATCACCGCGGTCATTCCTTACTACGGCTATGCCCGTCAGGACCGCCGCCCGCGTTCAGCCCGAGTCCCCATCACCGCCCGCCTCACCGCGAAGATGATCGGCGCCGCCGGGGCGAACCGCGTTCTCACCGTGGATCTCCACGCGGATCAGATCCAGGGTTTTTTCGACATCCCGGTCGACAACGTCTATGCCTCACCCATCCTTTTGGGCGATGTCTGGCGGCAGAAATACCCGGATCTCATCGTCGTCTCCCCGGATGTTGGCGGTGTCGTCCGCGCCAGGGCATTGGCCAAGCGCCTCGACGACGCCGACCTGGCGATCATCGACAAGCGCCGTCCCAAACCCAACGAGGCGCAGATCATGAATATCATCGGCGATGTGGAAGATCGTTCCTGCGTCATCGTCGACGATCTGGTGGACACGGCGGGCACCCTGTGCAAGGCGGCCCGGGCCTTGAAGGACCATGGCGCCAGGCAGGTGGTGGCCTATTGCACCCATGCGGTGCTCTCCGGGGCCGCGGTACAGAATATCGATAATTCGGTCCTGGATGAGCTGGTGGTCACCAACACCATCCCGCTGCGACCGGAGGCCAGGTGTTGTAAGCGGATTCGTCAATTGAGCATCGCCGAGCTGCTCGCCGAGACCATGCGGCGGATCAGTAATGAGGAGTCGGTGAGTTCGCTGTTCATGGATTGAAGACCGAGGATTTTTGTCCGGCTCCTTGGCGGGCCGGGAGGTTGCCGGGTTCCTGGTCGCGGGAAGCCGGTTTTGTTATCTGACTGATGGAGCTAAGTTCATGAGCCTGAATTTTGAAATCAAAGCGGTGCCACGTGTCGACGCCGGGAAGGGTGCGAGCCGCCGCCTGCGTCGCCGGGGCCTGGTGCCCGGGATCGTCTATGGAGCCCACAAGGACCCGGAGATGATCGCTGTCAACCATATCGATCTGGTGCTTCAGCTCGAACATGAGGTGTTCTATTCCCATGTCCTGACCCTGGATCTGGAGGGACAGAAGCAGCCGGTGGTGTTGAAAGACCTGCAACGCCATCCCGCGCGTCCCCTCATCCTGCACCTGGATCTGCAGCGGGTGAGCGAAACCGAGGAGTTGGTCCTGCATGTGCCCCTGCATTTCGTCGGCGAGGCGCTTTCCCTGGGCGTGAAGAAGGGTGGCCGGGTCGCCCATCACCTTACCGATCTCGAGATCTCCTGCCTGCCCAGGGATCTGCCGGAGTTCATCCAGGTCGACATCTCCCAGCTCGACATGAACGACAGCCTGCATCTGGCTGACCTCACGCTCCCTGCCGGGGTGTCCATCCCCAAACTGGAGTCCGGCGAGAACGATCTTGTCGTCACCGTCGGCGGTCATGGCCAGGCGGAAGAAGAGGGGACCACCGCCTGATCATCGCGCCCATGACGCGGGCCGCACCGACGCCACTGGTGCCGGTGCGGTCGACCTGACCGGCCCGCCAGCGGTGGAAGCGAGGAGACTTCATGGCGAACCAGGCTGATTGTCTACGACTCATCGTCGGCTTGGGCAATCCCGGCAAGGACTATGAGGCGACGCGGCATAATGCCGGTTACTGGTTTCTTGATCGCCTCACCCAGCATTACGGCGCGAGTCTGCGGCTGGAGTCCCGCTTCCATGGGGCGGTGGGCAGTCTCAGGATCGACGGCCAGGACTGTTGGCTGCTCAAGCCAACCACCTTCATGAACCGGAGTGGTCAGAGCGTTTCCTCCCTGGCCACCTATTTCAAGATCGCCCCGGCACAGATTCTGGTCGCCCACGACGAGCTGGATCTTTCCCCCGGCGTCGTTCGCCTCAAGCAAGGCGGCGGCCATGCCGGCCACAACGGACTGCGGGATATCATGGCCGCTCTCGGCCGTCAGGACTTTTATCGACTGCGATTGGGCATAGGTCATCCCGGCCAGCGTTCAGAAGTGGTGGATTATGTATTGTCACGCCCCTCCATCGCGGACCGAGAACGCATCCTGGAGGCGATCGGACTGGCGATGGAGCGACTCCCGGAGCTGATTTCCGGGCAGTGGCAACTCGCCATGAACCAATTACACAGCACCGTCCCCAGTCAGTAACTCTCCCAAGCGGCCTCCGCCTGCTGGAAACAGCTTGAAGAGCCCGAAGCGAGCCGTCATCCTAATGAGGTTAAGCCGGAAAGCTCTGGTATTTATAGGGTTTTCCTGTGTTTTCTCAGGCGCGGTCAACTTTCTCAGGATAATTGCCCATGTCCACCACAGCCTTTGAGCGTGAACTACCGGATCGGCTGGCCACCATCGTTGAACGCTGGCACCGGATGATCCAGGGCGGTTGGAGTCTGGCCGAGGCCGAGAAACTCTACGAGCGCGTGACCGATCTGGCGATCATGAGCTCGGAACACGGCTTGCTTCAGGTCAGCGAGAGTGCCTTGTCGCTGGAGGTCTATTTGAGTTCCCTGGTGGATGCCGAGACCACCCCGTCCGCCAAACAACTCTCCGGCGCGACCCATTTGATCCAGGCCCTGGAGGCCGTGGTCGGCAAATACTCGGGTGAAGCGGCGCCACCCCCGACCCCGGTCCCACCCGCGCCGGCCGCGGCCCCGGTTTCGCTCCCGCCCAGCCCCGAGACCAAAGTCGTCAGCCGACCCGGTGTGTATTTCCTCGGCACCGACCTCAGGTTGAAGCAGGCGCTCATGAGCCTCTGCAATCAGGAAGAAGTCCGCGTGGTCGGCTTTGCCGATGCCGGCGAGATGCTGGCGAATATCAAAACCGCTCCGCCGTCCGGCATGATCCTGGAAATGCTGGGACCAAGCGCCGAAGCCGGGAACCTGACCAAGCTCATCGAGGCTATCAAAGCCCAACTCAAGGATTGTCCACCCTTTATCGTCATCGGCCATTCCAAGGACATCTCACTGCGTTTGCAGGCCATGCGGGCCGGAGCCAGTGCCTTTTTCGTCGCCCCCAGCGATCCCCAGGAGATCGCCCAGAAGATGCGTCAACTGGTCTGTAAATCCTACAGCGAAGCGGCGCGGGTGTTGGTGGTGGACGACGATCCCTGGCAGGCCCAGTTCGCCGCCAAGGTCCTCGGCAAGGCCGGCATGGAGGTCCAGCTCGTCACCCAACCCCTGGCCGTGCTGGAGGCCCTGGAAGGGTTCAAACCCGATCTGATCCTCATGGATCTCTACATGCCGGATGCCAGCGGCACCGAGCTGACCACCATTATCCGCGAACACAACGAGTTCGCCGGGGTGCCTATCGTCTTTCTCTCCGGCGAGCAGGATACGGAAAAGCAGATGAGTGCCTTGAGTTTCGGCGGCGATGACTTCCTGGCCAAACCGGTACGCCCCAACCACCTGATCGAGGTCGTCAAACACCGGATCGAGCGCACCCAATCCCTGGAGAAGCGTATCGGCACCGCGGCTACCCATGATTCCCTCACCAAGTTGTTCAACCGGCAACATTTCCTCACCGTGGTCGGTAAGGCGATGACGGCCCGGAACGAATTGCCCCCGGCCTCCGCCGTCCTTTTCCTCGAACTCGATGCGCCGCAACGCCTACAGGAGCAGGTGGGCATCGGCGGCCTGGACAGTCTGCTGGCCCAGCTCGCCCCCAACATCTGTGCCGTCGCCAAGCCCACCGACATCACGGCCCGCTTCGGCGATTACAGTTTCGTCCTCTGGCTGCGGCGGGAGCACAAGAAAGAGGTCAGCCTGACCGCCGACCAACTCCTCGAGCGTCTCACCGCCCAGGTCTACACCATCGCTGGCGCGGCGTTGAAGGTGACGCTGAGTGTCGGTATCGCCATGATCGACTATGACGTCCCCGATATCTCGGTGCTGCTGTTTCGCGCCCAGAAGGTCTGTGCCCAGGCCCAGGCCGAAGGCGGCGGGCGGGTCAAGGAATACGTCGCCGCCGCGCCCACTCAAGCCAGCGACGGTAAATGGCGTTTCCTTCTACAACGGGCGCTGAAGCAAAGCCGCGTTGGGGTGCTCTACCAGCAACTCGTATCCCTGCGGGGTGGTCAGGGAGACCTCTGCCAACAGTACCTGAGATTGGAGAATGACGAGGGCGTCCATCTTTCCACGGCCAAGCTGCTGACCCTGGCCGCGCAGGAGGGTCTCGGCGCCGAGTTGGACGACTTTGTCATCGGCCGCGCCCTGGACAGTCTGCAACAAGAGGCCGTGCGCCATCGACAGGTAAATCTGCTGATCAATCTCTCGTCCGCGGCACTGACCCAGGACAATTGGGTAACGACCCTGAAGGAAGGGTTGCAACAACGTCGACTGGGTCTCGGCCGTTGTATCCCCGCCTTCTCCCTGCAAGAGGTCGCCCGTCGTCTCCAATCATCGACCTTCGTCTTCAGGCGCTTGCAGGAACTGGGATGTCGGATCTCCTTGTCGGGTTTCGGCGAGGATCCCCTCTCCTTCAACCTTCTGGAAACACTGCCGGTGCATTACGTCCAACTGGCGGAGACGCTGATCAAACTGCCCCAGGACAAACTGAACGCCCTGATCACCAGGGTTCATGCCAGGAATCGGCAGGTCATCGTGGTGGACATCGAGAACGCCCGTCAGGTGGCGCAGTTCTGGACCGCCGGCGCCGACTATCTACAGGGGGACTTCATCCAGGCACCCCAGGAGTCCCTGGGTCTGGCGTCCGCCGAGCATGCGGTGTTGTGAGCCAGGGAACTGGCCGTGGGTTGTCGAAGCCTGAAACGGTCTTGGGGCGGGGGTGTTTGAGCTGGATATTCGTTCTGACCAAGAGAACAATGTGCTCGAAAAATGAAATATTGTTCTTTTTTTGAGAACGAATGTGGCCTCTTCAGGGTCGAGGCCCGGATCTCGCGCTGATCCCCGCGGCTCATAAAGCTGGGTAGGGTGCGGGAAGCACCCCAACGCCGGTCCAGCCCGAGGCGATTGGCCCACGCCAAGGCCTGATCGAAGAAAAAAGAAGAATAGTTCATACTGATATCTTCATGCGGCCGTCTTGGAAACTCTCCCTGAAGCGCCGACTTCGAGGAGGCTTTCAGGAATACAACAGAGGGGGCCGCTGGATGTTGGAAGCGCCGCTCGCCGGTTTTTCACCCCAGAATGGAGGAAAACGGGAACGGCTACGGAGATAAGGCGATTTCTATCAAAAAATATACCTCGCCTGCTGGTCTGTTCGCCTGCCTTCGGTGTGACACTTGGAAGGCGAACCAACATCCAGCGTATTCTGGTATATCTTGTCCGCCAATCGCCTAACCCCACACTTCTTGATGAAGCAGGTACAGGAATTGGAACCAGAGCCCCGTTCTCAAGCCGTGTTGATGGAATCCACCCCGATCCATACCCAGGAGCTGGAACACGAGACCGTCCGCCTGGTCTATGAACAGTCGCCGACCGGGCTGGTGGGGAGCCTGCTGGTGGCGCTGATCCTGGGTTTCGTGTTGGCCAATGTGATGCCGCCAACCGAAGTCTGGATCTGGCTGACGTACATGGTGCTGGTCACCCTGATGCGCTTCCTGATGTACCACTCCTATCTGAAGGATGTTCGGGCCCGGGAGCGGGTCAGTCTCTGGCGGACTTGGCATATCCTGGGGGCGGCCTTTGCCGGCTTCGGTTGGGGATATGTCTCCCTGGTCCTTTTTCCCCATGACTCCATTCCCCATCAGGCCTTTCTCGCCTTCATGATTGGCGGGGTGGTGGCCGGCGCCGTGCCGGTGCTGACCCCCATGATGACCTCCCTGCTGGTGTTCGTGTTGTTGAGCCTGGTCCCGCTGATCCTCAGCTTCTTTCTCTATGGCGTCCATGTCCAATGGGCCATGGGACTCGCCGCCTTGGTATTTCTCCTGACCATGGTCGCCTCGGCCTGGCGGATCCGCAGCACGATCTTGAACGCCCTCAGTCTGCGCCTCGAAAACACCAGCTTGGTGACCTTTCTCACCCAGGCCAAGGAACGGAGCGAGCAATTGAACGAAGGGTTGAAGGCCGAGATCGGCGAACGCCTCCGGATGGAACAGGACTTGCAGAAGGCCAAGGAGGAAGCGGAGCAGGCGAGCTCGGCCAAAGGTGAGTTTCTCGCCACCGTGAGCCACGAGATCCGTACCCCGATGAACGGGGTCCTGGGCACCCTGGAGTTGCTGGAGGACATGGAGATGGGGGAGGAACAGCGGGAATTGGTCGTCACGGCCCATAGTTCCGCCGAAACCCTGATCAAGATCATCAACAATGTCCTCGACTTCTCCAAGATCGAAAGCGGGCAGATGCAACTGGAGAATATCGAGTTCGATCTGGTCAAGACCGTGGCCGATGTGACCAACCTCGTCGGCAGGAGGGCGCGTACCAAGGGAGTTCAGGTCAGTTATAGCCTGGCGACGGATCTGCCCGTGCTGATGCGGGGGGATCCCACCCGGCTACGCCAGGTGCTGAGCAACCTGGTGAACAATGCGGAGAAATTCACCCAGAAGGGTCGCATCCAGGTGCGAGGGAGCTTGGTCCGGCAGAGCCGGACGGATTATCTGCTCCGCTTCGAGGTCGAGGATAGCGGCATCGGGATCCCTGTCGATGTCCAGCAACGTTTGTTTCGTCCCTTTACCCAGGCCGATGGCTCCATGGCGAGGCGATTCGGTGGATCGGGATTGGGGCTTTCCATCGCCAAGCGCTTGGTGGAACTGATGGGAGGTCAGATCGGGGTAACCAGCACCCCGGGACAGGGGAGCACTTTCTGGTTCACCGTCCGTCTGAGCAAACGACATGACACCAAGCATCCCACCCGGAGCGACCTCCTGGGTTCCCGGATATTGTTGGTGGTGCATACCCCCGTGTTGCGCCATACCCTGGAGCAGGAATTGTCCCACTGGCGGGCCAGCCAGAATCAGGCCATCTTTCTGCTCGAGGCGATCGATAAACTCCGTGAAGGGGCACGCATCGGTATCACCTGGTGTTACGACGTGGTGATCATCCAAGGAGGGCGCCCCGGTCTGGATCCAGCTGATTTCGCCAGACGGGTGAAGGCGGAGATGTTGCCGATCGAGCCGGCAGTGATCCTGGTAGGCGATCCGGAACTGGCCAGTGTCGCTGACGAAACAGCCGAGATCGATGGCTTTATTTCCATGCCAGTGCAGCTCGATACCCTGTTCGATCTTTTGTGCCAGCTCGCCAGGGAAACCAGAAAACCTGGCGAGGGGGAGGGGGCTCATGAAGAAGAAGGCTTGGTACTGCCTACTGAAAAACCCTGGTCCTCCAAATCAGTTACTTCCCAGGGCCAACCCGCGGCGGCTGTCGCTGAAGAGACGCTGAGTCTCGATAGCGTTCTCCCTCCTTCACAAGCCTCTGTACCCAAGCCTCTTCCTGAGGCGATCTCCATCCCCCAGACGGCGATCCAGTCTCAGCCACCAACGCCGTCCGCCGTCAATGCTACTGAACCGGCTTCTCCCCCCACCGGAGCCCTGGTTTTGCTGGTGGAAGACAATCTGGTCAATCAGAAGGTGGCCAGACAGATGTTGCTCAAGTCGGGCTACCAGGTAGACGTGGCGGAAAATGGTTTTCAGGCCCTGGAGGCGGTCGATAAGCGGGGTTTCGATGTCATCCTCATGGATTGCCAGATGCCAGGGATGGACGGTTTCGAAGCGACCCGGTTGATCCGACAACGGGAAGAGGGCGGGCACAAGGGGCGGCTCCCAATTTTAGCCCTGACGGCCAATGCCATGCAGGGTGACAGGGAACGCTGCCTGGAATCGGGCATGGATGATTATCTGTCCAAGCCGGTCAAACAGGCCCAACTCAAGGAGATGATCGATCGTTGGCTGGAGATAACGGGCTCGCGGCGGGGGCGGGAGGAGCAGAATAAGTCCGCAACCCCTGCGCCCACTTTCTCCGGACATAAGATTCTTCTGGTCGAAGACAACCAGGTCAATCAGAAAGTGGCCATGGCCAACCTGCGCAAACTCGGTATCCAGGCCGATATGGTGGATAATGGTCGGCAAGCCGTGATAGCCTCGCGCGAAGGAGGCTACGATCTGATTCTGATGGATTGCCAATTACCCGAGATGGACGGTTACGAGGCCACCCGCGCCATCCGTCAACAGGAACGGCAATCGGCGTCGGAACGCCGGATACCCATCATCGCTATGACGGCCAGCACCCATCCAGGTGATCGAGATCTCAGCCAGCAAGTTGGGATGGATGATTTCCTGGATAAACCCTTTACTCGCCCCGATCTGGCGGCCATGTTGGCAAAATGGCTGCCGGCCACCGACAGTAGCCCGAAGGAGCCTCAACCCATGCCACAGCCATCCCACTCCTCGGGAGGCGAAAGCCCGGCCCTGGATCCGATCGTTCTCGGGGAATTGCGTGAACTGCTCGAAGACGGCTTCAATGAGTTGTTACAGTCGTATCTATCGGAGAGTCCCAAGCGCTTGATGGAGATACGGGACGCCATTCTCAGCAAGAAGGCCGATACTATGGGCTTGGCCGCCCATTCCTTGAAGTCCGGCAGCGCCAATCTGGGGGCGCTGACCTTGTCCGCCATGGCCAAGGAACTGGAGATACTGGGTCGAAGCGGCACCGTCGAGGGGGCCGTGGAGCCATTCAAGCGGCTGGTAGCCGAGTACCAACGGGTCAAGCGGGAGATCGACGCCCTGCTGATCTGAGGAAACCTTCTCCGGGCCGGATGAGGCGTTGATGCATGACGACTCTAGTAGCGTGCGTTAGGCGATTGCCGGAAAAAGAAATACCAGAATGCGCCGGCGGTTCGTTCGCCTTCCAGGCGCGCCAGCCGGCGCAGAGCG
>WBZP01002604.1_pt1 | contig 20483 bp, 17 predicted proteins | sample 5204301 | NCBI WGS metagenome assembly WBZP01 (sample SAMN12412401, study PRJNA552823) | activated sludge metagenome | isolation source: activated sludge from nitrification reactor of wastewater treatment plant... | place: USA: Pennsylvania | collected 2017
CTGGCCGCGTTCGCCGCGGCTTCGATCGCCAAGGCTTCGCCGATGAAGATCGGCTTCAAGGCGACGCAGATCGCGATCGCCGGCTTCGTCGTACCCTACATGGCGGTCTACGACCCGGCGCTGATGTTGCAGGGCCAGGCCGGCGTCGCCGCGGTGACTTATATCGTCTTCAAAGCCATACTGGCCATCGTGCTGTGGGGCTCGGCTGCCATCGGCTATCTTTGGGCGCCGCTCAGGTGGCCGCAGCGCGCCCTGGCCGCGGTGGCCTCGGTGATGCTGGTGGCGGCCATTCCATTGACTGACGAGATCGGCTTTGCGCTGGGCGCGGTGTTCCTCTTCTGGCACCGCTGGCAGTCGCGGCGTCTTGCCGCCGGGACATGAGCCTGTGCCTCGCGGCCGGCGCGCTGGCTGCGAGCATCGCGGCAAACAGCTTCACCCTGGCCTGGATGCATTCGATCGAGAAGGTCCGCTGGGAGGAGGACTGGCACGTCGCGGGTTCGCGCCTGGTGCTCGACGAGGCGCGGATACGCGGCACCGGCGCCGGCATGGAGCCACCGCCCGATGCCGTGCTCAAGAACGGCGTTTGGCGCTACCGGCCCCGACTGCCGCCGCAGCCCGTGTTGCGCCTGGCGCACTCGTCCTACACCTCGGGCTACGAACTATGCCGCGCCGGGCATTGCCGGCCGCTGGCCGCTTATCTGCCGGGAATCGCCGATGCCGTCGTGATCGAGGTCGCGCCGTGCCGAGGCGGGCATCGGGGGCGTGCCGACTTGTTATCGAATTGAATAGTCGCTAGTATCCTGGCATTTATTCCAATCAGTCCGTCATGCCGGCTGCCCCGCGGCGGCGGCCGCCAAGTCACCGGGCATCATGCACGCCAGCAACCACGACCAGCCGGAACCCGTGTCCGGCGACCCTCATGCCGGGAGCTACCCCTTCACCTTCACCGGCAGCGGCGGCGAATACTTCCGCATCTGGATCGTCAACCTGTTTCTCTCCATCATCACCGTTGGCATCTATTCGGCATGGGCCAAGGTGCGCCGCGAGCGCTACTTCCACGGCAACCTGGTGCTCGACAAGTCGGCATTCGCCTACCACGGCAATCCCGTCGCCATCCTGAAGGGCCGGCTGCTCGCCGTGGTGCTGCTGTTCGCCCTGTCGGCGGCGCAACACGCCGGTCCGATCGCCTATGGGCTCGCCATCCTGGGGCTGCTGCCGCTGGCACCGTGGCTGATCGTGCGCGCATTTCGCTTCCGCGCCCACAACACCAGCTATCGCGGCCTGCGGTTTTCATTCGACGGCGGCTATCGGCAGGCGCTGACGGCCTTCGTCGGCTACGGTCTGCTGACTCTGTTGACCCTGGGCATCGCGTTCCCGCTGTTCTACCGTCAGCAAAGAACCTTCGTCCTCGACAACCTGCGCTACGGCGCGTCGAAATTCAAATGCAGCGCCACCGTCGGGCAGTTCTACCGCCTGTTCCTCGCCCCGCTGGGTCTGGCCTTCGGCATCATGGTCGTCGTCGGCGTGCTTGCCGCCATCGGCGGCATGGCAAGCCAACTGGTTCCGCTGCTGATCATCCTCAGCCTGATGGTGATGACCTTGTTCCTGATGCCCTATGTCCGCGTCCGGTCCGCCAACCTGGTGTGGAATCATCTGACGCTCGACCGCATGAGTTTTTCCAGCACGCTGAAGATCCTTCCCTACTTCTGGCTGGTGACGGTCAACCTGCTGCTCCTGATGCTCACGATGGGACTGTACTGGCCCTGGGCGCGGGTTCGCCTCGCGCGCTACCGCGCAAGCTGCCTGACCCTGGTGGCCGCCGAATCGCTGGACCATTTCGTGGCGGCGGAAACTTCCAACGCAACGGCTCTCGGCGACGAAGTATCCGAACTGATGGACTTCGACATCGCGCTGTAGATGATCGCGGCCGACTACTTCGACGGCCGCAGTTCGCGACGCCAGCCGGTCACGCTCGGCGTACAGGGTCGCATGCTGGTTGTCGAGGGCGAGTTCGGCCGGCGTACTGCGCCGCTCGACCAGGTCGAAATCGACACCGGCGCGGACGCCGGCCCGAGCACCATCCGCTTCGCCGACGGCGCGCTGTGCGAGATCCGCGACCGCGGCGCCTTTGCCACCGAACTAGCCGGCGCCGGCGTTGCAGCTTCCGTCGTAACGCACGCCGAGAAGCGCTGGAGCTGGGCCCTGGCCACGCTGGCCGGCGCCGCGCTGGTGATCGCCGCGATCTATGCCTACCTGCTGCCCTGGGTTGCCGAGCTACTGGCGCCGCGGATCCCGCAGTCGATGACGCAAGCCATATCCGATTCGGTATTGCAGGGGCTCGACGGCAACGTGCTGGCGCCGAGCAAGCTGCCGCAACAACGTCAGCAGGAGATCGCCGGCAAGGTCGCTGCGCTCGGCGCGGCGGACCACGGGCTGCCACCCTACCGGCTGCTGTTTCGATCCGGCGCGGCGATCGGTCCCAACGCCTTCGCCCTGCCCGGCGGCGACGTGGTCGTGCTCGACGAGCTGGTCGCGCTGGCCGGACGCGATGAGGACGTGGTGGCGGTGGTGGCCCACGAGCTGGGCCATCTGCATTACCGCCACGGCATGCGGCAAATTATCCAGAGTTCGGTGGTTTCGTTTGTCGTCGGTGTCTATCTCGGCGACGTGTCGAGTGTCGTCGCCGGCCTCACCGCCCTGGTGCTCGATTCCCGCTATTCGCGCGAGTTCGAGCGCGAGGCCGACGCCTATGCCGGGCAACTTCTGACGGCCACGCCGCGCGGCGTCGAACCGCTGATCTCAATGCTGCAACGCCTGGAGGAGGCGCACGGCAAGCGCCGCGTCGCCGAGCCCAGCGCGCTGTTCGACGTCTTCGGCCTGCTCAGCACGCATCCGGACACCGCGGGACGAATCGCGGCGCTGCGGGCGATGTCATCGCGCTGAGCCAGCCGACGCGGCGAGGCGGTCGCGCTTGCCCAAAGGGCCCATGCCGCAGACAATATCCCGCTGCGCCACGATCGGAGTGTGTCATGAGACAACGCCTTGAGTTTCAGGCCATCATCCCGGCAGCGGGCTTTGCCTTGGGCGTTCGCTGCGACGATGACGAGATTACGGAAATTGCCTACCTCGAACCGCAGGCCGAAATGAAGCCCGCGACTCCGCTGGCGAAGGAGGCCGTGCGCCAGTTGCGCGCCTGGCTGAAAAACCCGAACTTCGAGTTCGGCCTGCCCCTGGCGCCCGCGGGGACGCATTTCCAGCGCCGCGTCTGGCAACAGATCGCGGCGATTCCGGCGGGCCGGACCATGAGCTATGGCGAGGTCGCCGCGGCGATCCACAGCGGGCCGCGCGCGGTGGGCAATGCCTGCGGCGCCAACCCCTACCCGATCGTCGTCCCTTGCCACCGTGTCGTCGGCGCGAATCAGGGACTGGGCGGTTTCGCGCGGCAGCGCGGCGGCTTCCTGCTCGATATCAAGAAGTGGTTGCTGCAGCATGAGCGCGGCTGATGCCGCATTGATCGACGAGTTCATCGACGCCCTGTGGCTCGCCGACGGACTGTCGAAGAACACGCTGGCGAGCTACCGCAGCGATCTGGCGCTGTTCGCGCAGTGGCTGCATGAGCGCCACGAATCGATAGCCGGCGCCGGCGAGACGGCGATCAACGGCTATCTGGCTGATCTGCACGCGCGCCCCGGCGGCATCAAGTCGGCCAGCCAGCGGCGGCTGATGGCGACGCTGCGGCGCTGCTACCGCTGGCTGCTCGACCAGGGCCGGCTAACGACCGACCCGCTGCTCAACATCGACAAACCGCGGCCGATCCAGCGCTTTCCGAAGACACTTTCGGAGAAGCAGGTCGAGGAGTTGCTGGCCGCGCCGGACGTGAACACCCCGCTCGGCCTGCGCGACCGCGCCATGTTCGAACTGCTCTATGCCACCGGCCTGCGCGTCTCCGAGCTGGTCGGCGTGCGCCTGTTCGAGTTGAGCCTCAATGACAATGTGGTGCGCGTGCTGGGCAAGGGGTCGAAGGAGCGCCTGGTGCCGCTGGGCCAGATCGCCGCCGAATGGCTGCAACGCTACATCACGCAGGCGCGCGGCGAGCTGCTGAAACGCCAGGTGTCCGACGCCGTCTTCGTCACCACGCGCGGCGGCGCGATGACGCGCCAGATGTTCTGGACGCTGGTCAAGAAATACGCGGCGCGGGTCGGCATTCCCGGCGAGCGGATTTCGCCGCACGTGCTGCGTCACGCCTTCGCCACGCACCTGCTGAACCACGGCGCCGACCTGCGCGTGGTGCAGTTGCTGCTGGGCCACGCCGACATTTCAACGACGCAGGTCTACACCCACGTCGCCCGCGAACGGCTGAAGCAACTGCATCACCAGCACCATCCGCGCGGCTAGCTGGCGCACGCAGGCCGCTGCACGGCCTGCAGGATTTCGCCCGTCGTTTTGTCCTGAACGAAGGCCGCCACGCCGAGATCGGCGCGCTTCCAGTCGGCCTCCAACGCGAACTCCTGACGCAGCACCACGCGGCCTTGCTTGTCCGGCGTCAGCGGGCCGATCAGACGGCGCACCACATAGTCGTGGTGCAGCGTCTTGCCGCTGTTCTCGCCGGCGCGCACTTGCGATTCGAGGTTGTTTTCATACAGCGCGAGCCAGGCTTCGGCCGCGGGGGTCGCGCCCGCAACGGTCACTTCGCCACCGACCGCCAGTTTCCCGCCGCCGGTCGTGCCGAGTTGCAGCACGATGCCGGCGCCCGGACGAGCGTCGCCGATGCCGTCGAGCGGGCTGCCGCCGCTGCGCCAGTCGCGCCCGTTCTTCAGGAACTGCGGGGTGTAGACCAGGCGCGAGCCGGCGAGGCTGGACATCGCATACTGGCGCTGGGTATAGCGCGGGCTGGCGAAGCGATCGGCCCAGCCCAGGCGATCCCAGTAGTCGACATGGAACGCCAGCGGCACCAGGCGCCCGCCAGCCTCGACCTGGCTCTTCAATTGCGACATCCGGCGGTCGGCCGGCGGGCAACTGTCGCAGCCTTCAGAGGTGTACAGCTCGAGCAGCACGGCGCGCTGCGCTCCGCTGGTTGCCACGCAGGCGGGGGCCGCCGTGGCGCCGATGGTCGGCGTGCTGCACAGGCAGGCAAGAATCAGACAGGTGGACCGACAAGGATTCATGGCACGGCTCCGAAACGATGACGTGGGCGCCCGATGGCGCCTGTCGATTGGACGCCGGACGCCTGGATTCCTTACGCCGGCTGTCCGCCTGCGCGCCGCATCGGTGGCGTCCGGGGTTGCCTGGCGGGTTAGAATTCATCGCATGAGGCACGATACCAACGAACCGAATTCGGCCCCGGAAACCCCCGCGACCAGGTTCCTCGCCAAACACGGCATCGCCCACTCCAACCATCTCTACGACTACGTGGAGCATGGCGGCACGCAGGTATCCGCGCGCGAACTGAACGTGGCCGAGCACGCCGTGGTCAAGACGCTGGTCATGCAAGACGACGGTGCAAAGCCCTTGATCGTGCTGATGCACGGCGACCGCAAGGTATCCACCAAGGAGCTGGCGCGCCAGCTCGGCGCCAAGAAGGTCAGCCCCTGCAAGCCCGAGGACGCGCTGCGCCACACCGGCTACATGGTCGGCGGCTGTTCGCCCTTCGGCACCAAGAAGCCGCTGCCGGTGTATCTGGAAAAAAGCATTCTCGACCTGCCGCTGATCTACATCAACGGCGGTCGGCGCGGCTACCTGGTCGGCGTCCATCCGCACGACATCCTGCGCGTGCTGCAGCCGAAGATCGTCGAATGCGGGCGGGCCGCTTGAGGTCGTGCCCGCGAGTCGTTCGCCGGAGGTAGCTCAGGCCCGGTCCGGGCGCGAGCGCTCGATCTGCACACCGACCCGCCGCACGTCCCTCATGATGCCCACCTTGGCGATGCGGATCTTGACCCAGGGCGCGCCGAACTCGTCCAGCAGCAGTCCGATCACATATTCGCCGAGCGTCTCCAGCAGGTTGAAGTGACGCTTCGCCAGTTCGACGCGAATGCGCTCGATCACCGTGTCGTAACGGATGGTCTGGTCGATATCGTCGTTCTGCGCCGCTTCATCGGGCACGCCGAAGGTCAGGCTGATTTCCAGTGTCTGCGGCGCCGCCTTCTCGCGCTCGAAAATCCCGACGTGCGCCTCGACCTTCATGTCATCGATGAATATGAAGTCCATCACGCCTCCGCCGGGCCGCCCCAAGGAGGCGTGAAGCCAAGCCCATGGAAGCCGCACCGCGGCTGAACCGATGTCACCCCTTCCCGCGGGGAAGGGGCTTGGGGATGGGCCATATACTTCACCTCCAGACTAAAATTCGATTCATTCTATGGAATCCGCAATGCCTCTGCTCGTATTCGCCGTGTTCGGCTATCTGCTCGGCTCGGTACCCTTCGCCGTGATCGTCTCGCGCGTGTTTCGGCTGGCCGATCCGCGCAGCTTCGGTTCGGGCAATCCGGGCGCCACCAATGTGCTGCGTAGCGGCAACAAGCTGGCGGCCTTGCTGACCCTGATCGGCGACGCGGCGAAAGGCTGGCTCGCCATGTTCATCGTCGCGCGGCTGGTGCGCGTGGGCATTCCCTGGGACAGTGGCCCGGCTGTCGCCGGTATGACAGAGACGGCGGTCGCCTTGACCGGTCTGGCGGCTTTCCTCGGCCACGTGTTTCCTTTCACGCTGGGCTTCCGTGGTGGCAAGGGCGTGGCCACCGCGCTGGGCGTGCTGCTGGGATTCTCGGGCGTGCTGGCCGGCCTCGCCGTCGGCATCTGGCTTGCGGTCGCCGCCATCACGCGTTACTCTTCGTTGGCCGCGCTGGTCGCCGCGGCGGCGGCCCCGGCCTTGGCGTGGTGGCTGCTCGGAAAGCCCGAAATCATCCTGACCGTCGCCTTGATGAGCGCGGTGCTGAGCTACCGTCACAAGAGCAACATCGGCAAGTTGCTGGCCGGTAGCGAAGGCCGCATCGGCGGCAGCAAGCAAGCCCCATAGTATTCAACAAACGCATTTCACACCTTTGAGAAATCATGGCCATGGAAGATCTTGACTTTTCAGGCAAGGCCGGCGCGCCGCCGAGTCCGCCGCCGACCGATATCAGCCCGCCCGCCGAGGCCGCCACGCTGTACGACCCCAAGCTGGCTCTGGCGTTTTTCAAGATCGCCGGCACGCTGGAAGAATTTGCGGCAGGCCAGCGGATTTTTGTCGAAGAGGACAAGCCGGGCGGCTTCTTCGCCAAGGGCGCCCGCATGTATTTGCTGCTCGAAGGCGATGTCACGCTGATGCTGGCGGGCAAGCCGCTGGAGCTGGTCCTGCCCGGCGAGATATTCGGCGAAATGGCGACCATCGCCGACGTCCCGCGAACCGCGACGGCGACGGCGCGCAAGAACTGCCGGGCGCTGGTGCTCGATGAAAAGCAGTTCCTGCACGCGCTGCAACAGTTGCCGGAGTTCGCACTGATGCTGATGAGCGTTCTCGCCCAGCGTCTGCGGCGCGGCGCCGCCAAACTGGCGGCGGCGGGGAAGGCCTCGGTTGCCGCGCTGGCGCACCAGGACACGCTGGACAAAAGAATGCTGAAGGAATTGCAGCAGGAGCTGGGCGATCTGATGCCCGGTATGGGGCAGGCCGGCCAGAACATCGTCACCCAGGGTGCGGTGGGGGTCTGCATGTTCGTCGTGACCCAGGGGCGCGTCGCGATCTCGATCGATGGCATCGTGCTGGAACATGTCGGGCCGGGCGGGGTGTTCGGCGAAATGGCGCTGATCGACGGCGCCGGTCGTTCCGCCACTGCCACCGCGGAAACCGACAGCACCTGGCTGATGATCTCGCGCGAGGGCTTTCTGGCGATGATCAAGTCGAAGCCGACCTTCGGCCTGGCGCTGTTGCGATCGATGAGCGCGCGCGTCCGGCATGTCTACATGCTGCTTCGCGACGAGACCGAGTGAGCTTCCTGCTTCAGGAGATTTGATCGAGCGCCCAGCGCGGACGGACCACGAATGCGCCTTTGGCGCCAGTCGGCGCTTCGCCCTGCAGCAAACGCTGGGCGCCGCAAAAGGCGATCATCGCGCCGTTGTCGGTGCATAGCTCCAGCGCGGGATAGAACACCCGGCCGCCGATCCGCGCCATCGCCGCGTCCAGGCGCTGACGCAGACGTCGGTTGGCGCCGACGCCGCCGGCCACGACCAGTGACGAAAGGCCGTGTTGGCGGCAGGCGGCAATCGCCTTGGCGGCCAGGACTTCCGTCACCGCCTCCTGAAATTCCGCGGCGAGGTCGGCCTTGTCGCCTTCGCTCAGTTGCCGGGTTCGGGCGGCGGTCAGCACCGCCGTCTTGAGCCCGGAAAAGCTGAACGAAAGATCGCCGCTGCCCAGCATCGGCCGCGGCAGCTTGAAGCGGCCGGGCGTCCCGGCCTCGGCCAGCTTCGCCAGCGCGGGGCCGCCGGGGTAGCCCAGGCCGAGCAGCTTGGCCGTCTTGTCGAAGGCCTCGCCGGCCGCGTCGTCCAGCGATTCGCCGAGCAGCGTGTAGTGGCCCACCCGCGCCACGCGCATCAACTGCGTATGCCCACCGGATACCAGCAGGGCGACGAAGGGGAACTCCGGTGGATCGTCCGCCAACAACGGCGACAGCAAATGCCCTTCGAGGTGATGCACCGCCAGCACCGGGACCTCCAGCGCCAGCGCCAGCGCCTCGGCGAAGCTGGCGCCGACCAGCAGCGCGCCCGCCAGGCCCGGCCCCGCGGTGTAGGCGATGGCCTCGATGTCGCGGCGCGTGCAGCCGGCCTGATCCAGCACGCGTTCCAGCAGCGGGATCAGGCGGCGGATGTGGTCGCGCGAGGCCAGTTCCGGCACCACGCCGCCATAGGCCTCGTGCATCGCCACCTGGGTGTGCACGAGATGCGCGAGCAGGCCGCGCTCGGTGTCATAGAGCGCGACACCGGTTTCGTCGCAGGAGGACTCGATGCCGAGGACTTTCATGCGGGCATTCTACCGGCAGGGCCCTATCCACCTGGCGTCAAACTGATCAGAACAACGTCATCTGTGGGGCCGGGCTTGATCGAACCAGCGGCGGACGGAAACCCGCCGCGTCGAGCGGCAGCGCGGGCGCGTCGAGCCCGAGGCGGCGCGTGGCGAGGCGGAAGCGCTGGGCGATGATCTCCGCCAGCGGCCCGCTGCCTCTCTGGCGCTGGCCGAAAGTACTGTCGTACTCGCGGCCCCCGTGCAACTGGCGCATCAGGCTATACACATGTTCGGCGCGTCCCGGCCGGTGGGCGTCCAGCCAGGCGCGGAACAGCGGCTTCACTTCATGCGGCAGGCGCAACAGGATGTAGCCGGCCGACGTGGCGCCGGCCTCGCGCGCCGCGGCCAGGATGTTTTCCAGCTCGTGATCGCTCAGCGCCGGGATCAGCGGCGCCACCAACACCGCGGTCGGTACTCCGGCGGCCGCCAGCGCGGCGATCACCGACAGCCGGCGCTGGCTGGTCGGCGCCCGTGGCTCCATCGCCCGCGCCAGATCGGCATCGAGCGTGGTGATCGACAGCGCGACCTGGACCCGGTTGCCGCTTGCCATCTCGCTCAGCAGGTCCAGGTCGCGCAGGATCAGCGCCGACTTGGTGACGATGGTCACCGGGTGGCGCGTTTCAACCAGCACTTCGAGGATGCCGCGGGTCACCCGCAGCCTGCGTTCCACCGGCTGCCAGGCATCCGTGTTGATGCCCAGCGCGACAGGCCGGCAGACATAGCCGGGCTTGGCCAGTTCCCGGCGCAGACAGTCGGCGGCGTCGGCCTTGTAGGCAATCCGGGTTTCGAAATCCAGTCCCGGCGACAAGCCCAGATAGGCGTGCGACGGCCGCGCGAAGCAGTAGGCGCAACCATGTTCGCAACCCCTGTAGGGATTGATCGAGCGATCGTAGGGGATGTCCGGCGAGCTGTTGTAGGTGATCACCGACCTGGCCGTGTCGAGGATCAGCTCGGTGGCCGGCGACACGGCTTCGTCGCCGTCGTCCCACCAGCCATCGTCGGCCGCCTCGCGCCGCCAGGCGTCGAAACGGCCATCGGGCGAGATCACCGCGCCACGGCCCTTGCGCGCAGCGCCGGGCCCTGCGCTGACCGATGATGGCTTCATGGTCCCGGCAGCGCTAGCCGGCCACCACCCGATTGCGCCCGGCTTCCTTGGCCTTGTAGAGCGCTTCGTCGGCACGCGCGAGCAAGGTGTCGCTGGTTTCCTCGGCGACGTGGCGGCAGGTGCTCAAGCCGAAGCTGGCGGTGACGGACAAGGCGGTTCCCTCGTGGCTGAGCGCCCTGGTCTCGATGGCGCGGCGCAGGCGTTCGGCCAACTGCAGCGCGTCTTCCCGCGAGGATTCCGGCAGCACCAGCAGGAACTCCTCGCCGCCGTAGCGTGCGACCCAGTCGATCTGCTGGCGCGAGCCGGTGCGCAACACCGCCGCGATCTCGATCAACACCCTGTCGCCGGCCTGATGGCCATGGCTGTCATTGACCCGCTTGAAGAAATCGATGTCGCACATCAGCACCGACAACTCCGAGTCATAGCGTTGCGCCCGCGCCAGTTCTTCGGCCAGATGTTCGTCCAGGTAGCGCCGGTTGAAGCAACCGGTCAGCGGATCGGTGACGGCAACGCGCTTGAGTCGTTCATAGGCGTCCTGCAGTTCGGTGGTGCGTTCCGCGACGCGTTGCTCCAGTTCGCTGGTCTGTTTCGAGATGCGCTCGGCCATGTCATTGAAGGCAATCGCCAGGCTGCCCACTTCGTCGTCGTGCTCGATGGCGGCTCGCGCCGACGAGTCGCCGGCGCCGAAGCGGGTGACCGCCGCCAGCAGGTGTTGCAGCGGGCTCGCCAGGTAGCGGCTGACATACCAGGCTGAAATCGCCGTGAATAGCAGGATCACCACGGCAAGCGGCAGGATGGAATGCAACAAGCGATTGGCGGGCGCCTCGATCGCCGACAAGGGAGCGGCAATGCCGGCCACCCATTGATGAAAATGCGCGCCGGTCATCGCGGCAATCTTCTTTTCGCCGCGAAAGCCATACACCGCCGATGTCAGGGTCTCGCCGGGTCGCACCCGCGCCATGTCGGCGCGCAGCGAGGCAAGCTTGAGCGAGCGCTGTTCGATCCCGGCGAACTGTTGCGATTCGCGGATCGCGGAACGCTCGCCAGTCGTCAGGTCATCGACCGTCGTGTAGCGGATCGACTGGTCGTAGTGCGCCAGCACCACGCCGGCGCCATTGGTGACGAAGGCCTGCATGCCGAGACCGAAGCTGCGCTGGATGATGCGATCGATCGGTGCCGGATCGAGCTTGATCGCCAGTACGCCGCCTACCCGCTCGCCGAGGCGGATCGGCGATGACAGATAAATCCCGGCCTTCTTCGAGGTAACGCCGACCACCCAGTCGCTGACAAAATCTTCGCCGCTGATCGCGGCCTTGAAATAGGGGCGGAAGGCGTAGGACTTGCCGACGAACTCGGGATTGCTCGCCGCCACGCAAGTCCCCGAGCCGTTCATCACGAACACCTCGGCGATATCGTCGGATATGCCCTTCCAGTTGCTCAGCCATTGGCTGAAGCCCGCCGCCTCGCGCTGTCCGTCGCTGCGGCGAAGGTAGTCGCGCAATTCATTGCTGATCGTCGCGAAGCGGGTCAGGTTTTGTTGCGAGACGAGATACGAGTCGATCTCCGTGGCGATCTCCCGCGAGTAGTTGCGCATGCGCTGCAATTCCAGTCCGATCGCCTCATCGCGACTGCTGGAATAGACGTGCGCCAGGAAGGCCGCCGAAGGCAGCAGAATCACCAGCGCGATGACCGCCATCAGTTTGACAAGCAGTGGAAAGCGCATGGGCTTGCGGTGTCGGTCTACGCCGTGGGAGGCGTACGAGTCTACACCCACAGGGAACCCCGAAACGAGCCGGTCGGTCCGGGTGGAATTGTCCCGGGCGCGGCCAGCCCCGGCGGCGGCCGCTGGCTATAATCTTCCGACGCCATCCGTTCGGGATACCCACATGTTCACGCGCACCGCGGCCTTGATCTGCCTCGCCCTTTGGTCCACGGCGCACGCCGCCTGGGTGCAGCAGTTCACGCCGCAGGAACGGGTCGATCAGCAGACGCGTGCCACGGCCGTATTCAACACCGACATGGTGCCGCTGGGCCGTGCCGCGGCGCGCGCGCCGTTCAGGGTGAATTGCGGCACCGTCAAGGGCAGCGGGCGATGGGTCGATACGCGGACCTGGGCCTGGCAACTCGAACGTGCCTTGCAGCCGGGGGAGCGTTGCATGTTCGAGGTCAATGCGGCTTTCAAGGCCGCGAACGGCGAGGCCATCAGCGGCCAGACCCGTTACCGCTTCTATGCGCCGGGGCCGTGGCCGCGGGCCGTCTACCCGTCGCCCGGCAGCGGCATCGAGGAGGACCAGGCATTCGTCATTACTCCGGCCGGCCCGGTTAAGGCCGCGTCGGTGGAGCAGAACGCCTGGTGCGAGGCCGACGGCGTCGGCAACCGGATTCCGCTGCGGCTGGTGCCCGACAAACTGCGTCGCGAAATCCTCGCCCTGCTGCACCGCGACGGCAAGGACCAGATCGTCGTTGCCTGCAGCGAACGATTGCCCGCCGGCGCAAGAATGAAGCTGGTGTGGGGCAAGGGCATCGAAGCGGAAAATGGAGCGAAGACGACCCGGGAAGAGAGTTTCGTCTATCCGGTGCGCGAACCCTTTCGTGCCACCATTTCCTGTGAGCGCGAGAAGGCGGCCGCGCCCTGCTCGCCATTGTCGAATATCACGCTTGAATTCACCGCCGCAGTGGATGCCGCGCTGCGCGACAAGATCCGCCTGATCACCCCGGCCGGCGCGCGCCTGGCGGTCGATCCGGACCAGAGCGCCGGGCGTCGCGAGGACACGGCGCGCAGTTTCGTCTTCGCCAAGCCCTTTGCCCAGAATGCCGGGCTCCGCCTGGAACTGCCGGCCGGCATCAAGGACGACGCGGGCCGCCCACTGGCCAATGCGGCCAGCTTTCCGCTCAAGTTCACCACCGGCGCGCTGCCGCCGCTGGCCAAATTTCCCGGCAAGTTCGCCATTCTCGAACTCGGCGAAGGCGGCGTGCTGCCGGTAACCCTGCGCAACGTCGAAGCCCGACTGGCGATGGGCCAGCGACGGCTGACCGACGACGCCGAGGTGATCGCCGCGATCCGGGCCATGGCCCGCTTCGAGCGGCAGACCAGGAAACGGCAGGTGGTGCGCGACGGCAAGAGCGAGGAGTACGAAGACCCGTATTACAGCCGCGAGCTAAGCTACCTGGCCCGGCAGCCGGATGTCGCGCGACGCGAACTGCCCAAGCCGGGCGGCAGCGCCGAGTTCGAAGTGGTCGGCATTCCGCTGGTCAAGGCCGGCTTCCACATCGTCGAAATCGAAAGCCGGCTGCTCGGCGCCGCGCTGCTCGCCGGTGACAAGGATGCGCCGAAACCCATGTACGTGCGCGCCGCCGCGGTGGTCACCAACATGGCCGTGCATTTCAAGCACGGCATCGACAATGCGCTGGTCTGGGTCACCGCGCTGGACAGCGGCAAGCCGCTGGCGAATGTCGACGTGCGGATATCCGACTGCAAGGGCACGCTGTTGTGGAGCGGCAAGACCGACGCGGTGGGTCGGGCACTGGCGGATCGTGCGCTGGCCGAGCCGAGTTGCGAAGACGTGAGCTTCCTCTTCGTCAGCGCGCGCCACGGCGACGACTACAGCTTCGTGCGCAGCGACTGGAACGAAGGCATCGAGCCCTGGCGCTTCGGCGTCCCAACCTGGGGCGAGGGCGACGGCCCGCGGCTGATCCACACGGTGTTCGATCGCACGCTGCTGCGTCCCGGCCAGACCGTCTCGATGAAGTACATTGCCCGCGATCGCGGCAGCCGCGGCATGAGCTTGCCCGACCCGGCTGTGCTGCCGGCGCGCGCCGTGATCCGCCATGACAGCGGCGTCGAATACCCGCTGCCGCTGGTCTGGGACACGCAGGGCGTGGCGTTGTCGCAATGGAAGATTCCCGACGCCGCCAAGCGCGGCACCTACACCGTAGAACTGCAGGGCGGCAAGGCGGGCGAGAGGCGCCAAAATATCAACGGCGGCGAATTCCGCGTCTCCGACTTCCGCCTGCCGGCATTCACCGGCAGCGTGCAGGGCGCTGCCGCGCGCGAGGTCGCGCCGACCAAGGTGACGCTGGCGCTGGGCCTGTCCTTTCTCAACGGCGGCGCGGCGCAGGCGCAGCCGGTGCAGGTTTCGGCGACGCTGCGGCCAAGCTGGCGCAACTGGCCGGGCTACGACGGCTACCATTTCAATGTCGATTTCGACGAGTCGGGGCTCGCCGCATTCGGCATCGACAACGGACGCGAACGCGAAACGCTGGTGGTGGACAAGCAGGCACTGACGCTGGATCGCGCCGGCGCCGGCAAGCTCGACGTGGCGCTGCCGAGGAGGCCGCGCGGCCCGGCGGAACTCTATGCCGAAATGAGCTTCAACGATCCCAATGGTGAAATCCAGACCATCCGCGGCGCTGTGCCGCTGTGGCCGGCCGGCGTGGTGCTCGGCATGCGCATTCCCGACCGGAGCGCGCCCGACGACCGCGGCCGGGTCGACCTGCTGGTGCTCGACCTCGACGGCAAGCCGGTGGCGGGGCAGGAAGTCAGCGTCACCGCCAAGCGGCGCATTTCGTATTCGCACCGGCGGCGCATCGTCGGCGGCTTCTACGCCTACGAGAACCGCGAGGAATTCGCCGACCTGCGCCGCGTCTGCGGCGGGCGCACCGACGGCCGCGGCCTGCTGCGCTGCGAACCCCAGGCCGCCGGGCCCGGCGAAATCCTGCTGCTGGCGGAAACCCGCGACGCCCAAGGCAACGTCGCGCGCAGCGGCGCCAGCTACTGGGCCGGCGGCGGTGACGAGGATCCCTGGTTCGCCGCCGGCAACCAGGATCGCATCGACGTCGTGCCCGAGCGGCACGACTACAAGGCGGGGCAAAAGGCGCGATTCGTCGTGCATACGCCGTTCCGCGAGGCCACGGCGCTGATCGCGGTGGAGGCCGGCGGCATCGTCGAGACCTTCGTCCGCCCGCTGTCGCGCTTCAGGCCGGTGATCGAACTGCCGGTCAAGGGCGAGTGGGCGCCGAACGTCTATGTCTCGGTGCTCGTGGTGCGCGGCCGCGTCGAGCCGCTCAAGTGGTATTCGCTGTTCCTGTGGGGCTGGCGCGAACCGCTGGCCTGGTTCCACGAATGGTGGAACCCGCCGCAGCCGACGGCGATGGTCGATCTGGCGAAACCTTCGTGGCGGATGGGCCTGACCGAAATCGGCGTCGGCACTGAGGGCCAGCGGCTGAAGGTGGAGGTGCTGCCGGAGCGCAATGAATACCGGCCGCGCGACGAGGCCACGGTGCGCCTCAAGCTCGGCGCGCCAAAGGGCAAGGTACTGCCGCCCGGCGGCGAAATTGCCTTCGCCGCGGTCGACCAGGCCCTGCTGGAACTGCTACCCAACGAAAGCTGGAAGCTGCTGGAAGCGATGACGCCGCGTCGCGGCTACGAGGTGACCACCGCCACCGCGCAAGCGCAAGTGCTCGGCAAGCGCCATTTCGGCCGCAAGGCGGTGCCGCCGGGCGGCGGCGGCGGGCGGGCGCCGGCGCGCGAACTGTTCGACACGCTGCTGACCTGGCAGCCGCGCGTGAAGGTCGGCGCCGACGGCACGGCGACGATCAAGGTGCCGATCAACGATTCGCTGACCGAATTCAAGCTGGTCGGCGTCGCCAGCGCCGGCGCCGCGCTGTTCGGCACCGGCGCCAACACCGTGCGCACGCGCCAGGATCTGCAGACGGTTTCCGGCCTGCCCCCGCTGGTGCGCGAAGGTGACCGCTACCAGGCCTTGCTGACCGTGAGGAACGGCACGGCGCGGGCGATGACGGTGAATGTGACGGCACGGGCCGGCACGCAGGCGCTCGAAGGCAAGACGGTGAAGCTTGCGGCCGAGGGAGCGGCCGAGCTCTCCTGGCCGGCCCAGGCGCCGCAAGGCGCAACGAGCCTGGCGTGGGAATTCGAGGCGGCGGAGCGCGATGGCGCGGGCCGCGACCGTTTGAAGATCACCCAGCGCATCGAGCCGGCGGTGCCGCTCAGCGTGCAGCAGGCCAGCTTCGCCCGGATCGTCGGCACACTGGAAATGCCGGCGGCGTTGCCGCCCGCTGCGTTGCCCGGCCGCGGCGGCATCGAAATCGGCCTGTCGCCAAAGCTCTCGACGCCGCCGCCGGGCCTGCGCCGCTACTTCGAGGACTATCCCTTCTCCTGCCTGGAACAGAAGGCTTCGATCGCCGTCGGCCTGCATGACGAGAAGCGCTGGAAGGAGCTGGTCGACGGCCTGCCGGCGCTGCTCGACGGCAACGGCCTGGCGCGCTACTTTGCCAACGACGGGCCTGGCAGCGCAACGCTCACCGCCTACGTGCTGGATGTCGCGCTGGCCAGCGGCTTCGACTTGCCGGCCGAATTGAAGACGCGCATGACCGACGGCCTGAGCGGTTTCGTCGCCGCGCGCTTCAAGGCGCCGGTCTGGTCGCCGGCGGGCACCGAGTCGCAACTGGTTGCCCGGCTGCTCGCGCTCGAAGCCCTGACCCGCGCCGGCGGGCAACCGGTCAAGGCCGCCGCCGCGCTGGACGTCGAAGTCCAGCGCCTGCCGACTTCGGCGCTGATCGATTGGTACCTCGTGGTCAAGCGCCTTGCCGGGCTGCCGCAGCGCGACGAACAGCTCGCCGCGGCGAGCCGCGAACTGCGCAACCGCTTGTCATACAGCGGCGGGCGCCTGGTGTTCACCACCGAGAAGAGCGACTACTGGTGGTGGCTGATGGTCAGCGGCGACTCCAACAGCTTTCGCCTGATCGAAGCGGTGATGGACGAGCCGGAGTGGCGCGACGACCTGCCGAAACTGCTGCGCGGCGCGCTGGAACGCCAGGCGCGCGGCCGCTGGTACACCACCACCGCGAACGCCTGGGCCGCCATCGTGCTCGACCAGTACGGCCGTCATTTCGAGCGCGACGCGGTCACCGGCACGACGCAGGCGCGGCTGGGCAAGGCGACGGCGGAATATCGCTGGCGGGCCGGCGAGGAGCCGTCGCCGCTGGCCCTGCCCTGGCCGGCCGCCGCGGGCAAGCTCGTTCTGACGCACCAGGGCGGCGGCAAACCCTGGGCGAACATCGAGGCGCTGGCCGCGATACCCGCCGTCGAGCCGCGCGCCTTCGGCTACCGCGTCACGCGCAAGGTGACGCCGCTGCAGGCGAGAGAGCCGGGCAAGGTCAGCCGCGGCGACCTGTGGCGCGTCACGCTGAACGTCGAGGCCCAGCAGGACATGAGCTGGGTGGTGCTCAGCGACCCGATTCCCGCCGGCGCGCGGATTCTCGGCGAGGGCGACGGCCGCGATTCGCGCATCGCGACGATGGACGAGGACCAGCGTTCGCGCCGCGTCTGGCCCAGCTACGTCGAGCGTAGCTTCTCGAATTTCCGCGCCTATTACGAGGTCATGCCCAAGGGGAAATTCAGCATCGACTACACGCTGCGCATCAACAACGCCGGCGAGTTTTCGCTGCCGCCGACGCGGGTCGAGGCGATGTATGCGCCGGACGTGTTCGGCGAGGTGCCGAACGGGAAGGTGGTGGTGGGGAATTGAACGCCGTGACCTGGGCGCGAAGCGGCGTCCCGGGTGGGTAAGGCGAGCCGGCGCCGAGTTATTGACTCCGCTAGCAAGGTCGAGCCGGGTCTCGCCTCGGCAGGCGAGATACTTTCTTGTTGCACGACGAGAAAGTATCCAAAGAAACGTGCCCCGCCGCCCCGGCCCTTGCGGGCGCAGGGTTTGCCAGAGTCTCGCCCGTTCGCGCGGCGCAACGCCAAACAATTGGCCTTGCGAAACCCCGCGCTCACCCCTCGCTGCGGAAGGCCCGCCGGGCCGGTCGCTAAACTCGCTGCGCTCGGACAACGCGACCGGACTTCCCCCGGCGCACCTCCCTCGCTCGGCGGGTCGGAGGGGAATGAAAGGCATGCTCATGGGAGGCTGGCACGCAAGCTAACCCTTCCATTGAGCGGACATCTTCCAACGGGCTTCGCCCGATTCCGGCCGCCGCTGATGTCGAACGTTGGGCCCCTTCGGTTCGCATAGGCAGTCACCCTTGCTGATGCACTACATTGTAGTTACACTGTCCGCATGAGCACACTTCACTTCGAGTGGGATGATCGGAAATCTGCCGCGAACGCCAGAAAGCATGGCGTGAACTTCGATGAGGCCAAGTCCGTCTTCCTCGATGAACGCGCCAAGCTTGTCGACGATCCCGATCATTCAGAAGACGAAGACCGCTTTGTTCTTCTTGGCCTAAGCAGCGCACTTCGTTTGCTACTCGTCTGCCACTGTTATCGGAGCGAAAGTAACGTCATTCGCATCATCTCCGCGCGCAAGGCGACCGCCAAGGAATCCAAATCCTATCCATAGAGGTGTCACATGCGAAAAGAATACGACTTCTCCACCGCGAGGAAGAACCCATACGCCGCGCAACTCAAGAAGCAGATCACCATTCGACTTGACGAAGAGTCCATCGCGTACTTCAAGACAATCTCTGAAGACGTAGGCATTCCGTACCAGAGTCTCATCAACCTTTACTTGAGGGACTGCGCAGCTTCTCATCGCAAACTTGACCTCAGTTGGAAATAGGCGTGGTTGTTGTCCGCGTGGCCGAACCCTTCGTTCCAGAGAACGCTGCGCGGTAAAGCCGCGCAGCGCCCATGACTCAGAACGTCGCCATACTGGATGACTGTGCTAAAGGTCATCAAATGTCTTGCAGCAGCGGTAATACTGATTCCACTGTTGATAGGCATGGTTGGAGGCATAAGGGCGGGGAAAGCATCGGCGCGTCTCAGGGATTTCTGCGAACGCTATACGCCCGGTGCCCCGGCGGCCACCCAAATTCCCCCAGTGATGGCCACTTCAAAATCCCCCAGTAGAGGCTAAGCCAATGTAATAAGTTGGCGCTAGCCACGGTAGCGGCGACAGGACATCATCGCCCCTCGATTTTTAGAGGGGATTGGGAGTGAATGTCTTGACGCCACAGCAACGAAGCACCGTAGTCACGCTACTGCAGAACAAGGTCTCGCAGCACGAGATCAACCGCAAGACGGGGATTGATCGCAAGACGATCCGAAAGCTGGCGCAGGAGAGGGTCGCGGCCGAGGCGCCGACGTCAAATTCCCCCATGGCCACCGGCTCACCGGAAGTCGCCGGTCAAATTCCCCCACCCCGGCCACCGGCTTTGGCAGGGACAGCGCCGGCGCCGCTGCCGGCGCATGCCCGCTCATCCTGCGAGCCGCACCGGGCCTGGATCGAAACCCAAGTCGGTCTGGGCCGTAACGCCACGGCAATCTACCAAGAGCTGGTGGATAGCCACGGTTTCCGGAGCCGCTACAACAGCGTCAAGCGCTTCTGCCGCAGCGTGCGCAAATCCGAGCCGGAACAGTTCGACCGCTTGGAGTTCCTGCCGGGAGAAGAAGCCCAGGTCGATTACGGCGAGGGCGCCCTCACGCTGTATCCCGCGAGCAGTCGCTATCGCCGGCCCCGGCTGTTCGTGATGACCCTGCGCTACTCGCGCCGCTCGTTCCGGCGCGTCGTCTGGAAATCCAGCAGCGAGGTCTGGGCGCGTCTGCACGAGGAAGCGTTCCGCTACTTCGGCGGCTGCCCGCAGTACGTGGTTCTGGACAACCTGAAAGAGGGCGTGATCAAGCCGGACATCTTTGAACCCGAGTTGAACCGCGTCTATGCCGCGATGTTGGCGCACTACGGGGTGGTGGCCGACCCGGCGCGGATCCGGGATCCGAATCGCAAGGGGACCGTCGAGAGCGCGATCCAGCATACCCAGGCTACCGCGCTCAAGGGCCGGCGCTTCGAGTCGATCGAGGCGCAGAACGCCTACCTCACCCACTGGGAAGAGAACTGGGCCGCCAAGCGCATTCACGGCCGGGCCAAGCGCCAGGTCGAGGAGATGTTCCAGGAAGAGCGCCGTCATCTCCGCCCCCTGCCGATCGAGGGCTTCCGCTACTTCACGGAAGGCAGCCGCACCGTACTGGACGACACCACCGTCCAGGTCGATGGCGCCTGGTACGCGGCACGACCAGCGCCAATCGGGTCGGTCGTGCTGGTTCGCCTCTACGCCCATGAGATCGAAATCCGCGACCTGAAGACCCTGGCGCTGATCCGCCGCCACTCCCGCGCCACGCACAAAGGCGAGGTCAACCTGCCCGATGCCGAGCGGGTGTTCAACCCCTCCCGGCAAACCCGGCAGATCCTCGCGCGGGCCGACGCCATCGGGTGTCATTGATCGCCGTAAAGGAGCCACCGATGATCGGCGTAATGGAGCCAGTTTTTGGAGGGTAAAACGGGCTGTTTCGGGGCTCAAGAATGGGCTGATTTTACTGGTTTGGTCGGGGGTGTTTTT
>WBZP01002605.1_pt1 | contig 20483 bp, 21 predicted proteins | sample 5204301 | NCBI WGS metagenome assembly WBZP01 (sample SAMN12412401, study PRJNA552823) | activated sludge metagenome | isolation source: activated sludge from nitrification reactor of wastewater treatment plant... | place: USA: Pennsylvania | collected 2017
AGATTAAAAATATATTTACTGCTCTGGGTGTTCAGATGGGTAAAGACGGTGATGAGCGGGCTTTGAATCTTGACAAATTGCGTTATCATAAAATTATCATCATGACTGATGCCGATATTGATGGTATCCATATTCGTACTTTGATTCTTACTTTCTTCTATCGTTTTATGAAAGAGATTATCGAAAAAGGGTATCTCTATATTGCGATGCCTCCATTGTATCTGATTAAAAAAGGTAAAGATGAGGAATATTGCTGGACTGAGGATCAAAGGGCTGCAGCAGTAAAAAGACTCGCCGGTGGTGGAAAAGAAGATAGTGTGGGCGTTCAGCGATATAAAGGTTTGGGTGAAATGAACCCCGAACAGCTTTGGACGACAACGATGAATCCTGAGTTCAGGACTCTTAAACAGGTAACTATTGAGTCAGCGACTGAGGCTGATCACTTGTTCTCAATGTTGATGGGTGACGAAGTGCCCCCTCGCAGAGATTTCATAGAGCGTAACGCGAAATACGCCAATGTAGATGCTTAAAAGTACTTTTAAATAACCTTATACCTTAAACTTAACGAACCGGAAACGGTTCGTTTTTTTTGTGCAATCGACATTTGGATTAAAAAAAAATCAAAAATTTTCAATCTCTGCGATAAATAAGAATACTTTTGCAAATAAGGAATTTTCGGGAATTTCCTTCCTGAAATACTTTGAATCTGTAAATTTACAAATTCATATTAAGGCTTAAATTTAATATTATGCAAAGTAGTATTCTGATATTATTGATATCTTCTGTTGTAATTATTTCCTATTTTTTCAATATTTTCAGCAAAAAAACCAGAATCCCAACAGTCCTTTTATTGATGGGATCGGGTATGTTATTCAATGTTTTTGAGAAAAATCAATATGTTTCCACCAACTTGATTAATAAAGTGGTTGAGGTATTGGGAATCATGGGGTTAATAATGATAATTTTAGAGGCCTCTTTGGATTTGCACCTTACAAAAGACAAAAGGCTTTTAATTTTCCGAGCCTTTATCTCAGCAGTTGTAATTTTTTTAATATCTTCATTTTCAATTGCTTATTTGTTAAATTTCTGGTTAAAAGAACCATTTATTAAGTGTCTCATTTATGCAACTCCGCTCTCGATAGTTAGTAGTGCAATATTGATTCCGAGCTTAGGTCAAATAAGCCCTGAAAAAAAGGAATTTCTGGTATATGAGGCTTCATTCTCCGATATTTTTGGTATATTATTTTTTAATTATCTGATAACCGATAATTCAACACAACCTTTAAATGCCGTTTTTTATATCGGTCAAATGGTTTTTTCCATAGTTTTATCTTTGGGCATGGCTTTAGTGTTGGTGTATTATTTAAGTAAAATCAAATTGCATATCAAGTTTTTTCTGATTTTTGCTGTTTTATCAGCATTATATAGCATTGGTAAAATCACTCATTTACCCTCTCTTTTGATAATAATGTTTTTTGGGTTAATAATTAATAACCGGCATTTATTTCATGGATTAAGATGGCTTGATAAATTAATCCCGGATGAAAATAAATTTATGGATTTGGAAAAACAATTAAAATCCATTACGGCCGAAACTTCCTTCCTAATCAGGACTTTCTTTTTCCTTGTTTTTGGGTATTCTATTGATTTGCAAAAACTTATGTTGTCAGATGTTCAAATTTTAGGTTCCCTAATTGTCGCAATTTTGTTGATAGTCAGATACCTTTTTCTAAAATATTTAAATCCCAAAGAAAACCCGCTTCCTGAGTTGTTTTTAATGCCCAGAGGGCTGATTACTATTTTGCTTTTTTATAATATTCCATCCAATAGTCAATTACATTATTTTAATACAGGAATATTATTCTTTGTAATATTGGTTACTGGGGTACTTATGATGTTAGGCTTATTTACAGTAAAGAAAGATTCTGAATTAAGCAATATGGAAGTGTAGAGTTGTTTAAATATTCATAAAGCTAAAAGTTTAAAAAAAATATTAAAATTTTTATAAAAAGTTATATTAGTATAAGAATTTTTTAAAAAAACTTATATTTGCAATATAAGACTTTCAACCTAAAACAAATAATATGTCTAAGAACCCAAATGATTTTCCCTGGTTAAAACACTACCCAAAGGGTATTCCGGCTGAGCTAAATCCTGACGCCTATCCTTCCTTGCTTGAGTTGATGGAAGAAGGATTTGAGAAATTTTCGGAGCAACCTGCATATTATTTTATGGGGAAGGATCTCACTTATGCCCAGATTGAAAAGAAATCAAGGGACTTCGCAGCCTATTTGCAGGGCATTGGGTTGAAAAAAGGGGACAAAATCGCCATTCAGATGCCAAACTGCAGCCAATATCCCGTGGCACTTTACGGGGCATTGAGAGCAGGATTAACAGTGGTAAATACAAATCCATTGTACACTCCCCGCGAAATGAAACACCAGTTTGTTGATTCCGGGGCCAAGGCTATCGTGATTGTGGCAAATTTTGCATTTAATCTCGAAAAAGTCATTCTTGAAACTCAGATTAAGCATGTAATTGTTACCGAATTAGGTGACATGTTAGGATTCCCAAAGCGACCCATAGTAAATTTTGTGGTTAAAAATATCAAAAAAATGGTACCTGCCTATCATTTGCCCGGCAGAGTTACTTTTTACAAAGCATTACAAATCGGTAGTGGTCAGAATTATACCAGACCTCAGATGAGTGGCGATGATTTGGCCTTTATTCAGTACACCGGAGGTACTACAGGGGTGTCAAAAGGAGCAGAGCTCAATCACCGCAATATGGTAGCCAATACGGAGGGGATTTTTCACTGGTTTAGTCCGGTGATGCATTATGATTTACCCCGCACTATTCTGGGTGCATTGCCATTTTATCATATTTTTGCTTTGACAGTAAATGCATTTTCTACTTTTAAACTTGGATTTCATAATATCATGATTGTCAATCCAAGAGATCAGAAAGCGATGCTTAAAGATATGGTAAAGCACAAGATTTTCATATTTCCGGGTCTCAACACCTTGTTTAATTCGCTTTTACATAATCCTGACTTTCTGGCTTTGGACTTTTCTAACCTGAAAATTACTATAGCGGGAGGTATGGCTTTGCAAAAATCGGTGGCCGAAGCATGGCAGCAAGCGACCGGATGTAGTGTAACTGAAGGATATGGTCTTTCAGAAACCGCCCCGGTGCTTTCGGTAAATCCTGTTGACGGCACGCATCAGCTGGGTACTATCGGTGTGCCATTCCCCTCGACTGAGATGAGAATCTTGAAAGACGACGGCACGTGGGCACCTCCGGGAGAAGTCGGAGAAATATGTGCTCATGGCCCACAGGTGATGAAAGGCTATTATAAACGGCCGGATGAAACTGAAAACGTGTTTGTTACGGATGAAATCGGAAGGAGGTTTTTCAAAACCGGGGATATAGGCTTGATGAAAGAAGACGGATATTTTAAAATCGTGGATCGTAAAAAAGATATGATTTTGGTTTCCGGTTTTAATGTATTCCCAAATGAGGTAGAGGAGGTCGTTTCGCAATGCCCTGGAGTGCTGGAAGTAGCTTGTATAGGTGTTCCAGATGAGAAATCGACCGAAGCAGTGAAGATATTCATTGTAAAAAGTGATGCAGCTTTGTCGGAAGAAACTGTGCGGGCATTCTGTAGAGAAAATCTCACGGCTTATAAATGTCCAAAGTTTGTAGAATTCCGTACCGAGCTGCCCAAAACCAATGTAGGTAAAATATTGCGTAGGGAATTACGTGACAATTAAGAACTTAAAATAGTTTTATACCGTTATCAAAACAGGCTTAAAGGCCTGTTTTTTTATGAAATTCATCTCAAAAATAATCAGTAAGTTTCTGATTTTAATTGTTAGAATCTATCAGATAGGTGTTTCCCCTTATTTCCCGGATTCTTGCCGGTATCAACCCACATGCTCACAATACATGATTGACAGCATTAAAGAATGGGGCGTTGTAAAAGGTACCTGGATGGGATTGAAAAGGCTTGTCTCTTGCCATCCCTGGGGTGGGCATGGCTGGGATCCGGTAAAGAAAAACCCGCGTAAGCATTAAATGTCGGCTTTTCTCCTTTTTGAAAGAAAAAAGAAAAGAATTATTCCTCCCAATAAAGTAAATCCGGAAAGTAAACTTTGATAAAAATTTGGCTTAATAACCCAAATTGCTCCTACATATTGAACAAATAGGATAAGGTAAAGAAAGGTGGCAATGGCTTTTCTGGGTAGTTTTGACATTACAAATGAGCCCAGAGGAGCAAAAATTATCACAAAAGGAATGCAAACCAGCCACATTTCGAATGCCTGAGTCTGGAAATCGCCTAATACTTGTTTATGAAGAAAAAAGCCCAGAATGGTCTCTAATGTCATAATTATTATAGATGAAGGTACTGCTACTTTTTCATTGATGCCATAATAAACCGTCATGAGGCAAAATGTAAAGATATTGATACCTGTTCCGAAAATGGAAGAAATTACGCCGCCTATTACTCCAAAGAAAATGAGATTGAAGGCATCGGAATTGGCAAAATTTCGGATTTCATCAAAAACCTGGCGACCGGGTTTGCGGTTTTCATTCCAAAGGATTATACCGAAACTTAACCATAAAGACACAAAAAACAGCTTGGCTATAGGCGGAGAAATCAAGGGTACCACCCAATAGGTGCCTGCAATTAACCCAAAAACACCACCAATTGTCACATATTTTATATATTTCCAATCAACTTTGACTTTTAATCCTAAAATTAATAAGGAGGCCGAAGTCATGCCGATACTTTGAATGGCAAAAGCAAAGTTTCTTGCTACAGCAGGGGAAATTTTCAAAATTAATGTAAAAATCGGATACGCAATGGCAGCACTCCCTTCAGGACTGGAGCCTGCTATAAAAGCCCCAAAAATCATGGTGAGAAGGGCCCAGATATGTTTTCTGTACAGATTTAAAATGTCAATATCGCTCACATATACTCCCCAGATTGTAAGCGTAGAAATAAAAAATAAGATGTATAATGTTGGGAGTCGTTTTAACAATGTCTTGATTCTAAAAGTGAAAAGAACAAATATATAGGTTTGTTTGAAATTTCGGAAATTTTTTAAAAATCCGCATTTTTTTAATATTCTTTTATTTTTGTAAATTCAATTTTCAAATAAACCTCAATTATTAAATATTATGGCAAAGTCAGTAGATGTTTTAGACAATCTAAACCGACAAATGGACGTCTTGAATCAGAAGATGTCGGAGTTTGCCACGCATCAGGTTAGTATGATTGAAAATTATGAAATCTTGATGCAGAATCAGGTAAAAGTGGCTGGAAATCATGATGTTGTGATCAGTAATCAAAATAAAATTATTGAAAATCTGGGGATAATTATCCATAATCAATCAGCCATAATTCATAATCAATCCAAAATTGTTAAAAACCAGGCGTACCTGAAAACGTTCCTGTTTGCCCAGGTAGAAATCCTAACAATTTTGACTAATCGCCCAAAAGTCGAAATTGAAAAAGAAGTTATTGATTTCTTTGAAAATGCTAAAATTGAAATTGCAAAAGGATTTGAAAATCCAATTGGGGAGGGTCATTAATCTTTTTGAATCAATTTTATTTTTTCTTCCAGCAGTTGAATCTGATTTCTAAGTAACTCTATTTCTGATAATTTGCTGGTTTTCAGTTGGTCATGTAGTTTCAGTTGAAGCTGAAGTGACTCGATTTTTTGTTTGAGGAGCTTTTGCTCCAATTGCAATTCGTTCTTTTGCTTTTCCAAAACCTCATTATATTCCATTATTTCTGCCATCTGTTTGGGAAGTGCCTCCAGGGTTTTGACTTTGATGTTATTTTTATCTGAAAAATCCAGAATTTCGGAATATTCCATATTTTCAATACTTACTTCGAAGAAGTCGGCAATCTTTCTGCAAATAAAAATGGTAGGTGAGAATTTCTCATTTTCATAATCAGAAATTGCACTTTTACTAACATTTATTGCACTTGAGAGGTCTTCAAGGGTTATTTTCTTGTATTTTCTCAAGTTGCGTAAGTTTTCTGCGAAGTAACTTTTTAACATTTTTATAAAATTTCTTTTTCCAAAATTTTGGATTTTATTTTTGAGCCTACTAAAATTGTAACACTTTTTCCTCCTAAAAATACAATTTAAAAATTTGTTTTTACAGAATTCCGGAAAAATAATCTAAACCTTAAAAATTCTATGAGAAGAAAATTACTACTTTTTTGTTTTTTGACTTTATCTGTTCTTAGAGTAAGCGTCGGTCAGATGCCACATGATGCCATCTATATGGGAAAGAATACGGCATGTATTGCCATCATGGGAGAGCAAAGTTCCTGGACCAAATATTGGGAAAACAGTCTTAAGAGAGAGAATCTAAATATTGGTTCATTGACTGTAAGATCAGTGATGCCTATGGTAGCAGTGGGTATTACTAAAAAACTGAATGTGCTTGTAGGTGTTCCCTATGTAAAAACGGAAGCAAGTGCAGGTAATTTATTGGGACAAACAGGTTTTCAGGATTTAGCACTGTGGGTAAAATATAAATTGATACCTGCAAAAACAGGATTCTCATTGCATGCTATTGGCGGGGTATCCACTCCAATCACTAATTATGTTCCTGACTTTTTGCCTCTTTCTATCGGGATGGGGAGCAGAACTGCTACGGCAAGAGTATTGGCCAATTACAAAACGAAAATGGGTTTGTATGCCACAGCTTCAACAAGCTATATAGCCAGAGCTAATGTAAACGTTGACAGAGATGCTTATTTTTCTAGCGGGCAGCTACACAATACCAATGAAGTAGTAGTGCCTAACGCCATGGATGCAGCCGTTCGAATTGGCTGGCTAGAGAAAAAATGGCAGGCTGAGCTTAACTATGAATCATTTAATTGTCTTTCAGGTGATTATATAAGAAGGAATGATATGCCTTATCCAACCAATAAAATGAGTATGAGTATGGCTGGTGCTTATGTGAAATTTCAACCCAAGAACATTGGTTTTAATGCCCGTGTGAGTAAAGTACTAAATGGCCAAAACGTGGGTCAGTCAACTATATATTCTCTTGGACTTTTGTATCAACTAAATAACATTATTAAGTAACTATGAAAAAGCTATATATATATTTCGGATTAATTTTATTCACTGCTTTAACTTTGGTTTCATGTGATAACCAAATTGAAGAGCCCGAAGTTCTGGCGTACTCGCCACCTTCAATTGATGCACTTGGTGGAACATGGAAGACATATGTTCTTTCATCGGCTTCCGAAGTCACTGTGCCAGAACCAACGGCAAGTACCTCAAATGAATACAAAGCAGAATTGGCTTCGACTAAAAGTAAAGCTGGTAGCCTTTCTGCTTCTGAGAAAGAATCTGTAAAATATTGGGGGGCAGGTGCAGTTTATCGTTGGAATGAAATTGCAAGAGAGTTGGCAGCAAAATACAATTTACCGCCTGCCAGTAATGCGGAAGGAAAGTACCCGGTACCTGATGCAGCCAATCCTTTGGCTGACCCTAAGTTTCCATTTGCCAACCCTCCTTACACTTCTCGAGCTTTATCCTATCTTAGCGTTGCACAATATGATGCTTTGGTTAGTGCCTGGCATTATAAGTTTAAATATAATCGTAAGTCGGCATCACAAAATGACCCCAGTATTTCTTCATTGTTGCCTGTAACCAATTTGCCATCCTATCCATCAGAAGAAGCAGTGGTGGCCTCAGCTTCTTATACCATACTATTGGCAATGTTTCCTGGAGAAGGGCCTTATCTGGAGCAGAAACTTGCAGAGGCTCAGAAAGTTGGTTTTTTGGCTGGGAAGAATGTAGAAAGCGATGTAAAAGCGGGGGTTGATTTAGGGAAAGCTGTTGCTGCAAAAGTAATGGCAAAAGCAAAAACTGATGGGATGTCGGCCTCTAATAACCAGTCAGTAACTGCAGGAATGATAGAAAATGCCAAGAAAATGGGTGTAAAAAATCCCTGGATTAGTCAGGAAACACCTTTAAGACCTCCAATGTTGCCCAATTTTGGTTCTGTAGCTACCTGGAATTTTGATAAAGCCACTTTGGTGAAAATCAGACCGGCACTTCCATATCTTGAAAATACCACGGAATTTGAAAAAGATATCGATGAGTTAAAGTCAATACAAAAGAATCAAACGCGTGAACAGGCCAGAATTGCCAATTATTGGGCTGACGGCCCAAGTAGCTATACCCCTCCGGGTCATTGGCACAGATTTGCTGCAAATGCAGGTTTTGAGGCAAAGTATAGTGAAATCAGAATGGCAAGAACGCTCGCTTTAGTTGGAACAGCCCTCATGGATGCGGGTGTGGCTTGTTGGGATACAAAATATTACTATTATACACCCAGACCCCAACAGTTTGGATTGAAGACGTCTGTTGGATTACCTAATTTCCCATCTTACACCTCAGGACATTCGACTTTCTCTGCGGCAGGTGCAACAGTTCTTTCTTATATTTTTCCGGAAAAGGCTGAGCAATTTAATAAATATGCTCAGGAGGCATCAAATTCCAGAGTATATGGTTTGATACATTACAGAATAGACTGTGAAATGGGTCTGAAGCATGGAAAAGTTATTGGAGATTACGCTATTGCCCGAGGAAAGGCTGACGGTAGCCAATTATAAGATATTTTATTTCATAGGTTAATTGTTTCGACTGACGCAGTTTTGTGTCAGTCGATTTTTTTTATTTACACTTTTCTGTACGAAAAAATGTAAATCATTACACTTTTCTGTATGAAAGTATGATGGGATAGGATTAGAATTGAGGAAAAATTCAGTTGTAAGTGTTTGAAAAATAAATAATTAAATCAAATTACTTCGATTTCAATATTCCAGAAATCACTTAGCTCTTCTTTGATTTTCTCAATGTAGCTGTTTCTGACTTCCACAATGAGCCCACATCGTGAGTCGTAGGTTTCTTCTTTTATGCTTAATTGAAGTTTTCGGCACATATTCATGATGGCATTGGTTTGGTCAAAATCATGACTGATTTTAACAAGACTGTTGATAGTCTTGGTTTCGATTTCGGCAGCCCAAATAGCTTCTTTAGTAGCTTCTTTGTAGGCATTGATTAAGCCGGGTACACCTAGGAGAGTTCCACCAAAATATCTTACCACCACCGCAAGTGTGTCTGTAAGGTCAAAAGAATGAAGGGTGTTCAAAATAGGTTTTCCGGCTGATCCTGAGGGTTCTCCGTCGTCATTGGATCTGAAATTGGTTTCATCAATTCCCAGTTTATATGCAAAACAATGGTGACGTGCTTTGGGATGTAATGATTTTAAGTTTTCAAGATGAGCTTTTGCGTCGGTTTCATTTTTTATCGGGAAAATATACCCAAAAAACTTGCTGCCTTTATCTTTGAAAAGGCCTTCTGAGGGTGCTTTAGGGGTTTTGAACTCGTCGGTCATAATGCAAAATTAGGTGTTTAATATTTATCATTTTATTATATTTAATGCTTAAACCAAAAAATATGAAAACTACTACCGATTTATTGCTTCTAGGTAATCCAATGCTCTATCAGGTTTCGGAGGAAATAATTCAGGAAGAGCTGCCAGAAGCGAAAAAATGGGTGCAGGATTTACATGAAGTAATGGAGGATATACGTAGAAAGTATAATTTTGGAAGAGCGATTGCAGCACCTCAACTGGGCTATATGAAGCGACTGATTTATATGAATATTGATAAACCAGTGGTTTTCATTAATCCTAAAATTATATCAAAAAGTGAGGAGATGATTGAGGTGTGGGACGATTGCATGTGTTTCCCAAATCTTTTGGTAAAAGTTTTAAGACATAAGGAAATTGAAATTGAATATTTGGACGAAAATTGGGAGAAGAAATCTGCAATATTCGAGGATGACCTCTCAGAGCTTTTTCAGCATGAGTATGACCATCTTGATGGTATTTTATGCACCATGCGAGCGATTGATAACAAGTCTTTTGGATGGAGACCAACAGAAATAGGAAAATAGCAGATTTTTCACTTTTTTTACATAAAACAAACCTTTATGAAAAACATATTTGAAAAAAGTACTACTGAGGAGGTAATCGCAAGAATCGAAAAATTGACTGCGACTACATCACCACTTTGGGGTAAAATGACTGTAAGTCAGATGTTAGCTCACTGTTGCGTGACTTATGAAATGCTTTTTGAACCCGAAAAATTTCCAAAACCTAATTTTTTGATGGGGCTTATGTTAAAATTTTTGGTAAAACCTACAGTTACCGGAAGTGTTCCCTATAAAAAGAATTTACGTACGGCACCTGCCTTTTTGATTACAGAAGACAAAGACTTTGAAACAGAAAAGAAAAGGCTGATAGATTTTTTACAAAAAGTGCAGGACTTGGGAGAAAACTATTTTGAAGGCAGAGAATCTCATTCTTTTGGTAAACTATCCAAAGAGGAGTGGAGTACCATGTTTTATAAGCATCTCGATCACCATTTGGGGCAGTTTGGGGTGTAAGTCTATACCTCGTTGTCCGGAAATTTATCCGTTTTTATTTTTGATTGTATCTTTGCACTTCAAAATATTATTTTGAATGAATTTAAAAGAAAAGCTAGATTTCATATGAAAAATTATTTAGAAAATAAGGCTCAATCTGAAAAGACACAGAAACAGGGTGGCTACAGAAATCTATCAGATTTTGAAGTAGACACTATGCCATCAAAAGCCAATGAGGTAAATGTACATAGCGAAAATGTGTTGGTTTCAGAAAAAGATATAAAAGTGTTTTTTGATGCTTTAATGAATCCTCCAAGTCCGAATGATAGGCTAAAGTCCTCAAAAATACAATTCGATAATGTTCTCTAAATGATATTTAGGGCTTTGTAGGTTCTTTTGCCAAAGTAGTTGATTCTTTAGGTTATTCTGCAGAGAATTTTACAAGAATTTTGGATTTATTAAACTTCCTGACAGTGGGAAGATGTTTTTGCCAATGTAAACGGTGAAGGGGTTGTTTGGGTGATGAATTGAATCTCTTTTTCCATAAATTTACTAAAATTATTAATTATCTCAGTCTTTCAAGTACCAAGGTTCTTAATTGGGTCGGGTTGGGCTGTAAATTATGAATCAATACTATTGATTTTATACTTGAGCAGATTAAGATTTAAAAACAAATAATCTATGAAATTACTTATTACAAAAGATTTATTCACTAAGAATGACCTGATTCTGGCTTGGGAAAGATATGTTGCAAGTGTAGGATTAGATGCCAAGGATTATTTTGGAATTAGTTTGTATGAAAAGGATATCAACAAGAATTTAGAGAATTTATTAGAACAACTACAAAGTAACAATTATTCCCCAGTCAAACCTTTTAAATATTATGAACCAAAAAAAGGAGGTACTCAAAGAACCAAGACTGTTTTAGTAATTGAAGATGCGTTGGTTTATCAAATTATAGGTAATAAAATTGCTGAAAAATTGTATTCTTATTTAAGAGAGACCCATCAGAATGTATTTGGTAGTGTTTTAAATGAATCTGTAGAAAAGGGAGAGAAACTTCTATTTGAAGAGGAGCCTGATTTTTATTTTTTTGAATATTATGTTACATTGTATAATAGATTTATTGAAAATATAAATTCAACGATTGAAGGTGGCGTGGCGAAATATAGGCTCGAAACTGACATAACTGGTTTCTTTGATTGTATTCCTCATTCTACTTTAGTTTTAAAATTGAATAAATTTGGAATTCGAAAGGAGATTTTAGATTTGCTCTCACGTTGTTTGAATTCCTGGACTGGAACTAGAGAATCTTCAACTTTTTTTGTTGGAATTCCTCAAGGCCCGGCTACCTCATTTTTGTTGGCTAATCTAATATTAGACGGTTTAGATAGAATTGTAATTAATCAAAATATTCATTATTATCGATTCTTGGATGATATCAGAATTTATTCTGAAACTAAGGAAGAACTTTATGATATTTTGGCAGAGATTGATCGCTTTTTGAAAGGTAATTCACTTAGCCTTAACAGTAAAAAAACTACCATTCTGTCGATAAATGATGAAGAAGAAGAGAAGGAGAGAATGTTGGATAGTTCTGGAATTAAAGTTACTGATAAAAAAGTAAATAGAGAGCTTAAAATTGATTCCGAAGTTTTAATTCAAGACCCTACGCAATTGAAAAAGAAGAAATTTAAATCGAGGAAAATTTCAAAAAATAATGCATTGATTTTGTTGAGAATTGCTTTAGAAAATACGGAAATAAGTCTAAAAAAGACTTTTATACAATTGGAGGATAAAAAATCGCATGATTCTATTTCCAATAATGATATCCGTGAGTTTATTAATTTGTCGCAAAAGTGGAGGATTACAACAAAAGCTATTTTGGATATTCAATATTTCGAACCGAATAAAGAACTTGTAGATATTTGGTTTTTTGGAATTGAGAATTTTTTCTGGAAATGCAATTCATTGGTTTGGAATTTGAAACTTTATTCGGACTTATCAGATTTTTCTCAGGTTTATTCAAGAATATACTCCAGCTTTAAAAGATTTGAATGGGTTCAATATCAATTATTGGCCATATTTGATAAGTTCCAACCTGAAAATTCTGAGAAATTAATTAATGTATATAAGAATTTAGTAATTGAAAGCAGCCCTTTAGTCCGTTTGGGATATTACAGTATTTTGCTTGAAGCGATAGAAACTAATACAAAATTATTCGATTTAGTTGCTTCAAATATTAAGCTTGAAGAAGAAGATTATGTTAAAAATAGTGTTTTGAACATGATTCATAAGCGTAATTATTCAATTCCAATTGAAAGTTTAAAAGCCTGGTTTTTATAATGAGTTTAATTGACACTTTATTGGAAATTGAAGAAAACATTAATTTGACTTCTGATTTTCGTCCTAATCAAAAAATTATTCTGTTTAATTTAATTGCAAAAGAAAAGAAAGAGCAACTTTCTTCGAGGAATCCTTTTGATTATTTTTTTAAGGATGTAACTAAATTAGTTCAAATTTTTGATTTTTCGAATGCATTAAGTCTAGAGGAATGGAATTTGGCTAATGATTCTGCAAAGGCATGCCTAAATATTTTTATTGAATTTGAGTCAATTGAAGCGAATTCTAAATTATTAAATTGGCTTAATATGGCTCTTAAAATTACAGATATTATTGGTTTGAATTATTTACAAAAGGTTCTTAAACAAAGTCCTACATTTCAAGGTGACTTAGGAAAAGAAAGGTCAGTTTATGCTCAAATTACCAAGAAAGGGAACAAAGGAGAAAAGGCAGGAAGAATAATGAATAATTTATATGAAAAAAGGAATAAAATGGAACATAGAACAATAAATGACTCTCAAAATCCTGGGTACAAGAAAATCGTCACTCCAGATTATACTGGTGCTAAAAAATTGATAAAGAATAGTTTTCCAGATGCTTTAAAATGCTTTAATTTAGCTTTTGAGTTAGAATCTGGTATATTGTGACTTTTAATGGGTAAACAATTTAATTTTGTTTTGATTTTTTACTAGGATACCCACTCATTCCATCACCTGAATAACCTTCACCGGACAAGCCTCTGCGGCCCTTTTATTATCATCTACTTCATCGTAATCGAGCTCGACCTGATAAATTCCTTTTTTGTCTTTTCCACCGAGAAGAACCGCCTTGCCGTCTTTTTTTGACATTCGCCAGCGGTTGTAGGCAATCTCCACACAGGCATTGCATCCGATACACCGTTGCCGATAATGGAACATCTTAGGCATCGGCCGCAACAACTTTATAGAGTTTGTCAGATGGTCGGATCTTCTCACCAATTCTCAATGAAATGGTGTCGCCTTTTTTGGCTGTGTTGACCTGAGTGCCTTCGCCCAATCTTATTTCTTCTACGTCGGCTTCTATCAGGCCGGTGGTTGGCCCGGTGATTATGATTTTTTCACCTACGTTGATATCGTGACTTTCCATCACAAACTCACCCACACCTATTTTGTCAAAATATTTAACGCCTTTACCGATATAAATCTTACGGGTAGTGGCCACAGAGCCGTGTACATTGCTCCATTCGCCCATTTTACGACCCAGATAGTAGCCATCCCAAAAACCACGATTATAAACTGACCTCAGCCTTTCTCTCCAGTTTTCCAGTTTTTCGGGGGTATAAGTGCCGTTTTCAAATGCATCTACAGCTTCTCTGTAACATTTCGTGGTGGTATAAACATAGTCAGCAGCTCGGCCACGTCCCTCGATTTTCAGAACCCGCACGCCGGCTTCCAATATTTTATCCAGAAAATCTATCGTACAGAGGTCTTTTGCCGACATAATATATTCATTGTCAATCTGTAGCTCTATGCCTTCTTCATCGGTTACTGTATATTCCCGACGGCAGTTTTGAATACAAGCCCCACGATTGGCGGAGGCATTGTGTGAGTGCAAACTCAGGTAGCATTTACCCGAAACCGCCATGCAAAGAGCTCCATGAGCAAAAATCTCAATCTGCACCAGGTTTCCCGACGGCCCGGTGATATTATTTCTTTCGATTTGTTTTACGATATCACCTACCTGCTTGAGCGTGAGTTCTCGTGCCATCACAACTACGTCGGCATAATCAGCAAAAAACTCTACCGTTTCAAGGTTGGTTACGTTGGATTGGGTAGAAATGTGCACTTCCATGCCTTTTTTACGGCAATAGTTCATCACCGCCAGGTCAGATGCGATTACAGCTGTAATGCCGGCTTCCTTTGCCTTATCCACGATTCTACGCATCAACGAAATATCGTGATCATAGATAATGGTATTCATTGTGATATAGCTTTTTACGCCATTTTCACTACAAACTTTCGCCACTTCCGGCAGGTCATCCACTAAAAAGTTATTGGTTTGGCGAGCACGCATGTTGAGCTGCTCCACCCCAAAATATACCGAGTCAGCACCCGCTTTTATGGCGGCCATCATGGCTTCCCAAGACCCCGCCGGGGCCATCACTTCAAACTTCGAATTATGATTCATAAAAAAATATTCAGCCTTTCTTTGCGATTCCGATGCAAAAATAACACCCCCAAGACCTTTATTCTTAACATGATGATTAGTTTTTTGATTCAATAGGGGTTTTGAAAATTTAATATCTCTTTAGATTATAAATACTCGTCTTTCTTTTTTGAAAATATTATTGATGGAAAATATACTATATAGGGTATATAAATAGATTTAAAGTTATTAAATATATTTTAAAGGGTATAATAAATTAGGAAAAATATGAAAATATACCTTTAGTAATATAAAAAATTAATATATTTGTGTTATTGTATTTTATAGGGTATAAAAATGAAAGAAAAAAGTGTGTTAATTTCTTTTGTAAAAGAAAAAAGAAAAATGGCAGGAATCACGCAGGTGGAATTGGCAGAAAAAGCCGACGTGGGACTGAGATTTGTAAGAGACCTGGAACAAGGCAAGAAAACATTAAGAATGGACACCGTGAACAAAGTACTGGCACTTTTTGGTGCCGAGCTTTCACCTGCCATAAAAGAAAGAGGTAATGAATAGAAAAGCTAAAGTGTGGCTTCATGGGGAGGAAGTTGGAGTTTTGAAAGAGACAGATGTAGGATATGAGTTCAAATATTTGGTTCATTATCAGTCTGGAAAAGAGGCCACTCCGGTAAGTAAAACTTTGCCGCTTTCTGTATCAAAGTATCAGAGTAAGGTGCTGTTTCCATTTTTTGATGGATTAATACCTGAAGGTTGGCTATTAGACATTGCGGTTGATAACTGGAAAGTCAGCGAAAGAGACAGGTTTGGACTTTTACTCACTTGCTGCCAAAATACCATCGGAGCGGTGAGCGTAATGCCATTTGAAAATGAAGAATTATAAAAATAAAAATAAAGCATACCAAACGACAACAGGATTTTTGTTAAACGAACCTGAGGTAAAGTATTATTCTGACCGCAGGCGTTGTTTGTATTGCTATGAACCACTAAATGAAAATGAGGAACACTACCATCAGTCGTGCAGCAAGCGGTTTTTTGGTCAGGCTTATGTTCCAAAACTGGAATACACCAAAGAAAAACTGGAAGAATTGGCTCGCCAGTTTGTGGCTACACACATGGCCGTAACCGGCGTGCAGGCAAAGGTGAGCCTCAGCTGGTACCGTAAACAAGAGCGTAATGCCCTTAAAAAATTAACAATAGTTGGGCTGTATGGTGATTATATACTCAAACCACCTTCGGATTACTACCAAAGTCTGCCGGAGTTGGAGGATTGCACTATGAAAATGGCCGAAGTTTGTGGTCTAAAAACTGTGCCTCATACACTTTTTACTTTGCAGGATGGCACCCTGGTGTATTTAACCAAGCGTGTAGATCGTACACGCACCGGCATGCTACACATGGAAGATATGTGTCAGCTAAGTGAGAGGCTCACAGAGGATAAATATAAAGGCAGCCATGAACAAGTAGCTAAAACTTTACTGAAATATTCCGATGCCCCACTGCTCGACGTGGGGAATTTTTATGAATATGTAATATTCTGTTTTTTGACCGGAAATGCCGATATGCATCTCAAGAATTTTTCTTTACTCGAAACAAAACAAAGAGGTGCATACGTTTTAAGTCCTGCATATGATATGCTGAGTACCGCTCTGGTCAACAAAGTAGATAAGGAAGAGCTTGCCTTGACGCTTAATGGAAAAAAAAGTAAGTTGAAGTATACTGATTTTCTTGCTGCTTTTGAGTTAAGTGGATTATCAAAGAAATTTTTGGATAAAACCCTCGAGAACTTTTTTTATTGCAGGTTAGAGATGCTTGAGGTTCTGAACAAAAGCTTTTTACCCGAAGACATGAAAGAAGAATATGCATTGCTTCTGGAGGAAAGATACAGAAGGTTGGGGCTTGTTTGATTTTTCGAAATTTATCCTGCTAAGCATTCATTTAACATATTTTCGAAAAATTCTCTTTTCAAATCCTTACCAATGAAAACTATTTTGCTTTGACGTATCTCTCCCTCATTCCAGGGTTTTCCACCGGTAATACTTAAGCTTTGGCCAACTGATTGCAAGATGAGTTTATGGCTTACAGCTTTGCTGTCGATTATTCCTTTGATACGGTAAAGGCCTTTGGCTTCGAAAACCAAATAGCCAAAAAGCCTCATTTGTAGCTCTTTGTCATTAAAAGGTTGGTCAAAATAGAAGGTATGGGATACAATTTTCCCATGGTTAAAAGCCAGCCTGCGTCCGGGTTTTAATTTGTATTCTATTTCCTGGTCTCTTTCTGTTGCAAAAATTTCTTTCACCGGAAAAATCATCTCTTTCTCCCTAAAAACTTTGACAAATGGATTAATACCCAGGAGTTTTTCCTCTATTTTCTCCAGATATTCAGGATTTACATTTGAGGTTTTATTCAGCAAAATTATGTCACTGAAGGCGATTTGCTTTATAGCTTCGTCGGTTTCTATGAGCTGATCCTCGATGAGTTCGGTATCGACAAGGCATATGACCCTTTTTACTGGAAAATCTTTTTTGATTTCAGAATGAGAGAAAAAAGGCCCTGCTACTGCCGCAGGATCGGCAATACCGGTTGTTTCGATAATAAGTTCGTCAAATTGTTCTGTTTTTTGACTTAATTCATTCAGAATGTCATAGACTCCATCGTTTAATGAGCAGCAAAGACAACCATTATTTAATTCAAAAATTTCGTTGTCTGGTTTTATAATCAGCTCACCATCAATGCCTTCTTTGCCAAATTCGTTTTCAACAATTGCATACCTTACTTCGGGTCTTTCACCAATGGCTTGATTCAGAAATGTAGTTTTTCCTGCACCCAAAAATCCAGTGAGAATGGTAACTGCTTTACTCATGCTAAAACTCCTTTTGGTCTATCCTGGCGTTCACCTATTTGTTGTCTCCACATTGCATAATAAAGGCCTTTTAATTCGAGCAAATCCTGGTGTTTTCCTTCTTCAATTATTTTTCCTTTTTCCAATACATAAATCCTGTCGGCATGCATTATAGTGCTCAGCCTGTGGGCGATCATGACGGTTATATATTCACCGTTTGCAGTTACAGCTTTTACGGTATCTGTGATTTCCTGTTCGGTGAGTGAGTCCAAAGCAGACGTCGCCTCATCAAATACAAATATTTTAGGATCACGCAGAAGAGCTCTGGCAATTGAAAGTCGTTGTTTTTCTCCTCCCGAAATCTTCATTCCTCCTTCACCTATTACAGTATCTAAACCGTTGTCGGCTCTGTTGAGCAATGAATGACATGCCGCCATACTTAACTTTTCCAGCATTTCTCCATCAGAGGCACCCGGATTTACAAAAAGGAGGTTTTCTCTAATGGTACCTGAAAACAGTTGCGTATCCTGTGTCACAAACCCGATTTGATTTCGTAATTCATCTATTGCCAACTCTTTGGAGTTTATACAGTTATAGAATACTTCACCTTCAATGGGCTGATACAGGCCAACCAGAAGTTTCACCAAGGTAGTTTTTCCTGAGCCAGATGGACCCACAAAAGCTACGGTGTTTCCGCTTTCTACTTTGAAATTCACATTTTCTAAGGCATGACTGTCGGCACTGTTGTGTTTAAAGCTCACGTTTTCAAAAGTGAGGCTGTTGACGTCTCCCAGGTGTTTTGGAGAAGCGGGCACTACCTCAAGGGGCGTTTTTAATAGTTTGTCAAAATTATTTAATGATGCTTCAGCTTCCCGGTATGCAAGTATCACGTTTCCAAGTTCTTGCAATGGGCCAAAGATGAAGAATGAGTAAAATTGAAGCGTGAGGAGCTGTCCAACTGTCATTTGATTTCTGAAAATTAAAAACAGCAAAACAAACAGAATGATTTGCCTTAATAAATTGACGAATGTACCCTGAATAAAGTTAATTGATCTTACGCCTCTTACTTTTTTAAGCTCTAGTTTAAGGATTTTAAGGGTGTTTTGTTTCAAACGGTTAATTTCCTGATCGGCCAGGCCAAGGCTTTTTACCAATTCAATATTTCTTAAAGATTCGGTTGTAGTACCTGCCAAAGCTGTTGTTTCCTTCACAATGGTTTTCTGAATCTCTTTGATTTTTTTACTTAAAATATTGGTTAAAGTACCCAATGCAAAAGCCCCCACAAAATACACTGCCACAAGGACAGGATTGATATTGATGGCATAGATTATAACAAATACGATTCCTACGATAGAAGTAAAGGCCACATTGATAAATACAGTTATGAATTTTTCGGAGTCAGTTCTTACTTTTTGCAAAACCGAAAGCGTTTCACCACTTCTTTGGTCTTCAAACTGCTGGAAAGGGAGTTGAAGCGTGTGTTTTAATCCATCAATAAACACATCGGCACCAAACCGCTGGATCACGCTGTTCATTACATAATCCTGAAATGTCTTGGCAATCCGGCTTACCATGGCTACGCCTACTATGGCTCCTAACGTTAACAAAACACCCGCCAAGTATTGATTTTCATTATATGAGTCCGGTTTTTTAGCGTAGTTATCTATCAGTTTTCCGAAAAAATAGGGATCCATCAATGAGAAAGTCTGATTGATGGCTGCCAGAAAAAATGCCAGGAAAACGCTATTTTTATATTTACTGAGATATTGTAGTAGTAATTTCATTAATGAATTCCTTTTATAGGGTATAAAACATCAAACGAATTTACCGAAAGATTAATTCCTGAATAAGAGTGTATATATAGGCGTGTTGATGATTTTTAGGCTTGATTTTTTTAAAAAACCTACACTTAACTTTTCAATTATGTAAGAGATTACTCGATTCAAAAGAGAATATTAATTAGAAAAATCAAAAAATATCTCTAAAAATTACTAAAAATGCTAAAAAGATATATATTTGCTAAAAAAGTATAGATGGCCTCAAATTACCCTCCCTGCCCCAAATGTGACTCCGAAAATATCTCAAAAAACGGAGTTGTAAACTCAAAACAAAGGTATAAATGTCGCGATTGTCAGTACAATTTTACCGTTGAAAAAATGGGAAAAAGTATTGATTCTTATTATGTTGTGAAGGCACTTCAGTTGTATATCGAAGGGGTTAGTTACAGGGAAATAGAGCGATTATTGGGCATTAGCCATGTTTCGGTGATGAATTGGGTAAAAAAATACCATATCAAAGCACCTAAACAAAATCTCATAACGCCTACTTATAAGATACTGAATCATAAAGAGTTATCTGAGTTTGTTTCCCGGCCACAGAATGTGGAAGGAAAAGGTATGCTGATTACAGAGCTCGGCGATAAGTTTATGGTCATCCAATGGAAACGGATATCATTTGGCTGATATTTAATCTATAATTTTAATATAGTTTTCTTTCACAGTTGAAAAGAAGTAGGGCAATTATTATTTGTCAATTCGGAAATAAATCAAAATAAAATTTTTTAAAAATTCAAATTGTCATATTTTATTAATGAAAAGTGCCCTTTCGCCTATTCTGGCCTATTATTTCAAGAAATCTATATTAAATTAGCTTAGCTATATCAAATTTATTGAGATTGTTTT
>WBZP01002606.1_pt1 | contig 20478 bp, 17 predicted proteins | sample 5204301 | NCBI WGS metagenome assembly WBZP01 (sample SAMN12412401, study PRJNA552823) | activated sludge metagenome | isolation source: activated sludge from nitrification reactor of wastewater treatment plant... | place: USA: Pennsylvania | collected 2017
CCAGGGTCGCCTCCGCGCGTCGCGTCTTCATGGCACACCTCCACCTTACCTCAAAAGTCGTTCCTTCCTCTCTGGTTAGACCACGCCTGAGCAGAGTTTGCCTCCATAGAAAAAAACAGCGCCCTGGCCGATGTGTACCTCCACGGCAAGCTGCTTTATGCCTGGGTGGTCGAGAAACGGCTCCGGCGGCGGAGCGGGTGCGACTGGAATCGGCTGGATCAACCGCGCCGCGCTACTCCCTGGCGGCTGGTCAAACTCGTGCAGCGGGAACTGACCGAGGCCATTCAGGCGGCTGGGCAGTGGAACCCGAGTCGGTGGCCAGAGGCGCTGCAGGTGATGCAAGAACGCCCCCGCCGTCGGACCCTGCAGACCGTCCCCGAACGCGTCCGCCAGTTAATTGCTGACTGTCAAGCCCAGGGTGTCAGTAATATCTGAATGGGCAGGCTTAAGTTGGCGCTTATGGGGGCGAAGCCCCGGAGGCAGGGACGTCGGCTGGAAGCGATTGTTGGACCTACCCCGCGACAATGCGCCCACCTTTGACGATCTGTAAACCAAGCGCTGCCAGCAGATGAACGAACACTTGAGAGAACACAGAGTTCGCGACGGCGAGCGCTTGCTCGGCTTCCGACTCCGTAACCTGCGCTCCGCGATGCACGATTGCGTTTCTCTGGTCTTGCAGTGCCTTAACTTCCTCCAGGAGGGGTTTCTGGGAGCCATCGCGACGCACCGAAATTAGCTCGACATCTGCGAGGTCTTTGAACAGGCCAGCAAGTAGCTTTTTATAGCGATCCAGGCCGCCGTTCTGATCCATCGCTATGTCAACAATCAGAGCGGCCAGCGATTCCATGTGAATGAGGCCGAACACTACCGGGCGGAGGAGAGCGGCTTTTAGGAACTGTTCGACGGACGTGACGGCGAACACGACGCACGCAGAAGGGTGTCCATGCTCAAGTAGTGTCTTAGCCTCTTTGAAGGAGGTGACAGCATTCGCCGCTACATCAGGGTTCTTCAGGTAGTACGACTGAAGGCGCTCAGACGTGAACTCCTCAATCGCCTGCGCCCGGTGATCTGGATACAACTCCCGAGACATAGCCTCGTAGGCCTCATCTCGCATCGCGTCCTCAAGTGTGTAGCTCATCTTCTAAAGTAGGTCCAACGTAAAGGTGAGCGGCAGGACAAAAGCGCAGCTTTTGGACTGTCCGACTCGACCGTTTGGTTGGGCTGTTTTTTGCTCATAATCGCGGTCTCCCCTATTGTCCTCGCTCAGGGCGATCAAAATTGCGCTCCAGTAGCTCTACGACTTCCTGGGTTTTGGCGACAGCATGTCGAACTTGGTTAATGTTCACGTCCATAACGAGCTAAAGTTGAGCGCAGCCCGCGCCTTGGAGCAACCTGAGCGAAAGCGAGGGCTGCTCCAAGGCATGGGGCTGGCGCTAGTTGGGCGGTTGTGCAGCGAGCATGGATCATGGTGTTAGCAGCCTTTCAGCAAAATCCGCGTAGTCGTCAATCAAAGTGGGTCCGAGCGGGAAACAGGCTCTTGCCGGGAAATCTGTGTCTGCGATTCTAGAGGCAATTAGAGAACGATTTTGCACAAACCCCTCGAAGTCGGGGCCTAGATCCAATTGGCGAGAGAAGTTTACTACGCCTCGAAGGAGCTTTTCCTCCCACGCGTTTTCAAGATCATGCTTCTCGATATATGTCTTAGTTCGAATGAGGAGGCTGCCGATCGAACGTTCATACGCGGGAATTCCCTCAGTCAAATAACCCAAGTAGGTATCGCTAGATTCAAAGATGTCAACATTACGAAGCTTCGAATATACTATAGCCGCAAATAACATTAGCATGCGAAGCTTTTTGTCGGTCGCCCACGCGTTTTGCTTTATGGCTGCGACAATGTCGCCTACATTCATCAGAAGTAATTCGCGAAAGATGAAGCGTTCTACAAGCAATCGCGAATCACTCACGAATCGAACGAACACGCGGCCCCTTTTCGGCCTTGATCGAAATCCAAACAACTGCCAATTCTCATCGAGCAGGATCGTGTGAAACACCGCTCCCGCCAGAAATTCGGCTTGTTCTTCGAGACTCTTCATAGCTCTAGTCGCCCAACAAGTGATTATGTAGTTTCCGCCTATCTACCACAATCTGCCGTGTTTGACAGGAACTAATTGATCCTGCTGACTTTTGCCAGCAGCATAATATTCACCGCCAGCCTTCCAACCCCGGAAACCCTACCCTGTTCACTCGCCCGTCGCTACGGGGCGCGGTTGGCGCAGCGGAACCCTGGTCGGGCAACGTCTGCATTCTCACCCCTGGCCGCGCCTTCACTTGGACTACTGTCACAAGTATAGCGTCTCGCCAGCGGATCGGCGGAGCTTGGCCGCTCTTCAGGAGCAATTGCCAAAACCGCTGCATTTAGCGGCTCTATGATATTTCGCAGCCCCCACCTTCAACCAAAGTTCAACAGTCAAGATGTATGCTATTAATTATAATTGAAATTTCTCCAGTGGCATAAGTATTGCCGCTTCGAGGGACGAACACTTGATCGATGGGGCTATCTCATTTCCCTGGTAAGAAATTTTCTCCATAAATGGTGCAATGGCTCGTCGGTCACGAACGACCTCTCACCCCGTGCAACCCCTATTCTGGAGAAACCCCAATGAAGGCCACGATTCCCATCGACAACCCCGAGCGCCTGCGCCTGGAACGACAGTACGAAGGCAAGGAAAACTGGCGGCTATGGGGGCCGTATCTTTCGGAACGGGCCTGGGGCACGGTCCGCGAGGACTACAGCGCCCACGGCGAAGCCTGGGAGCACCTCGATCACGATCAATCCCGGTCGCGGGCCTACCGCTGGAACGAAGACGGCCTGGGCGGCATTTGCGATGAGCAGCAGCGGCTGTGCTTCGCCCTCGCACTGTGGAACGGTCGCGACCCGATCCTCAAGGAGCGGGCGTTCGGCCTGACCGGCAATCAGGGCAACCATGGCGAGGACGTGAAGGAGTACTACTTCTACCTCGACGCCACCCCCAGCCACAGCGCTCTGCGCTACCTGTACAAATATCCCCAGGCTGAATATCCCTACGGCTGGCTGGTGGAGGAAAACCGCCAGCGCGGTCGCCAGAACCCGCCATTCAGTCTGCTGGACACCGGCGTTTTCCACGACAACCGCTACTGGGACGTGGAAGTGAGCTACGCCAAGGCCGGTCCCGACGAGATTCATATCCACATCACCGTGAGCAATCGCGGCCCCGATGAGGCGACTCTGCACCTGTTGCCGCAACTCTGGTTCCGCAACACCTGGGCCTGGGGCGATGAGGAGAAAAAGCGAGCGCTGGCGGAACTGCGCGGCGATCCAGCCAAGCCGTCCGGTCAGGAACCCATCAAGCCGGCGCTGCGCGCCATTGCTGCGCCGGACGGAGCCGCCTGGGCGGTGCGCGCCGAGCATCCGACGCTGGGCAGCTATCACCTGTATGGCCGGCAGTCCGCCGAGCCGCTGTACACCGAGAACGAGCATAACGCCCAGCGGTTATGGGGGCTGGCGAACGCGACGCCCTACGTCAAGGACAGCTTCCATCGGCGAGTGGTGAATGGCGAGCAAGACGCGGTCAATCCCGGTCTGGCGGGAACCAAGTTCGCCGCTTGGCAGGTGGTGACCGTGGCCGGCGGCCAGCAAACTCAGGTGGAGCTGGTGTTGAGCGCCGCGCCGCTGGCCCAGCCCTTCGCACCGTCTCCAGCGGTGTTCGCCCTGCGCCAGAGCGAAGCGGATCGGTTCTATCGCGATCTGTTGCCCGAAGCCACGGTCGAGGACCAGCGCATTCTGCGCCAGGCGTTGGCCGGCATGATCTGGAGCAAGCAGTTTTTCCACTACGACGTGGCCCGCTGGCTGGACGGCGACCATTTCCCGCCGCCCGAAGAGCGCAAATGGGGCCGCAACCGCACCTGGCGGCATCTCAAGGCCAGCGACATCATCTCGATGCCCGACAAGTGGGAATACCCCTGGTTCGCGGCCTGGGATCTGGCCTACCACTGCGCCGCCCTGTCGCTGGCAGACGTGGATTTCGCCAAGGATCAGATCGAACTGGTGTTGAAGGAAAACTACCTGCACCCCAACGGCCAGATTCCCGCCTACGAATGGGCGTTCGGCGATGTCAATCCGCCGGTTCACGCCATGGGCGCGCTGAAAGCGTTCCGGGCGGAGCGGGTGCAGCGAGGCCGGGGCGACCTCAACTTTCTCCAGCGGGTGTTTCACAAGCTGCTGCTGAATTACGCCTGGTGGATCAATCGCAAGGACAGCGACGGCAACAACGTGTTCGAAGGCGGCTTCCTGGGCCTGGATAACATTTCGGTGTTCGACCGCTCCCATCCGCTGCCGCCCGGCTATGCGCTCCAACAGGCCGACGCCACCGGCTGGATGGCGATGTTCGCGCTGAATATGACGGTGATCGCGCTGGAGCTGGCGACCGAAGACTCGGACTACGAGGCGATAGCGATTCAGATTTATAAACAGTTTCTCGCTATCGCCTACACAATCGGCGGCCAGAGCGGCCAGCATGTTCCGCTGTGGGACCCGGAAGCGGGCTTTTTCAAAGATCTGGTGACCGGGCCAGATGGCCAAAGCCAACGGATCGACGTGTATTCCTGGGTTGGACTGATTCCGCTGTTCGCCTGCGAAGTGGTGGATCGGCGCATCCTGGCCAAAGTCCCTCACTTCCGTGAATTGCTGCGCCAGCATCGCCACGGCGTGTTCGACGGCAGCATCATCTGTAACTGCCCGAATTGGGAAAACGACCGAGGCGAGCATCTGCTATCGCTGGTCACGGACCGGATGCTGCCGCGTATCCTGAAACGGTTGCTACGCGACGATGAGTTCCTGTCGCCGCACGGCATCCGCAGCGTCAGCCGCCTCCACGCCACTCAGAAGAATTTGGGAACGCTGCCCGGCGTCGGCGAGGCGTTGATCGAGTATGTGCCCGGCGAATCCAACTCCGGGCTGTTCGGCGGCAACTCCAACTGGCGTGGCCCGATCTGGCTGCCGACCAACTACACCCTGGTGCAAGCGCTGGAGAAGTTTCATCGCTTCCTCGGCGACGATTTCACGATCGCCGTACCCAGTCTGGGCGGCCGGCAACTGAATCTGAAAGAAATCGCCACGCTGATCGCCGAGCGGCTGGTGGACATTTACCGTCGTGACTCGAATGGGCTCATGCCCGCGTTTCCCGCCGACAGCCCGTTCCAGCACGATCCGCACTGGCGCGATCGGTTGCAGTTCTACGAGTATTTTCACGGCGACACCGGCCAGGGATTGGGCGCGGCGCATCAAACCGGCTGGACCGGTCTGCTGGCGAATCTGGTCATGCGCCGTTACCGGGAAGACATCCCGACGTTCTGGAGCCAGCAGATGGCGGCCCAAACCACCGACTCCCCGCGCCCGGCGGAAGAGGAATCGGCGGCGAAGGCAGCGCCGGCGCTGAACGCCGAGGAGGCTTGAGCCATGCTGACCGCAACCGTCGCCGCCGTCCGTCATCGGCGGGCCAATCTCATTGCGGCGTTCCTCGGCCGGGCGGACGATGCATTGCGCGTCGCCGAGGTCACGCTCTACCCGTTCCTGGATTTAGCGATCCGGCTTTGGCTGGCGCAGGCATTCTGGGTGTCGGGCCTTCTCAAGCTGGCCAACTGGGACAACGCGCTCACCCTGGCCACCTACGAATATCCAGTGTCCTGGCTCGACCCGGCGACGGCGGCCGCGCTGGGCGTCGCCATTGAAATCATTGGCCCGGTGTTGCTGGCGCTGGGGCTGGCGACCCGGCTGGCTGCGATTCCATTGTTGATCCTGTCGCTGGTGATCCAGTTCGAGTATCGCGCGCTGGATCAGCACCTCTACTGGGCGGCGCTGTTCGGTGGGTATGTGGTGATGGGAGCGGGGCCGCTGTCGCTGGATCGGGTGTTGGGACCGGGTTTGGCCACTTCGGCGCTGCCGCTGGTCAAACCGCTAAGTCGCCTGTACGCCCTCATGACCCGCACTCTCGGCCCGCTCTATCTACTCGCGCTGCGTCTCTGGCTGGCAGCCCTGTGGTTTACCCCGGTCCTGATCGGACGCTCGCTGGCGGAGGCGGCGCTCGGATTCGTCAGCCCCTTGCTGGCCTTGGGGCTGGCGACCCGACTGGCCGCGCTCGGCGCGATACTGGCGCTGATCGGCGCGGGCTTCATGGGCGCGGACGAACTTCAGAATCTCGACCGGCTGTATCAATGCCTGCTGCTGGGTCTGATCGCGCTGCGCGGGCCAGGGCCGATTGCCGCCGACGCCGTGCTAAAACGGCAACTGGCCCACTGGTTCCCGCCGCTGGAAAGCTGGTCGGACGCGGCGCTGGCCGATGCGCCGCATGTGGTCATCGTCGGCGCGGGCTTCGGCGGATTGAAGGCGGCGCACGGTCTGCGGCGGGCGGCCTGCCGGATCACCGTCATTGACAGGCGCAACTACCACCTGTTTCAGCCGCTGTTGTATCAGGTGGCGACCGCCAGTCTGTCTCCGGCCGACATCGCCACACCGATCCGGGCGATGTTCCGCGATCAGCACAATGTGCGGGTGGTGTTGGGCGAGGTGGCGACCGTGGACGCCGCCTCGCGCCAAGTGGTCCTGAGCGACGGCGGCTGTATCGGCTACGACTATCTGGTGCTGGCCACGGGCGCGCGCCACAGCTATTTCGGGCGCGACGACTGGGAGCCCTACGCTCCGGGTCTAAAGCAGATTGACGACGCCACCGAGATCCGCCGTCGCCTGTTGCTGGCGTTCGAGCAGGCGGAGAACTGCGCCGATCCCGAGGAGCGGCAGCGGTTGCTGACCTTCGTCATCGTTGGCGGCGGTCCAACCGGAGTGGAACTGGCCGGGGCGATTGCCGAACTGGCCCGGCACGGCCTGGCCGGCGAGTTCCGCCACATCGATCCCGCCAAGGCGCGGGTGCTGCTGGTGCAATCCGCGCCGCGCCTGCTGCCCGCCTTCCCGGAAACGCTCTCGGCGGTTTCGGTGCGGTCGCTGCAAGCGCTGGGCGTGGAGGTTCTGACCAAGAGCCGGGTGGAACAGATTGACGCCGACGGCGTGCTGGTGTCCGGCCAGCGGATCGGCGCGCGCACTGTGTTCTGGGCGGCGGGGGTGATGGCTTCGCCCGCTGCCCAGTGGCTTCAGGGCGAAGCCGACGCCGTCGGTCGGCTCAAAGTGGGGCCGGATTTGACCGCGCCGGGTTGGCCCAACGTGTTCGCCGTCGGCGACACTACCCTGAGCGCCGCCTGGGACGGCAACCCGACACCGGGACTGGCGCCGGCGGCCAAGCAGCAGGGCGCTTACGTCGCCCGCGCTATCAGGGCCCGCCTAGAGGGCCATGCGCCGCCGTCGCCATTCCGTTACCGCCACATGGGCAATCTCGCCACGATTGGCCGGCAGGCGGCTGTTGTGGACATCGGCCCGTTCCGGCTGAGCGGCGCGCTGGCCTGGTGGTTATGGGGCGTCGCGCACCTGCTGTTTCTGGTGGATGCGCGCAAGCGGCTGTCCGTGGCTATTGAGTGGTTCTGGGCCTACCTCACCTTCAAGCGCGGCACCCGGTTGATTACCGGCGGGCGCGAATAGGGAGCATCGTCATGCTGAAGCAAACTGTCGTGAACAAACCCGCGCTGATCAGCGTGTATCTCATCGCCTTTCTGCAAGGCTTGACGCTGGTCAGCTTCCCCGCCAGCAGCGCCGTGTTGAAGCAGATGCACGGTTTTACCGACGCCCAGTATGGCGCCATTTTTCTGCCGCAGGTCGCGTTGGCGGTGTTAGGCGCGGTGGCGGGCGGAACCCTGGCCCGACGGCTGGGTTTGCAACCCCTGCTATGGTTAACGGCGGCGGGCAACGGACTATCGCAACTGGCCTTGGCGGCGAGCGTCTGGGTGATGCCGACGCTGGCGTTCCCGATCATTCTGGCGGGCACGGCGCTGCTGGGATTCAGCTTCGGGCTGGGCGGCGCGCCGCTGAACAGCTATCCGCCCCGATTCTTTCCCCGCCACGCGCCGGCGGCGGTGGTCGCCCTGCACACCCTGCTGGGACTCGGTTTGATGGTGGGACCGTTGCTGGCGGAGGGTTTCGTCCGGGCGGATCGTTGGGCCGATTTCCCCCTGCTGTTGCTGGGTCTGAGCGCGCTGCTGGCGTTGATCGCCGCCAGGGTTCGCCTGCCCGAAGAAGCGGCTGGCGCCGCTGTGGCGCGGAGCGCTGCGCCGAACCCGCCGCTGACTTCCGGCGCGTTCTGGACCTTCGCCGCCATCGCCGTGCTGTACGCCTTCGCCGAGGGCGCCTTCAGCAATTGGGCGGTGATTTACCTGCGGGAAGCCAAGGCCTTGCCGGCGGGCGTGGCGGCGCTGGCCCTGTCGGTGTTCTGGGCCGCGATGGTGATGGGACGCTTGCTGGTGGCGGTGCTGGTGGTTCGGGTCGCGCCCCAGGTGATCTGGTTGGCGCTGCCGGTGTTGATGGCTGCCGCGTTTCTGCTACTGCCCGGCGCGCATACGCCAGCGCTGGGACTGGGACTGTTCGCGCTGGCGGGGTTGGCCTGCTCGGCCTTTTTCCCGCTGACCATCACGCTGGTCTCGGCGCGATTCCCCGAGCATGTGGCCTGGGTGTCGTCCATGCTCATCGCCGCGTTGATGATCGGCGTGGGGCTGGGGTCGTTCGTAATCGGTCCGCTGCGACAATGGCTGACCTTGGAGCAAATCTACCAGTTCTCAACCCTGTATCCGATTCTAGTCATTGGGTTGGCCGGGTGGCTGACGATTTCGCGGCGGCAAGTGACGGCGACGGTCGGCGTTTAGTCCATGGAGAAATCCATCGCGGGCGGGTTCCGGCTGGAGAACCCGGCGGTGCAGGTGTTCGAGCGGAAGGCCAAGCCAGACGCGGCGATCCCACCCGCGCCGGAACCGAAAGCGCTGGAAGCGCCAGCCTCCCCGGCAATGGGATCTATCGAGATGTCGCTGAAGGGGCGGAGCTGAAAAAAAGCGGGCGGGCAATCTCGCGCGGGATCACCCGCCCCTTAAAATGCATCTGATGTCCTGGCGTATTCACCGAGACTGTTTAAACATAGCCCCGCGCGGGCGTGATTTCCAGGCGACGGCCGGTGGCCCGCCAACCCCTGAGTACCACCCTCAACCAACGGAGTCATCCAATGACCTTATGTCCCATCGCCCTCGTGGCCAGTTGCCAGAAATGTCCCATCGTCGCCCTTTGCCCGCTGAAAGGCGTCATCGGCGATTACCGGAAGCCGGAAGATGTCCCACCGCCGCCAACCCCCGCCAAGCGCCCCACGCCGGGGAAGAAATAGCCAGGGTAGGCTCGCTGGACGGGGATAAGGATGGCGGGCCGTGCGAGACGTTTTGCCGAGGAGCGTTGGCTATCATTCTGATTTTCAACAGGACAGGGCATTATTCATGATCACGCTGGTCCCGTTCGATTTCGGGTATGGTGGCCCCTTGAGAAGGCGGTGGGTGATTCTCCACGGTCAGCCAGACGGGAGAGGCCATTGAATGTTCTCAAACTAAATCAGTTCGTTGTCGCGCATCTGAAAATCCTTGAGATGATCGGCGTCCTGATGCGCATTTTCAGCTTTAGCCTGGTCAGTTGGCTGGGACCGGAAAGCCCGTTTATGTTTGTCTGGATCTTCAACACCATCGACGCGGTCTTGCTGACCTGGTGCGCCGCATTGAAACGGGATTCCGCTTATACCTTGCTGAATGCCTTCTGGATCATGGTGGGCCTCATCGGCATCGCCAGAGCCGGCAGCTTCATCCATTGAAGTGCGGCGTGGTGGCGGTAACGGAGCGTGGGGAGACACCCGCTCGGCAGTCACCCATTGCCGATAGCCGGCCTGGTTCGCCGATGTAATGCGCCACTTGCCGGCGCTGGGCGTCGATCGGCAGGTCCAGCCGCTTGGCGGCGACCGCGGTGTTCTGCTTCTGGGCCGACTCCCAAACGCTTCACCCGTCAATTCAGGACGGGTGAAGTAACAGCCGGAATTTTTTCATCGTATTGCTCCCGCGTTCAGCCGCGCCGCCAAGTGTGAAAGCGCTCCACCCAGGCCAGCAGTTTCGCGGGGGCATGGGCTTTCTTCCAGACGCCGGCCACGTACTTGTTGGCTTCGGCCAGCGTTGGATAAATGTGGATGGTGCCGAGGATTTTGTTCAGGCCGATGCCGTGGCGCATGGCCAGCACGTACTCGGCCAGCAGGTCGCCGGCGTGTTCGCCGACAATGGTCACGCCGAGGATCTTGTCCTTGCCCGGCACGGTCAGCACCTTGACGAAGCCGTGGGCCGCGCCGTCGGCGATGGCGCGATCCAGATCGTCGAGGCCATACACCGCGACCTCGTGGGGGATGCCCTGCGCCTTCGCCTCCTGCTCGTTCAGACCGACCCGGGCCACTTCGGGATCGACAAAGGTGGACCAGGGAATGACCGAGTAGTCCGCCTTGAATTTCCTGAGCGGATCGAACAGGGCGTTCACCGCCGCGTACCACGCCTGATGGGCGGCGGTATGGGTAAACTGAAACGGTCCGGCCACGTCGCCGGCGGCATAGATGTTGGGATAAAGCGTTTGCAGGTATGCGTTGGTTTCCACGGTGCGGGCGCGGGTGGTGGGAATACCGAGTTCCTCCAGCCCGTAGTCGGTGGTATTGGCCACCCGCCCCACCGCGACCAGCACTGCGTCGAAGGGGACACGCAAGTCCTGGCCGTCGTGCTCGGCGATCAGCACATTCTCACCGTTCTCCACCACGAACTGCTTGGCCTGGTGGTTGACCAGCACGGTGACGCCTTCCGCGCGGAAACGCTGCGTGACCAATTCCGAAACTTCCGGGTCCTCGCGCATCAGAATGCGCGGCGCCATCTCCACCTGGGTGACCTGGCTACCGAGCCGGGCGAAGGTCTGGGTCAGCTCCGAACCGATCGGCCCACCGCCCAGCACCACCAAGCGTTTCGGCAACTCGCGCAAATTCCAGATATTGTCCGACGTTAGGCAGCCGACCTCCGCCAGCCCCGGAATCGGCGGCACGAACGGTCGAGCGCCGGCGGCGATGACAATGGCGCGAGTGGTCAGCGTCCGCGTTGCTTCGGCGGTGGTGACTTCCACCGTCCAGGGTGAGGTGATTTTCGCCGTGCCCTCGACCACGTCCACGCCGAGCCCAGTGTAGCGTTCCACCGAGTCGTGCGGCGCGACGGTCCGAATCACCCGCTGGACCCGCTCCATCACATCGGCGAAGTCGAATTCGGCCTCGGTCCGGCGAAGGCCGAATTCCGCAGAACGCTGGATGTGCGAAAGCAGCTTGGCCGAACGGATCAGCGCCTTGGACGGAACACAACCGGTGTTGAGGCAGTCGCCGCCCATCCGGTGCTTTTCGATCAGGGTTACCTTGGCCTTGATCGCGGCGGCGATGTAGGCGGTCACCAGCCCGGCGGAACCAGCGCCGATCACCACCAGGTTACGGTCGAAGCGCTTCGGTTTTCGCCATTTCGCATAAACCCGCCGCGCCTTCACCATCGCGACGATCTGTTTGGCAATCAGTGGGAACAGACCGAGCAGGACGAAAGAGAGCAACAAACCCGGTGACAGGATGCCTTGCAGCGAGTCGATCCGCGCCAATTGGGTGCCGGCGTTCACGTAGACCAGGGTGCCGGCCAACATGCCGAGCTGGCTGACCCAGTAGAAAGTCCGGGTGCGGATAGGGGTGAGGCCCATGACCAGGTTGATCACAAAAAACGGAAAGATCGGGATCAGCCGCAAGGTGAACAGGTAGAAGCCGCCCTCTTTTTCGATTCCGGCGTTGATCGCTTTCAGCTTGTCGCCGAACTTGCCCTGCACCCAGTCGCGCAGCACGAAGCGGGCGACAAGGAAGGCCAGAGTGGCGCCGATCGTCGAAGCAAAGGAGACGATGATCGTGCCCCACAGCAAGCCGAAGATCGCGCCGGCGACCAGGGTCATGATCGCCGCGCCCGGCAGCGACAGGCCGGTGACCGCGACGTAGACCGCCAAGAAGATCCCCGCCGTCAGCGCCGGTTGCGCCGCGCGGTAGGCTTCGATGGCCACCTGTTGGGACTTGAAGTAGTCCAGGCTGAAAAACCGTCCCAGATCCAGGGCGAAGAAGACGCCGACCAGGATAGCTAGCACCAGGAGGAGCAGGAGTTTGCGAGTATTCATCTGCGGGTGCTCCAGTAGGTCGCGCCGATTCAGTGGCTTCAGGGCAACGTTCCCGCTGGGATTGCGCTACGCTCCATCCCAGCCCACAAGGTCAAAAATCAACATCTACCCGGAATTGATATTACGCGGTCCGGCCGGTTTTGGATGCACTGTGAGAAACGGCGGGAAATATCGTGTCCGACCCTGTTTTTTTCAATCCGCCCGTTCCACCCTCACCACCTTAATCATGTTGGCGCCGCCAGATATGCCGATCGGGACGCCGGCGGTGAACACCACGATCTCACCTTCTCGCACCATGCCCTTGTTGAGCAGGAATTCGGTGGCGGAACTGAGCAGATCGTCCACGGAGGTAACGACGGCGCCCAGTTGCAGCGGCGTTACGCCCCAGACCAGGGCCAGCTTGCGCAGGGTGGCCACCTTCGAACTGAAGGCGATCAGCGGCGCCAACGGCCGGAATTTGGCCAGACCGAGCACGCTCGCCCCGCTGTTGGTAAAGCCGACGATGGAGCGGGCGCAGACCTTGTCGGCCAAATCCATGGTGGCGAAATGAACGGCGTCTTCGATCCGCAAGCAAGCCTTGGCCAGCAGATCCTCTTGGGTCAACACGTTCTTGTGCATCAGCGTCTTGAAGATGTCGCTGGCCTCGACGCTCAGGGCGATGTCCTTCATCATCCGCACCGCCTCGACCGGGTATTGACCGGCGGCGGTTTCCGCCGAGAGCATCACCGCATCGGTTCCGTCCAGAATAGCGTTCGCGACATCGTTTGCTTCAGCGCGGGTCGGACGGGGATTGATAATCATGGACTCCAGCATCTGCGTGGCGGTGATCACCGGTTTCCCGGCAATGTTGCACTGGCGGATGATGGTCTTCTGCATCAGCGGCACGTCCTGCGGCGAGGTTTCCACCCCCAAATCGCCGCGCGCCACCATGATCGCGTCGGCCACGGCGATGATCTCTTCGATGTGCCGGAAGGCCTCCGGCTTTTCGATCTTGGCGATGATCGGAATCTTGCGGCCATACGTGGTTAGCATGACGTCGATCAATTCCTTGACATCGTCGGCGTCCCGCACGAACGACAGCGCCACGTAATCCAGCCAGTAGTCGTAGGCGAACTGCAAATCGGCGCGGTCCTTGTCGGTAATCGCCGAAATCTTCAGCTTGACGTTGGGCAGGTTGACGCCCTTGCGTGGTTTCAGCCGGCCACCGTTGACCACTTGGGTGAAAATCTTGCGCTCTTCGATTCGCTCGACGATCAGTTCGAACAGCCCGTCGTCGATCAGCACCCGATCACCGGGCTTGACCTCTTCGTGCAGACTGGGGTGGTCGATGGATACTTTCTTGATTCCATCATGCACCCCGCCAACCAGATCGTCGGTAGTCAGCACCAGGGTTTCGCCATCGGCCACATCCAGAAAGTCCCCGTCCAGTTGGCCAAGCCGAATCTTGGGACCCTGCAGATCCTGGAAGATGGCGATGTACCGGTTCAACTTCCGCGCCGCTTCCCGCACCAGGCTCACCGACAACGCATGGTCTTCGTGGTTGCCGTGGGAGAAGTTCAGTCGAATGACGTCAGCCCCTTCCCTCAGCAGTTTCTCCACCGTGTCCGGATGGCGGGATTTCGGCCCCAGCGTCGCTACGATCTTGGTGAATTTCATCGGGTAGATTCCTCGGTGATGTTGAGTTCGTCCAACAGGCGGTCCACCGCGATCGGCAGATAACCGGTGATCTCGATTGCCTGGTTCTCGAATACGTCGATATCAGGATAGGCGCGTTGCCAAGCCGCGATGATCTGGTCTCGGTGGCGGATCAGGATCTCGATCCGTGGCCGATGCGGCCGGAGCAGGGCGGTGATTCACAACCTGACGGCGAGATTGCTACCGCTGCCGGCTTCCTCAGAAATACACCCGCAGTCCAATCCCAAATTCGTGGGTTCCTTCCAGATAGCGCCAATCGACCATGAGCGACAAATCCCGGTCCAACGCAAAATTCTGCTGTAATCCCGCCCGCATCGCCGTACCAGTTTCGCCCAACCGGAAATTCAATCCGGTCGCGCTGGCCAGCATTTTCCAACCGGCCACCGGTTGCAACAACGCCCCAACCGTCATTCCCAGTCCGGCGCGATAATCGTCGGCAAACTCATCTCCGTAATCAAACTCCAACCCCGGCAGCGCGAACCAGACCGTCCGCCACGGCCAGTGGGTTTCGGCGGCCACACCTAAGCCGCCGCTCAGATTGAACGCGGTATAGTCGCGGCAGTCTGGCCGTGGATAGGGTTCCCAGCCGGCGTGGACCCGCCAGGCGGGGCGCGGCGTCAGCGCGTTGCCTGGCGGCAGCGAGGTGATGTCGAGCAGGGTCAGCCGGTCGAGTTGCAACCCGCCGCGATCCGGGTAGTAGCGCATGGCGACGTTCAACAACTCAATCTGGGCATCGGGCGTGTAACCGGCGTCAGGTTCCAGCAGATCGTGGTAGCTGGCCCGCGCGTTCAATTCCACGAACGCCGACCCATCCCGCTGGCCGAAGTTCATGCCAATCCGCCGCGAGGCATGACCGGTTTCCGGGCGGGTGGCGTAAGGCTGGAGCGCGACCGGCGCGGCGACGACCGTCAGCCGGTTGCGGGCAAGCAGTAGTCGATGCGCGATTTCATCCGGCGGCGCAGTGGTCTCAGCTTTTTGGATCTTGCCCACACGGCGGTACTGGCGTTCGTCCAGGGCGAGTTCCAGCAACAAGGCCCGTCGTTCCGGCGCGAGCCGGGCGAATTCGGGCGTTGTGGCGACGGTCGGATCATCCAGCAAGCGCCGTGCCAGCCGCCGCTCCCGGGCGGTCAGCGCCTGGTAGCGGCGATTGATGACGGTCCCACGCGCCGGCCGGGCGGTCACCTCCCCCACCAATCCCGGTTGTCGGGCCAGCAGCCGAATCGTATCGGCCGGCAGGGTCCAGAGGGTGAACTCATCGCTCAACCGCAACTCCGGATCGGCGGCTTCCAGCAAGGTCAGCAACTGCCAGGCGCAGTTTTCCTGGAAAAAGAAGTAATCGAACTGAATCCCGCGCAATTCCCAAGCGTGTTCCAGCAGTCGCCGCAACTGGCTTGCAGACAGATTCAGCCGGTACCCCCAAAGGTCGCGGCTTTCCAGATCGCTGTAAGTCCGCACCAGTTTGTAATAGGGCTGGATCTCGAACTTGCCCTTGAAACCGCCGGCAATGCCGTCCATCACATACATCAGCCCACGGCTGTTGGAATCGTCGGCGGCGTAATTGATGGCGTAGGCCAGCAGCCGGGTCGGTTCGGTCTGGCCGCGCCGATCCATCCGCAGCAGGGTATGGCCGAACAGCGAGGCGGGATTGTTGAGATAGGCCGAGGCGAACACCAGCGTCGCGGCTTCCGCGTTCAACTCGCGGAACCACTGCTGGAAACGCTTGCAGTCTTGCGGTGGCAGGCGGCGGTCGTCGAAATCCAGTTCCGCTTTTAGCCAGCGGTAACGGGCAATGAAAGCGCACTGGGCCGGCTGCGGGTCGCCGCCGACCGGATCAACGCTGAAAAAAGCGCGCAGGGTAGCGGCGAGTTCGGCGCGCGGATCGGTTTTGCCGGTCGGCGCGAGAAAAAAGCGGGGATCGTCGGCATCGCTGACCACACCCGCGCCGGCGGCGGGCCGGTAATGCAACAGCGTTCGCCACTCGCGCCGCGCGGCCAGACCGGCGGCATCGGCGCGGCCCAGCAGTTCGACCAGATAGGCGGCATTGGCGCGGGCATCCGCCGCCCAGGTCAGAATACCGAGTAACAGAACACCCGTCAGGCGCGAAATCGGAATGATGGGTCGTTCAATTCAAGGTCAGGCGCTGGCCAAAACGCGGAGCGGCCCGCAGTTCCCGGTTTAGAGTCGCCAGCATCTCGGCGGCGCTGGTCCGGTCGTTCGGGAACAGCACGGCGAACTTGTCCTGGGTGAAGGCGAAGAACGCCGGCTGGCGGCTGGGTTCGATCTCTAACAGCGCCGCCAGCGAGCCGAGATACTCGCCCCGACCGACTGCCATGTCGTTTTTCAGCCGTTCCAGATTCACGCTGGCGAATTCTGTGATCCGCTGCTGGCGATCCTGAAATCCGGTGCTGCTCGAACCGCCGCTCGAGGCGCTGGAACCGGAACTGGGATCGGTGACGACCGTGCAGGCGCCGGCGCTCAAGCCCAGGGCGGCGATGAAGGCTATGTTCAGCGGGAATTTCATAAGTCAGTCCTCGAAAAGGGTTTGGTTGCATCATAAATCAAGGTGGGTAGTTATCTCGAGGCCGAGCATAAAGGTCCGAACCGGATTCGGTATGCAGGCCGCCGCCATGGGATTCAATCGTCGGTGGTGACAATGAACACCTCGTCCACCTCGTTGATGTGGTAGCGTCGAGGCTTGGCGGCGACCGCGAGATCGCTCTCGCTAAGCCCGGACTTCTGTAGCATATAAGCGCGGATGGCGGGATCGTTTAGATTCACTTGTTCATCTTCCAGCCACTGCCTGATTTGCGGGTCTTGCGGTTGAAAGACATGCAGTTCCCGGTGGCCGCGTTGCAGGAGGGCGTAAACCGGTGGATTGCCCAGTTCGATCAGTTTGGCGTAACCCATGCCCTCGTACATCCGCGCGGTCTGCTTGACGTTGGCCAGCACCTTGCCATCACCTTCGTAGTCCGGGCCGTGTTCGAAACGATTGCCTTTCTCCATCATGTGCTGGCGCAACGCTGCGACCGCGCCGTCGAGGCTGGTCGTTGATTGGACGGTTTTCTCGCTCATCGGTGAATCCTCCGCAAATTATTCCATCAGGACTTTCGCTTAGGCAGGCAGGTAAGCGGGAATACGCGGGTTTCTTAACTCATTACGCAGATAATCGCTCCATAAGTTGTGTTTCACTTGGTAGAGTGTTTTCCCGAGCTTTTTAGCGACGACCTTGAGTGAAAACCAGGCGTGATAGCAACAGGCAAAATGATTGCGTTGCGCGCGTTTTTTGCGGCATTGACACCGTTCAATTCCAGTCAATTGTTTCAATTCTCGATGCAGTTGTTCGATGAACCAACGCACCTTGTTCTCGTTTTGAACAACCTGCGTGTTGATCGAACCTTGGGCGCGATTCGTGATCACCCATTCAATGTCGCCGTTCGTGGCGACCACCTTGAAAAGCTGCACTTTAAATGGGACTTCCTTGAGTTTAACGGTGATGCCATACTGGAGTTGTTCGGGAGTCCATTCGATCTGTTGCAAATGAATGTAGCCTTGCTCTTTAGTGAGACTGACGAGGCGATTCTCTTTCAAAGTCGTCACAAAAAACTTGCCCAGCCGATGAATGAATTTGAGATTTTCCGCAGCGGCATACCAGTTGTCGAACAGGATCGTTTGTGCTTGAATACCTTTTTCTTCAAAGGCTTGGCGAAGCATATCCCGGAAGTGGTCATTGTTTGTTTTGCCGTCATCCACCGGGGCATAGACGCGAAAATCCAGTGGATGATAATCTCCCCGGTGCGCATGGACTAGATTAACAATTCCGATCCATTTCACTAAGCCATGTGCATTTCCACTATATCGACGCTTCACCATTTCAATTTTTTTGGAATAGCTTTTATCCTGAACACTGTCATCCACAACCAGGTAGGCTTCACTGCTGTTATTGATCAACGGTTGTGCTAATTCCCATACGGTATGCGCCGTGTGTTTTTCACGCCGCAAATAATCATTAATCGCATCATGACTGATGTCGTCCAAATGATCAGCCAGATTGGTACAGGTATAGTTAATCGGAGTACTGATGATGTACTCCACATAACGTTGCTTAGTAATTTTCATTCGTTTATTATATCAGAAAATCGAGTTTATAAAATCCTAAGCGAAAGTCCTGACCTTGATAAGGTGAGGCGCTCGACCGGTTTGTGGCTGGGCTGGGCAATCCCTTAACTCATCAGCCAGGCGCACGCCGGCTCCAGATCGGTCTCGGCGAAGAACCGGGCTTCGGCCTGCCGGTAATCGGCGAATAGAAACATCTGCATTTTGTCTCGCCAGCGCGATTCGCCCACGATCGCGATTCTTTCGATATCGTGGTCGTGCCTGAAGAAAAAGCTGACGTCGCCCCATTGCTCGCCGGGTTCCCAGCCAGCGAAATTCTCCAGGTGGATCAATACCCTGACCTTGCCGGACGCAAAGGCATCCCCGGCTTCGACCTGGCTCAGGAAGGTCTGAAACTCGGTCCAGGTTAACAAGCCGCTCAGGGTAATCAAGTGAACGCGATCCGCTACCTGGCGCGACGATATCGCCATGATGGCTCCTTAATGTATTTCTCGCAAAACACCCGGCCGCGTGGCCGGGTGTTGGATGGAACGAAGAGAATCGCTTAATAGCGGTTGGCCCAGGCGGAGCCGCCGCCGCCGTAGCGGTTGATCCAGCCGCCGCCGCCACCGCCACCGTTGATCCAGCCGCCGCCACCGTAGCGATAGCCGCCGCCGCCGTTGACCCAGGCGCCGCCGCCGCCAGCCCGGTTGGCCCAGCCGCCACCGCCGCCGTAGCGGTTGGCCCAGCCGCCACGCGCGCCGACCGCGGCGGAGCCACCGTAGCCACGGGCGGCAGCCCAGGCATGGGCAGGGCTGGACTCGATCACCGCGCCGCCCAGCAGCACGCCGCCGATCACCGCCTGCGACCATTTGCCCAGCCCGCGTAGAAACCGCCGCCGCTCTTCGGCATCGGGCGCGTCGGCCGGTTCGTGATGCACCATCTCATGTTGATCGGTCATGGCCGTTCTCCGCTTACTGAGCTTTCTTCGGCGCATCTGCCGGCGCCGGGGCGGGGGTTGTCGCCGGGGCGGGGGTTGCCGCCGGCGTCGCATCTTCCGGAGGGGGGCCGCCTTCTTCGCTCACATTGGAGGTATGCAAAGCCTGGACTCGCCAGCCGGCCTTCTCCTTTTTCAAAACCGCCGAGACATTGAGTCCAAATTCGCGGGGCTGTCCAGCAGGGTCGGTATCCTTCATGATGCAGGAAGCCATCAACCAAGCGCCGTTGCCTTCCTCAGCCCCGGAAGCCTCCGGACACTCATGGTTCAGCGAACCGGCCTTGAAAGTCTCGAAAAAATGCTTGTAGGTTTCTTCGATCGCCGCCTTGCCTTTCCAAAATTCGCCAGGGCCGGTGCCCATCAACGCTACGTTGGGCGTATCGGCGTACAGCGCCATCAAGGCCTTGAGGTCCTGTTTGTTCAAGGCGTCATGATGTTGCTTGAGCACCGCCCGAAGTTCCTCGCTGGCCTTCGGTGCTTCTGCCGCCTTCGGTGCTTCTGCCGCCTTCGGTGCTTCTGCCGCCTTCGGTGCTTCCGTCGCCCAGATCGGGGTCGTCAGCGCGCAACCTAGCACGGAAACTAACAAAGCTTGTTGTTTTTTCATGGCATTTATCCTAATGACGGGTTGATGAAACCGGGAACAGGTGTTTCGAGGTAATCGGATCAGGAGGGAGAAACCGGCTATACTTAGCGGGTAACCCAATCTGTCCATGGGGTTTGGAATATCACGGCATTATCACGCGAGTAGTATAATCCTCTTCAAATAAGCGTCTTCAAAAATCTTCCGACTTCAAGATCATCCCCCAATTTCATACTTACAAATGGGAGTTCCGTCCCGTGCGAGATTCGCGCCCTGTTCGTAGACTTATGTTTCGACTCCAGTTTCGGTCAAGCGTCGGAGCGTTGCTAGCGATCCTGCTGAGCGTCGGACCGACCCTCGTGCTGGCGCAAACGCCAACCACGACCCGCCCCCCTACTCCCGTCTCCGTGGTCGAGGTCAAACCGGAAAACACCCCGGCGACCTTTGAATTCACCGGCAAGACCGCCAGTTCCCGACAGGTGGAAATCAACGCCCGGGTCGAGGGCTATCTCGAAAAGATCGCCTATACCGAAGGCAGCCTGGTGAAGGATGGCCAGTTGCTGTTCCAGCTCGATCCCAAACCGTTCCAGGCCTCGCTGGACAGCGCCAAGGCCAACCTGGCCCAGCAGGACGCGTCGTTAACCCGGGCCCGCCAAACCTTGGCGCGGGTCAAGCCGCTGGCCAAGCAAAACGCGGTCAGCCAGCAGGATTTGGATAACGCCACCGCCAACGTCCTGGAATCCGAGGCCAAGGTGCAGGCGGCCAAGGCGAATGTCGAACAGGCGCAATTGAACCTGGGTTACACCACCATCCGGTCGCCGCTGACCGGCGTCTCCAGCAGCTCCAATTACCGCGGGGGCGCCCTGATCCGGGCGGGTGGCAGCGGCAGCCAGCTCACCTCCATCGTGC